>Ga0065165_1000741_pt1 | contig 45124 bp, 46 predicted proteins | sample AraplaMF_Cvi_mMF_FD_63813 | JGI IMG/M metagenome (GOLD analysis project Ga0065165, IMG submission 63813) | Arabidopsis root microbial communities from the University of North Carolina, USA - plate scrape MF_Cvi_mMF (version 2) (version 3) | ecosystem: Host-associated > Plants > Roots >...
CAGCGACGGCGGGAGGGGGACCGCGCCCCGCAGAGGGCGTGGTGGAGGGGGCGAGCCCCAGGCGATGAGCCTGCGGCCGCCCCTTTTCGATTCTGAGCCTGAGGCCCGCCCCCTCCACCAGCCGCTCTTCGCCTGCGGCTCGGCGACTGGTCCCCCTCCCGCCGCTTCGCGGGGGAGGTTAGGGCAGCTTGGCGCCGCGCAGGTCGGCGCCTTCGGTGACCGCGCCCTGCAGGCGGGCGGTGGCGAGCCTGGCGTAGCGCAGGCGCGCGCCGGTCAGGACCGTCGGTGTCGAGCGGCCGCCGGCCAGGGCCAGGGGCTCGAGGTTGGCCTCGGACAGGTCCGCGCGGGTCAGGTCGGCGCCGCCGAAGCGCGCGCCCCGCAGGTCGGCCCCGATCAGCTTCGCCCCGCGCAGGTCGGCGTTCTCGAAGTTGGCACCCTGGAGCTGGATGCCCGTCAGGTCGAGCCCGGCCAGGTTCGCGCCCTTGGCGCTGAGCGCCGTGAGCTTCAGGCCCTTCAGGCCGTCGCCGGCCGAGCGCAGGTCGGAGCCGTCGAAGCGCGTCGGCGCGCCGCTGGCGCCGCCCGAGCTGACCCAGGCGTCGTGGCCCTTGGCCTCTTCCACCAGTTTCGCGGCGCGAGCGATGTCCTCCCGCGTCGGCGGGGCGGTGGCGCGGTCCAGGTGGGCGCCCTCGGCGCGGGCGGTGGCGACGGCCACGCCGGTAAGGTCGGCGCCGGCGAAGTTGGCGCCCTCCAGCACCGCGCCGGAAATCTCGACATTGGCCATCAGGGCGCCGTCGAAGTTCGCGCCGCGCAGGTTGGCGTCGGCCAGCCGCGCGCCGGCCAGCGAGGCGTCGGAGAAGTCGGCGTCGGCGGCGTAGAGGCCGTCGAGGCGCGAGCCGTCCAGCGTGGCGCCGGACAGGTTGGCGCCTTCCAGCTCGCCGCCACGGTCTTCCTCGATCACGGACGGGAAGCCCTTGGTCGGGTGCGGGCGGCCCACCGAGCCCGGGCGGAAATCGACCTCGGTCAGGTCGGCGCCGGCCAGGTTCGCGCCCGAGAGGCTGGCGCCGCGGAGGTCGGCCTTGCGCAGGTTGGCGTTGCGCAGGTCGGCGCGTCGCAGGTCGCAGCCCGAGAGGTTCGCGCCGTCGAGCTGGGCGCCGGTCAGTGTGGCGCCGTCGAACACCGAGCCCGAGAAGTCGGCGCCGGAAAGGCGGCGCCCCTTCAGGTCCATGCCCGTGAAGTCGACGAATGGGAGCTGGGCGCGCTTGCCGCCCTTGCCGGCCAGGAAGCGGGCGTGGTTGTCGAGGAGGATGCCCACCTCGGCCTCGCTCAGACGCCGCCGTCCGGGGAGGTTCGGCTCGCTGCCCTGGCCTTGGAGGCGGATCACCGGGATGGCCTAGATCACGTCTTCCAGGCCGCGGGCGCCGTGCCGCAGCACGCCGGTGAAATCGGCCTGCTTCAGGAGCGCGCGCGTGAAGTTCGAGCGGCTGACGTCCGCCTCGATGAACATCGCGTGGCGCAGGTCGGCGCCGGTCAGGTCGCAGTTCTTGAGCTGGGCGTTCGTCAGGTTGGTGGGCAGCACGCGGTCGGCGCCCAGCAGCAGCGGACCCATCTGGGCGTCGCGCAGGTCGGCGCCCGACAGCTTGGCGCCCACTAGCCGCGCGCCCCGCAGGTCGGCGCGGCGCAGGACCGTGTTGCGCAGGTCGGCGCCTTCCAGGTGCGCGCCCTGGAGCTGAACGCCCTCCATGTCGATGCCATAGAAGGTGGCGTGCTTCGCCGAGAGGGCGGTGAGGTTGTAGCCCTTGATCGAGCCCAGCTTGCGCAGGTCGGCGTTGTCGAACGACGACGGCTTGCCCTCGCCGCCCCCGGTCTCGCACCACTTGGCGTGGTCGCGGATCATGTCATCGTAAGGCAGTTCGCTGAGCGCGCGGCCCACCGGCTCGTCGGTCAGGGCCCCCGCCATGTTCGCGTCCGAGACGTTCCAGGCCACTGTGCGCGCACCCACCAGCACCGCGTCGCTCAGATCGGCCCCGGCGAGGTCGGCGCCCGACAGGTCGGCGCCCGACAGGTTCGCGCCCTTCAGCGAGGCCTGCTTCAGGTTGGCGCGGATCAGCTTGGCGTCCTTGAGCACCGCGTCGGTGAAGTCCGCGCGGACGGCCACGGCGCCCGACAGGCGCGAGCGTTCCAGGTTGGCGCCGGCCAGGATGGCGCCCTGAAGTTCGCCCTGGCTGGGCGAGCCGATCTCCAGCTTCCGGAAGCCGAACTGGCGGTCGCCGGCGGCGAGGGTGCCCTCGCGCAGGTCGGCCTCGAACAGGTCGGCGCCGGTGAGGTCGACGTTGCGCATGCACGAGCCGCGCAAGTCGGCGCGCCGCAGCGACGCTTCGCGCAGGTCCGAGCCCGTGAGGTCGGCGCAGAACAGCGTGGCGTTGTCGAGCCGCGCGCCGCGGAACTTGCAATCCTGCAGGATTGCGCCGGTGAAGTCGGCGTCGCAGAGGTTGCGGCCGTAGAGGACGACGCCGCTCAGGTCCTTGAACGCGAAGACGGCGCGCGCGCCGCCGGGGCGCGAGCTCCAGAGCCGGTCGTGCTTCGCGCAGATCTCATCGACCTCAGCCTGGGTGAGGCGGGCCTGGACGAGACTTCTGGCGTTGTCGGCGGACATTCGTGTTCACTGGGGCAAGACGGTGTGAACCATGTTAGGCGCCCGTGATTAACGGCGAATTTCCAGGCTTTTAGCGGGACGATAGGTCGCGTAGAGCGCCCTTGCCTCAGCCTCCATCAACCCCTGGTCGGTGGAAATTCCGGCGTCCTGCAACCGGCGGCATCCTTCGCCCGCGGCGTAGACCGACGAATCACCCGTGGCGATCACCACGCGCGCCACGCCGGCCGCCACCAGCCGCTCGCTGCACGAGACCCCGCCGGCCGAGCGGCGGGCGCAGGGCTCCATGGTGACGTATGCGACGGCTCCGCGCGCGGCGGGACCGGCCATGTCCAGCGCCTGTTCCTCGGCATGGGGGCGGCCGCCTTCGCCGGTGGCGCCCTCGCCCACCACCGCGCCGTCCTTGGCGATCACGCAGCCGACCGACGGATTGTCCCCCGTGAGGCCCAGGCGGGCGGCGGCGAGCGCGATGGCGCGCCGCATGAAGGCTTCGTCGCTCATGCCGCCAACATGGGCCTTCGGGCGGCGGGCGGAAAGCCTTCAGGCGCCCTGCGTGGCGGCCTGCCAGTCGGGCGGGGCGCTGGGATAGCGCAGGCCGGCCGCCGCGACGGCTATCACGCCCAGGCCGCAGACCAGGATGGCCACGGCCGGAGACAGGACATGCAGGACGACCGGCGCGACCGCCGTCGCCACCAGCATGCCGCCCCAGCTGAAGACGATGTGCAGACGGTAGACGGCGGCCACCTCCTCCAGGCGGAAGACCGTCTGGCGCAGGGTGGCCATCGGGATGTCCGACATGGGCCCGCCCAACGCCGCGAGCGCCGACGACGCCATCATGAGCGGCACGGCCATGCCCGCCGGCGCCGCGAGGGCGGCCCAGCCCATCAGCGCCAGGCCGGCGCCGACCACGGCGTCGCCGGCGACGATCATCGCCACCGGAGCGCGGAGGCGCAGTCCGCCGACGACCAGGTTGCTGGCCACGTTTCCGGCGCCGTAGGCGCCCATGACGAGGCCGACGACGGTCAGGCCGCGCGCCCCGAAAGCCTCGAGCCCGCCGCGCTGGATCGCCAGCGGCAGGGCGAGCCACAGCGCCACCACCCAGAGGCCGTTCACCGCGGCGGCGGCCCACAGCAGGTACCCGAAGTAGGGACGACCGCGGATCGCGCGCGCGCCCCGCAGAAGCATCTCCAGCCGCGAGCCCCGACCGTCGCGGACCTGACGCGGCAGCTGGCGGCGCAGGCTGGTGATCGCCACGGCCGACGCCAGCGAGGTCAGCGCCGTCACCGCCATCAGGCCGACCGTTGGCATGAAGGCCGCCAGGGCGCCGCCGATCGTGGGACCAACCAGGCGGGCGATCCGCGCCGTGGCGTCCATCAGGGCATTGGTCGGGATCATCAGCTTCGGCGTCGGCGCGAGCCGGGGCAGGCTGGCCTGCAGCGCCGGCTCGAACACCCCGCGCAGGGCCGCGACGGCCACCGACGGGATCACCAGGGTCCAGAGGCTGAGATGGCCGGTGGCCCAGGCGACGAGCGGGACGAGGGCCAGGGCGCCGCGCACGAGGTCGGCGCCGATCATGGTGCGCCGCTGGTCCCAGCGCTCGGTCCAGGCGCCGGCGAACAGCGCCGTGGCCAGCACGGCGGCGGACTCGGCGGTCGAGACCCAGCCGGCCTCCGAGCCCGCGAGCTGCACGGCCAGCCATACCAGCGCCATGCGGTAGAGCTGGTCGCCGATCGCCGCCAGCGACAGCCCGGCCCAGAGGCGGGCGATCGGGCCATTTGCGAGGGGCTTGAGGATCTGCATGCCCGTTATGGCTAGCGCAGCCGGCCTTCACGCGCGCTCGATCCTGCGCCAATCTATGTCGAGAAAGTGCCAGACTGGAGCGGCCGGTGCTCAAGGTCGACATCACGCCCTACGAGATGCCGCCGGGCTCGGGCTGGGAGGCGCACGCGCACGACGACGAGGCGCTGCTGAGCTATGCGCACGCCGGCTCGTGCGTGCAGATCATGGCCACGCGCACCTGGGTGGTCCTGCCAGCCCACGCGGTCTGGATGCCGCCAGGGGTCGAGCACGCGACACTGGTGGGCCCGCACGGCTGCGACTTCCGCACGGTGCGCTTCCCGATGCCGATCCCCGCAGACCTGCCGCAGGAGCCCTGCGTCATCGAGGTCTCACCGCTGCTGGCGCAGCTGGTGACGGCCTGGGACGAGACCGCGCCCGACGACGAGGCCCGGCGCGAGGCGCTGCGGTTCCTGCTCTACGACGAGGTGCGCCGCGCGCGGACGCTGGACCTGGGGCTGCCGCGGGTCCGTGACGGGCGGCTGGTGCGGGCGGTGAACGCCCTGCAGGACGATCCGGGCGACGCGCGCGGCCTGGACGACTTCGCCGCCCTGGCCGGCATGAGCCGCCGCTCGTTCATCCGCCACTTCCAGGCCGAGACCGGCATGGGCTTCGCCGACTGGCGCCGCCGCCTGCGCCTGCTGATGGCCCGCCAGCTCCTGGCTGAGGGAACGTCGGTGACCGAGGCCGCCGCGACACTGGGCTACGGCTCCCCCAGCGCCTTCATCGCCATGGTGCGACGCGAGCTGGGCGTGACGCCGGGCCAGTTGCCGACGTGGGGATGATCCTTCTCCCCTTGCGGGAGAAGGTGGCAGCCTCGGATTTGATCCGGGGCAGACGGATGAGGGGTCGTGCGAGCCTTTCGGCTGCGGTGGCGCGTCAGCGCCGAAGTTATTGACCACGAACCCCACGAACCACACAAACGAGGCAGGCTGGCCTTGAGCCGTGCGGCTGCAGGTTCGTGTGGTTCGTGGTCAAACAAGACAGCGCCTGCGGCGCGCGGTGAGCCGGACGGCGGAGCGCGCCCTCAGCCGTCTCGCTACGCGAGCCACCTTCTCCCGCAAGGGGAGAAGGATCGTCTTGCTAGACCGCCGGGATGGCCGTGGCGCGGGTGTCGTCGAGATAGCGGGCGGCGGTGGGCTTCAGGTTGGCGTCCAGCTCGATGACCAGCGGGTTCGAGGTCGGGATCTCCACGCCGACGATGGCGTCGTCCGACACGTTGAAGAGCAGCTTCACGATGGCCCGCAGCGAATTGCCGTGGGCGGCGACCAGCAGGGTCTCGCCCTTCTTCAGGCACGGCGCGATCTCGGCGTCCCAATAGGGCTGCACGCGGTCGAGCGTGGTCTTCAGGCTTTCGGTGACCGGCAGGCTGGCGCCAGCGTAGCGGCGGTCCTTGGAGAAGTCGTACTCGCCGCCCGGCGCCAGATCTGGCGGCGGGATGTCGTAGCTGCGCCGCCAGATCTTCACCTGGTCGTCGCCGTGCTTGGCGGCGGTCTCGGTCTTGTTGAGGCCGGTCAGGCCGCCGTAGTGGCGCTCGTTCAGCCGCCAGTCCTTCACCTCGGGCACGAACACCTGGCCGGCGCTGTGCAGGGCCAGCCACGACGTGCGGATCGCGCGCGTCAGCACCGAGGTGAACACCCGGTCGATGGCGATGCCGGCGGCCTTGATCAGCTCGCCGCCCTTCTTGGCCTCGGCCTCGCCCTGGGGCGTGAGGTCGACGTCCACCCAGCCGGTGAAGCGGTCTTCCAGGTTCCACTGGCTCTGGCCGTGACGCAGCAGGATCAGGGTGGGCAAGGCGGGCGCTCCTCGGGAAAGGGGCTTCCGGCTAGGGCAAGGCCCCCTACCCCGTCAACCCGCAGCGGGCTATAGCGGGGCGATGCTCGACCGCTTCTACCTGCCGCTGCTGGCCCTGGGCGCCGCCGCCGCGATCGCGCTGGCGCTGGTCTGGCCGCAGGGTCTTGGCGACCGCTCGCCCGCGCCGTTCGGTCATACGCCCCTGCAGCAGACGCCCGAGATGCAGGCCGCCATGCGCCGCGAGACCGAGGCCGCCCAGAAGCGCCTCGACCAGGCGCGCGAGGCGGTTCGCAACATCCAGAACCAGGCGATCGCGCCCTCGCAGCAATGACCCTGAAAGACACCATCGCCGTCGGCCGCCGCGTGCTGGAGACCGAGGCCGAGGCGCTCGGCCGGATGGCCGCCGAGCTGGGCCAGCCCTTCGCCGAGGCCGTCGAGGCGATGTTCACGGCAAGAGGCCGGATCATCTGCACCGGCATGGGCAAGTCGGGCCACGTGGCGCGCAAGATCGCCGCCACCCTGGCCTCCACCGGCTCCACCGCCATGTTCGTCCACCCCAGCGAGGCCAGCCACGGCGACCTGGGGATGATCGGCGCCGACGACGTGATCCTGGCGCTCAGCAAGACCGGCGAGACGCGCGAGCTGGCCGACGTGATCGCCTATGCCGCCCGCTTCGGCATCCCGCTGATCGCCCTGACCGCCGCGGCGGAGGGCACCCTGGCGCGGGCGGCCGACATCGTGCTGCTGCTGCCCGACGCGCCCGAGGCGACCGACGCGGTGAACGCGCCGACGACGTCCACGACTCTGCAGCTCGCCATGGGCGACGCCCTGGCCGTGGCGCTGCTGGAGCGGCGCGGGTTCCAGCCGCAGGACTTCAAGGTGCTGCATCCCGGCGGGAAGCTCGGCGCCATGCTGCGCACCGCGGCCGACCTGATGCACGGCCGCGAGGAGCTGCCGCTGGTGGCGCCCGAGACGACCATGCGCCAGGCGCTGCTGGTCATGACCCAGATGCGCTGGGGGATCGTCGGCGTGGTCGACCCCAAGGGCCGGCTGCTGGGCGCCATCACCGACGGCGACCTGCGCCGCCACATCGACGGCCTCCTGGACCACACCGCCGGCGAGGTGATGACGCCGGGCCCGAAGAAGACCGTCGCCCCCGGCATGCTGGCCGGCGAGGCCCTGGCCCTGATGAGCGACCCGCCGCCGGCAGTCACTGTCCTGTTCGTGGTCGACGACGGCAAGCCGGTGGGCATCCTGCACGTCCACGACCTGCTGCGCGCAGGGGTGATGTAGGCGGTCAGCCCATTGGTGACCTGACGAACGCGTGACCGCCGTTAAGGCTTACGAAGTGGCCTGCGACATATTCGGCCGTTAAACACGCGCCGACACGCCGTTCTCCGGAGTTCCGATGCTGCCTGCCCCCCGCGCCGACCTCGCCGCCAACACCTGGGACTACGAAGTCATCCCGCTGGTGAAGCCCACCGGCTTCCGCGAGTACGACGCACGCTGGCTGTTCGGGCCCGAGATCAACCTGCTGGGCGTCCAGGCGCTTGGGTTGGGGCTCGGCACGCTGATCCACGAGATGGGCCAGAAGCGGATCGTGGTCGGCCACGACTACCGGTCCTATTCGCTATCGATCAAGCAGGCCCTGACCATTGGCTTGGTGGCTGCGGGCTGCGAGGTGCTGGACATCGGCCTGGCCGTCTCGCCGATGGCCTACTTCGCCCAGTTCGACCTGGACGCGCCGTGCGTAGCCATGGTCACCGCCAGCCACAACGAGAACGGCTGGACCGGCGTGAAGATGGGCGCCCAGCGCCCGCTGACCTTCGGCCCCGACGAGATGGGGCGGCTGAAGGAGATCGTGCTGGGCGGCAATTGGCAGCAGCGCCCCGGCGGCTCGGTGGCCCATATCGCGGGCGTGGCCGAGCGCTACATCGCCGACGCCGCGGGCCGGATCAACCTGAAGCGCCCGCTCACCGTCATCGCCGCCTGCGGCAACGGCACGGCCGGCGCCTTCGCGCCCAAAGCCCTGCGCGACATGGGCGTGGCCGTGGTCATCGAGATGGACTGCGAGCTGGACTACAATTTCCCCCGCTACAACCCGAACCCCGAGGACAGCGTGATGCTCCACGCCATGGCCAAGGCGGTGAAGGAGCACGGCGCCGACGTGGCCCTGGGCTTCGACGGCGACGGCGACCGCTGCGGCGTGGTGGACGACGAGGGCGAGGAGATCTTCGCCGACAAGATCGGCCTGATGCTGGCCCGTGACCTGTCGGAGCTCCACAAGGACGCCACGTTCATCGTCGACGTGAAATCGACGGGCCTCTTCGCCACCGACGAGGTGCTGAAGAAGAACGGCGCCAAGACCGTCTACTGGAAGACCGGCCACAGCTACATCAAGCGCAAGACCGCCGAACTGGGCGCCCTGGCCGGCTTCGAGAAGAGCGGCCACTTCTTCATGAACCCGCCGATCGGCCGCGGCTACGACGACGGCCTGGTGGCCGCCGCCGCGATCCTGGCGATGCTGGACCGCAACCCGGACAAGAAGCTCAGCGACCTGAAGAAGGCGCTGCCGGTGGCCTACACCTCGCTGACCATGAGTCCGCACTGCGCCGACGAGGAGAAGTACGGCGTGGTCGACGACGTGGTGGCCGAATACACCGCCCTGGCCAACGCCGGCGGCACGATCCTGGGCCGCAAGATCGTCGACCTGATCACCGTCAACGGCGTGCGCGTGGCGCTGGAGGACGGCTCGTGGGTGCTGGTCCGCGCCTCGTCCAACAAGCCTGAGATCGTGGTGGTGGTGGAGAGCACGCAGTCGGAAGACGACATGCGGGCCCTGTTCCGCGAAGAGGTGAAGCCCCGGCTGGCCAAGCGGCCGCAGGTGGGCGCGTACAACCAGGAAATCTGACCCTTACCGGCGGCGCGGATTTTGCTGCACCGCCGAACAATGTGCCGTTGCGGCAAGCCTTCCCGCGTGGTGAAAGGCGCTGCCTTCGAGGAGAGTTCTGAATGCGCGTGGCGATGATCGGGACGGGCTATGTGGGCCTCGTGAGCGGCGCCTGCTTCGCCGACTTCGGGCACACCGTGACCTGCATCGACAAGGACGCCTCGAAGATCGACCAGCTGCGCAACGGCGGCATCCCGATCTACGAGCCGGGCCTGGACCTGCTGGTGGCCACCAACGTCAAGGCCGGCCGGCTGTTCTTCGACACCGACGCGACGCAGGCGATCCGCGAGGCCGACGCCGTGTTCATCGGCGTGGGCACGCCCTCGCGCCGCGGCGACGGCTATGCCGACCTCTCCTACGTCTACGCGGCGGCCGAAGAGATCGCGGGCCTGGTCGACGGCTTCACCGTGGTGGTCACCAAGTCGACCGTGCCGGTCGGCACCGGCGACGAGATCGAGGCGATCTTCAAGCGCGTGCGGCCCGACGCCGACGTCGCCATCGTCTCGAACCCCGAGTTCCTGCGCGAAGGCGCGGCCATCGAGGACTTCAAGCGCCCCGACCGCGTCGTGGTCGGCACCCAGGACGAGCGCGCCCAGGCGATCATGCGTGAGCTGTACCGGCCGCTGTACCTGAACGAGACCCCGATCCTGTTCACCAGCCGCCGCACCAGCGAGCTGATCAAGTACGCCGCCAACGCCTACCTGGCGCTCAAGATCACCTACATCAACGAGATGGCCGACCTGTGCGAGGCCGTCGGCGCCGACGTGCAGCAGGTTGCCAAGGGCATCGGCCTGGACGGCCGCATCGGCGGCAAGTTCCTGAACGCCGGCCCCGGCTATGGCGGCTCGTGCTTCCCGAAGGACACCATCGCCCTGGTCCGCACGGCCCGCGACGCCTCCAGCCCTGTCGAGCTGGTCGAGACGACCATCAAGATCAACGACGAGCGCAAGCGCGCCATGGCCCGCAAGGTCATCAAGGCGGCCGGCGGCGACGTGAAAGGCAAGACGGTCGGCATCCTGGGCCTAACCTTCAAGCCCAACACCGACGACATGCGCGACGCCCCCTCGCTGGCCATCGTGCCGGCGCTGCAGGACAAGGGCGCCAAGGTCCAGGCCTTCGACCCCGAGGGCCACGAGGCCGAGAAGCTGCTGACCGGCGTGGACTTCAAGGCCGACCCCTATGCGGTGGCCGAGGGCGCCGACATCCTGGTGATCATCACCGAGTGGGACCAGTTCCGCGCGCTGGACCTGGACCGCATCAAGCTGACCATGAACAAGCCGGTGCTGGTCGACCTGCGCAACATCTACAAGCCCGCCGACATGAAGGCCCGCGGCTTCGAGTACACCAGCATCGGGCGGTAGGTTGCGGACCCGCCCTTCTCCCCTTGCGGGAGAAGGTGTCGGCGCAGCCGACGGATGAGGGGTCGCGCCGGCCTTGCAGCCGCGGTGGCGCGTCAGCGCCGAAAGATTCAAACCGCGGAAAACGCGGAATAGCGCGGAAGGCTCAGCAGGCACGCCCCCTTCCGCGTCCTTCCGCGTATTCCGCGGTTCCATAAGGGAGCGCCTGCGGCGCGCGCTGAGACGGATCGGGGAGTGCGACCCCTCATCCGTCTCGCTCATCCGTCTCGCTTCGCGAGCCACCTTCTCCCGCAAGGGGAGAAGGGCGATCCGAACCTAGTGCCCTCCCCCCGGGCCGGCGACGCGCTTGGGCTTGGGGGCGATCCAGATGACCGAGGCGGCGATGGCGAAGACCACGGCCGTCGCCAGGAACATCTGGTTGGTCGAGATCATCACCGCCTGGGTCTGCACCAGGCCCTCGAGCTGGCGCAGCGCCTGGTCGGACGACAGGCCGCGCGCGGTCATGACATCCAGTGTCCGCTGCGGATCGGGCAGCGCCCCGGCCAGCACGCTGCGCTTCGCCGAGGAGGTGTTGTCCCAGGCCGTGGTCATGATCGAGGTGGCGAACGCCGCCGAGGTGGTGCGCAGGAAGTTCTGCAGGCCGGCCGCCGCCGCCGTCTCTTCCGGCAGCACCGACGACAGCGACAGGCTGGTGGTCGGGATGAAGAAGAACGGCATGGCGAAGCCCAGCACGAACTGCGGGATGGCGATGTCCCAGAAGGTCGCGTCGGTCGTGTAGAAGCCGCGCCACAGGGCGACGCCGGCCATCCAGAACACGCCGAACGAGACCAGGGCGCGCACGTCGTAGCGGCCGGTCAGCCTGGCCACGATGGGCGACATGATCACGGCCAGCACGCCGTTCAGGCAGCCCGCGTAGCCGGCCCAGGTGGCCGTGTAGCCCATGGTGGTCTGCAGCCAGAGCGGGATCAGCACGACGCTGGCGAAGAAGGCGCCGAACGTCAGGCTGAGGGTGATCACCCCGATCACGAAGCCGCGGTGGCGGAAGATGCGCAGGTTCACGATGGGGTTCTGCGACGTGAGCTCCCAGATCAGGAAGGTGACGAAGCCGATGGCCGCGACGATCGCCAGGGCGACGATGAACGGCGAGCCGAACCAGTCCAGCTCCTTGCCCTTGTCGAGCATGATCTGCATGGCGCCCACCCAGACGACCAGCAGGAACAGGCCCACGTAGTCGACGGGGATGCGCCGCGTCGCGGCCTCCTGGTGGATCAGCATGCGGTAGGCGCCGATGCCGACGATGGCGGCCACCGGGATGTTGATGAGGAAGATCCAGCTCCAGTGGGCGTTGTCCGAGATGATGCCGCCCAGGATGGGCCCGGCGATGGGCGCCACCACGGTGGTCATGCTCCAGAGACCCAGGGCCTGAGGCCCCTTGTCCTTCGGGAAGATGCTGAGCAGCAGGGTCTGGGACATCGGCATGATCGGGCCGCCGCAGAGGCCCTGGGCGATGCGGAACGCCACCAGCATCGCGAAGCTGGGCGCCAGGCCGCAGAGCAGGGAGAACAGCCCGAACCCCGCCATGCCGGCGGCGAACACCTTGACCGGCCCGAACCGCTGGGCCAGCCAGCCGGTGAGCGGCACCGTGATGGCCTCGGCGACCGAGTAGGACGTGATCACCCACGTCCCCTGGCTGGGCGAGACCGCCAGGGCGCCGGCGATGTGCGGCACCGAGACGTTGGCGATGGTGGTGTCCAGCACCACCATGAAGTTGGCGAGGCCCAGCAGGAGGGCCGCGGTCATCAGCCGTGCGCCGGTAAGCGGCGTCGGCGCAGCGGGCGCCTGGGACATGGGCTCAGCCCCCGATGTCGATTTCAGCGGTCATCGAAAGGCCGACGCGCAGCGGGTGCTCGGCCAGTTCCTTGGGATCCAGCGCGACGCGCACCGGCACCCGCTGGACCACCTTGATCCAGTTGCCGGTGGCGTTCTGGGCCGGGATCACCGCGAAGGCCGAGCCCGTGCCGCCGGAGAAGCCCTGGACGCGGCCGTGGAACTTCACGCCCGAGCCGTAGAGGTCGCTGGTCAGGGTCACCGGCTGGCCCACCTTCACCTTGCGCAGCTGGCCTTCCTTGAAGTTCGCGTCGACATAGGCGCGCTGGATCGGGACCACCGTCATCAGGGCGGCGCCCGGCTGCACCCGCTGGCCCACCTCGATGGTGTTGCGGGTGACCACGCCGTCGGTGGGCGAGCGGATCACAGTGCGGGCGAGGTCCAGCTCGGCCTGGGCCAGGCGGGCGCGGGCGGCGGCGACCTCAGGGTTGCCCGCCACGTCGCGGCCCTCGATCAGGACGTTGGCGGCGCGCTGCTGCTGGTTCGCGGCCGCGGCATTGGCGCGGGCCTGGGCCAAGGCGGCGCGGGCGGTCGTCAGCGTGGTCTCGGCCGCGGTCAGCTCGTCGCCCGAGACGGCGCCCTGCCCGGCCAGGCCCTTGCGGCGGCCGTACTCGACCTCGGCGCGGCGCAGCTCGGCCTGGGCGCGGGCGATGTCGGCGTTGCGGGCGTCGGTCTGAGCCGACAGCGCCTCGTCGTTGGCGAAATACTGCCGCACGCGGCGCTCGGCCTGTTCCAGGTCGGCGCGGGCGCGGTCGACGGCCAGGCGATAGTCCGACGGGTCGATGACCGCCAGCACCTGGCCCTGCTTCACCGGCAGGGTCTCGTGGATCGGGACCTGGACCAGCGGGCCGCTGACCAGGGCGGTGATCTGGGCGCTGGAGGCCTGGACATAGGCATCGTCGGTCTCAACGTGCTTCGAGCCGACCAGCAGCCAGTAGGCGGACCAGATCAGCGCCGCGACCAGCACGACGGCCAGCAGGGTCAGGAGAAGGCGGATCCGCCGGCCGCGCTGGGGGGTCGCGGCCGGCGGAGGGGCGGACGTCGCCGGGGGGGAGACGGTGGCGGCGTCCGCCGAGGGGCCTTGGTCTCGGGCCATGGTGTGGACTTTCTGGAATGGGTCAGGCGCGGAAGCCGCCGCCGAGGGCGCGGACGAGGCTGGCGTCGAGGGTGAGGGCGCGGGCCTCGAGCTGGGCGACCGCGCGGCGTTGGGCGATGACCGCGTCCTCGGCGGTCAGCAGGGTGAGGTAGGAGGTGAGGCCGCCCTCGTAGCGCAGGCGCGCCACGCGGTAGGCCTGTTCGCCGGACGTGAGCGCGTCACGGGCGGCGGCGAGGCGGGCCTGCAACGCGCGCTGGCCGGCGGCCGCGTCGGCCACCTGCTGCAGCGCCTGGACCAGCGTCTGGTCGTAGGCGGCGACGGCGGTGTCGTAGTCGGCCCGCGCGCCGCGGTAGGCGCCCTGCAGCCGCCCGCCTTCGAAGATCGGCAGGCTGATCGCCGCGCCCGCCTGGCCGATGTCGGAGCCCGACTTGGTCAGGTTGTTCAGCCCCAGCGACTGGACGCCGATGAAGGCCGCGAGGTTCACGTTCGGATAGAAGCCGGCCTTGGCCACGTCGATCCGCTTGGCGGCCGCCTCGGCGCGCAGGCGGGCGGCCTGCAGGTCGGGGCGGCGGCCCAGGAGGTCGGCGGCCAGGTTCTGTGGCAGGCCGAAGCCGTTCGCGGGGACGGCCTTGGGCCGGCCCAGTGACAGCCCGCGGTCCGGCCCCTGCCCCGCCAGGGCGGCGAGCTGGTTGCGCACCACGGCGAGCTGTTCGTCGAGGGCGGCGAGGTCCTGGCGGGCGGCGGCCGCGGCGGCGCGGGCCTGGTCAGCCTCGCCGGGGTTGGCCGCGCCGCCGGTCACCCGATGCGCCACCAGGTCGGCCGAGGCCTCGCGGTTCTTCAGCGCCGCGTCGGCGGCGTCGTGCTCGGCGGTCAGGCGGGCGAAGTCGGCGTAGGCCGAGGCGATCGCCGTGGTCAGGGCGAGCCGCGCCTCGGCGGCGTCCATCCGGGCGGCGTCGGCCTCGGAGGTGGCGGCCTTCAGCGCCGCGCGGTTCCGGCCCCAGAGGTCGAGGTCGTAGCTGAGGTCCAGCGAGGCGCGGCCGGTGTCGTTGTAGCCGCGCGGGACGAACTGGGCCGGGATGCCGTTGTTGTAGGACTGCTTGCTCTCGCTGGCCTGGGCGTTGCCGATGAGGCTGGGCAGGGTCGCGGCCCGCGACTGTTCGGCCCGCGCCTCGGCGGCGCGCAGACGGGCGGCGGCCTCGGCCAGGGTGGGCGAACCGGCCAGCGCCTCGTCCATAAGGCCGGTAAGCTGCGGATCGCCGTAGGCGACCCACCAGCGGTCGGCCGGCCACTCGGCCTGGGGCGCCTGGAAGCTCTGGGCGGTGGCGAAGCTGTCGCCCGCGGCAGCCTTCGGCGCGTCCGGGAGTTTGGGGATGGTGGCGCACCCGGCCAGCGCCGCGGCGCCGGCCAGGAGGCCGATGATCGAACGGGACATGTTCCGCGCCTCGGGGGAGGAGGTTGCGAGTGCGACGGCCTGGTCCATTGATCTGACCGTACTGTACGGTCATATATTGCTGGTCACTGGACGTCGTCAAGGCGTGGCCTTAGGGATTTTCGCAATGTCCGTTGCGCAGACCATCAAGCGGGAAGACCGCCGCGAGACGATCCTCGACGTCGCGCGCGACTGCTTCCTGGCCGAGGGCTTCGCGGCGACGTCGATGTCGACCATCGCCGCCCGGCTCGGCGGGTCGAAGGGCACGCTCTACAACTACTTCAAGAGCAAGGAAGAGCTGTTCGCGGCCATGATGCAGCGGACCTGCGGCGATCTGCAGGAGACCCTGTTCGACATCGGGCCGGACGCCGGCGACGCCGAGGCCCGCCTGACCCACTTCGCGCGCAGCTTCCTGGCCCACCTGATGACCGACGAGGCGCGGGGCATCCAGCGCCTGATCGTCTCGGAGAGCGAGCGCTTCCCCGAACTGGGCCGCGTCTTCTACGACAGCGGGCCGAAGATCGTGCTGGAGCGCATCGGCGCCTACCTGCAGGAGCTGATGGACGCGGGCGTGCTGCGCCGGACCGACCCGCACTGGGCCGCCCAGCACTTCAAGGACATCGCCATCAGCGGCATCTACTGGCCGCGCATGTGGGGCGTCGCCGCCGACCCGACCCCGGCCGAGGTCGATGAGCAGGTGGCCCGCGCGGTCGACACCTTCCTGCGCGCCTACAAACCGTAGCCAAATGCCCTTGCCCCGGCTGTTCCACGTCAGCGAGGACCCGGGGATCGCGCGGTTTGAGCCGCGGCCTTCGCCTTCAACCGACGCCGGGGTCATCGGCGTAGCGGTCTGGGCGCTGACCGAGGCGCACCTGCCGAACTACCTGCTGCCGCGCGATTGCCCGCGCATCTGCTTCCGGGCCTGTGAACGCACGACCGACGAGGACCGCGCGCGCTTCCTCGGGGGCGCGGACCATGTGGTCGCCTTCGAGGCGGAATGGCTGGAACGCGTGCGGACAGCCCGACTGGCGATCTACGAGATGCCGTCCGAAACCTTCGTCGAGGCACACATCGAGGCGGGCTACTGGATCTCGCGCGAGGCCGTCGAGCCGGTGCGGATGATGATCCTGGACGATGCGCTACGGGCGCTGGCCGACGCCGGCTCCGAGGTCCGCGTGCTGCAGGACTTCTGGCCGCTATGCGACGCGGTGGCGGGATCGAGCCTTCGGTTCTCGATCATCCGCAAACGGAACGCGCTGCCGCGCCGGAGCTAGAAGCCCGGCCCGGAGGTCCGCAGGAACGCCTCGGCGATCCAGACGACGCCGGCCCAAAAGGCGGCGCCCACCAATCCTACGAAAGCGAGACAGGCCACGGAGCGGACGGGCCGCTCCACCTGCCGCGCCACGCCCATCAAGGCGAGGTCGCGACGCATTTATTCCTCCCAGAGCCCGTTATTCTGTTCGATCCGGGTCGAGCCGGTCGATTTGTAGCGATGGTGACACAATGTTTTGCCCTTCGCTAGGGTTGCGGCGTTCCCGATGACGTGACGTCAGCCATGGCGATCCGGCGGGCGGCGCGGGCCTTCAGGTAGCCCTGGAGCGCGGCGACCTCCTCCGAGGTGAGGTTCCCGAACCGCGCAGGCGCGATCTGGGTCATCAGGCCCACCTTGCGATTGCCGACGGCGATGCCGGTGTGCAGCAGGCGGGCGAAGTCCTCGGGATCATACGAAGCCGCGATCATCAGGTCGGGCGCCTTGGTCATCTTGCTGCCCTCAAGCGACTGGCCGTGGCATTCGACGCAGGCGCGCGCGAGGTCCCGGCCCTGGGCGTGCTCGGGGCCCAGGTCCACGAGCTTCAGCTTCCCGCCGCTGGCCTTGATCATGTCCGGTTCGGACTGGAACTGGCGGGCCAGGATGCCGATGCGGCCCACCGGCCCCACCTGGAAGCGAGGCTGCTTCTCGCCCGTGGGCCTGTAGGTCCGCAGGTAGGCCAGCAGGTCGGCCGCTTCCTGGTCGCTCAGGTGCGCGAAGGCGCTGGACGGCATCACCCAGAGACGGCGGCCGTCGGCGGCGACGCCGTGACGGATCGCGGCGTCCAGCTCGGCGTCGGTCTGCTCGGCCATCACGCGGCTGAGGTTCGGCGCCCAGAGGCGCACGATCGGCATCTCGTCGTGGAAGAGCATGCCTTCCAGCTTCGCGCCGTGGCAGTCGTGGCAGCCGTTCAGCTTGGCCACCCGCGCGCCGCGCGCCACGGCGCCGGGATCCGTCGACGCGACCATCTCGACCTTCGGCCGGGCCACCGGCCAGCGGATCATCGCCTCGGAGACGGCGTAGGCGCCGCCGACGACGACAAGCAACAGGGCGGCGACGCCGGCCAGGCCATAGCCGGCCCACTTCATCAGACGTTTCATTTCACACACCTGGTCTCTGGACGCGGCCTCTCACGGACCGTCGTTCCTTGGGGACCGGCGGAATACGGTTACCCGCGCACGCCCACAATCCGCGTGATTGCAGGGCGTCTCTGCAGCTTTGCAGTGCGTCGAAAATCAGGGGCCTGACGTAGGGGCGCACGCCTCTCCTGGCCGCCATTCCTCTTTCAGCTCGTCATCCCCGGGCTTGTCCCGGGGATCCATCCCTCAGCGGTACGGCCTCGGAATCGGGTCGCGCCGACGCGACCCGCCGCAGAGCTTCGCGGCGGCTGAAACATGGATTCCCGCCACAAGGGCGGGGATGACGAGCAAGAAAGAAGGGGGAGGCCCCTAGGCGGCGGCCTTCTTCACCGCGCCGGCGATCTCCTTGATCACCTGGTTGACCAGCTTCTCGTCGTCGGCCTCGGCCATGATGCGAATGAGCGGTTCCGTTCCAGAAGCGCGGACCACGATGCGGCCGGTCCCGTTCAGGCGCTGCTCGGCGTCGGCCAGGACGGCCTTCACCGCGTCGTTCTCCAGCGGCTTGCCGCCGGCGAAGCGCACGTTCTCCAGCTTCTGCGGCACGGGCTCGAACTGGCGGGCCAGGGCGCTCATGGGCTGGTCGCTCTCCTTGAGCACCGCCAGCACCTGCAGCGCCGCAAGCAGGCCGTCGCCGGTGGTGGAGAAGTCGGAGAGGATCAGGTGGCCCGACTGCTCGCCGCCCACGTTGAAGTCGCCCTGGCGCATCTTGGCCATCACGTAGCGGTCGCCCACTTGGGTGCGCTCCAGCTTCAGGCCGCGGGCGCTCAGGAACCGCTCCAGGCCCAGGTTGGACATCACGGTCGCCACCACGCCGCCCCCGCGCAGTTTCTCGCGCCGGGCCCAGTCGGCCGCGATCAGGGCCATGAGCTGGTCGCCGTCGACGACCACGCCCTTCTCGTCGCAGATGATCAGCCGATCGGCGTCGCCGTCGAGGGCGATGCCGATATCGGCGCGGTATTCCTTCACCGCCTTCTGCATGGCGGCCGGGTGGGTCGAGCCGCACTCCTGGTTGATGTTGAAGCCGTTGGGTTCGACGCCCACCGGGATCACCTCGGCGCCCAATTCGTACAGCGCGGCCGGGGCCACCTTGTAGGCGGCGCCGTTGGCGCAATCGATGACGATGCGCATGCCACTGAGGTTCAGGCGGCGGGGGAACGTGGCCTTGGCGATCTCGACGTAGCGGGCCTGGCTGTCGTCGATCCGCTGCACCCGGCCCAGCGCCGACGGGGCCGCCAGGTTCTGCTGCAGGCCCTCGTCCATCAGGGCCTCGATCTCCAGCTCCTTCTCGTCCGACAGCTTGTAGCCGTCGGGGCCGAACAGCTTGATGCCGTTGTCGGAGAAGGCGTTGTGCGAGGCCGAAATCATCACGCCCAGGTCGGCGCGCAGCGAGCGGGTCATCATCGCCACGCCCGGCGTCGGCAGCGGGCCGAACAGGCGCACGTCCATGCCCACGCTGGTGAAGCCCGCCACCAGGGCCGGCTCGATCATGTAGCCCGACAGGCGCGTGTCCTTGCCGATCACCACAAGGTGGCGCCGCTCGTCGCCCGACATGAACATCTTGCCGGCGGCCATGCCGACCCGCAGGGCCACCTCGGCCGTCATGGGGTGGCGGTTGGCCTCGCCGCGGATGCCGTCGGTGCCGAAGTAGGCGCGCTTGCTCATGGGTATGCTCGTCTCAAGTCGTCGAAGGAACAGGCCGGGAAACGATCCGAAACAGACTTTTAGTCGCTGCGGCCTTGGCCAGTGGTAAAGCGCCGCATCGTGGCGAAACTGCAGAGAGATTCGCCTTATCATAGAAGGACGCCTCGGCCACATGTGCGGCATCATCGGCATCGTCGGGACGCAGCCCGTCCAGGATCGGCTGATCGAGAGCCTGAAGCGGCTGGAGTATCGCGGCTACGACTCCGCCGGGATCGCCGGGATCGTGGGCGGCAGGGTCGAGCGCCGCCGCGCCGAGGGCAAGATCCGGGCGCTGGAGGACGTGCTGGCCGCCCAGCCGCTGAGCGCCACCGTCGGCATCGGCCACACCCGCTGGGCCACCCATGGCGCGCCGTCGGTCCGTAACGCCCACCCGCACACCCAGGGCCGGGTCACCCTGGTCCACAACGGCATCATCGAGAACTATGCCGAGCTGCGCGAGCGCCTGAAGGCGGCCGGCCGCAGCTTCGAGAGCGACACCGACACCGAGGTGATCGCCGCTCTGCTGGACAGCGAGCTCGCCACGGGGCTCGAGCCGGTGGCCGCGCTCAAGGCCACCCTGGACCAGCTCAGCGGCGCCTATGCCCTGGGCGTGCTGGTGGAGGGCGAGGAGACCCTGATCATGGGCGCGCGGCGCGGCAGCCCGCTGGTGGTGGGCTACGGCGACGGCGAGATGTTCATCGGCTCGGACGCCCTGGCGGTCGGGCCCTTCACGAACCGGGTCTGCTACCTGGACGAGGGTGACTACGTCGCCATCGGCCACGGCGGCGCGAAGATCTTCGCCCACGACGGCCAGCCGGCCGAGCGGCCGATCCGCACCGTGCCGGCCTCGGCCGCGCTGGTGGAGAAGGGCAACTACCGCCACTTCATGGAGAAGGAGATCCACGACCAGCCCGAGGGGTGCCAGCGCACCATCGCGGCCTATGTGGACACCCTGGAAGGCCGCACCGCCATCCCCGGCGGCGTCGACTTCGCGAGCCTGGACCGCATCCAGATCGTGGCCTGCGGCACGTCCTACATCGCCGGCCTGCTGGGCAAGTACCTGATCGAACAGCTCGCCGACCTGCCCGTCGACGTCGAGATCGCCTCGGAGTTCCGCTACCGCCAGCCGGCGCTGTCGCCCAAGGCGCTCGTGATCGCCATGTCGCAGTCGGGCGAGACGGCCGACACCCTGGCGGCCCTGCGCTACTGCATGGCCAAGGGCATGAAGAGCGCCGCCGTCGTGAACGCGGTGGAGTCCACCATGGCCCGCGAGGTGGACGTGGTCTGGCCGATCCACTGCGGCCCCGAGATCGGCGTCGCCTCCACCAAGGCCTTCACCGCCCAGGTCAGCGTGCTGACCGCGCTGGCCGTGGCCGCCGCCCGGGCGCGGGGCCGCATCGACGCGGCCGAGGAGCAGCGGATGGTCCGCGTGCTGCTGGAGGCCCCGCGGCTGGTGGCCGAGTCCATCGAGCTGGAGAGCGCGGTCCGCAGCATCGCCCAGGACGTCTCCAAGGCGCGCGACGTGCTCTACCTGGGCCGCGGACCGATGTATCCGCTGGCCCTGGAAGGCGCGCTGAAGCTCAAGGAGATCAGTTACATCCACGCCGAGGGCTATGCGGCCGGCGAGCTGAAGCACGGGCCGATCGCGCTCGTGGACGAGACCACGCCGATCGTGATCCTCGCGCCCTTCGACAGCTATTTCGAGAAGTCGGCGTCCAACATGAGCGAGGTCATGGCGCGCGGCGGCCAGGTGATCTTCATCACCGACCCCGAGGGCCAGAAGCACGCCCCGTCAGGCGCCCGCGTGGTGGTGACCGCGCCCCGCTGCGACCCGCTGGTGGCGCCCCTGGTCTACTCCCCGCCGATCCAGCTGCTGGCCTACCACGTGGCCGTCCAGAAGGGGGCCGACGTCGACCAGCCGCGGAATCTCGCGAAGTCGGTCACGGTGGAATAGGCAAAGAAAAACGGCCGCCCCATCGGGACGGCCGCCTTCCAAGCAATCTCGTGGAGAGAAGGCTTACTTCTTGGCCGGTTCGGCAGCCGGAGCGGCCGGAGCAGCAGCGGACATCGCGCCGGCGTCGGCGGCCGGAGCAGCCGGAGCGGCAGCGGCGTCGGCCGGCGGAGCGGCGGCGTCGGCGGCCGGGGCGGCCGGAGCAGCAGCGGCGTCAGCGGCCGGAGCGGCGGCGTCGGCGGCCGGAGCAGCCTCTTCCTTCTTTTGGCAGGCAGCCAGGCTCAGAGCCATGACACCGGCGGTGGCGATCGTCAGAATGCGAAGCTTCATTGAGTTGGCTCCCCTTGGGGGTGAATCCCCGACGACGCGACCCTACACAACTTCGTGCGATCTCAAAATCGTGATCGTGGCCTCGTCACCAAAAATTCTCGCCGACCCTCGGCGGAACGCATTAGGGGAACATCACGAGAGTATGCGGAGGGATTGATGGGGAAGCGCGTTCGCAAGGCGGTCCTGCCGGTGGCGGGACTGGGGACCCGGGTGCTGCCGGGGGCGAAGACGACCCCCAAGAACCTCCTGAACGTCGTGGACCGGCCGATCCTCAGCTACATCGTCGAGGAGGCGCGCGCCGCCGGCATCGAGCACTTCGTCTTCATCGTCGGCCGCGGCCAGGGCGCCATCGAGGACTACTTCGACTCCAGCCCCGAGGTGGAAGGCATCCTGGAGGCCAAGGGCAAGACCGATATCCTGGCCGACGTGCGCCGCGACCTGCCGCAGCCCGGCCAGATGAGCTTCATCCGCCAAATGGCGCCGCTGGGCCTGGGCCACGCCGTGTGGTGCGCAAGGGACGTGATCGGCGACGAGCCCTTCGCGGTGATCCTGCCCGACATGCTGATGATGGCCGAGCGCTCGCCCATGGCCCAGGCGGTCGACGCCTACGAACAGAAGGGCGGCAACATCATCGTCGTCGAGCCCGCCCCGCCCGGCGAGACCCACAAGTACGGCATCGTGGCGCTGGACGGACAGAACGGCCGGCTCAACCGCATGACCGGCATGGTCGAGAAGCCGCCGCTGGGCACCGAGCCCTCGAACCTCTTCATCTCGGGGCGCTACATCCTGCAGCCCGAGATCTTCAACATCCTGGAGACCCAGGAGCGCGGCGCCGGCGGCGAGATCCAGCTCACCGATGGCATGTTCCACCTGATGAAGAGCCAAGACTTCCACGCCCTGGAGTACGAGGGGACCACGTACGACTGCGGCGACAAGATCGGCCTGCTGCGCGCCAACGTCGCCTTCGCCCTGGCCCGACCCGAGCTGGCCGACGCCGCGCGCAAGGCGATCGCGGCCCTGCTCTAGGAGACCCGGAAGGTTGCGGCTCTTCCTCTTCGGCTACGGCTTCTCCGGGCGGGCGCTGGCCCGGCGGATGGCGGCCGGGGGCTGGGAGGTGGCCGCCACGTTCCGCGACGCCGAGGCCGCCGCGCGCATCACGGCCGACGGCCACGCGGGCGTCGACCTCTCGGACCGCGACGCCGTCACCGAGGCGCTATCGCGCACCCAGGCGCTGCTGGTCACCGCCCCGCCCGGCCCGCAGGGGTGCCCGGGCCTGAACGCCCTGGTCGGGCCGCTGGCCGAGGCCGGAGCCTTCCCCGACTGGACCGGCTACCTCTCCACGACCGGCGTCTACGGCGACCGCCGAGGCGGCTGGGTCACCGAGGACAGCCGCCTGGCCGCCCAGTCGGTGGAGGCGGCCCGCCGGGTCGGCGCCGAGCGCGACTGGTTCGAGGTGGGCCGCGGCATGGGCCTGACCGTCTGCGCCTTCCGCCTGCCCGGCATCTACGGCCGCGGCCGGTCGGCCTTCGACCGCCTGCGCGAGGGCCGCGCCCAGCGCATCGTCGCCGAGGGCCAGGTGTTCTCGCGCATCCATGTGGACGACCTGGCCGCCGGGCTGGAGGCCTCCATCGCCCGCCCTCGCGCCGGAGCCGCCTACAACCTCTGCGACGACGAGCCTGCGGCGAACAGCGACGTCATCGCCCATGCCGCCCGCCTGCTGGGGATCGAGCCGCCGCCCGAGATCCGGCTGGAGGACGCCAACCTCTCGCCCGCCGCGATGCGCTTCTACGCCGAGAGCAAGCGCGTCTCGAACGCCCGCGCCAAGGCCGAGCTGGGCTGGCGGCCGGCCTATCCGACGTATCGCGAGGGATTGGCGGCGATCCTGGCGGAGGAGAATCTCCTCTCCCCCCACACGAAGTGGGAGGGGAGAGGGTAGAGAGAGGGTCGACGCCGGGCTGTAGGCTGGCAGGCTGGTTCCGCCAGCATCCTCGCTGGACCGGGAGCTGAAGCTTCGAGGCCGAGCCGCCCCTCTCCCTGCCCTCTCCCCTCGGGCTGCGCCTCGCGGGAGAGGAGTTCAGGCCGACAGCTCCTCCACCGCCGCGATCATCCTCGCCAAGTCCTGCGGGCGGGAGAGGCGGTGGTCGCCGTCCTTGATGAGAGTGAAGACCACGTCCTGCCCTTTCAGCGTCTGGGCCAGCTCCAGGGCGTGGCGCCAAGGTACGTCGGGATCCTCGCCGCCCTGCAGGATGCGCACGGGCGCGGCAATGGGGATGGGTTCACCGCCCAGGATCGACCAGCGGGCGCCGTCCTCGAGCAACTGCCGGGTGATCGGATACGGCTCGCCGTACTCGGAGGGCCGCAGCCAAACGCCGTCGCGCTCCAGGTCGGCCCGGCCCTGGGGCGGGATCTCGGGCGCCATCAGCTTCTCGGTGAAGTCGGGCGCGGGCGCTATCAGCAGCATGGCCTTCACGCGCTGCGGCATGGCGATCGCCGCGAGGCACGAGATCCAGCCGCCCATGGACGAGCCCACCAGCACTAGCGGCCCGACGGTCAGCTCGTCGAGCACGGCGATCGCGTCCTCGCGCCAGCGGGTGATCGTGCCGTCCCGGAACTCGCCCGAGGACTCGCCGTGGCCGAAATAGTCGAAGCGGACGTAGGCGCGGCCCGCCGCGAGCGCCCAGTCGGCCAGCGCCTGGGCCTTGGTCCCCGCCATGTCCGACTTGAAGCCGCCCAGCCAGACCACCGTCGGGCCCGCGCCCTCGACCTTGCGCCAGGCCAGCCGCGCGCCGTCCGGCCGGTCGAGGAATCCCTGAATCTCGTTCATGCCTGCCCTCTTAGCAGGCAGGGGCAACTCAGTTTAGAGAGGGACCCGTGTCCCTACCCCCCGACTTCACCCTGCTGCAGGTGGTCCCCGAACTGGAGACCGGCGGCGCGGAGCAGAGCACGATCGATGTGGCCCAGGCCGTCGTCCGCGCGGGCGGCACGGCCCTGGTGGCCACGCGCGGCGGGCGCATGGCCGCGCGGCTGGAGGCCGATGGCGGGCGCATGGCCCAGATGCCGGTGCAGACCAAGAACCCGCTGGTGATGCTGGGCAACGCCGCGCGCCTGGTGGCGCTGATCCGGCAGGAGAATGTCTCGATCGTCCATGCCCGCAGCCGCGCGCCGGCCTTCTCGGCGCTGTGGGCCGCGCACGCCACCGGAACGCCCTTCGTCGCCACCTACCACGGGGTCTACAAGGCCCAGTCCGGCCTGAAGCGCTGGTACAATGCGATCATGACCCGCGGCGACCTGGTGATCGCCAACTCCGACTACACGCGCGGCCACGTCCTGGCCGAGCACAAGCTCGATCCGAGCCGCCTGGTCACCATCCCCCGCGGCGTCGACCTCGACCGCTTCGACCCGACGTTCGTCACCACCAACCGCATCGACGCCCTGCGCGCCGCCTGGGGCCTCGATCCCAGCGACCACCGCACCCAGGTCCTGCTGGCCGGCCGGGTCACGCGCATCAAGGGCCACCTGATGATCGTGGAGGCGGCGAAGCGGCTGGCGGACCGGGGCCGGCGCGACTTCCAGATCCTGTTCGCCGGCGACCACCAGGGCCGCACCGGCTATGCCGCCGAGGTGCAGGCGGCCATCGACGACGCCGGGCTCGGCGATGCGGTCAAGCTGGTCGGCCATTGCGACGACATGCCGGCGGCCTACCTGCTGGCCGACTTCGCCATCCTGCCCACCAACGTGCCCGAGAGCTTCGGCCGCGCCGCGGTCGAGCCCCAGGCCATGGGCCGCCCGGTCATCGCCTCGAACCACGGCGGGGTCACCGAGACCGTGCTGGACGGCGTCACCGGCTGGCTGGCCCCGGTGGAGGACGCCGACGCCTGGGCCGATGCGATCGCCCGCGCCATCGACCTGGGCCCCGGCAAGCGGCTGGAGATGGGCGAGGTGGGCAAGAAGCGGGCCCGCCAGCTCTATTCGGCCGACGCCATGTGCGCCCAGACCCTCGCCGCCTACGAGCGCGTGCTGGAGGCGCGCCGCTGATGCCCCGTCACGTCGAACGCATCCTGGTCATCAAGCTGTCGGCCCTGGGGGACTTCGTGCTGGCGCTGGCCGCCATGAAGAAGATCCGCCAGGTCCACGCCAAGGCGCACATCACGCTCCTGACCACCCCGCCCTTCGAGGCGCTGGCCAAGATCTGCCCGTATTTCAACGCCGTGGACACCGGCGGGCGGCCCGAGAGCTTCCCCGAGTGGATGGCGCTCCGGAAGCGGATCAAGGCTGCGAACTACGAGCGGGTCTACGACCTCCAGACCTCGGCGCAGTCGAACCGCATCTTCCAGCTGCTGCGGCCCGGCCCACCGCCCTGGTCCGGCGTCGCCTTCGGTTGCTCGCTGCCGCACAAGAATCCGCTGCGCAACGGCATGCACACCCTGGAGCGCCAGGCCGACCAGCTGATGTACGCCGGCATCTGGGAGGACGCGCCCACGGAGCCCGGCAGCGCGCCCTCGCCCGACCTGTCGTGGGTGATGAAGCTGGCCCCGCCCGAGCGGCCGGTGCCGGGCGCCAACAAGCCTCGCCCTTACGTGATCTTCGTGCCCGGTGGTTCCGCGCACCGGATGGACAAGCGCTGGCCGGTGGAGAAGTACGCTGAGCTGGCCCGCATCCTCTATGGCCGCGGCTTCGACATCGTGATCGTCGGCGGCCCTCAGGAGACCGACCTGGCCCACGTGATCCAGCGCGCGACGCCCCGGGCCCGCGACCTGACCGGGCGGACCGACTTCGCCTCCATCGCCATGCTGGGCGCCAAGGCCGCGCTGGCGGTCGGCAACGACACCGGCCCCCTGCACCTTGCGGCGGCGGGCGGGGCGCCGACTATCGTGTTGTTCTCCAAGGCTTCCGATCCCGCCCTGTCGGCGCCCCGGGGCCGGGTGGCGATCCTGCGGACGGAAAACCTCGCCGAACTGCCTGTGGCGCAAGTGGCGCAGGCCGCCAATTCTTTGGCCGCCCTGTAGGGTGCGGGCGGAGCCCGAACCCTACAAAACCCTTCAAGAATTTTGAGCGCGCTTCTTCGACAGGCCGCTGAATCCCGTGGAGCGCGCTCAAGGCCCATCCGGCGCGCCTTGATACAGAAGGCCCCGCGCGTCATATACTGACCACGACGACCGGGGCGCCTCGCGCCGACCGGCGTTTTTGCGTTTCAACAGTTCCGGAGCACTGCCTATTCGCCGTCCCATGCAAACGCCGCCCGTCAAAGAAGGGCCGCGCATGAATGAAGATATCCGCGTTCCCCGCGTCCTGCTCATCGACCAGTTCGGTGAGAAGCAGGGCGTCATGCCCACCTCCGCCGCCATCGAGGCCGCCGAGGAAGCGGGCCTCGATCTCGTGGAGATCGTGCCGAACGCGGATCCGCCCGTTTGCAAGATCCTGGACTACGGCAAGTTCAAGTTCCAGGAGCAGAAGAAGAAGAACGAGGCGCGGAAGAAGCAGAAGGTGGTAGAGCTCAAGGAAATCAAGCTCCGCCCGAACATCGACATCCATGACTACGAGGTCAAGGCAAAGTCGATGCACCGCTTCTTCGAGGAAGGCGACAAGGTCAAGATCACGCTGCGCTTCCGCGGCCGCGAACTGGCCCACCCGGAACTGGGCATGAAGCTGCTCCAGAAGGTGAAGGCCGACTTCGAGCCCGTCGCCAAGGTGGAGTACGAGCCCCGCATGGAGGGCCGTCAGATGATCATGATCCTGGCTCCGCGGTAGAGGCTTTCCCGATCGCGATCTTCGCGAGCGGACAAGAAGGCCCCTCAAACGAAAGATCGAGACCCTGGTGAAAGCCATCCTGTACAGAGTTCTGAGCGCGGCCGTCCTTGGGGCGGCCGCTTTCGTTTCGCCCGCCGTCTCGGCCGAGGAGCCGGACGCGCCGACCGCGCCGTTCAAGATCGGCGAAGGCCTCTACTACGTGGGTTCGGTCGACTATGCGTCGTACCTGATCGCCACCAAGGCCGGCCTGCTGGTGCTGGACGGCGGTGACGCCGAGACGGGCAAACAGGTGGTGGCCAACATCCGGACGCTGGGCTTCGACCCGGCGAACGTGAAGGTGCTGCTCAACACCCACCAGCACTTCGACCACGCCGCGGGCCTGGCGGTCATCAAGAAGGCCGCGCCGGGCGCGAAGCTCTACGCCAGCGCCGCCGACGGGCCGGTGATCGCCGCCGGCGGGCGGGGCGACCCGTTCCTGAAGGGCGACCGGTTCTACTACGAGCCCGTGAAGCCGGACTTCACGCTGAAGGACGGCCAGAGGGTCATGCTGGGCGGCTGGACGCTGACGGCCCACGTCACCGGCGGCCACACCAAGGGCTGCACCACCTGGACCTTCCCGGTCGCGGTGGCGGGCAAGACGCGCCAGGCCCAGGTCCACTGCTCGTCGTCGGTGCTGCCCGGCTACAAGATCGGCCGGCAGGAGACCTATCCGGGCCAGACGGCCGACTACGAGAAGAGCTTCGCCACCTGGAAGGCGCTGCCCTGCGACGTCTTCCTGGCCTCGCACGCGAGCTTCTTCGACCTGGCCGCCAAGAAGAAGGCGCTGGACGCCGGCAAGGCCGACGCCTTTGTCGACCCGGCAGGCTGCAAGGCCTTCTACGTGAAGCAGGAAGCCGCGTTCCGGGCCGAGCTGAAGAAACAGAACCCCTGACGCGCCGGCGACGCCGATGCAGTTCGACGACCCGCTGGCCGAGCTCACCCACGCCCACCGGCTGCTGGCGAACGGCCAATGGCGCGAAGGCCTCCAGCACTACGAGGCGCGCCATCGCCTGCCCGGCCTGACCCCGCCCGTCCGCGGCGAGGTCCCGGAGTGGATGGGCGAGCCGCTGGCCGGCCGCCACATCCTGGTCACCCACGAGCAGGGCCAGGGCGACCAGATCGGCTTCGTCCGCTTCCTCGCGCCCCTGAAGGCGGCAGGCGCCGGGCGCATCACCCTGGTCTGCGCCGCCTCGCTCGAGCGGCTGTTCCGTCAGATCGAAGCGGTCGACGACCTGATCGCCATCGGCGTCGCCCAGCAGAAGGCCATCGATCCGCCCGACCTATGGATCCGCGTCGCCTCGCTGCCGCTGCGCCTGGGCCTGACCGAGGCCGAGATCCCCGCGCCGCCCTACCTGTCGGCGACGCCGCGCCCGCAGGCCGTACGGGTCGGGATCGTCACGAACGGCAACCCCGACTTCCGCGACGACCGCCACCGCTCGCTGCCGCCCCACCTCGCCGCCGAGGCCCGGGCCCTGCCCGGCGTGATGAGCCTGGCGCCCGAGGCCACCGGCGTACGCGACTTCCTCGACACCGCCGAGATCGTGGCGGGCCTGGACCTGGTCGTCACCACCTGCACCTCGGTCGCGCACCTGGCCGGCGCCATGGGCAAGCCGACCTGGGTCATGCTCTCCGCCGTCCGACCCGACTGGCGCTGGACGGCGGCCGGCGAGCGCACGCCGTGGTATCCAAGCGCCACGCTCTATCGACAGCCCGCGCCCGGCGACTGGCGCGCGGTCCTGGATCGGGTGCGAGCCGATCTCGAAGGCTTCCTCGCGAGCGGCTGACTCCGGCCGGCCACGTGAAGATTCCATGTAACGGTACGGCGCGCTTGCCCCCTGGCGCGGCGCGTCCTAACACCGTTCACATGTCCCAAACGCCGCCGCGGGAGGCGACGCCGCCTCCCTGGGCGGCGTTGTCGCTGATCGGCCTGATCTTCCTGAACATGCTGGGCTTCGGGATCATCGTCCCGTTGCTGCCCTTCTATGCCAAGTCGTTCGACGCCCCGGCCTGGCAGATCACCCTGATCTTCTCGGCCTTTTCGGTCGGCACGTTCTTCGGCGAACCCTACTGGGGCCGGCTGTCCGACAAATATGGCCGCAAGCCGCTGCTGGTGATGACGATCCTGGCCAACGGGCTCTGCTACCTGGCGCTGGCCTTCGCGCCCAACGCCTGGGCCGCCTTCTTCATCCGCCTGCTGGGCGGCCTGTTCAGCGGCAACGGCTCGATCATCCAGGGCTATATCGCCGACGTGACCCCGCCCGAGCGGCGCACCCGCCAGATGAGCTGGATGAGCGCCGCCTGGAACGTGGGCCTGATCGTGGGACCGGGACTGGGCGGGATCTTCGCCAAGCCGTCGCTGGGCCACGTGGGCTTCCAGCTGCCGCTGTTCATCTCGGCGGGCCTCTTCATGACCTCGTCGTTCCTGATCCTGCTCTTCATCCGCGAGAGCCGGCAGCGGGACGAGAGCAACACCTTCCGCCCCAACCGCTGGGCCGCGACGGGCGAGGCCGCGCGCCATCCGGTGATCGGCCGGCTCATGCTGGTGACCTTCCTGGTAGGCTTCGCCTTCACCGGAATCGAGGCGATCTTCGGCCTCTGGACCGAGGCCCGCTTCGGCTGGGGACCGCGCCAGATCGGCTGGGCGTTCATGTTCGTGGGCGTCGCCTCGGCGGTGACCCAGCTCTTCATCACCGCGCCGCTGTCCGAGAAGTTCGGCCAGGCCACCATGCTGGCGATCGGCATGGCGATCACCGTGGTCTGCATCGGGCTGCAGCCGTTCTCGCCGATGGGGACGACGACCATCGTGCTGATGAGCCTGTCGGCCATCGGCCAGTCGGTGGCCTGGCCCAACGTCTCGGCGCTGATCTCCGAGACCGCCGACCCGCACCGCCAGGGCCAGATCCTGGGCCTGAACAACGCCATGGGAGCGCTCGCCCGGGTGGTGGGGCCGCAGTGCGCGGGCGCCACCTTCCCGATCAGCATCCACGCGCCCTTCGTCCAGGGCGCGATCATGGTCGTGCCGGCCATCTTCCTGGCGATCAGCGCCGGCCGCCGCGCCCGGGCCTGGCGCGAGGCGCAGGCCGCGCAGCCGCCGCCATGAGCGCGCCCGACGTCAGCCTGCAGGAGGAGCGGCGCGCGCTGATCGTGCTGCTCTGCGTGATCTACCTGATGATCGCCGGCTTCGGCCTGGTGATCCCGCTGCTGCCGTTCTTCGCCCAGGCGTTCGACGCCCCGGCCTGGCAGGTGACGCTGCTGTTCTCGGCCTTCTCGGTGGGCCAGTTCATCGGCGAGCCGTTCTGGGGCCGGCTGTCGGACCGCATCGGCCGCAAGCCGGTGCTGATCGTCACCATCGCCATGGTGGGCGTGACCTACGCCGCCTTCGCCTTCGCGCCGAACATCTGGGTCGCCTTCGCGCTGCGGTTCGTGAACGGCATCTTCGCCGGCAACATCTCGACGCTGCAGGGGGCGCTGGCCGATATCACCCCGCCCGAGCGGCGCGCGGGACGCATGGGGATCATGGGCGCCGCGTTCAGCGCCGGCTTCTCCACCGGTCCGGCCATCGGCGGCTTCCTGGCCCAGCCCAGCCGCGGGGCCCTGGGGTTCCAGCTGCCGCTGCTGGTGGCCGCCGGCTTCGCCCTGGCCTCGGCCCTGGCCGTGGTGCTGCTGGTGCGCGAGCACCGGCCCGAGGCCGCCGCCCAGCCGGCGAAGCGCGTGAAGTCGGCGCGCCTGCGCGAGGGCTTCGCCCACCCGATCATCGGCCGCGTGGTGATGATCAGCGCCATCGTGGTCATCGGCTTCGCCGGCATCGAGGCCACTTACGGCCTGTGGACCGAGCAGCGCTTCGGCTGGGGGCCGCGGCAGATCGGCTTCGCCTTCATGGTCATCGGCCTGATGGGCGCCTTCTTCCAGGGCTGGCTTTGCGGACGGCTCGCGCGCCGCTTCGGCGAGGCGGTGACGCTGACCGGCGGGCTGGCCTTCATGGGCCTGGGCCTGATCACCCAGGGCCTGTCGCCCACCTGGCACGTGGCCATGCTGGGCTTCCTGCTCGTGTGCCTGGGCCAGTCGATCTGCTTCCCGAACGTCTCGGCGCTGATCTCGCGCTCGGCGCCGCCCGACCGCCAGGGCGAGATGCTCAGCCTCAACATGAGCGGCATGGCGCTGTCGCGGATCGCCGGGCCGGTGATGGCCGGGCAGCTCTTCTCGCTGGTCTCGGCCGGCGCGCCCTTCGCCTTCGCCGCGCTCCTGATCCTGCCGGCGCTGTTCTTCGCCTGGACGGTCATCCAGAGGACGCCGCGCCTGGCTTAGGGCGGCGCCATGCCCAATTCGGCGGCGCTCGGCCACGTATCGGGCCCGTAGCCCACACCGCCGTTGGCGCAGCGCGCCCGGCGGCCGACAAGACCGCCGACCGCAAGGAGCCCCCATGTCCCTGAAGACCGCCGCCCTCGCCACCCTGCTCGCCGCCGGCCTCGCGCCCGCTGCGCACGCCGCCGAGCCGAAGTACATCCCCTCTCCGCCCCGACCCGGGACGACCACGGCCCCGCCGTTCAGCGCCGCCGTCGTAGTCGGCGACACGGTCTATCTCTCGGGCAACACCGATGGCGGCACGGCCATGGGCGGCACGACGGCCGACGCCGCGCGCCGCGTGATGGAAGGGATGAAGCGCAACGCCGAGGCCGCAGGCGTCACGCTGGACGACCTGGTCTCGGTGCAGGTGTTCTCCAGCAACCTCGACGACTACGCCGTGTTCAACGAGGTGTACCGCAGCTACTTCAAGGGCCCGCTGCCGGCGCGCGCCTATCTCGGCGCCGCCCGCCTGCTGGGCGACTCGCGGTTCGAGATCATGGGGATCGCGGTGCGCAGGGCGAAATAGGCGGCCCGGTCACGCGATTGTCAGGCCGCTCCGGTCGCATTCGAGCGTTCCGATCTCTACGTACAGCTTAGTGCGTTGGATTCGGAGAAGATGCCCATGAGCTCGATACCCATGGACACCATCCTTGTGGTTTGTCGCGATGAAGATTACTCGATTAATCTGATCGGGAGCCTGCAAGATATTGGGGCGAATGTCGTCGGACCTGTCTCAGACGGCGACACGGCGCTCGCGCTGGCCGCACAAACCTCGCCGAACCTTGCTATCGTCGCGGACGATCCGACGTGCGACCGCGACGCCGAAGGCCTTGCCCGCGAACTGCACGACACCTGGGGCGTCCGCTCGCTGGTGCTGGACGACCGCGTCCACGCCATCGGCGAACAGCCGTGGCTGCCCGAGCCCGAGACACTGGACAGGCTGATCGACACCTTGGCCCAGGCCGAGGCGGCGAAACTTCAATAGGGGAATGGCCCCGGCGGCGGCCGGCCGCGACCGCCCTAGGCGGTGATGTCGACGACGATGCCCTTGCCGACTTCCTTCGCCGACTGTGCGGCGACGGCTGTGGCCGTGAGTTCAGCGCCCTTCTGGGCGTTGCGCTCGGCGGCCTTGGTGTCGGGCTGTTGGGTTCGCACCGGCTGGACCGGCGCGACGGGGGGCTGCGACGCAATCGACGCGGCTGGGGTGACGCTCGACATTCTCGTCTCCTTAGGCCGCGGTTCGGCGGCCGATGGGACCACGGTGTAGCTTGACTGGGGTAACCGACCTTTAAGGGACGGGGTAAATCCCGGGAAAGCATGAGTTTTCGGCGCCAGGCCGCGCGCCGGCGCGTTTGACCTGGCGTTCCAGACAAGGCGTGACCCGACGATGCTCTTCAGGCGGATCCGCAGGACGGTCGAGGCGCGCATCGGCGGCGAGGTCGCCGCGGCCGTGCCGATCGAGTTCCTGGTCTGGCGCTGGGCGCGCGACCCGACCGAGCGGGACTTCATCGACGAGGCGTCCGAGGATCTGGACGGCTTGCGGCCCGGTCCCGATCAGGCCATCGAGATCGTCGTGCGGGATTGGGCGCCGCCGGATGGCGATGCCTAGCCTCTAGCGCCTTGCATTTCCCCGTCCTTTCGCGTACTAGCCCGCCCCTTCGGAACCGCCTGGCCCCAAGGCATGCCATGGCGGTTCATCAACACGACCAGAGGACGGGGCGCTCGCGCTCCGAGTGAAATGCCGAAACTGAAGACCAAGTCGGGCGTGAAAAAGCGCTTCAAGATGACGGCGTCTGGCAAGCTGAAGGCCGGCGTCGCCGGCAAGCGCCACCGCCTCATCAGCCACAACGGCAAGTACATCCGTCAGAACCGTGGGACCAAGGTGATGTCCGATCAGGACGCCAAGATCATCAAGTCCTGGCTCCCCTACGGCCTCTAAGGAGAACTGACAGATGGCTCGCGTTAAACGCGGCGTGACCGCTCACGCCAAGCACAAGAAGGTTCTCGAGCAAGCCAAGGGCTTCTACGGGCGCCGCAAGAACACCATCCGCACGGCCAAGGCCGCGGTGGACAAGGCCGGCCAATATTCCTACCGCGACCGCAAGGTCCGGAAGCGCAACTTCCGCTCGCTGTGGATCCAACGGATCAACGCGGCGGCGCGTCTGGAAGGCTTCACCTACTCGCAGTTTATTCACGGCCTTGAGAAGGCCGGGATCGAAATGGACCGCAAGGTCCTCGCCGACGTCGCCGGCGCCGATCCGGTTGCTTTCAAGGCCATCGCCGACAAGGTTCGCGCTGCGCTGGCTTAAGCCTTAGGTCTCCCAGAGACCCTGAAGCTTTCAAGAGCCCTCCGGCCGAACCGCCGGAGGGCTTTTTGCTGTCCGGAAAACCGCCCCGGCGTCGCGGGGGAGGTTCCACCCCACACCAACGTCCTCTAGGACAAGCGTCCCATGACCGACCTTTCGCAACTCGAGGCCGACCTCTCCGGCCGCATCGCCACGGCGCCCGACCTGGCGACCCTGGAGGCCATCCGGGTCGAGGCCCTCGGCAAGTCCGGCTCGATCTCCGAACTCCTGAAGACCCTGGGCCGGATGAGCCCGGACGAGCGCCGCGAGCAGGGCCCGCTGATCAACGGCGTCCGCGACGCCGTCGCCTCGGCCATCACCGCCAAGAAGGCCCAGCTGGAGACCGCCGAGCTCGACGCCAAGCTGGCCGCCGAGCGCGTCGACCTCTCGCTGCCTGCGCCGCCCGAGCGTCGGGGTCGCGTCCATCCCACCATGCAGGTGCTGGACGAGATGATCGCCGTCTTCGCCGACATGGGCTTCAGCCTCGCCGAAGGCCCGGACATCGAGGACGATTTCCACAACTTCACGGCGCTGAACTTCCCGCCCAAGCATCCGGCGCGGGAAATGCACGACACCTTCTGGCTGCCCGAGGACGAGCGCGGCGAGCGCAAGGTGCTGCGCACCCACACCAGCCCCGTGCAGATCCGCACCATGCAGCGGCTGAACGAGAAGCTGCCGTCCTGGATCGCCAACGGGCAGGAGCCGCCGATCCGCATCATCGTGCCGGGCCGCACCTACCGCTCGGACAGCGACGCCACCCACACGCCCATGTTCCACCAGATGGAAGGCCTGGTCATCGACCGGGACATCCACATGGGCCACCTGAAGTGGACGCTGGACACCTTCATCAGCCGCTATTTCGAGACCCCGGTCGTCGAGACGCGGTTCCGGCCGCACCACTTCCCGTTCACCGAGCCGTCGGCCGAGATGGACGTGCGCTGCGACCGCTCGGGCGCCGACGTGAAGATCGGCCAGGGGACCGACTGGATGGAGATCGTCGGCTGCGGGATGGTGCACCCGAACGTGCTCAAGAACTGCGGCCTCGACCCCGACCAGTGGCAGGGCTTCGCCTTCGGCTTCGGCATCGACCGGCTGGGGACGCTGAAGTACGGCATGCCCGACCTGCGCGACATGTTCGCCTCGGACGTCCGCTGGCTGGACCACTATGGCTTCTCGGCCTTCCAGGCGCCGAACACGGCCACGGGCCTCAGCTGATGGACGCCGCCGTACAGGACTGGCGGTCGCTGGAGAGCTTCGCCTTCGGCGACGGCCCGGCGATGGCCGACCGGTTGCTCGGCTTCGTGCTCTCGGGCGCGAAGACGGCCACCTGCTGGTCGGTCGCCGATGGGCAGCAGACGCAGGTCGGCAAGCGCATGGTGGTCAAGGACGGCGCCGGGCGCCCGCGCGCCGTCATCGAGACGGTGACGCTGGAGCAGATGCGCTTCCACCAGGTGCCCTGGTCCTTCGCGGAAGCCGAGGGCGAGGGCGACGAGTGCCTCGAGGACTGGCGCGACGGCCACCGCGCCTATTTCACCCGCAACGGCGGGTTCGCCCCGGACATGATGCTCTGGTGCGAACGGTTCCGCCTGATCGAAGTCATCGGCGAAGGAGCCGAGCAATGAAGTTCACCCTCTCCTGGCTTAAGGAGCACCTGGACACCTCGGCCTCGGTCGAGCAGGTGGTCGACGCCATGACCATGGCCGGCCTCGAGGTCGAGCACGTCGAGGACCCCGGCAAGAAATTGGCCGCCTTCACCGTGGCGAAGATCGTCGAGGCCGTGCAGCACCCCAACGCCGACAAGCTGCGGGTCTGCCAGGTCGACACCAAGGACGGCCGGCTGGAGATCGTCTGCGGCGCCCCGAATGCGCGGGCCGGCCTGACCACCATCTACGCGCCCATCGGCGCCTATGTGCCCGGCAGCGGCGTCACGCTGGAAGCCCGCCCGGTCCGCGGCGTCGTCTCCAACGGCATGCTCTGCTCCGCGAAGGAACTGGAGATCGCCGAGGAATCCGACGGCATCGTCGAGCTGTCGGATGACCTGGCCGTCGGCGCCAGCGCCGTCGAGGCGTTCGGCCTGGAAGCCGCCATCGACTTCGAAGTGACGCCCAACCGGCCTGACTGGCTGGGCGTGCGCGGCATCGCCCGCGACCTGGCCGCCGCCGGCCTCGGGGCGCTGAAGCCCGATCCCGTGCAGCCCACCAAGGGCGGCTATCCCTGCCCGATCGAGATCCGCGTGGACGGCGACGCCTGCCCGGTGTTCGGCGGCCGCCTGATCAAGGGCGTGAAGAACGGCCCCTCGCCAGCGTGGCTGCAGCAGCGGCTGACCAGCGTGGGCCTCAGGCCCATCAACGCGCTGGTCGACGTCACCAACCTGATCTCCTACGACCGCTGCCGGCCGCTGCACGTCTATGACGCAGCGAAGCTGACGGGGCCCGTCATCGAGGCCCGCCTGGGCCGCGAGGGCGAGAAGGTCGAGGCGCTGGACGGCGAGACCTATGACGTCACGCCGGAGGTCTGCGTGATCTCAGACGGCTCGGGCGCCATCGGCCTGGGTGGCGTCATGGGCGGCGAGTCCACCAAGGTGCTGGACGACACCGTCGACGTCTTCGTCGAGTGCGCCTGGTTCGACCCGATCCGCACGGCCCAGACCGGCCGCGGCCTCGGGATCACCTCCGACGCCCAGTACCGTTTCGCCCGCGGCGTGGATCCCGAGTCTGTCGTTCCCGGCCTGGAGCAGGCGACCCAGCTCATCCTGGAGCTGTGCGGCGGCGAGCCGTCGGAGATCCGCGTCGCCGGCCACGCGCCCGCGCCGCCGGCGACCATCGCCTTCGACCGGTCCTATGTGAAGAAGCTATCGGGCCTGGACGTGGGCGCGGCCCGCATCGACGAGATCCTGACCAAGCTGGGCTTCGAGGTCGACGGCGACGCCGTCACCCCGCCGTCCTGGCGCCGCGACGTGGAAGGCAAGGCCGACCTCGTCGAGGAAGTGGCGCGCATCGAGGGCTTCGACAGCCTGCCGGTCACGCCCCTGCCCGACATCGCCCGCCAGCCGGGTGGCGCGCTCACCACCCGCCAGCGCCGCATGCGCGACGCGCGGCGGATGATGGCGTCGCGCGGCTATGCCGAGGCGGTGACCTGGAGCTTCATGCGCCGCGACTGGGCCGAGATGTTCGGCGGCGGCGACGAGAAGCTGGTGCTGACCAACCCGATCGCGGCCGACCTGTCGACCATGCGCCCGACCGCGCTGGCCAACCTGATCGACGCGGCGGCCCGCAACGCCAAGCGCGGCTTCGCCGACGCGGCGCTGTTCGAAGTCGGGCCGAACTTCAAGGGCGACCAGCCCGCCGACCAGTGGACGGCGGTCACCGCCCTGCTGGCCCCGCACACGCCCAAGCACTGGGCCAAGGCGGGCGGCGACCCGCTGTTCGAGCTCAAGGCCGACCTCTTGGCCCTGCTGGACGAACTGGGCGCGCCGACGCTGCAGGTGGTCCAGGGCCAGAACGCGCCTTGGTGGCACCCCGGCCGCTCGGCCCGCCTCCAGCTCGGCCCCAAGGTCGTGGTCGCCGAGTTCGGCGAGCTGCACCCGAACGTGCTGAAGGCCATCGACGCCGACGGCCCCATGCTGGCCTTCGAGCTCAGCCTGGACGCCATCCCCGAGCCCAAGAAGAAGGGCGTGAAGACCAAGGCGGCGCTGGAGCTCTCGCCCCTGATGCCGCTGAAGCGCGACTTCGCCTTCCTGGTCCCGGCCGCCACCCCGGCCGGCGACCTGGTCCGCCCGATCGTCGGCGCCGACAAGGCCCTGATCGCCGACGCCCGCGTCTTCGACGTCTATGCCGGCCAGGGCGTGCCCGAGGGCATGAAGTCGGTGGCGGTCGAGGTGCTGGTCCAGCCGCGCGAGAAGACCCTCACCGACGGCGAGATCGAGGGCCTTTCGGCCCGCGTGGTCGCCGCCGCCGAGAAGGCCGTGGGCGCGAAGCTGCGGGGCTGAACGCTGGCGTTCCGGGACGATTTCGGGCTCTGATCGGGCCATGGTCGACCCGGGCGCAGTCTCCGTGCTGAACCTGTCGCTGCGCGGCGGGGTCGTCCTCTTGCTGCTGCTGATCGGTGCGGGCCTGCTGCGCGACCAGCCGAAGGCGGCGGCCGCGCGGCTGGGCGCCCTGTTCGCCCTGGGCGCCGCCGCCTACGCCGTATGCTCGACACCGGGCCTGCACGCGCGCGTCGGCCTCTGGGCCGCGCCGCTGGTGGCGCTGGCGGTGGGCAACAACCTGGTCTTCTGGCTCTTCGCCCGCGCGCTGTTCAGCGACGGCGCCGTACGCCTGCGGCCAGCCTATGCCCTGGGCTGGGTCGTGCTCGCGGCGCTCGGCGTCTCGGGCGCGCTGGGCCTCGCGCCGTCGGCCTGGCAGGACGGCATCGGCATCGCGATCAGCCTCCAGGCCCTGACCTTCGCCAGCCTCGCCGTCGCCCAGACTGTCGGCTCGTGGGCCGCCGACCTGGTCGAGCCGCGGCGGCGCCTGCGCGTCTTCATCGTGGCCGCCACAGCTGCCCACATCGCGCTGACCGCCATGGCCGGCCTGTCGCCGCGACTGGACCTGGCGCCGCTGGTGCGTCTGGCCGACGCCGTGACGCTCGCCGCCATCGCGCTCACCGTCGCCTGGTCGGTGCTCCGTGTCTCGGCCTCCGACATGCTGTTTTCGCCCGCGACTCCGCGCAGCGGCGCCGTCGTCGCGCTCGACCCGGCCGACACCGCCCTCCTCCGCCGCCTGGAGCGCGAGATGACGGCCGAGCGCGCCTATCGCCAGGACGGACTGACCATCGGCGGCCTGGCCCACCGCCTGGGCGTTCCCGAGTACCGCCTGCGCCGAGCGATCAACCAGGGTCTCGGCCAGCGCAACTTCGCGGCCTACCTCAACGGCTTCCGGATCGCTGAGGCGCGGGCCGCGCTGGCCGACCCGACCCAGGCCGAGGTGCCGGTCCTGACCATCGCCCTGGACGCCGGCTTCGGCTCGCTCGGGCCCTTCAACCGCGCGTTCAAGGTCGAGACCGGCCTGACCCCGACCGCCTATCGCCGCGCCGCGCTGGGACCGGCGGCGGACGGCCTGGCTCTGGACCCGGCCGCCTGATCTCGAATCCACTCGCCGATTTCGAAGATCGGCAGGAGCGGCCGCGGCGGGCGGCCTAGCAGCGGCGACGTCGGGCGCTCGGCCCGTCGCCAGGAGCCGCCCATGCCCCTTCGCCCCACCGCCGGCCTTTCGCTGGCCCTTGCCGTCCTGCCGCTCGCGGCCTGCGCCGGCCCCCTGAACCTGCCGCGCGCCGCGGCCACCCCGACCCATATGGCCGCCCACCAGCTCTGCTCGGCGGTCTTCGTCGCGGGGCTCGAGCCCGAGCGCTACTACCGCGAGGCCGTCGCCACCAACGTGGCCCCGGTAAAGGCCTTCCTCAGCCACCATGTCGACCGCGAGCATGGCGAGGTCACCGCCAGCTTCGCCGGGATGATCAGGAGCCGGGCCATCTATCGCGGCGAGACCGGCTGCGTCGTCGTCCAGGGCAAGCTGCCGCCGGCGCCCCGCATCGACACGCCGCGGCCGGCGCCATTGCTCGCTCCCATCGCCGGCTCGGATGTCGTGGCGCCCGCGGACCCGCGCCTTGCCGCCGCCCTGGATCACGCCTTCGCCGAAGCCGACAAGGCGCCGCACCGCTACACCAAGGCCGTCGTCGTCGTCCGCGACGGCCGGGTGATCGCCGAGCGCTACGCCCCCGGCTATGGCCCGCAGACGCCCATCCATGGCTGGTCGATGACCAAGTCGGTGACCAGCACGCTGGTGGGCATCCTGGTGAGGCAAGGCCGCCTCACGGTCGACCAGCCCGCCCCCGTGCCGGAGTGGCAGGCGCCGGCCGATCCGCGCCGCGCCATCACCGTCGCCAACCTGCTGCACATGCAGAGCGGCCTCGATGTCGGCGACTCGCTCACCATCGGCCTGAAGGACGCCGTCTCGCCCTCGTCCCAGGTGCTGTTCGCCGAGCCCGACATGGGCGCGTTCATCGCGAAGTATCCGCTGAGCGCCACGCCCGGGTCGCGATTCACCTACGCCAACGGCGACACCCTGCTGCTCTCGCGCATCGTCCGCGACAAGGTGGGCGGCGACGGCCAGGCCGTGCTGCGGTTCGCCCACGCCGAGCTGTTCGACAAGCTGGGGCTGGAGCACGCGGTGCTGGAGCAGGACGCCGCCGGCACGCCCATCGGCTCCAGCCACATGTGGGCCTCGGCGCGCGACTGGGCGCGGCTGGGCCTGCTCTGGATGGACGACGGCGTGGTCGGCGGCGAGCGCATCCTGCCCGAGGGCTGGATCTATTATTCCACCCGCCTGACGCCCGGCAGCGAGCGGTTCGGCTACGGCGCCCAGTTCTGGACCAACCGCGGCGCCTCCGCCGGCGCGCGCAACCGGCCGCACATGCCGCCGGACAGCTTCATGGCCCGCGGCGCGCACGGCCAGTACACGATCGTCGTCCCCTCGAAACGGCTGGTCGTGGTGCGCCTGGGCGACGCCTACACGGCGTTGGACGACATCGCCGCCGTCGACCGGCTGGTGGGTGAAGTGATCGCGGCGACCGACGCGCCGGCGGCTTGACTGCCGCAGCGTGCGCGGCGCCAGCTCCCGGCCATGGAAGTCAACGGCGTCGCGCACACCTTCATCACCGCGGGCGACTTCGAGCGCTCGGTGGCCTTCTACCGCCAACTACTGCCGTTCCTCGGCATGCAGGAGGTCGCCGACAGTCACGACACCTACTACTGCGTCGGCGGCCGCACGGGCTTCGGCATCCGCCGGCCCGACCCCGAGCACCAGGGCGAGCGGTTCGTGCAGTTCCGCGTGGGCCTGCACCACCACTGCTGGCGGGCCCGCGAGCGGGCGGACGTGGACGCCCTGCACGCCTTCCTGCTGGAGATCGGGGCCAAGATCGTCCACCCGCCGCAGGACGAGCCCTGGGCGCCGAACTACTACGCCCTGCTGTTCGAGGACCCCGACGGCATCCGCCTGGAGCTCAATCACGTCCCCGGCCGCGGCCTCTTCGACACCCCGACCCAGCGGGTCGGCGCGAGCCTCGACGGGCGGTAGGCGGCTCGCGAACGACGACACGTGACGGCGCGGACCGGCGTGCTCTAGCGTCGGCGAATGCTTCGAACCCTGCTTGCCGCCCTCGCCTGCGCCTTGGTCGCCGCCCAGGCCCAGGCCGAGACGCTGTATATCCGCGCCGGCCGGCTGGTGGATCCGGTGAAGGGCGTAGCGACGCCGGACCAGCGGATCAGGATCGTCGACGGCAAGATCGCCGAGGTCGCGCCCTGGACCCCGCCGCCCACGGACGCGGCAGTGCTGGACTGGTCGCGCTACACCGTGCTGCCCGGGCTGATCGACCTGCACACCCACGTGGCCGACGGGTTCGGCCAGACCGACGATCCGGCCGAGGCGCTGAAGCACGCCGAGGGCGAGACCGCGCTGAAAGGCGCCCAGGCGGCCCGGACCATGCTGCGCGCGGGTTTCACCACCGTGCGCGACGTGGGCGCCTATCGCGGCCTGTCGGACGTGACCCTGCGCGACGCCATCGCGGCCGGCTGGGTCGAGGGGCCGCGGATGCTGGTGGCCGGCGCCTACATCACGAAACCGGGCGGCGGCGGCGCGGTGACCGGCGCGCCGAAGGGGACCGTCATCCCCGCCGTGTTCCGGCTGGGGGAGGCGCGCACGCCGGCCGAGGCGCGGACGCGGGTGCGCGCGCTGATCGGCGGCGGGGCCGATTTCATCAAGATCATCGCCAGCGGCGCCGTGCTGGCCGTGGGCAGCGAGCCGGGCGCGCTGGAGCTGGACGAACCCACGATCAAGGCCGCCTGCGACGAGGCGCAGGCGCTCGGGAAGTACTGCATCGCCCACGCCCATGGCGCCGAGGCGATCAAGGCCGCCATCCGCGCCGGCGCGCGCACCATCGAGCATGCCAGCCTGATCGACGACGAGGGCATCGCGCTCGCCAAGGCGCGCGGCGTCTGGCTCGACATGGACATCTACAACGGCGACTGGATCGAGGAGGTCGGCACGAAGGAGCGCTGGCCGGCCGAGTACCTGCGCAAGAACCGCGAGACCACCGACGCCCAGCGCGAGGGCTTCCGCAAGGCCGTGGCGGCCGGCGCCGGGCTCACCTTCGGCACCGACGCGGCCGTCTATCCCTATGGCCTGGGCGCGCGCCAGTTCGCCTACATGGTCCGCTTCGGCATGACCCCGGCCCAGGCGATCCGTTCGGCCACCACCGAGGCCGCCGCCGCGCTGCGGATGGAACACGAGCTGGGCCGCGTCGAACCGGGCTTCGCCGGCGACCTGGTCGCGGTCGACGGCGATCCGCTGAGCGACGTGCGGGTGCTGGAGACGGTGGTGGGCGTTGTGAAGGGCGGGAAGCCCGTTGGACGGTGATACGACCTAGCTGCAGCCGTAGTCGCCCGCCAGGCGCACCGGCTTGAGGTCCACGGGCTTGGCCAGGTCGACGAAGCGGGCGGAGTACCAGGCGGCGTCGCAATCGACGCCCGTGTGGAAGTCATCGACGACGATGGCGATGCGACCGGTGATCCACTTGCGGCGGCCGGACTGCAGCTCCTTCAGTGTCCGCGCCGGGATCGCCTTGGCGGCGAAGGCGGCCGCGTTGTCGATCTCGAAGATCGGGCGGGTCGTGTAGCCCTGCCAGTGGGGCAGTTGCGCGGCGAGCTGCGGGTCTGGGGCGAATTCCAGCTGCAGGTCGCCCGGCTCTAGCGGCTTGCGGCACTCCTCCCAGCAGCCGTACCGGAACGCGCCCGTCAGGATGAAGCGGCCCGCAAACGCCGCCGCCAGCTCGTCGCCGGCCGCGACCTTGGGGCGGATCGGGCTGTTCGCGGGCACGATGAGCCGCGGCCCGGCGGCCTCATCCTGCGCAGCATCCGCGCTGATCGCGGACGCCAGCAGGATGGCCATGGTTCCGAGCACTGCGAGAAGCCGTCTCATCGTCCTGAGGATGGCGACAAGCCCGCGCCCAGGCAATGAGGGCCTAGTCCACCCCCGCCCGGTCCTCCGGCGCCACGTCGCCGGCCTTGGCGGCGATGGGGCGGACGTCCTGCACCAAGTGCAGCAGCACCTTCCCCGGCTGTTCGATGTGCATCATGTGGGCCGAGTGCTCGAACCAGAAGAGCCCCTTCTTCGGGGCCTTCACCGTCTCCAGCCAGGCGGCGGCGATCTGCGACGGGGTCTGGTAGTCGCGGCGGCCGGCAAAGACGAAGACCGGGGTCTTCAGCGTGGTGATCTTCCGCAGGTCCATCGCCGTGAGGTCGGGCAGCAGGCGGACCAGGGCCTCGCCGTCCTTGAAGCCGGGCGGGGAGAGGTCGCGGTCGGCGTACTCGGGCGCGATCTTGCGGGCGTTGAGGTCGTAGTCGAAGTCGGACCGGCCCATGGTGAGGCCGCCGTAGTGGATCACCCAGATCCGCTCCTTGATCACCTCGTCCAGCGTGGCCGGGCGGTCCGGCGGCGGATAGGGCGCGATCGCCTGGAGGTCCTTCAAGGCCTCGGCGTTGTTGTCGGCCTTGGCCTCGCGCAGCGCGAAGGCGTAGCTGACCCGCTCGTTCTCCTGCCAGCACAGGAGCTGGCCCATGCCGACGTAGGCATGCAGCCAGTCGGGACGGCGGTGGGCCAGGTTCAGGCCGATGACCGTTCCCCACGAGTGGCCGAGGACGAAGATCTTCCGCTTGCCGTAGCGCTCGCGCAGATGGGCGACCAGCTCCTCCCCGTCCTGAACCATCCGCTCGATCGTGACCGTCGGCATGATCGCCGGGTTGTCGGTGGTGGCGGCCGTCTTGCCGGCGCCGCGCTGGTCCCACTGCACGACGGTGAAGAAGTCCTCCCAGGCGCCCTGGTAGAGCCAACTCGTTGGCATCTCGGTGGAGGCCGGCCCGCCGTGGACGAACAGCAGGATCGGGTTGCGCCGGTCGCGGCCGCGGACCGAGATCCACTGCGGCACGCCGCCCAGCTCGACTTGGCGCAGCTCTTCGATCCCGTCCGGGCGGACGATCTTGCGCGCGTCGCGGACGACGGCGCGCGCGTCGTCCCGGGAGAAGGGCTTCGGCGCGGTTTGGGCGGCCGCGGGCGCAGCGGCGGCGGCCGGTGCGGCGGCGAGGAGCGCGGCGAGACCGCGGCGGGAAGGACGACACTCGGACATGGCCGGAAACTGGCGCGAGTCGGGGGCCGGCGAGGAGGCCCGCGCGACCGCGACACAACCTTTCCGCGTAGACTCTTCCCCTCACGAGAATCCGCTATCGGTGAGGGTGCTAAGGGTTAATTTGCGCGTCATCGCGTCGGGGCGCGAGACGGGGATCAGTACATGAAGTTCGTAGCGTGCGCGGCCGCAGCCGCGATGGTGGGTCTGTTCGCGTGCGGTTCGGCCAGTGCGGCCACCCTGGTCTTCCAGGTGACCATCGACACCAAGGACGTCTACCAGTTCGAGATCAAGAACGAGCTGGTCAAGACCAACAAGACGACGACCACGCACCCCAGCCAGACGTTCAACGTCACGGTCCAGGCCGAGGATCTCTTCGGGATCGACAACAGCAGCTATTCCGACGCCACCTCGGCCGCTTGGCGGAACGAGGCGCACCCGGGCGTGCTGTCGGTGTCGGCGTTGCCGACGACGATGGCGAACGAGCTGCTCACGGTGGCCGGGACGGGGCTCGGCGACGCGCAGATGTCGTCGTACTTCAAGGCCTCGGACGAGTATTACGAGAAGCCCTACGGATTGGGCACGGTCGTGTCCCGGACCGACGAGGCCGGCGTGGACTGGGGCCGCTACCGCGACGCCTACGCCGAGACGGCGCACACGGTGTCGAACAACTACGGCGGCTACTACTTCAGCATGAGCTACGCCAAGCAGACGCCCCCGCCGGCCTACGATCCGCGCACCTTCACGTCAGCCCAGTTGCTGGAGCTGTTCGAGGGCGTGACGTTCAACTTCGCCGCCGTCGGCTACTCGGGGTCGTACCTCTACACCGACGGCTACACCAACTCGGAGATCTCCAAGTCGACCACCTACAGCGGCGTGGCGAAGCTGGTCTCGGTGGACGTGCCCGTCACCGCCCCCGCGCCGGAGCCGGCGACCTGGGCCCTGATGATCGGCGGCTTCGCAATGGCCGGCGGCGCCCTGCGGCGTCGGCGAGTGGCGGCTTAGGCTCTCATCTTTACCTCCCCCG
>Ga0065165_1000746_pt1 | contig 44688 bp, 38 predicted proteins | sample AraplaMF_Cvi_mMF_FD_63813 | JGI IMG/M metagenome (GOLD analysis project Ga0065165, IMG submission 63813) | Arabidopsis root microbial communities from the University of North Carolina, USA - plate scrape MF_Cvi_mMF (version 2) (version 3) | ecosystem: Host-associated > Plants > Roots >...
TCCTACCTACCGAAGTTCAATCCAAAGGTTACAATTCCGCACAAGTATTCAGCGCCCTCGCTAGTAAGTCTTAAGCGCAAGCAACGGCATTTCGAATTCTCCAATCGCACACGATCAATCATAATTTCTATTACCCAACCCGCAGCTCCCCCAATCCGCATTTCCTAATCCTGATAATCTTATAAATCTTACGAATCCTGCTTCGCCCGCCCCTCGCCCGCCATAGCTTCAGCGACGGCGGGATAGCTTTATGCAAAGGTGGGTTCAGACATCATCTCAATCCAAAACACCGTCCCCTTCCCCACCTCCGTCTCAAACCAAATCTTCCCACCCATCTGCTCAATCGCCTGCTTCGTAATCGCCAAACCTAATCCTGACCCGGACTTCTTCGTCGTAAAATGCGGCAGGAATATCCGCTCCGCCACCTCTGGCTCTATTCCCCGGCCATTATCGGCAAACGACAACAGCAACGTATTTCCATTGCGCTCCACACGCACCACCACACGCAACACCTCTCCGGGCCGCTCCGCTTGCAACGCATTCAGAATAATATTCGAAAACGTCCGACCCAGCAACTGCTCATCACCTTGAATATGCACCTCACGAATCGACGTCTCAAGCAACACCTCACCCGTAGAACGATGTAGATCTACCGTACGCCGCAACAACTGAATCAACTCCAGCGGACGCATCACCGGCTCTGGCATCTTGGCAAACGCGCTGAACGACGAAGCAATGTCATTCAACGTGTCCACTTGCACCAGCAGCGAACCAATGGCCTTCGAAGTCTTCTCCGGTGTATTCGCATTATTCTGTATCGAGCGCTCAAGCTGTTGCAGCGTCAGCTTCATCGGTGTCAGCGGATTCTTGATCTCGTGCGCTACCTGCTGGGCAATCTCCCGCCACGCGCGTTCACGTTGTGTCTGCTCCAGCTCTGCCTTACTTTCGCCAAGCTTATATAGCATCTGATTATACTCCTTAACCATAAGCCCGATCTCATCGTCCGAGCGCCACACAAGCGGCTGATTCATCCGCGTAAGCGACGTACGCCGCAACGACTGCGTAATGAACTTCAGCGGGAACGTTAGCCACTGCGACACGAAATACGACAGCACCATCAATACAATAAAGATCAGCGCGAAGATATTCATAATGTTCGCCAGGATATTGATCTGAATCTTCTCCAGAGAATACTCCGACTGAAAGAACGGAATCCCCAAAATTCCAATAAGACCACCGTTGCTTGGATCTTTTAAAGCCGCATACGCCACATGATACTCAAGCGCGCCAACAGACTCCGTCTCGATAAACAAATTCTCCCCACGACGTATCTTCCGGATAGCCGCCGCATTGATATAATTCGAGATTAGATTATTCTCGAAGATCAACGGCTGACTCGTCGCCTGCAAAATCCCCGACGCCTGAAAAACATTCGCCTCAAGACTCGTAAACTTCGCCAGGTCGGTCAGCTTATTGGCAAATGCCGTAGTATAATCATCCGTGCGGGTAGACATATAATCGTGCAGCACAACCGCGATCTGATCGCCGAACTGTTTCGACTTATTCAAATATTCCTCATTCATCTGGTTCTGCGACGACCGCGTCGTCAGCTGCAACGTAACACCACTCACAATCATCAGCGGCAGAAAAAACGCCACATTCAAAAACAGCTGAATCCGCGCCGAAAAATATAGCTTATACCCCTGCGCATAATTCGTAAACCCTAAAATCAGAATAAACAACAACACCGTGGCAAGACCCAGCACCAGCAAAAACGAAAAGTTCGCCAGCGCGTAGGTAGTCGAAGTCTCCTGCGACGACACCACCGCAATACGCTCGTTGGCATCCTCCATCGCTATATGGTCGTAACCCCCATACTGAATCCCCTGTGTATACATCGCGGCCGCGCCGAGCAACATCCGATCAAACGAATGCTCATAATTAAACGACCCCGAACTATACAGCAGCGTATTCCGATAAAACACCGCATAACTCAAATCCTGCGAACGATACGACTGCTGAAAACTGTTGTCAACCAGCAACTCCGGGTACACATTCTCCGGTATAATCTTCTTCAGCGAAAGCTCCACCACAACCCAACCCGCAACCGCCGCCATACGCGACATCGGCACAACCACCAGGTACTTCTGTGTAACGTCACCCGAAGGCCGGCTCACAAAATACACACCGTCATAATCCGTGCGGTAAGCATCCTGGTTATAGATCGCAATCAGGTCGGAGAACTTACCGGCCCACCGCCCATCAACCTCCGCGCCAGAGCCGTTAAAGATGTGAATATCCACATCGTACTTATTGAAATAACTCGGCAGAAAGACCTGTCGTATCTTCTGACGGATAACATCCTTCCGCAAAAAAGGTGACGCCATACGCGATTGAATAAACTTATCCTCCGCGATCTTCATCCCCAGCTCACGCAGCAGATATTCACCAAAATAATCGCGCTCTACAAGGAAGTTATTGGCAAACCGGAACTGACTCTCGAACTTCTTCTGCTTACCAAAATACTGCATCGCATAAGCAGCATTGGCCGAAACAAAAAACACTGTCAGAAACAAATACACAAACGTGGCAAAACCCAGACGCCGCAGGCTTGAGTATAGATTCAGCCCATACACCAAAGCAAAGTACCCAACTCCCGCCACCAGCGATGAAACAAACGGCTGGCGAGTTAACACATTAATGCCCGTAAAAATGCACACCGCCAGCAGCATACAGATCACAATTCGGGGCAGATAGTCATCGCCAATCAGCAAACGACCAAAGGCATGACAAAACAGAAAACTACACGTACACGCCAGCAGCACCGCCAGCAATGCCGTAATTCGCAACACATCGAAGTGCAGCGATTGCGATATATCCAGCATAATCGCCGAATTATTATACACCGTCTGAATAACCACAAACGGAAACAACGCACCGAACAATACGCCCACTCCCGCAAGCACCGATAGCGCCCACGTTAACAAGGGCCGTTGCAGGCAATACTTTACAATATGAAAATGGAACAGCTTCCGAAACAGAAAAATCGTCAGCGCAAACACCACCAGCTCATTCAGCATCAGATCACCCAACGAAGCATTCAGATCTGACGACGCAAAGAACTGCGGATTAAAAAGATCTGACGACATCAACGCCCCCGGAAACCCAAAACGCGTCATACCATACCGCAGCATATAAAAGAACAGGTACAACGCCACGAACTGCAACTCAGCATACCGCAGCCGCCCGACAAGCCTGTACACCACCACAATCAACAGCACCAGCGACAAACTAATCAACACCACGGCAATCTGCTGTAGCCGCTCGTGCAGCAAAAGCTGCTGCTGTAAAAAACTCACCTTAAACGGACAATGCCCGTCCACACACACCGGCAACCCGATATTCGCATTAGCCTCGAGAATACTCACATTCCCCGAAGGAAAAATGGCCTTGTTCCACTGCGTATTCAGATAGCTGTTCGTAATCGTATACTTACGATACAACGGTATAACAGCCACTAAAAAACGTCCGGGCCGTATAGTCCATTTCTTAGCCAGGTAATCACTGCTACCCGACCGCAAAAGCTTTAATCGAAAAGTATCCGTTACAGATGCATACGTTGGAATAAACGTATTGTCAGACCATGAAATAACCTGACCATGGTCATACACAAAAAACGAAAACGACGTATTACGCTCCGGCTCAAAATCAGCATTACGCTTCTCATCCTCCAAAAACCGAAGCGCCTCCTGATCCAACAACCCCAACTGCTCCTCCAGCTTCACCGAAAACTGATCCACAACCGCCTGCGTCGAAGACACCCTTTCCGACAACACAATACATCCCACCCCTGCCCCCAACAACAGCAAAAAACTCCAAAACCAAACCGCAGTCCCAGACCGTATCACCAATAGATAGCATTTTTGACTTATACCCTATACCCGTTCTGGCCGCACACCAACACAAACCTTCACATCACAACCTCACCTCCCTGCATCTCCTCTTCGACTCTCGCCCTCACATGTACCCGCCCCTCGCCCGCCATAGTTTCAGCGACGGCGGGCTCGCGCTGATTCAAAGACCTCCGAACAGGTATAAATACACAATCCGCGAATACCGATAATTCACCGGCGCGATCAACACCATAAAAGCAATGATCGTACCGATATAAACCCACTCATTCGGGTTGCCCAACAAATACAGAATAATGCTAAGCCCGATAATACAGGCAATCGTAATCGCATAACCCACATACATCGCACCCTGGTAGAACCCAGGCTCCGGCTCAAGCCGGACATTGCAATGCGGACATCGCTCATGCATAACATTAAATCCCCTAACCTGCCGCAGCGGATACACAAACATATCCCCCTCACGGCACCGTGGGCACTTACCGGATAGCAACGCGCCCAGATAGGTTCTTTCCCGCATCCTTCTTACTGTTTTTATACCACAAATAACCAAGAATCATAATCGCCAGATACGGCATCGACAACAAATACAGAATACCCGTATTGATACCCGCCGCAATCCCCGGATTACCATTCGAATAGTTATTCTCCAGCGTCGACCGACACATAGCACACTGCGCCTGCGCGTCGCCCGCAAAAGCGATAAGCACAACCACCGCCATCAGAAAAAATATCCGTTTCATAATTCGTTCAGTTCGTTTCGTAACATCCTAATGCACATAATAAGGGCTTATCATCAGATAAACCACAACGCCCGTAACCGCTACATACAGCCACAGCGGAAACGCCACCTTCGCCAGCTTACGGTGGCGTACAAAGTCACCACTCCACGCACGCAGATACGTAAACAATACCAGCGGCAGAATGCCAATCGACAATATGATATGCGTAATCAGAATCGTATAGTAAACATACCGGATCGCACCCGTGCCACCAAAGGGCGTAGACTCACTGGTCATATGATACGCCACATACATCACCAGAAACAAGCCCGACAACACCATACAAACCTTGATCAGCGCCTCATGACGCTTACGGTTACCGTTCTTAATTGCAACAACCGCAGCAACAAGGAAAATCGCCGTAAAGCCGTTCAGCGTCGCATAGATTGGTGGTAAAAACGTAAGATCATACCCCGGAATACTCACCCGGAACAAAACCGCCACCACCACCGGCACGACAACCGAAACCGCTATAATCAGCTTCCTGAAATTCTCCTTACGCGATGCATCCAACACATTGCTTTCCATCTCTCTAATAATGTTTTAAAATAATAGTTAATTCAGTAATCAGACGGTCTGTATCCTCCCGGTCTGTTAGCGCATATTGTCCACGCAGACGTCGCTTCGTATCTACCAACGCCACATTCTGCTCGCCTTCCAGCAAGAACACACAGCGCTTCCAGTCTGTCGACCTCGTGGCTGTATCGACAACAACAAACCAGTTCAGCGGCACCCCGATCTCCTCCTTCACACGCTTCAGCTGTGTTGCCTCATCGGGCGTCTCTCTGCTAAACAACACCAGCGACAGGCTGTCCGAACCAGGTATCTGCAACGCCTCCAGTACAGGCTGTGGAATACGGTACGGCAGCGTAAACTCTCCGCAGTCGCTCAACCCCGGCGGCAGTTCCTTCTCATACAGCGGCTCCACGGCAAACTCGTTCCGACCGAAAGTCTTCAGAAAAAGAAACACCACCACCGGCAGCATAAATGCCGCAACCAATACAAGCGCCTTCCGGTTCTTATTCACACGTACACAGTTAAATCGTTTTTCAAAAAAAGAGGCTTAAGTTCATCACCTAAGCCTCTGAGTACAATGAACATTAAAAATTAAAATCGTACCGTGCCGATCTGAGTGCCTTCATACAGGAAAGCAACCAGCATCCATACCACAAATACAAGCGGTATCAGGATCGACCACAGCAATACCTTAGCCTCGTAGCGCAAGTGCATAAATTCACCTACGATATAAGCAGCCTTCACAATAGTCAGCAAAATGAAGACAGTGGTCTTCGCTGCGCCGGCGTCAAATAAAAAGGCAATGATAAATTCAACGATGGTAATAGCCAGCAGAATACCGGCAGTCTTCCAAAGCTTGGCAATCTTCGCCTTATCTGGAGGAATTACATTTACTACTACGTCTTCTGAATGTGATGCCATAATGTTTCTATTTATAAACGAATATAAAAATCAAGTTGTCGATTAAACCAGGTAGAAGAACGTAAACACGAACACCCAAACAAGGTCTACAAAGTGCCAGTACAGACCAACCTTCTCAACCATTTCATAGTGGCCACGACGGTCGTACGTACCCATTACCGTGTTGAAGTATACCAGGAAGTTAAGGCAAACACCACTGAATACGTGGAAGCCGTGGAAACCGGTAATGAAGAAGAAGAACGCTGCAAAGTCACGTGGACCATACTCGTTCTGCGTCAACGAAGCGCCGATACCATCACCTCTGCCGTGAATAAAGTGAGCCCATTCCCAGGCCTGGCAGCTCAGGAAGCAAAGACCACCAATAATAGTCCAAAGCATCCACTTCTCAACAGCTGCGCGGTCCATACGGTGACCGGCTTCTACGGCCAACACCATCGTTACCGAGCTCATGATGAGAATGAAAGTCATAATACCCACGAATACCAGCGGAGCTTCTACGCCATGAAGGAAAGGAACCGCTTCAAATACCCGCTCCGGTACTGGCCAGTACTTGTCTGAAAATGTGAAGGCTTCGATTAGTCCCTCATACGCCTTGTGCGAAGAACGCACCATGCCGTAAGTGACGAGCAGAGCCGAAAATGTAAAAGCATCAGAAAGCAAAAAGAACCACATCATGAGCTTGCCGTAGCTGGAGCCCATCGGTGAAACTCCGCCATCCCATACGCTCCTGCCCGGAGCCGTTGCTGCTGAAGTACTTGCCATAGAGTTAAGGTATACGTTGATTTAGTTTTAGTTCTTATTCAAAACCCAGTGCCCTCGAAAGCACCGAATTAGCGCATCAATATTAAAAAGACGAACAAATATAGCCAAAGTCCGCCCAAAAAATGCCAGTACATCGAGCACATTTCTATGCCCGCAAGGTTCTTCGAATGCACCTTGTAGCGGAACACCGACACCAGCAGAATAAGCAGTACAATAACCCCGCTCACCACGTGCAGACCGTGTGCACCAGCCAATACGTAAATAAATGAATGTGAGACGTTTCCTCCTACAAAAAACTGTTTCAGATCCACCATCTCTCCAAACGACTTGATCTGCGCAACCATAAAGGCAACGCCCAAAATCGTCGTGATACTCACCATTATTTTGACTCTTTCCAAATTATCACGACGTGCCGCACGCAATGCCAAAACCATCGGAATACTGCTGATCAGCATGATTACCGTGCTGTAATAAAACATTTGCGGTATCACGATCTCCGACCATCCAATATCACCACGCTTCACAATGTAGGCGCTGGTCCAGCCACCAAACATCATTATCACCGTCGCCATAAACAGCCACAATGCAAACTTCTTAGGGTGCATCGCCAGCGGCCGCTTCGCGTCTTCAACAATCTTTATATCCATGGCCTTTTATAACTTTCTTGGTTAATCGTCTAAATGTTAAATCTTGTCCAGCAGAAACGCTACCTGCACAATCGGCAGGTATAGGAACGAGCCGAACATAATCTTCAATGCCGACTTTCGGTCGCCTGTACGCATCAGTGAGAAAGTCTGGGCAAAGAACAACACACCGCATACCGTCGCCACCACAGCTGAATAGATTCCCGTAATGCCGAACGTTGCCGGCAGTAGCCCAAGCGGTATAAGGAACATCGTATAGATCATGATCTGGATAGCCGTGTTCAGATCTTTCTCGCCACCAGAGGGCAGAAGTTTGAAACCGGCCTTCTTGTAGTCCTCATCCCCCACCCAGGCAATAGCCCAGAAGTGAGGAAACTGCCAGATAAACTGAATACCGAAAATAATCAGCGACTCGTGCGAGATCACGCCCGTTGCAGCGGTCCAGCCCAACAGTGGCGGAAGCGCGCCCGGTATAGCACCCACAAACACGGCAATCGGACCAACACGCTTCAGCGGCGTATACACAAAACTATACAACACCATCGACAGAATCGACAGAACCGTAGTCAGCGGATTCGTAAACTGCATCAGGATGCCAACACCCAGCAAAAAGCAAATCCCCGAAAACACAGTCGCCTCCTGTACCGATACCCGCTCTGTAGGCAGTGGTCGGTTCATCGTGCGTGTCATAAGTTTATCGAGGTCCTTCTCGATGATCTGGTTTACAATAACCGATGCACCCGACAACAGGAAGCCCCCCACGAAAACCATGGCAAGTACAAACCAGTTTGTCTCACGCGACGCCAGCACAAAGCCGAAGCCACACGAAAAAGCAACCAGGAAAGACAACCGGAACTTCAACAGCTCCCAGTATGCCTTGGCTTTGGATGCCACGAGGGCAGTCCCTGTAAGATTATCATTAAATGGTCCGGCAATCATTGCATTAAATTGTCGTGGCTTCTAGTCGATCCTTTCGGCTCAGCCGAAGCAGCAGCGTAAACTGAACTCCGAACGTCACCGACGCCAGCAACAAATGCACTGGCTGTAGCAAGGGCGGAACACCAAAGTACCCCATACCCATACCCGTTAAAATAGTCCCCAAAATTAGCAGGATTAAGGCACGCGAGAAACTTTTTAGCCCCTCTGTTTTGCGCAATTTCAGGATTAATCCCACATGAAGCAGCAGCACAATCCACGAGAACGACCGGTGAATGATAAACGGTATCCCAAGGTTGGCAATCCAACCCTCACGCGGAAAAGACTGCGCTACAACATCGATAGCTTCACGTACCTGTGTCCCCAGCAACACCTGAACCAGCAACACCCCCATCGAGGCAATAAGCCACCAGAAGCCCAGCGACGAATAGATAACGCGCGTTTCGCTGCTATCATACACCAGATAAACCAGGAATGCCACCATCAGCAGCGCCAGAAACATATGTATCGTAATCGTCCACGGCGTCAGGTTCGTCGAAACAACGATCGACCCCAGCCATGCCTGAAAAATCGTAATCAATACCAATGCGCCCGCAATAATCGCAAAGCGTCGGTGCGTACGCCGTAACCGCAGCGACAACACAAACACACCCACAATCAGAAATCCTACCATAACCCCAACCAGGCGATTAATATACTCTATACGAGTTTTCGTAGGGTTAAAATCCCCCTCGTGCAACGTCTGGGGATTCGTAAGAATCTGATCAGCAGTCTCCTTCATCCCAAGCGCCGTCAGGATCTTGGCGAAACGTCGGTTCTTCTTATCGCGATGAGCCGAATAGATCTCCTTGTAATTCACGGGCAGCTGACTAACTGACGTCGGCGGAATATATTGCCCGAAGCACTTAGGCCAGTCCGGACATCCCATCCCCGACCCTGAGCTGCGCACAAACCCTCCCACAAAAATCAAAACAAAAACCGCTACCAGCGTCGCGAATGTAAGCTTCCGGAAAGAACGCATTGTATTAACTGTACTGCTTCTAAAAACAGAAAGTTTAAAGTTCAAAACCCCTTTGCCTTTGCAAAAGCAGCCTTGAACCTTAAACTTTCTTTCAATTCAATTCGTGGATCTTAGCCCTTATGCGAGTCAACTACGATCGCGTTGCCGCCGTTCGAAGTCTCAAGCTTGATAAGCTCGTTCTCGTGAGGCAGGTTAGACTCAAGCGTTTCCGAGTACGGAACAGTTTGAGGGATGTAGTCGTCAGCAGCGCCAGGCTTGCTGTAATCATAAGGCCAGCGGTAAACGGCAGGGATCTCTCCAGGCCAGTTGCCGTGCTCAGGGAAGCGCGGCGTAGTCCACTCAAGCGTGTTAGAGTACCACGGGTTCAGCGGAGCCAAACGACCACGGAACATGCTATAGAAGAAGTTGAACAGGAATATGAACTGAGCAGCAAGCGTCAGGATAGCCGCTGTACTTACCAGCATGTTCAGGTCAGCAAACTTCGTGAAAGTCTCAAAGTTGGTCCAGGTGTAATATCTTCTCGGGAAACCGGCTACACCAATGTAGTGCATCGGGAAGAATACCATGTAGACACCGACAAACGTAATCCAGAAGTGGATATAACCCAAACGGTCATCCATCATACGGCCGAACATCTTCGGGAACCAGTGGTAAATGCCCGCAAGCATACCGAAGAACGCAGCGCTACCCATTACAAGGTGGAAGTGAGCTACCACAAAGTAAGTATCGTGCAACTGAATGTCGATTGCCGAGTTACCTAGGAAAATACCCGTGATACCACCGGTAAGGAAGAACGATACCAGACCGATCGAGAAAAGCATACCCGGTGTGAAACGCAGGTTACCCTTCCAGAGTGTAGTTACATAGTTGAAGATCTTAACCGCCGAAGGAACAGCGATAATCAGCGTAAGAAGCATGAAGATCGAGCCGAGGAAAGGGTTCATACCCGTCACAAACATGTGGTGAGCCCACACAATGAACGACAGGATTGCAATGAACAACATCGAACCGATCATCGCCTTGTAACCGAAGATAGGCTTACGCGAGTTGGTTGCGATTACTTCCGACGAAAGACCAAGCGCAGGCAACAACACAATGTATACCTCAGGGTGACCAAGGAACCAGAACAAGTGCTGGAACAGGATCGGGCTACCACCGTCGTGTGCAAGAGCCTCACCACCGATATAAATATCAGACAGGTAGAAGCTTGTGCCGAAGCTACGGTCGAAGATCAGCAGCAACGCCGCAGACAACAGAACCGGGAACGACAACAGACCGATAATAGCCGTAAAGAAGAACGCCCAGATGGTAAGCGGCATCTTGGTGAATGCCATACCACGTGTACGCATGTTAATGATCGTCGTAATGTAGTTCACACCACCGAGCAACTGGCTTACAATGAAGAGAGCCATAGACACCAACCAAAGCGTCATACCAAGGCCTGAGCCTTTGATAGCCTGCGGCAGTGCGCTCAACGGAGGATAGATCGTCCATCCACCACCGGCCGGACCGGTCTCAATGAAAAGGGAAATGAACATGATCACGCTGGCCAGGAAGAAGAACCAGTAAGACAACATATTCATGAAACCCGATGCCATATCGCGGGCACCAATCTGCAAAGGAATAAGGAAGTTCGAGAATGTACCGCTCAAGCCGGCTGTCAATACAAAGAATACCATGATGGTACCGTGCATCGTAACCAGCGCCAGGTAAAACTCAGGATCAAGTTTACCTTCTGGCGTGATCCACTCGCCAAGAATTGGCTTCAGCCAATCCAGGTTCATATCAGGGAAACCAAGCTGCAAACGGAAGATCACAGAAAGCGTTCCACCAATCAGGGCCCAGAAAATACCCGTGATAAGGAACTGCTTGCCGATCATTTTGTGATCCTGCGTGAATACATAGGTCGTCCAGAAATTACCGGCATGGTGCTCGTGCTCGTCGTGAGCATGCGCATCATGATGGTCATTTCCGTGTTGGTGAAGGTGTATATCGGTCGTTGCCATGTCGTTTGTAAATCTTTTTTGTACCTACTCTAAATCATTGCTGAACGGCCGCTGCTACTGTCGCGCCGGGATCTTTCTCCAAACCAGCCTGAATCATAGCAGCCTCTTTCAAGGCAGCAGGAACCTGCTTCAGATAATCAGGATTCTGCTTCAACCAAGCCTCCTGAGTCTTCTTCCAGGCTTCGTAAGAAGCTTCGTCCTCTACCACAACCGGCATCTTCATCGAGAAGTGACCTCTTCCGCAAATCTCGGTACAGGCAAGCTCGTAGTTAAAATTAGGGTTACCGGTCTCAGTGCGCATTTGCTCAGTAGTCTTGGTTACCGTAAACTTAAATTGTGTCGGCATACCGGGAACCGCATCCATCTTCACACGGAAGTGGGGCAAAAACACACTGTGTAATACGTCCTTCGCACGAATCTTCAGAAGGATCTCCTTACCTACGGGCAAGTGAAGCTCAAGCGACTTGAAATCGTCGAATGAACGCTTGTCGGTAAGATCCAAACCAAATTCATTTACAGGATCGATAAGCTTATAGTTATATGAACCAAGTTCGTTGTCCTTAACGCCCGGGTAACGGGCTGTCCACGCAAACTGCTGGGCAATAATCTCGATTACCTCAGCTTCTTTCGAAGCAGGTGCAGTGATCTCGTTCCACGTACGCAGACCAGTGAAGATCAACAGCGCAAGTACAATTGCCGGAATAACCGTCCAGGCAAGTTCCAGGTAGTGGTTATCAGGATAATACTTGGCCTTACGATCCTTGTTATACTGATACTTGAAAATGAACCAGAACATGATCACACTGATGATCGAGAACGCAATCACCGTAATCGCCATCGTGATCCAGAACAGTGAATCGGTCTTCTTACCGTGCTCCGAAGCAATCGGCAAGGTATAGTTATCGAAGTTCGCGAATGAGTACCAGAAGAAAGCCACCAAGCTCACGACCATAAACACAACGAACAATGCAGCATTCGTACCGTTAGCCGAGTCCACACGGGCTTCAGCTTCCTGCTTCCCTTTCGCTACACGTATCAGGTTACCTACCCTGAAGATCATGTAAAGGATCCCCAGAACTAGAATAACACCCAGAATAATTAACAAATTCATCATAGTGGTTTCTATAGATTAAATGTGGTGATGAAGGCTTTCTTGTAACATAGGATCGTTCTTCGCTACAAGCGGCATCTTAGAAAGGCTGTTCAATACAACCAACAGGAACGACGCAGCGAAGATCAAACCAGTACCGATTTCGAGGAATCCAAGAACCCCGTCATGCTTCATAACACCAGGTGTTACAATGTTGAAGAAATCGAACCAGTGACCTACGATAATGATAGGCGTTACCACCTTCAGCATAGACAACTGACGTTTTGCGTCACGAGTCATGAACAATAAGAACGGTAAGACAAAGTTCAGAAACAGGTTTGCGTAGAAGATCCAGTTATAAGGAGCCACGCGCATACGCTCTAAGAAATACGTTGTCTCTTCTGGAATGTTAGCATAGTAGATCAGCAGGAACTGAGCAAACCAGATATACGTCCAGAATATAGAGAACGCAAAGCAGAACTTACCAAGATCATGAAGGTGATTCGAATTAACCACTTTCAAATAACCGGCAGACTTTAGATTAGCAACGATCAGCGTGATTACCGCAAGACCTGCTACCCACCAGCTGGCGAAAATATACCAGCCGAACATCGTAGAGAACCAGTGTGTATCGATACTCATGATCCAATCCCACGCGCCTACCGAAGAGCTAACCGCAAAGAACACAAGGAACCAGGCAGCCATACTTCTGTTTTTATACCAGTAAGAAGTGGAGTTATCAAGATCTTCAGCAAGCATGGTGTTCTTGAACTTCGTGAAGAACCAGTACCACATACCGAAGAAAATCACCATACGTGCAATAAAGAACACCGGGAAAGTACCACCGGCCAGGGGCCAGAAAAAGAACGGAGCCTTCTTGGCAATGATCTTATCGAAATGAGACGTGCCTTGCTCGTATAAACCGGAATGTGTCCAGTGGAAAAGATCGTGCTTAACAACAAACCACAATACCAGCGTAAGGATACCGGATACGGGAATCCATGCTCCCATAGCCAGCGGGATACGCTTGATACCGGCCGACCAGCCTGCCTGTGCAGCATACTGAATAGCCACAAAGAACAAACCGATGATACCGAGACCGGCAAAATACATATTGTTCATCCACAACGTCGTGTAGAGACGCTTCAACCAATGTGCAGTTTCTTCGTGATGACCTGCAGCCGCATCGTGACCATGGCCTTTCGAAGCTGCTGCCTCATGACCGTGACCCTGTGATGCCGCCTCATGACCATCGTTGCTGGCCACAAGCTCCTGCTTTGCTACCGCAGAGTGATGTTCACCACCATGCGAAGGAGCTTCATGGTGTGGCGCGCCTGCCATCGCCATGATCAGGCCGATGATAAACAACAGCACCCCCGCTCCCAACACAAAATACAGCGTCCGCTTCGTCGCCGGCTTAAAATCGTATTGTTCGTCTGTAACTACTACTTGATGAGCCATTTTTATGGATTATTCTATTATCAAATATTCTATTCCCTTTACTTATTTCTGCAAAGTCTTCACATACTTCGCAATCTTCCAACGATCCTCAGGGCTCACCTGAGAACCGTGAGGCTTCATCAGACCTTTACCATATGTAATTACATGGAAAATGTGGCCTTCAGTGATGTTCTTCAACGCATCCGACTTGTAGTTCGGCACACCAGGATACTTATCGGCTACCTTACCATTACCCTCACCCTTAGGGCCGTGGCAATGGTCGCAGTACGTCTCATACAAAAGCTTACCGTCCGCAACCGCTGTCGAATCCAGTGGATTCTTCAACCGGTCCGACAAACGAAGACTCGTCGAATCATCACCAGCACGGTACGGCAACCAGCCCTGCTTGTTACGCGGAACAGTGTTTGCCGGAATCTCACGCATGTTCATGCGGTGAGGATTGAAATTGTTCGAGTTGTAAAACTCACTGTGTCCATCCGGGTATTCAATCGATGTTACCCAGCTACCTGCATTTGGATCGGTAATTTGAGTATATGGCTCATAGGCTACAGAGTGATACATGTTCGGAGCATACTCCGTACCCTGGTTATCACCACCCGCACCGCACGATGTCAGCACAGCCGCAGCAGAAAATCCTATGAACAAGCTTTTTACAAAACGCATAGTTACTATTCTCAGATTATTCAAAATTCTTTTCATTCACTTCCGATGCTCCCGCATCTCTCAGCAACTTGCTGATATCGGCCTTAGCCTTGCTGCTGTTTATCGCCAGATCGATCGCCATCACGTGCTTATCATCCGTGCTGCGCAAGTCGAACGTACGTGGCCAGCTGTAAGGCTTAAGCCCGCTCACAATCATGAACGTACCAACCATACCCAGGGCCGACAACAGTACCGTCAATTCGAACGTAACCGGAATAAAAGGAGGCAACGAAACAAAGTTCTTACCACCGATGATCATCGGCCAATCAAAACCAAGCATCCAGATCTGCATCGTCAACGCAAGCGACGTACCCGTCAACCCGAACATAAACGCTGCGATGGGCAAACGTGTACGCTTAAGGCCTAGCGCGTCATCAATACCGTGAACCGGGAATGGCGAATATACTTCGTGAATTTTGACACCGCTCTCGCGTACCTTACGGATACCGCTCAATACAGCCTCTTCATCATCAAATACGCCTACTAAAAAGTTTTTATCTGCGTCCATGAGGAACTCTCTAAAAGGTTAGTCAATCTTAGGTATTAATGCTTGCCAGCTTCGTCGTGGTGATTCAGCTTCTCGGAATCAGAGCGCACAATGCTCTTCACTTCCGCCATGTTGATTACAGGGAAGAACTTCGCAAACAGGAAGAACGCTGTAAAGAACAGACCGAATGTGAAAATGTACTCACCGATATCGTACATCGTAGGGTGGAACGAAGTCCAGCTCGATGGAATGTAATCGCGGTGCAATGAAGTAACAATGATTACAAAGCGCTCGAACCACATACCGATGTTCACAATGATCGAAAGAACAAACGTAGCAGCAATGCTCGTACGAATCTTCTTGATCCAGAACAACTGCGGCGAAATCACATTACAGGTCATCATAGACCAGTATGACCACGCAAACGGACCAGATACACGGTTGAAGAAGGCATAGCCTTCATACTCAACACCCGAGTACCACGAAATGAAAAGCTCAGTGATATACGCAATACCTACTACCGACCCCGTCGTGATGATGATAATGTTCATCAACTCGATGTGATAGATCGTGATATAATCTTCAAGCTTAAACACCTTACGGGTGATAATCAAAAGCGTCAATACCATCGCAAAGCCCGAGAAGATCGCACCCGCAACGAAGTACGGAGGGAAGATCGTCGTGTGCCAGCCTGGAATAACCGACGTTGCAAAGTCCATCGATACGATCGTGTGAACCGACAATACAAGCGGCGTTGACAAACCAGCCAGAACAAGCGCTACAGACTCGTAACGCATCCAGGTCTTGGCGCCACCCTGCCAGCCGAAGCTCATTGCGTTGTATACAGCAGCACGGATCTTGTTACCCTGAACTACCGCGCGGTCGCGGATCGTGGCAAAGTCAGGAATAAGACCAATGTACCAGAATACCAGCGATACAGTAAAGTATGTCGAGATCGCGAACACGTCCCACAAAAGAGGCGAGTTGAAGTTAGCCCACAGCGAACCGAAAGCGTTCGGCAGCGGAAGTGCCCAGTAGAAACCTAACCACAAACGGCCCATGTGAACCAAAGGGAACGTCGCAGCACAGATAACGGCAAAAATCGTCATCGCTTCAGCAGCGCGGTTGATAGACATTCTCCACTTCTGGCGGAACAACAACAAGATCGCAGAGATCAGCGTACCGGCGTGACCGATACCAACCCACCATACGAAGTTTGTAATATCCCATGCCCAACCTACGGTCTTGTTAAGACCCCAAACGCCGATACCATTCCACAATACCGAGCACAAACAATAGAATCCATACGCAAACAGAGTCAATGACACCGCCATCGCGATCCACCATGACGTGGTGGGTTTCGCCTCTACCTGACGGGAAATGTCATGTGATACATCCTTAACCGTTTTGCCACCGGTTACTAGAGGATCTCTAACTACTGACGTTACCTGCATTTTAAGTATTAAAAGTTATTCGTTATCAGTTTAATTATCGCTTCACTACGCTTTCGCGCCGTCCTTGTTTCTCACCTTCGTGAGGTACCAGATGTTCGGCTTAACACCGATCTCTTCAAGTACCTGGTACGCACGAGGATTGTGTGCGATCTTGTCTACACCGTGAGGACGGGCCTCGTCTGCTGGCTTCAGTTGAAGAAGCTTCGAGATCTTGCTCTCAGGGTTGTTCAGGTCACCGAATACAATCGCGCCGGTAGAGCATGATGCCTGGCAAGCCGTAGTTACCTCGCCGTCTTGTACAGGTCTTCTCTCCTTCTTCGCAGTAAGCTTACCGCTCTGGATACGTTGTACGCAGAATGAACATTTCTCCATTACACCGCGTGAACGTACTGTAACATCAGGGTTCAACACCATCTTACCGAGGTCAGTGTTCATCGCAGGGTTAGCCTTCGCGAACTGCTCGTTATCGTGGTACTTGAACCAGTTAAAGCGACGTACTTTATACGGACAGTTGTTTGCGCAATAACGTGTACCGATACAACGGTTATACGTCATTTGGTTCAAACCTTCTGTGCTGTGCGTAGTAGCAGCAACCGGACATACAGTCTCGCAAGGAGCATTGTTACAATGCTGGCAAAGCATCGGCTGGAACACCACTTCTGGGTTCTCTGCCGCTACTTCAAGACCATTCCAGTCTTCAATATCAGCGCTGCTGCTGTAATAGCGGTCGATACGCAACCAGTGCATTTCACGACGGTTGATAACTTCCTCACGCCCCACAAGCGATACGTTGTTTTCTACGTTACAAGCCACAACGCAGGCAGCGCAACCTATACAGGTGTTAAGGTCGATCGCCATACCCCAGTGGTGGTTCTTGTAATCGTGTCCCTTCCACAGTGAGAATGCTCCTGGCTCGTACTTGCCGGTAGCCTCATCTTCCTTAGTACCCTCACGTGTCGGCGAAGGATTGTTCCAGCTCGACACCTCAGGTTGATAAGGACGCTCCCAGTGCTTATCCTGGAACGCTTCAAGCGAAGTCTCCTGGATAACCGTCTGACGGCCCATGTACGTATTGTGTGTTTGCGTCTGAGCGATCTGATAAGACTCGTCAGTAATCGCGAACGTTATATTCGCCGCGCTGTAGCTCAGTGAGCCGTTAACCAGCGCAAGGAAAGGATATGCGTTTTGTCCAATGTCGTTCGCTACCTTACCAGCCTTCGTACGACCGTATCCTACAGGGATACCGATTGTACCGGGAGCCTGACCAGGTTGAACCATTACAGGAAGCTTCAACGACTTACCATTAACAGTAATGGTAGCGTATTTCGTAAAGCTTTCGTCGAATGAAATGCCTTTCGAATCTTTCGGAGATACCGTTACATAGTGATCCCATACAGTCTTCGTGATAGGATCGGGAAGCTCTTGCAGAAGCGGGTTGTTCGCCTGTGAACCGTTACCCACGTTACCGCTTTCGTAGAACACGACCTCAGTAACGCCTTCAGCCTTCGCAGCCTTGTAGTTTGAAGAGATGGCGGTAGCAGCGGCCCCTACATCACCGGCAAACACCACCGACGCAGCAGCCGTTTCAGCAGCAGCCTCATATACGCCATCATACAGGCACTTATCCCAGAACTCCTGGAAATCAAGAGTTTGGCCTTTATAGAACCAGGCTTTCCAGTTAGCCTTTACAAATTCGAAATAATCCGTGTTGCTTTCGCCCGCCCAGATAAGGAAGCTGGTTTGTGCAGCACGCGACTTGAAGATCGGAGTGATCGTAGGCTGGCCTAAGCTATAGAAACCTTTCTTAGGTTCAGCATCGTTCCATGCCTCCAGGTAATGATGATCTGGAGCCTGGTAACCTACCAGAGCACCGGTCTCTTCCTCCTTATAGGAGGTCGATACAGTAAGGGTAAGTTTACCCAACGCTGCACCAAGTTTCTCGCCTGCCGGGTGATCGTAAACAGGGTTACAGTTGTAGAAGATTACACCGTCAACCTTGCCACCTTCCACGTCGCTTACGAACGTAGCCATAGCCTGGTCATCACCTTGTCTGTAGTTAACCGGGTTACCGGCCAGAATAGTAGTGCCGTAGTTGCCAAGCGCGTTGTTGATCGCGTTTACGATAGTCTGGATAGACTTGTCGTTAGAACCCGACACCACAAGCGACTGACCACGGTTAGCTTGAAGTTCTTTAGCCGCCTTCGTCAGGTTAGGCTTATCGATACCGTCGCTCAGTGCCGAATTGCCCGAAACGAGGTTATACAATTGAATCAATACTGCGCCCTCTTCAGACGGTTTAATCTGTGTACGATAATCGGCATTAGCACCGGTAATCGACAGAATAGACTCGAACTGATAGTGACGTGACATCTCCTTCTTTGTCTCTCCTACCTCACGCGTCAGTGCATACTGCTTCGTGAACTCGATAGGCGACAACCAGGTGCCCAGGAAGTCAGCGCCAACGCCAACGATAACCTTAGCCTTGCTGAAGTCATAAGAAGGAATAAAGCCCGTTCCGAAAGACTCCTCATTGGCCTTGAACATGCCGTAATGAGAAGACTGATCGTACTGAACGTGCTGAGTAGTAGGATACTTGGCCTTGAACTTTTCGATAGCAGCCTTTGTGCTCGGGCTCAATACCGTGTTGCTCACGATACGGATCTGACCACCTTTGCCGGCAATCTCGTTCAGCTTACCAATAACCTCGCGGTCAAGGTTAGCCCACTCGATCTTCGCGCCCTTACCACCCGTTGAGGCTACAGGACCACGAAGTCTTGCGTTGTCGTAAAGAGAAAGTACCGAAGCCTCAACCTGAGCGCTTGTACCACCCTTCGTTACACTTGATAGATCGTTACCATCAATTTTGATCGGACGACCTTCGCGTGTTTTAACCACGATAGCCGCATAATCACCTCCATTAATATATGTCGATGCGTAGTAGTTTGCTACGCTCGGATCCAAATCCATAGGCTTGTTCACGTAAGGTATAGCCTTACGGATAGGCGCCTCACAGGCTGCCAGCGCTACCGCCGACATACCAAAGCCCATCATTTTAAGGAAATCACGGCGGGAATGACCAGGGTCCTCTTCAGGTTCAGGACCAGGTGCAAACTCCTGATGAGCATTTTTTACAAACGCTGGGCTGTTGGCCAGTTGCTCAATGCCTTTCCAGTATATCTTCTTAGATTCTTCCATAAATCCTTTATCGCGACTCGTTAGATCGAATTAGTAAATATTAATAGTGACACTTAGAGCATTCCAAACCACCGATATCTTCCACCTTCATGTTCCCCTTCTTCGATTGGTTATGAATCTCCACCAGCTTATCGTAATAAGCGCTGCCCTTGGTGTTTACATCCGTCTTGCGGTGGCAGTCTATACACCAGCCCATCGTTAATAAAGATTGTTGACGAACCACATCCATCTCCTGGATTGGTCCGTGACAGGTCTGACATTCCTGGCCACCCACGTTCACGTGCTGTGCATGGTTAAAGTAAGCCAGGTCAGGAAGGTTATGGATACGTACCCACTGAATCGGGGTATTGGTCTCGTAAGCTTTTACAATCTTGGCAATCTCGCCCTCGCCGGTGATAGCACCTGAGCGGATTTGATTGTGACAGTTCCAGCACACATTAACGGAAGGAATGGTGGCACTCTTGCCTTTCATTACTCCGGTGTGGCAATACTTGCAGTCGATTTCATTATCACCGGCGTGGATCTTGTGCGAGAAAGCAATTGGCTGCTTCGGCGCATAGCCCTGCTGAACACCGATCGAGAACAGGCCGTTAATAACCGCCTTGAACCCGAAGGCTGCAATAAGAAATACGATGATAAATGTAAACGCCGGGCTGCGAACAGCAGTAGCGGCAGTAATAGGCGAGTGAACGATTTCTTTGTCTTCTTCAGACAGTTCCTTCTGATCGAGGAAGCGCTTCAGTGCTGAAACGATAAAACCAAGGATCACCAGCAACAACACCAGGATGATCACCATACCGATCAGGATGATGTTCATGTACTGCGCTGACAAACCAGCTTCTGCTGGAGCGGCACTCGTCGGAGTAGTTCCGGCGGCAGCTACAGGAGCAGCGGCTGCCTTGCCTGCCTCTGCCTTCACATAGGCCAGGATAGACATAATCTGGTCGTCCTTAAACGACGAAAAAGCTGTCATCTGAGTTTTGTTATACTCATTGTACAGCTTAACAGCATAATCATCTCCGCTGGCGATTACCTTCGAGGAGTTCTTAACGAAGTTCTTAATCCAGTCAATCGAGGGCGCACGATCTTGAACACCAGCAAGGGCAGGCCCAACCAGTTTCGCATTCACACGGTGACAAGCCTTACAGTTCGCATTAAATAACGACTCACCCGCGCTGATAACAGCCGGATCCGAAGAGATTTCCTGAGCGTTAGAAGTGAAAGTTAATAATGCGAAAACGAAAACCAGAGTAAGAAACTTGCAAGCGGAGGAAGTAAAGTTTTTAGTCATGTTAGGTTCAATGTCCGTTTTCAAAACAAGCGGCACAAATCTACTATCGGAACTCATTTTTTCAAATTATTTTGAAGTGTTGCGCAATAAAATACCCGTAAATTCTACCTCTTTTCAAAAGTTCCGAAAGGTAAGGATGGATTGTTAAGCTACTACCGCAAAAAGTAATTTAGAACGATTTTAAATTGAACTTTGTTCACCTGATCGGAGTGTATAAAACCGCCAAAACACCCGAAAATAAGCACTTTTTAACCGCTCATACTCCTCACCAACCCTTACCCCCAACGTTGTTCTAACTTCAATCGATAATCTTACATAAACCTCACATGTCCCCCTTACGTTAAGCACATCTTCTAAGCCTGTACCCCGTAAGTTATCCCACACATTCACCACATCTTCTCTCCCCCTCCGTCCTCGTCCTCGCCCTCACACTATCTCATATTCCCCCCACAATATGTCCCACATAGTTCCCCCAACCTGACTAATCAGCCCTACCCCACATATCCTCCCTCCAAATCTATCCCCAAGCTCCGCTCTCGCTCTCACTCTCACACTCACTCTGATTCCCCCCTATCCCCAAACCCAAACTCCACTCTCGCTCTCACACTCACTCTGATTCCCCCCCTATCCCCAAACCCAACTCCGCTCTCACTCTCACACTCACTCTGATCCCCTCCCCAGGGTATTCGATGATTTTCCTTAACAAATAAATATCATCCTCTTTATATACATTCGTCGAAATAATGGTATCCTTGTAGACCGTTTCACCCATTGACCGTTATGAAAGGATCTTTATCTCATTCGTCAACATCCATCCACACGTCCGACCCCGAAGGCTCGAACGCAACCCTCAGCGCTATCCGCTATCCCATCGTCCTCACCCACGACACCATAGCCAACCGCCTCGCAGCGCTCCAGCAATTCGCACAGAACCTTCCCGCCGACCAACACCCTGTACTCATACAATTCGTAGAGAAGCCGGTGTAACGAATCGAACGGCTCGCCCTGTAACGAGAAGTGAATTCGCCACGTATTCCTGCCAATTCTCCTATACCGCCTTTACACGCTTAAAATATCCTTCCTACACTCATCACCCACTCCCACACATCCCCGCGCTCGCCCTCCGCACTCACATCTGTCCTTCCACGCCCAACCCAAACAACGCAAAATCATACTTCACCGGATCACTCGGATCAAGCTTCCGCAAATTCCCCGTCAACTCCAGCGCCATTTGCCAGTCCGTCTGCTTACGCTTCAACATCTTCAAACTCCGCGCTACACGCTCAACATGAACATCGCACGGACACACCAGCTGCGATGGCTTCAGCGACGTCCAGATACCGAAGTCAACACCGTTACTATCCTGCCGAACCATCCAACGCAGATACATACTCAACCGCTTACACGTAGAGTTCCGCTCCGGCGACGATATATGTTTCCGCGTACGATCCGGAGCATCCGCCAGACTGAAGAACATGTTCCTGAACTGAATAAGCCCGAGTTCGATCGTCTTGTCGCCCTCTACCACAAACGCCTTCTCCAACGAATCGTACTGACTATAGAACCACTTCAGCAGCGCAATAAAGTATAGCGTATCCGTAGCGTTAAACGTACGGTGTTTGAATTCGAGAAAAGGTTTCAGATCACGTGCCTTATGTTCGCGGATAAACGTATACGGATCATTATCCATCATGCCCAGCAGTTGGTCGCATTTCTTGATAATCGTAACACGCTGCCCCCACGCCAGAACAGACGCGAACAAACCGGCGATCTCTATATCCTGCTTGCGACGAAACCGATGCGGAATGCTAATCGGGTCGTTTTCAATAAAGCCCGGCTGATTATACAGCGCTACCTTCTCGTCCAGAAACATTTTCAGTTCCTCACGGCTAAACTTCTTCATACCCAAATATCTATATCTTTAACCCAGGTTTCACTACTTTGTATCATAACCCAAAAAGCATGGCATCCGTTCGCCCACGTAAAAGCTTGTTAAAAAGACCAGTCAGCCTCACAATCCTCATCCTGATCGCCGCCGTGTTAACCTACGGCATCAGTTATGCCTGGCGGGCATTCCCCATAATCAGCGGGTACGGCGCCAAGAACCTGTGCTCGTGCACCATGCTGGCAGGCCGCAGCCTCGAAGACGTCCTCCGCCAGGATATCAACAAATTCCCCATCAACCTCGGCACATTCACCGTTAACTACCAGGACTCGTCCGCTACCGGCACCGTGTTTGGACTCGCCAAACGCAAAGCCATCTTCCGCAAGGGACTCGGCTGCTCCCTCGTAGCCGGAACCGACGAAGCCGAAGTACGCGCACAGAAAACCAACCTCGCCCCTAACCCGAGAGTTAACCAGGACACCATCGCCTGGCCTACCGGCAACAAAGACGCCCACGACACCCTTAGCCCAAACGTAGACTACAAAGCCCTACGTATAGTTCTCGACAGCGCCTTCGCCGAACCCGGCCCAAAGAAAACACGCCACACGCGTACAATCGTCGTAATCTATAACGGAAAAATAATCGCCGAGCGATACGCCCCCGGCTTCGACCGTAACACCCTGCAACTCGGCTGGTCCATGACCAAAAGCCTCACCAACGCCATGGTCGGCGCACTCGTAAAACAAGGAAAGCTAAACATCAACGCCCCCGCTCCTATAGAGGCCTGGAAAAACGATAACCGCAGCCGCATAACACTCAACGACCTCATGCACCAAAGCAGCGGCCTGCAGTGGGAAGAAAACTACGGCGGCCCCAGCGGCGCCACCAACATGCTCTTCAAAGTACGCGACATGGGCCTCTACGCCGCCGGCTACCCCGCACAAGGCCCACCCAACACCACCTTCTATTACTCCAGCGGCACCTCCAACATCATCGCCCGCATCGTTCGCGAAACCGTTGGCGACAAAAACTACTACCGCTTCGCCTACGACAGCATCTTCCATCCCATCGGCATGTATAACACCACCGTAGAGCCAGACGCTGGCGGCACCTTCGTAGGCTCGTCATACTCTTACGCAACCGCCTACGACTGGGCACGCTTCGGCCTTCTATACCTCAACAACGGCGTCTGGAACGGCCGCCGCATCCTCCCCGAAGGTTGGGCCCAATACAGCGCCACACCAGCGCCCGCCGCACCCCGAGGCCAGTACGGCGCACAGTTTTGGCTCAACGCCGGCCAGCCCGGCAACCCCGCCAACCGCGAATACCCGAACGTACCACCCGACCTCTACTGGGCCGACGGCTTCGAAGGACAAAACGTATTCATCCTCCCCTCCAAAAATCTTGTCGTCGTAAAACTAAGCCTCTCCCAAAACCGCGAGTACCTCAACGACGACATCTTCCTACACGACCTCATTAAGTGCCTGCACTAACAGACAATCACCTCACCGGTCGGCAGCGTAACGTATACCGCACGCTGCCCGCAGGCGATCCAGCGTTTCCAGCAGCAACAAACTATCGGCATGCGTCATCACAGGGCTCTCAACAAGCCCCTGCTTCAGGCATTCCGTAACATGCCGGGCCTCGTACTGATAACCATAGCCATCCTCACGCGCGATCTCGATGTCATGCGCATCGTCCTTGCCATACACAACCGTAACCGTAGAAATTGCGTTGTGAAACCGCTTACGCAGCAGTATCCGCCCCTTCGTACCATTGATCGAGGCCTCCACCGGCGTATGTACCGTAAAGCTGCTCGCCAGCGAAGCCAGCGCACCGCCATCAAACTGAAGGATCATACAACACTGCTCATCCACACCCGTAGCATTCGGCGTCATCACAGCCGTTACCGCCGCCGGTCTCCCCAGTATGGCCTGCGCCAGAAACACCGGGTATATCCCCACATCCAGCAACGACCCACCACCCAACGCAGGATCATATAACCGTTGCGCAACGGGTTCATCCGGCCTAAACCCAAAGTCCGCCTGTACAAGCTTCACCTCCCCGATCACACCACTATCGATAAGCTCCCGCACCTTCTGGTACTGCGGCAGAAACTTCGTCCAGAACGCTTCCATCAAAAACACGTTCTTCTCCCGGGCCTTCGCCACCATAGCCTCGCCCTGCCGTTGCGTAAGCGCGAACGCCTTCTCACACAGCACAGCCTTACCATGCTCCAGGCAAAGCATCACATGCTCATAGTGCAGCCCATGCGGTGTTGCGATATAGATCACATCTACCTCGGCACAACTCACCAGTTCTGTATAGCTGCCAAAGCTCTTCTTCGCCCCAAACTCTTCCTTAAACGCCCGGGCCTGTTCCCCATCACGTGCCGCCACCGCGTATAACTCCGCCCCCTCCACCAACGGCATATCGCCGGCAAACTTCCGGGCTATCTTCCCACAGCCCAATATTCCCCAGCGTATCAGCCGGGTGTTTTGTATATCGGTAATCATTGTATAGTATCTTTTGGTTTGTGTAATGTTACCACATTCATGGAGTAAACCCAACGTGTATGGGTGTCCGAAAAGTGATATAAGCAAATAATATTCTGTTTAGGCATTGGACTTTGACTTCGAAGAATATTTTGTTTGGGAGGATTCTGCGGCGCGGCGCCTGAGGAAGGAACTCTTACCTTTACGGGCTAAACTCTCAATTAAACTTTACGTGTTTCGGTTTAAGCAATTTACGGTTCATCACGACCGCTGTACAATGAAGGTCGGTACCGATGCGGTGCTTTTAGGGGCGTGGGCGTCCATCGGCCAGCAGACGTCTATACTGGATATAGGTACCGGTACCGGGGTCATAGCAATAATGCTGGCACAGCGCACGGTGGCCACGGCACGGATAGATGCTGTTGAAGTCGAAGGTGAAGACGCGGCGCAGGCCCGTGAGAATGTGAGCCAGTCACCGTGGCCGGATAAGGTTGAGGTATTTCAGGTACCCATACAACAATTCTTGCCGGGCAAGCTTTATAATGTTATCGTATCGAACCCGCCTTACTTTGTAAACAGTCAGCCGCCGCCGGACCAGCGCCGGGTGCACGCCCGCCATACGGTATTGCTGGACTTCGATACATTGATCGATTCAGTGGTGCGGTTACTAAGTCCGTCGGGTATATTCAGCACCATACTGCCGTATACGGAGGGGCTGGACTTTATACGGCGTGCAGCGGGGCGCCTGCACTGTACGCGCCGTTGCAGCTTCCGCTCCCGTGCGGAAAAACCGGTCGAGCGTTTGCTTCTGGAGTTTTCGCGCCAGCCCAATCCAACCGAAGAAAGCGAATTGATCTTATATAGCGATAGTAATAAACAGGAGTGGTCTGACGCGTATAAGGCGTTAACACAAGCCTTCTATCTACGGTTGTAGGGAGGTGTTTACCTGGGGTCAACGTAACCGCAAGCTGTTGTTTACGGAAGCATGAACACTTAACGAACGTGAGTTTCCTAATCTGGTACGGTGTCTCTTAAATCTTTGCCTGAAATGATGCTGACAAATCGTAAACGATGTATATTAACATTTCGAATTGTTTAACAGGCACGTCTTTTTAGAGCTACCATTCGCTACATACAATAACCATTCAGATGAAAATCGAAGAAGAAATTCTCCAGCCCAGGTTTACGAGCCCCAACCAGAAAGCTGTTGTAAACCTCATGTTTACGGCGGGATGGCTGGCCTCTAAGCATCAGGATTTTTTCAAGTCTTATGGCATAACGTCGCAACAGTACAATATCCTCCGGATACTGCGTGGGCAGCATCCCCAGGCACTGTCGGCTACGGAAATCAAGGCGCGTATGTTGGATAAAAACTCCGACGTATCGCGCCTGCTCGACAGGCTTATCACCAAAAACCTGATCGAGAAGAAAGCCAGTCTGTCTGACAAACGGGCGTCTGATGTATTCATTACAGACGCCGGGTTCGAGCTGTTGAATACCATTCAACTCCGCCAGGAAGAGCTGGAGGGCATCATGGTGCTTTCGCCCGATGAAGCCTCCCAACTCAGTGACCTGCTGGACAAGTGCCGCGGTTAAAGCTTCGCCAGCTCTTCGCGTACAAAGTCCATCAATTCCTTTATATATGCGCTGCTAAAGTCGAACCGGATGCCCGCTGCGGCGTAGATTTCCGGGATAGACTGCATGTATCCCAACTTCAGTGCGTTTTGGTAACCTTGTAAACCGGCTTTCGGATCTTTCCGGAAGTTACGCCACACGGCTATCGCCCCCAGCTGTGCCATACCATACTCCACATAATAGAACGGTACCTCGTACAGGTGAAGCTGCTTCTGCCACAGGTAATCTTTTGCTTCCTGCAGGCCCGACCAATCGGTTATTGTATCCGCGAACTGATCGAAGATAACGTTCCACTGCTTGCGGCGTTCGTCGAGCGAGTGGCCGGGGTTCTCATACAGCCAGTGCTGATACTTATCGATGGTGGCTACCCACGGCAGTGTTTCGATTATGTCTTCGAGGTGCTCACGTTTCGCACGCTTCAGGTCGGCTTCGTTGGTGAAGAATACATCCCAGTGATCCATCGACAACAACTCCATGGACATCGATGCAAGCTCGGCTACTTCAGACGGTGTGGATTTAAAGTCATTCAGTTCAAGCTCGCGGGTAAGGAAGTTATGGATAGCATGACCGCCTTCGTGCATGATGGTTACCATGTCGCGAAGGGTGGACGTAGCGTTCATGAAGATAAAGGGTACCCCTACTTCGGCCAGTGGATAGTTATAACCACCGGGCGCTTTACCTTTCCGTGATTCGAGGTCGAGGTGTCCCATGGCCTTCATTACCTGGAGACACTGACCGAGGAATGGATCGAGGCGTTTGAATACTTCGATGGTCTTATCGGTAAGTTCCTGTCCGGTACCGAAAGGCTTGAGGGCTTCACGGCCTTCAGGATCTACCGCTTTATCCCACGGACGGAGTTCGGTTACGGCCAACGCTGTTTTGCGTTCGCGCGACAGGTCGTTCAGCATCGGCACAACCTGCTTCTGAATTGCATCATGAAAGTTGAAGCAATCCTGCGGCGTATAATCGAAGCGGCCGAGCGACTTGAACATGTAGTCGCGGAAGTTTTTGAAGCCGGCATTCTTCGCCACACGATCGCGCAGGCTTATCAGCCCGGTGAATAATGTATTGAGTGTATCCTTATCCTGTAAGCGGCGCGCGGCTACTTTGTTGAATATCGCTTCGCGTATGGCGCGGTCGGTAGACATCAACAGTACAGAAGCTTGCGGCAGTGTCATTTCCTGTCCCTCCCACTCCAGCGTCATTGCGCCGGAGATCTGGGCATATTTCTGTGTCTCGATGTTGATCTCGGTGTATAGTGGCACGTTCTCTTCGCGGAAGATCTCGATCTCTTTGCGCAGCGTACGGATCATGATATCATAGCCGGGTTTACCCGCCAGCTTGTCGAGAAACGGCGATGCGGCGGCCTGCTTGTTCAACTGGTCTGCCACCGGCGCGATCTCGGGCTGTATATTTTGAATGAAGTCCTGGTATGCGTTGCGGTATTCTTCGTTTTCGGTATAGCAGGTCATGCGGATATAGCGCCAGGCCATGTCCTCGCCAATAATCGATTCCAGTTCGCTGCGGTCGTGGAACCACTGCTTCAGGGCCGCCTCGGTGTCGAGGGAACGGTCCAACAGGTTGTCGAAGTAGGGCTTCAGCTCACCCCAGGTGCTTATAGTAAAATCCTCCGGAACGAACTTCCGTACAGGACGTTTGATTTTCTCTACCGTTGTACTCATGAACTTATCGGGTTTTAACGTTTTGCGTAAAAATAGCCGCCCGATTGGTGGGATTCAAGGGAATTAGGGCGAGTGTGCGGGATGGGCAGGGAATTCGTGGGGAGAGCCTACCTGAAATTTGGAGGAACGGCAGACGTTACCTCGGCCGGGGATGGCGGGGAGATAGTGTATAGATCAAGTATGGATAGTGTATGACGAGTGTATGAAATCCACTTATCAATTCACCATGCCTTCCCCTGTATTTTTCGCTCTCGCACTCCGTCCTCGCGCTGATTCTACGGGTGTATGAAATCCACTTATCAATTCACCATGCCTTTCCCTGTATTTTTCGCTCTCGCACTCCGTCCTCGCGCTGATTCTACGGGTGTATGAAATCCACTTATCAATTCGCCATGCCTTACCCTGTATTTTCGCTCTCGCACTCCGTCCTCGCGCTGATTCTACGGGTGTATGAAATCCACTTATCAACTCGCCATGCCTTTCCCTGTATTTTTCGCTCTCGCACTCCGTCCTCGCGCTGATTCTACGGGTGTATGAAATCCACTTATCAATTCGCCATGCCTTACGCTGTATTCTTCGCTCTCGCACTCCGTCCTCGCGCTGATTCCAGGGTCCCCATTCCAATGTCTTTCGTTACTCAACAACCGGAGCTGGCGTTTCAGCCACGCGGCGGGTTCCGGAATAGAGTTCGTATTCCAACAACCTACAATCAAGCTTCGCATTATAAAATTCAACGCGGCGAGCAGCCTTAAGCCCGATCTTCTTCGCCAGATCAAGATTACCCGTAAAAATATACCCGCGGTAGCCCTGGCACTTCTTCTTCATAAAATCGCCGATGCGGCTGTAGGTTTCTTCGAGGGCGGATACTTCGCCGAGGCGTTCGCCATATTCGGGGTTGAAGAAGACGACGCCGGGCTGGTTTTCGGGTACTTCGGTGCGTTCGAAGTCGCAGCGGGCGTAGCGGATTACGCTGCCTACGCCGGCGATGTCGGCGTTGGTGCGGGTAACGTCTACGGCGTCGTTGCTGATGTCGGAGGCTACGATCATGAGGCCGGGCACGTCGACGATCTGGTCATGAAGTGCCTGAAGTTCGCGTTTGTATACTTCGGGGTCGTAGCCCTTTACGTGCATGAAGGAGTAGTTGTCGCGGTATAGCCCGGGGCGGCGGTTGGTGGCGATAAGGGCAGCTTCGATGGCCAGGGTTCCGGAGCCACACATGGGATTTATAAACGGTGACTTTCTATCCCACTTCGAGGCCATGATGGTGGCGGCGGCGAGTGCTTCGAGCATGGGGGCCTTGCCTGGAATTTTACGGTAGCCGTGTTTGGCCAGAGTATAGCCAGACGTGTCCAGAAAGATCTCCGCAAATTCGTCTTTCCAGTAGAGGTGCACTACGGTGTAGTCGAGCTCGGGGCCGGAGTCGGGGCGTTTGGAGGTTTCGCGGCGAATGCGATCGGCGATAGCGTCTTTGACTTTTACGTTTGTGAACATGGTATTGTTCACGGTTATATGGTCTACGTTGCTGGTTACGGAGAGGTATCCGTTTTCGGCAATGAGTGTTTCCCAGGGGAGACGTACGAGGTTATTGTAGAGGTCTTCGGGATTACGAGAGCGGAATCGTTTAATGGAATAATGGATCTGGCTGGCGCAGCGTAGGTTGAGGTTCAGGCGGATACAGTCGTTTACGGTGCCGACCAGTTCTACGCCTGTGCCAAAGGTGTTTTCAGGCGTGTACCCGAGCGCTACCACTTCCTGTTCGAGGTATGGCGCCAGGCGTTTGTTACACGTGATGACGATTCGGCTGGGCGTATTAAAGATATCCATAAGTAAAGAGTGGCCTGCACGATCGCGATTCCGATGATTTTCGGGACCGGGTCTGCGGACCAAGGTGCAAACTTAACGCACGTAGGCTATTTCTTTCAAATCGAAGGCGCGCAAACCTGCTGTTGTCTCCACATTTAATTTCCCGGAGGCATCAATTCCGGTAATGGTTCCGTCAAATGTGGTGTTGGCGGCGGAAAACCTGCGGGGTTCGCCCAGCCAGTAGAGCGTGTTGAGGTATTGTTTTTTTAGTTCTTGCAGGCGGCCTTCGCGGAGCTGGAGGTATCGCGCTTCGAGTTTGCTCAGTAGCACGGGCAGCTCGTCGGCCAGGGTATAGTGGCGGTCGGTGATCACCCCGAGTGAGGACGCGGTGTCGACATGAAAAACCTGCTGGTTAATATTGAGTCCGATGCCGATGAGCGACTGGCTGAAGTGTTGGCCCTGTAACTGGTTCTCTATGAGGATACCACATACTTTTTTGTCGTCAATCAGCATATCGTTTGGCCATTTGATGCGCACGGCTTTATCTGTACGCGAGGTGAGGTAGTCGTGCAGGCCGAGCGAGATGGCGATATTGAGGTAGAACTGATCTTTGATGGCCAGGAAGGCAGGCCGGAGCACGAAGGTCATGGTAAAGTTCTCGCCTTTACTGGCAATCCAGAGGTTTCCGCGCTGCCCGCGGCCGGCGGTCTGGTGGTCAGTAATAACGAGGGTACCCTCCGGGGCGGCCGATTGCTGGCAAAGTTGCAGGGCCAGGTCCATCGTAGAATGACATTCCGGCACAAAAACCAGTTTCTTACCCAGGAAAAGCGTAGTGGCAGGGATTTTATACAATTTATTTTTGATTAGTTTTGAGGGTTAATCAAAAACGAAGATAGTTTAATGGCGAAAAAAAGAAAGGGTGCCAATTCAGAAAAGCTCAGCGAGATTATCGTGAAGGGAATGCAAGAGAAGAAGGCGGTCGATATTATCGTAATGGACCTACGAAATGTTAAAAACGCGGTCGCCGACTTCTTCGTCGTGTGCTCTGCGAGTTCTGACAAACAAGTCGATGCTATTGCCGATTCCATTGATGCCGAAGTTTCGAAGGCATTAAAAGAAAATCCCTGGCATGTTGAAGGTAAGAACAATAAAGAGTGGATGTTACTCGACTATATCGATGTGGTTGCGCATGTATTCCGAAAAGACCGCCGGGAGTTCTACTCACTCGAACGTCTTTGGGGTGATGCCGACATAACGGAGATTGAGAACTAAAATCCATTCTACACGTTATTGATTTGAAAAATAAAATTATTCCCCTTTATTTAGAAAATGGCTGACAAGAAAGAAAATAAACCACTACTTCCCACCAAGCCGCCCCGTGGAAACTACCAGATCTGGGTTATCCTGGCAACGGTAGCGCTGATCTTCGGGGTGATGTACTTCAACGGCTCAAACAGTCTGAAAGAAAAAGACCGTGAGCAGTTCGATGCTATGGTGAAAGCTGGTGACGTTAAGAAAGTTGAGCTCGTTCAAAATCATAAGCTCGTAGAGATCACGCTGACCAGCGAGGCTCTTCAAAATGCAAAATATAAACAAGATCTCACCGGTGGTCCTTTAAGCCCGAGTGCCGCAGGTCCGCACTATGTACTTCACGTAGTAGACGCCGGTAACTTCGACCAGGAGTTCCGCATAAAGCGCGATAAACTTCCCGAAAGCCAACGCCCCGAATACAAGACCGGCGACCGCGCCGACTATGTAGGGCAAATGCTCCAGTGGGGTCTCCTGTTCCTTTTGCTTTTCGGTTTCTGGATGCTCATGCGTCGTATGACGGGTGGCGCGGGTCCTGGTGGTCAGATCTTCAACATCGGCAAGTCTAAAGCAGCCCTGTTCGATGCTGAGAACAAAGTGAAGATCACATTCTCCGATGTAGCCGGTCTGGACGAAGCCAAAGAAGAGATAAAAGAAATTGTAGACTTTTTGAAGACTCCTACCAAGTTCACCAAACTTGGTGGTAAGATACCCAAGGGTGCTCTTTTAGTAGGCCCTCCGGGAACGGGTAAAACCCTCCTGGCAAAAGCTGTAGCGGGTGAAGCGGGTGTACCGTTCTTCTCGTTGTCAGGTTCGGACTTCGTAGAGATGTTCGTAGGCGTTGGTGCTGCCCGCGTACGTGACCTCTTTAAGCAAGCAAAAGAGAAAGCGCCCTGTATCATTTTCATCGACGAAATTGACGCTATCGGCCGCTCGCGTGGTCGTGGTCAAATGCCCGGAGCGAACGACGAGCGTGAGAACACGCTGAACTCCCTCCTGGTAGAAATGGATGGTTTTGCTACCGACTCAGGCGTTATTATCCTGGCCGCTACCAACCGTCCTGACGTACTGGACTCTGCGTTGCTGCGTCCCGGTCGTTTCGATCGCCAAATCAGCATCGATAAGCCCGATATTGTAGGTCGTGAGGCGATCTTCAAAGTACACCTTAAGCCTATCAAGCTTGAGCCTAGCGTAGACGTTAAGAAACTGTCGGCCCAGACACCTGGTTTTGCCGGTGCTGAAATCGCCAACGTATGTAACGAAGCTGCCCTGATTGCTGCCCGTCGCGACAAGAAGGCTGTCGATATGCAAGACTTCCAGGATGCCATTGACCGTGTGATCGGTGGTCTGGAAAAGAAAACCAAAATCATCTCTCCCGAAGAGAAACGTATTGTTGCGTACCACGAAGCCGGTCACGCTGTAGCAGGCTGGTTCCTGGAGCATGCCGATCCGTTGGTTAAGGTAAGTATTGTACCCCGCGGTGTTGCCGCCCTGGGCTATGCGCAATACCTGCCGAAAGAGCAGTTCCTGTATCAAACCGAACAGATGCTGGACGAGATGTGTATGGCCTTCGGTGGTCGTGCAGCAGAAGACATTATCTTCGGTAAAATCTCTACGGGTGCATTGAGCGATCTTGAGCGCATCACCAAAATGGCGTACAGCATTGTAACCATCTATGGTATGAACAAAGAGATCGGTAACATGTCGTTCTACGACTCGAAAGCCAACGACTACTCGTTCCAGAAACCCTATTCAGAGGCTACGTCAGAGAAGATCGACCGCGAAGTAAAGCGCATTATCGACGAGGCGTATGAACGCACACGAAACATGCTCATGAAGCACCAAAATCACCTGGAAGTAATAGCCCAGGAGCTTCTTGAGAAAGAAATTCTGTTCCAGGCCGACCTCGAAAGACTTATCGGCAAGCGTCCGTTCGAAAAGCTGACTACATACCAGCAGTTCACCAACGGACAGGGTAAGTACGAAAAGAAAGCACAGGAAGGTCAACAGCCCGGTGTAGATCCTACACCTACCCTCGAAGGTGAAAAACCCGAGATCGGTAACTGATCATTCCTCGAATTATAATCTTATTTTTGAAACTCAGGCCCTACCCCGGCCTGAGTTTTTTTATTTATGATCGCCCCGATACCGACGCTCGACAACAAGAAGATCTACTTTGCCTCTGATTTCCACCTGGGCGTTCCCGATCATGCCGCAAGCCTGGTTCGTGAACGACGTATCATTGCATGGCTGGAAATGGTACGCCACGATGCCCACAGCATTTACCTGCTGGGCGACATCTTCGACTTCTGGTTTGAATACAAACATGCTGTACCCAAAGGCTTCATCCGCCTTTTAGGCAAACTAGCCGAACTGCGCGACGCCGGTATACCGATCATATTTTTTACCGGCAACCACGATATGTGGATGTTCGACTATTTTCCGACCGAACTCGACATTCCCATCTATCGCGAGCCTCAACGGTTACAGGTAGGCGACCAAACGCTACTCATTGGCCACGGCGATGGCCTCGGTCCTGGTGACCACACCTACAAGGTGCTCAAGAAGTTCTTTAACAGTAAAGTCTGCCAGTGGGCGTTTGCCCGCCTTCACCCAAATCTTGGCATAGGCATTGCAAATTTATGGTCGCGCAGAAGCCGTATCAGCAATTCTGAAGGTGACGAGACGTTTAAAGGAGAAGCCGGCGAGTACCTCTGGGTGTATTGCACCGAACAGGAGAAGGTCTCGCACCACGACTTTTATGTGTTCGGCCACCGTCACCTGCCGCTGGACCTTCGCATTGGCGACCGCAGCCGCTACATCAACATCGGTGAGTGGGTGCATTATCAAACCTACGGCGTGTACGATGGCCGGCAGGTGGAGTTGAAAGAGTTTAAAGCCTGAGCATGACACGTTTCGTTTTTGTATTCATTGTAGCAGCCCTGCCCCTACTGGCTCAAGCCCAGTTTACCGAACGTATAAAACTAACGGTACCCAACCCGGTAACTTACGCCACCGTAGATCGCCCGGGCGAACTTTACCTCGTAGACACCAAAGGCACGATCCAGAAGATCGACGCCGAAGGCAAACCCCAAAGCTCTTACACGCCGGTACAGCCCATCGCCCCCACGATACTCGATGCCCGCGACGGCGCCCGGATCTTTACCTACTACCGCAACCGCGAGGAATACATATACTTCTCGCCCTCGATGGCCGACGACGCCGGCTGGCAGAAGATAGACCCCGCCTTCGCCATCTCCCCCTACCTGGCATGTCCCTCCGGCGATGTTGGGATGATTATTCTCGACTCCGCAGACTGGAGTTTGAAGAAAGTGAATCTGAAGACATCGGTGGTGAGTGTAGACGAGGTTATAACATCACGCCTTGTGAAAGGCTCGCGGATCATTGCGTTACGGGAGTATCAGAACTTCATCTTTTTGCTGGACGAGGCTCAGGGGATACTGGTGTTTAACGGCATTGGCAAGTGGGTACGGACGATTCCGGTGAAGAATATCCGGTGGATTAATTTTCTTGGGGAGGAGCTTTACTACCAGCAAGGCCAAAGCCTCACACTGGTGGATCTGTTCACTCTTGCTACCCGCCAATTGGCTGTTCCGGCGGCCGCTGCGTACAGCCTGCTAACGGACGAACGCCTTTATCTGGTAAGGAAAGATGAGGTGGTGATTTATAATTACAGACCTAACTGACGGAGTCCCAGAACTGACACCGCACCCTGACAGGCACCGACCATGCCGCTCTGAAGACTTGCTTCTTTGGGTACCACCGGAGTGTCTCGGGCACGGCAAGTCATAGCCCTGAGTACTCGTGGTTTAAGATCTTGCGCCACGGCAGTAAAAATCTTATCAATCCTGTTCAGACATCTGTTCATTTTTGAACATATTTGTGCTACACCAGGACGTTGTGATGGCGTTTGCGGGCTGGAAACCGCGAAAGTGATACTTGGCATAGTATTTCCTGGCAAAAACAAAATCCTTTACTTAAAATCAGAAACGTACGTGAATCCTGAAGGTGGTAAAATTTTAATGATCGATGACGATGAAGATGTGTTGCTTGCCGCGAAAATGCTGCTCAAAAAGCAGAACCATCATGTGATCATCGAAAAGAATCCCAACAAAATCCCGTTTCTTCTCAATAACGATACTTACGATGTTATCCTGCTGGACATGAACTTCAGCAAGGACATTACAAGTGGTAAGGAGGGTTTTTACTGGCTGGAGCAGATCATCAACCACGACCGTAATTCGGTGGTGATTATGATTACGGCTTTCGGCGATGTGGAGATGGCCGTGAAGGCGCTGAAGCTTGGCGCTACCGACTTTATATTGAAGCCCTGGCAGAACGAAAAACTCATTGCTACGATCGCCACGGCTATCCGCCTGAAGCAATCGTATAACGAGGTCGATAAGCTGAAGAAGGCGAAGGAGATGCTGGAAGAACAGATCAGCCGTCCCTTTGCCGAGATCATTGGCCAGAGCGCGCCGATACGCGAGGTATTTACACTGATCGATAAGGTGGCCAAGACCGACGCCAATGTATTGATACTCGGCGAGAACGGCACAGGGAAAGAACTTATTGCCCGCGCCGTACACCAGCGGTCGCTGCGTAAAGACAGCAGCTTTGTATCGGTGGACATGGGGTCGATTACGGAGACACTCTTCGAAAGCGAACTGTTCGGTCATAAGAAGGGTGCTTTTACCGATGCCCGCGAAGACCGCCCGGGGCGCTTCGAGTTGGCCAATAATGGAACATTATTCCTGGACGAGATCGGCAACCTGAGTATGGCGCTGCAAAGCAAGCTGCTAAGTGCGCTGCAATCGCGGCAGGTTACCCGCGTAGGCTCTAACCAGCCTATACCGGTAGATATACGCCTGATCTGCGCTACGAATATGCCGCTGCATAAGATGGTTCAGGAAGGCACCTTCCGCCAGGATCTGCTGTATCGCATCAACACGGTAGAGCTACAGGTTCCGCCGCTGTGCGAACGTGTGGAGGACATCCCGCTGCTGGCGCAACATTACCTGAGCTATTACGCCAAGAAGTATCATAAGCTGGTAACTGCACTTACCCCGGAAGCCATGGACCGCCTCAAACGCTATGCCTGGCCGGGTAATATACGCGAGCTGCAACACTCTATCGAGCGTGCCGTGATTATGACGGACTCGGCTACCTTACAGGAGAGCGACTTCCTGCTGAGCCGTTCGCTGTCGTCAGGCCCCGCATCCAATACATTGAACCTGGATGAGGTTGAGAAGGCCGCTATTGTAAAAGCACTACAGATGCACAACGGTAATATATCGAAGGCAGCCGACGAACTCGGCCTGACCCGCGCATCGCTCTACCGTCGCATGGAAAAATACGGACTATAATACAGCATGAGTACATTGAAAGGCTATGGCATGGATTTTAACTGGCGTTCACCGGTTGTTCCCCGGATAGCCTTTCTTGCTGCCTCTATATTTCTATTCACTTACTTCGCCACGCACAACGATTGGATCTACGCGGTATTGTTCTTTGCGCTGAGCGCATACCAGCTAAAGCTGCTGGTCGATAATCTCGACCGCTCGCACGAGAACCTGGTTTCGTTTCTGGACTCGATCAAATTCGACGATCTCTCGTATTCGTTCAAGACGGAGAGTGACGACCCGATTGTAAAACGTCTTCACCAGGAAATGAACGAGGCCATGCTCAAGCTGCGAAACTCGCGGCGCGAGAAGGACTCGGAGTTCCTGTTCTTCAAAAACATCGTGATGCACGTGGGTATAGGGCTGATCGTTTTCAAAGAAGATGGCCGTATCGAAATCTTCAACAGTGCCGCACGCAAGCTGCTGCGCGTCAACAAAGCCGATAACATCAGCGACCTGAAAGAAGTGAGCGATACGCTGGTGAATGTATTCGATAAACTGAAGACCGGTGGCCGCGAGCTCGTACGCCTGAAGATCGGCGAAGAGCTGGTACAACTCTCAATCTATGCTATCGAGCTTACGTTGCGTGGAGAGAATGTAAAGCTTATATCGGTTCAGAACATCCAGAACGAACTGGAAGAGAAGGAAATGGAAGCCTGGCAAAACCTGGTGCGCGTACTGACACACGAGATCATGAACTCGGTAACGCCCATCTCGTCTCTGGCCGGTATTGTAGAAGAAGAGCTTAAGCCACACATTCGGGAAGAAAACATGATCCCGCTGTCGCATGAGCAGATGAGCGACATTCATCTTTCGCTGCAAACCATCAGCAAACGCAGCGAAGGATTGATTCACTTTGTAAAAGAATTCCGCAGCCTTACCAGCATCCCCAAACCGCGCCCGGTACAGATCGATGTACGCAATATACTGGACGAGTTGTGTATGCTGCACCGTAAAGACCTTACCGAAAAGAGCATACAGGTAGCGTTGTCGGTGTACCCGGAAGACCTCACGCTTTCGGCCGATAAGAATATGATCGAGCAGGTGCTCATCAACCTTTTCCGTAACGCCATCCAGGCCTTCGACGAAGAGCAGGAAGACAAAAAGATCGAGTTGCGCGCTTACCTGAACGATAAATCCCGCCCGGTCATTGCCGTTCGCGATAACGGATCGGGTATTGATCCGGACGCGTTGGAGAAGATCTTCATTCCGTTCTTCACAACCAAAAAGTCGGGCTCGGGTATAGGCCTCAGTCTCTCGCGTCAGATTATGCGCCAGCACCAGGGCACCCTGAGTGTTAAATCAAGCGTTGGCAAAGGCACCGAATTCTTCATGCGTTTTTAATCTCTCGGTAACCTGTACGAATACTGTAGTAAACCGCTCATTACGTGTGCTATTCGTTCGCGGAAGAGGTTTGCAGGGCAAAACGGGATTTAATACATTTGCCCAAAATCGATATAACCCATGCAGGATATACCTCAGAAAGTAACGAAGATATTGACTGAAAAACTCGGTATTGCAGCATCAGAGATCACTCCTGAGGCTAATTTCGTCAAGGACCTTGGTATCGACTCGCTCGATTACGCCGAGATCGTAATGGAGTTTGAACAGACTTTCGATATCCGCATTCCTGATGACGACGCCGAGAAGCTTCAGACTTTCGGTCAGGCTGTAAAATACATCCAGGAGAAGGTAAAGAAGTAAACCCACCTTACGGGCATTGCCCTCCGGTATATGCCCACCCTTAGCCAATGTCAACGTACTGTGCTTTTGAAAACCAGGGATAACGGAAATTCGTGATGATGGAAGCTGTGCAAAACGGAGTACGAAAGATATTGTTCATCATCAACAAATACGCGGGCACGGGATATCAGCCCGAACTTGAAGGCCGCATCATCGAAGCGTGCGAACGCAACGATGTAGAGTGTACCATCGAGTTCACTCAACATCCCGGCCATGCTACCGAACTCGCCCGTGGCGCCGCTGCCCTTGGCTTTCAGCAGGTAGTAGCCGTAGGCGGCGATGGCACGATGAACGAGGTAGCGCAGGGACTTCTCAACGGCACCATTCCCATGGGCATTATACCCCGCGGCTCCGGCAACGGTCTTGCGCGCCACCTCGGTATCCCCATCAAAACACGACTGGCCATTAACAGTCTTTTCGAAAGCACTCCCCTGGCGATGGATACTTTTACCGTAAACGGCAAGCTTTCGCTTAACGTATCGGGTCTTGGCTTCGACGGCCACATTGCCAATCTGTTCAGCGGAGAAACGAAACGCGGCCTCGCCGGCTATACCAAACTAACCTTTAAGGAGTTCTTCAGCTTCAACGAGTTCGATATGGAAGTCCATATCAACGGCAAGGTATTGAATCGGAAAGCGTTTATTGTGGCGATTGCCAACTCCTCGCAATACGGCAATAATGCCCGCATTGCACCGGCCGCATCGGTATGCGACGGCTTGCTACACTTCAACATCCTGAAAAAAGTGCCCCCCTACCGTGTGGACTTTATCTATGCCTTCTTTTCGGGTACAGTAGAACGTTCAGCCTTCTGCGAGATTCTGGAAGCCCGCGAGCTTACCATCACGACGCCGAAGCCCGTGGCCTATCACGTTGATGGCGAACCATCGGGCCACAACAACGCGTTCACGATAGCGCTGCATCCGGGCACACTACCGGTGCTCGTCCCCAATAGCGCCCGCTCACAAAAGAAACTATAATATCCCCCACGCGGGTGGCATCCTGTTGCCGACAATCGCGTTTAAGGTTGAATAAACATAACCACCCTTAACGCTATGAAAAAAATTCTCTACGCCTGCCTGTTTATGGCTGCGGGCTTCTCTGCCCCGGCCCAGCTTAGCACCCCACCCAGTGGCGACAACCAGAAAGCCAGCGTTACGCAATGGATTGGCCCGGCCTCGGTAACGGTAAACTACAGCAGCCCCGACGTACACGGACCCAATGGCGAAGACCGCAAAGGCCACATCTGGGGCGAGCTTGTTCCCTATGGCTTTACCGACCAGGGCTTCGGTTCTTCGAAAGCCGCACCGTGGCGCGCAGGAGCCAACGAGAACACGACCATTACCTTCTCGCACGATGTTACTATAGGCGGCAAGCCACTCAAAGCGGGCACATACGGTCTCTTTCTCGCGGTAGAGAAAGACGGTACTTCGCAATGGATCTTCTCTAAAAACGCCAACAGCTGGGGCAGCTACTTCTACGACGAGAAGCAGGACGCTTTGCGCGTACCCGCCCCGTTAACCGACGCCGCGTATACCGAATATCTTACCTATGGCTTCGATGAACGCAAGGCAGCATCTGCTCAGGCTTTTCTGCAATGGGAGAATAAACGCAGCGCCTTTACGGTCGGCGTACCTAATGTCAATACATTATATGTAGACCGCATGCGCGAGGAGCTTTTCGGAACGACGATTGGCTTTACCTATCAGCCATGGATGGAAGCCGCACAGTTCTGCGCCCAGAACAAAGTAAACCTGGACGAGGCCCTTACGTGGGCCGACTATGCAATCAGCGGGCCATACATCGGTAAGGAAGACTTCTCGTCGCTGGAGACCAAAGCGCTTGTACTTACGGCGATGGGTCGCGATACCGAAGCCGATGCACTGATGACACGGGCTGTAAAGCATCCCAGCGCTTCTGTTCAATCGATACATCAGTATGGACGCTCACTGCTTGCGGCAGGCAAAAAGGATAAGGCACTGGAAGTATTCAAACTTAACCGCCAACTCCACGGCGACGACAAGTTCACCACCTACATCGGACTGGCCCGTGGCTACACCGCCGTTGGCGATAAGAAGAATGCTATACGCAACTGGGAGATTGCCATTAAGAATCTACCGGCCGACCAGAAGGCCAACCTCAACGCCTATCAGGCCGAGATGAATAAACTGAAAGGATAATATACTTTCTCAGACCGTAACCTGGTTTGCAAGAACCAGGTTACGCTTTAAGGTAAAGGTAAACGTGGCCCCTTTACCCAACTCGCTGGTAACCCAAATGGCACCGCCGTTCTTTTCAACAAACTCCTTCGCCAGCAACAGCCCGATGCCCGCGCCCTTCTCATGGCGTGTGCCCAGGCTTGTAAAGTGTGTATCGGCACGAAACAGTTTCTTAACATCGGCAGGGCCCATACCAATGCCCGAGTCTTTTACCGAGATCTCAACCCAGTCGTCCTGTACGTTCTGCCTGACAAGAATAAAACCTCCGGGCTGGTTAAACTTGATGGCATTAACCAACAGGTTCCGGATAATCAACCGCAGGTGATTACGATCGGCAACGACCGACAGCTCGTCATCTACTTCGTTGATGATGGATATATTTTTAGAACGCGCCTGCTCGCGAAACAGCAGTATCTTCTCGTCCAGCACTTCTTTAAAGTTCAGCGGCTCGGCATTTATGCGTAAGCCCTTGAGCTGCGACTGCACCCAGAGCAATATATTGTCGAGGTCTTCTACTACGGAGTTGAGGTTCTGATCGAGCTTGCGTGCGGCCCCCATAAAATCCTCGCGCGACAGATCGTTGGTCGACAAGAGATCGATCAATCCACGAAGGCTCATCAGCGGGCTTCGTAAGTCGTGGCTCATAACCGAGAACAGTTTGTCTTTGGCCCGGTTAAGGTCCTGGAGTTGCCGGGCCTGCTGGGCTATCTCGGCGTTCTTTACTTCAAGCTCAAGGTTGACGCGTTGTTTATGGCGGTTGTTATAGAACAACACAAAAGCCAGGATGGCGAAGAGGCTCAAGCCTACCACATAGAAGTAAAGCCATACGCGCTGGCTACTGATCTCCTCCTGCTTCAGGAGTGCATCCTTCGTCAACAACCCGATCTGGGCTTCTTTCATTTCAGATTCAAAACGCGCCTGTAATACGGCCATTTGTTCGGTATTCTTCCGGGTATCGGTAGAGTCGTGCAGGGTTATGTATTTGCGCTGGTAGTTGAATGCGGATACGGTATCATGGCGCATGGCGTATACATCGGCCAGCAGTTTATATGATTGTTCGAGTTCGTCGCGGTAGCCGTAGAACTTTGCCAGCGATATATCTTGTAAGAGGCAATCAACGGCTTTGTCGTATCGCTTCAGCTCTTTGTAGCTGCCCGCCATACGGTGTAAGGTCGATGCTTTCAGGAATGTATTGGCTTCTTCGGCCGCATACGTCATGGCATGCGTATACATGTTCAGCGCGTCGCTGTGCTTACCGGCGGCACTGGCTATATCGCCCAGGGTGCGCCATGCAAACCCGGTTACGTAGGTGTTGTGGCTACGCTCGCCTGCTTCCAGAGCCTGTTCGGCATATACCCGAGCCGAGTCTACCCGGCCGGCACGAAAGTATGTGTAGGCAATGTTATTGAGGCTGCGGGCCACCAGGTAAGTGTTGCCGGCCTGGGTGGCTACATGGTATGCTTTCTTGAAATTACTAATGGATAGGTCGAGTTGCCCCTGCTCGCCGTTTACGGCGGCAATGGTGTTAAGACAGCGCACAACGGCGGCCGGGTCTTTCAGGTTTTCGGCCAGGCGAAGTGCTTCGGTAGAAGTTTCGAAGGCGGCAGAGTAATCGCCGAGGCGGTAGTTTATCCACCCCAGGTGCTCCATGGCAAGTGCCAGCCCCGGTTGGTAGTTGATTACCTGCGCAAGTTCATGCGCTTCCTGGGCGTAGCGTAACGCCCTGCGGTTATCGTATTCACGGAGACTACTTACAAGCTTGTTCAGGAGCCACACCCTAGTTGTATCGGCCGGTACGGTCTTTATCAGATTTTCCAGGCTGTCAACTTCCGTTCTTACCATTTGCGCGTGGCTGATGGAAGAATATACGGTTAGGAAAATGACGACCAGGACTCGCAGTTGCATATAATCAATAATCACAAACCAACAATATTGCAACTAAGCCAGCCTTCGAGTGAAATTCAACTCAAAAGCTGGCAAAATCCTACATCCTGAATTTGCTGCACAGATTACAGAATCCGTATGTTATGAACCTGAGTATGACTAATTTCCACAGGCATCATCCTGCCCAATAGGTTGCCCGGGCGGGGGCGCAAGCAAATTATCCTGGCGGTATTCGTCAGGGCTTTCCTGGAACTTCCGTATCTGCGACAGGGCATATCCATAATGAGCCTTCCATTCTTCATTTATGGTCACTTTCATACGTTCGGACAGCCAAATACGCAACTGGTCGGTTTTTAGGTAAGCTATGGCCCGCACCTGGTCGGACGCGTCTTTGTTCAGGGCCAGTTTAATAAGGTTACCGAGCACGACATCGTTTACGGTGATCTGTACTGCCCCTTCCATGCCGGGCTTCGCAGCAGCCTTGAATGTGGCCTCTAGGAGCTTATCGAGTACATAACCCAGGCCAGGCTGTTTTGCCTCACGCGCATGATACTCCACTAACCGGCCCGCCCGTGCCGGGTGCAAAAGCAATCCCACGGTCATGTCGGCAGCCGCTTCGGCAGCACCGAGGGCGTCGAAAGTGAGATCTGTACGGACCTTTACCACTTCACGATGCCGGCTATAGCCCAGCGGACGCGGCGGCAACTGCTTCAATATAGTTTCGGGTAGTGTGAGCGTTGCAGGCGAAAGTGTTTTCAATAAAGCCTGTAGCGCTTTGAGCTGCTGCTCGGGGGCGACGAGTTCGGTTACAGGCTGCCCGTCACCACGGAGGGCATACCGGTAATTCAGTCCGCCGACAATTTTCGACGCCGCTTCTACCTGATAGCGGTGGAAATAGTACATGGGCACGAGAGCCTCTTCGAGTGTGGCCATCGGCGCATGCGGCTTTATATTTTTCTCGCCAAAGTTCTTCAATACAACGGCACGGATATCCAATACACGATTCAATTCGTCTGCGGCATCGCGGCCGTTATCCCACAGGTGTGTATAGGGGTGGGCGCTGCCGGCCGGGCGGGCGTCCTGATCGCTCAGGAATGTGAGGCCTGCCTGTAAGGCTTTCTGTATGATACCGTCGAGTGCTGTAGCTTCCTGTGTACCGGCAGGGAAGTGCTGGTAGCCGTAGGTTATCGCCGCCTTGTCCCACGCGCCGATCTTCGTGTCGTATGCCTGGCTTAGGTCTACTCTACCGTCTTTGAGATTCACTACCGGATGGGGATAATCCATAACCGAAGCCAACTGCTCGGTGCTTGAGGCGTACGAGTGCGCCAACCCGAGGGTGTGCCCTACTTCGTGCGCGGCTAACTGACGCAGACGGGCCAGGCCCATCTGTTCCATCACGGGTGATACAGGTTTACCGTCTTCGTACGGTGCCAGA
>Ga0065165_1000747_pt1 | contig 44635 bp, 37 predicted proteins | sample AraplaMF_Cvi_mMF_FD_63813 | JGI IMG/M metagenome (GOLD analysis project Ga0065165, IMG submission 63813) | Arabidopsis root microbial communities from the University of North Carolina, USA - plate scrape MF_Cvi_mMF (version 2) (version 3) | ecosystem: Host-associated > Plants > Roots >...
GTGACCTGCGTCCTCGGGCTCGTCTTCCTCGCCATCGAGTTCAACGAGTTCGCCGATCTCGTCGCCCGCGGCTATGGCCCGTCACGAAGCGCCTTCCTGACGTCGTTCTTCTCGCTGGTCGGATGCCACGGCCTGCATGTCTCGGCCGGCGTCCTGTGGCTGCTCACCATGATGGCCCAGGTCTTCGCCAAGGGTTTTCGGGCCGACGTCTTGCGCCGGATGACGTGCTTTGCGCTGTTCTGGCACGCGCTCGACATCATCTGGGTCGGGGTCTTTTCAGTCGTCTACCTGCTTGGAGGTGGCACATGAGCGATCAGACGCACGTGCCGGCCGGCCGTGACCTCGCGCCGGGCGATGAGGAGCAACACAGTGTCGGCGCGCGTATCGTCGGCTACGTGGTTGGTCTCGCCCTCGCGCTGCTGCTGACGGCGACGTCGTTTTTCATCGCCGGGACCGACCTGGTCTGGCAGCCCTCCATCCCGGTCGCGCTGATCGTGCTCGCGATCGCGCAGATGGGTGTCCACCTCGTCTTCTTCCTGCACATCACCACGGGGCCCGACAACACCAACAACGTGCTGGCGCTGGCCTTCGGGCTGCTGGTCGTCTTCCTCGTGGTCGGCGGCACCGTCTGGATCATGGGGCATCTGAACGCGAACATGCCGCCGATGGACCAGATCATGAAGACGCGGATGTAACGGCGCCGCAAAAAAGAAGAGCCGCTTGTTTGTGACAAGCGGCCCAAGTCTAGGGAGGAAACGCCCGAGCAAAGACAATCCGATCAGGATCGTCCGCCAAGGAAACGCCCGCGCAAAGCGCTTGCGTACACATATAAGTGCAGCAACTCCCGTGAGAGTTCAATTCCGGATCAATACGGCCTCGGACTACCACTCACGGCTGCGTGAACCGATTGTTCACTTTGGCCGGCGGCAATTGTAGGCCTTCCGGAAGCCTGCGGCCTGGGCGTCGTCCTCGGAGCAGAACCAGCGGTCCGGCTTGGTCGTCGCCGGGTAGCTCGGGCAGCCCCTGAGATGATAGATGCCGATATTGCCGGTGACGCGCGCGCGCACTGCGAGCTTGCCCTTGATGGCACAGCTCGGCGGCATCGTCAGGTCCTCCGGAAACAGCACCGCGCGGATCTCCTTGTCGCGGTCGGGGCGGCAGGCGGCGCCCAGCAGTGCGCCGTCCTTCTTGCCGGTGCGGAACTCTTGCGGCGCAACAAAGCAGCCCTTCCAGATGCCGGCCGAGGCGGACTTGGCATCGGCTGCGGCGGGCTTGACGTTCGCCTTGATCGGCTCGCGGGCGATCGCATAGCCGAGCTTGACCAGTTGCTCGTTGAGCGAGGTCTTGTCGCCCTCGGCGGTGCAGATGGCGCGGTGCCGCTTGCCAAAGCTCTTTTCCGGCCCGACATCGTCGCAGCGGACGGAGCGCTTGTTGATCAGCTTCGATAGCTGGTCGCGGGCCTCGATGCCGCAGGTCCAGGGATCGGCGTGATCGTCGATGCAGACCTGGTCCAGCTCGGGGGCGTCGACGCCGTCCAGCCGATAGGTGACGTCGCCGAGCTGGATCGAGTTGGCGTCCCGGACGGTCGCGGCGGCGGCCAGCGCGGAAGCAGGCTCGGACGAGAGCAGAAATCCGAACAAGGCAAAAAACGAAACGAGCGCAAACGCGCGGGCGGCGGTCAAGAAATTTCGGAAGGACATAAGGTCTCGCTATCGATTGCTCTTGCCCCTCGTTCCTAGCATCCGGCCGGGACGATACCAATGGTCTGCGCCCCGCGAAGTGCGACATTCCGGCCTCGCGGCTTTACTCAGCCGTCGCTCTGCCCCTATCGTTCGCCGGCCTTGCCGACCGTCGCGGGCCGAATCGCCCGGGAAGCGGCGAGGGGGAGGGAAAAGGTTGCGATGAAAGACCCCGTGGACGTCCTGATCATCGGCGCCGGCGCTTCGGGCGCGGCGGTGGCATGGTCGCTGGCCGAGACCAAGATGCACATTCTCTGCCTGGAGCAGGGCGGCTGGATGAACCCGGCGGAATATCCAAGCGCGGGCCGGGACTGGGAGGCCAAGTTCTACGGCGAGTGGTCGTCGAGCCCCAACGTCCGCGGCCGGCCCGAGGACTATCCGATCAACGACGACAATTCGCCGATCAAGGTCGTGAACTATAACGCCGTCGGCGGCTCGACCGTGATGTACACCGCGCACTGGCCGCGTCTGCATCCCTCCGATTTCAAGGTGAAGACGCTCGACGGCGTCGCCGACGACTGGCCGATCGATTACGACGCGCTGACCCCGTTCTTCGAGGAAAACGACCGGATGATGGGCACGTCGGGATTATCCGGCGATCCGCTGTCGCCGCTGACGCATCCGCCGATGCCGCAGCAGCCGATGGGGTTGTCCGGCGCCATCATCGGCAAGGCCATGAACAAGCTCGGCTGGCATTGGTGGCCGTCGGACACGACGGTCGCGACAATGGACTATGAGGGCCGGGCGCGCTGCATCAATCTCGGCCATTGCACGCCGGCCTGCGCGCAGGGCGCGAAATCGTCCACCGACATCACCTATTGGCCGCATGCGATCCGCGCCGGCGTCGAGCTGCGCACCCATTGCCGGGTGCGCGAGATCACCACCGACGAGAACGGCATGGCCTCGGGCGTGGTCTATTACGACAAGGACGGCATCGAGCAGTTTCAGCCGGCGCATGTTGTCATCATCGCCTGCAACGGTGTCGGCACGCCGCGGCTGCTGCTGAATTCGGCGTCGGCGCGCTTTCCGAACGGTCTTGCCAATTCGTCGGGTCTCGTCGGCAAGAATTTGATGTTTCACCCCTACGCGCAGATCTATGGCTATGTGAAGGAGCCGACCGATTCCAACCGCGCGCCGCCGACCTGCCTGTGGAGCAAGGAGTGGTACGACACGGACCTTTCGCGCGGCTTCGTGCGTGGCTATGGCGTGCAGTTCGTGCGTGGTGCCGGGCCGGTGTTCGAGGCGGTCGTCAGCGAGCAGAAAGGCATTCTGCCCTGGGGCGAGGATCATCACCGCGTCTTCCGCCAGCTCAACGGTCACAGGCTCGGTTTCTCCGCGATCTGCGAGGACCTGCCGGAGGAGCACAACCGGGTCACGCTCGATCCTGTCATGAAGGACAGCCACGGCATCCCCGCGCCGAAGATCGACTACACGATCAGCGAGAACAGCCGGAAGATGATGGAGCATGCTCTCGCCCGCGGCCGCGAGGTTCTGGAGACGGCGGGCGCAACCGACATCTGCATCAACTCGCCGATCCCGTGGGGCGGCTGGCATCTGCTTGGCACCGCGCGCATGGGCACCGATCCCTCGCGTTCCGTCGTCAACGAATGGGGCCGCACGCATGACGTGAAGAATCTCTTCATCGTCGACGGCAGCATCTTCGTCACCTCGGGCGGCGTGAACCCGACCTCCACCATCCAGGCTCTCGCGCTCTACATCGCCGACCAGATGAAGCAGCGCCTCGCCAATTTGTTCGACTGAGAATGATGATGCTCAAACGTAACCGCATGCTCGGTGCACCTCTCCCGCGCGGGGCAGAGGTCGGCGCAACACGTCGGGTAAGGGTTCTCTCCTCTGGGGGAGCCCCTTTGCGGAAACACCCTCTTTCCAACCCTCCCCCGCAAGCGGAGGAGGGAGCGCACCGTCAATGCGGAGGACACGATGCCTGATCAACTCTCCCTGTCGCCGCGGCAGCGCGACGATCTCCGCGCCGTCGCTGCAATGATCGTGCCCGCCAGCGACGAATACAAGGTGCCCGGCGCCGACGATCCCGCGATCCAGGCCGACATGCTGGCAACGCTCGGCCGCGATACCAGATTGGTGGCTGCGGCACTGGACCATCTGGAGCGGCTGGCAGGCCAGCCGCTCGCCGGGCTCGATGCTGCGAGGCGCGACGCGGTGGCGCAGGAGTTTCGCAAGAGCGGCGGCGCCGCGGCTGCAACGCTCGTTCGTGTCGTCCTGCAATGCTACTACCGCGACGATCGTGTGCTGCGCTCGCTCGGGCTCGAGCTTCGCGCGCCTTTCCCCAAGGGCCATGTGCTTCCGGATGGCGACTGGTCGCTGCTCGACCCGGTCAAGGCAAGGGGCGGCGCGCTGCGGCGAGCGCCCTAGCCACCTGGGCAGTCCAGCCCTGCGCGGCGGGCGGGCCACTTGCGATGGAGGGACCAGGCCACCATCTGTGTGAGCCTCAAGGACTCCTACCATGCTGGATTTTACTTCAGATATCGTCGATGACACCTCGTCATCGCGAGCGACAGCGTCTGTCCCGGTCGATGACCGGGCCTTGCTGGACGCCTATTCCAATGCCGTGATCGATGTGACCGACCGCGTCGGTCCCGCTGTCGTGCGCGTCGAGACCGGGCCAAAGGTGCCGAATGGCCGCGAGCGCGGCGGGCTCGGCTCCGGCATCGTGATCTCGCCGGATGGCCTCGTGCTCACCAACAGCCATGTGGTCGGCTCCTCCAAGGAGATCCGGCTGCGCGATGTGGAGGGGAACGTCGGTGACGCAAGGGTGCTCGGTGTTGACCCTGATACGGATCTTGCACTGCTGCGCGCCAATGGCGTACGCGACTTGCCCTATGCCGCGCTCGGCAATTCCAAGAGCCTCAAGCGGGGCCAGCTCGTCATCGCGATCGGTAATCCGCTCGGTTTCGAATCGACCGTCACCGCGGGCGTGGTCTCCGCGCTCGGCCGCTCGATCCGCTCGGTGAGCGGGCGCACTATCGAGGACGTGATCCAGACCGATGCCGCGCTCAATCCCGGCAATTCCGGCGGGCCGCTGGTGTCGTCGAATGCCGAGGTGATCGGTATCAACACCGCCATCATCAACGGCGCGCAGGGCATCTGCTTCGCCGTCGCCAGCAACACCGCGCAATTCGTGCTGTCGGAGATCATCCGTCACGGTTATGTCCGACGTGCCTTCATCGGCGTCGCCGGGCAGACCGCGCCGGTGCCGCGGCGGCATGCGGTGCTGGCCGGCGTCGAGAACAAGATGGGCGCGCTGCTGATGCAGATCGAGACGGATGGACCGGCGGCCAAGGCCGGCCTGCTGCCCGGCGACGTCGTGATCAGGCTCGACGGCGTCGAGATCAACGGCGTCGACGATTTGATCCGGGTGCTCGACCGCGACCGGATCGGCCGGCGGCTCGCCATGGACGTGCTGCGGCTCGGCCGCCTGCGGGCGATCGACATCGATCCGATCGAGCGGAAGCCGCAGCGCTAGCTGCGAACCCAAGGGCGGGGTATGACGATGTCATGCCTCGCCTTCGGACCCTTGCCGCATGATGCCGGCACACGAGACTTACGACGTCATTGTGATCGGTGCTGGAGCCGGTGGCATGACGGCTGCGGCGGTGGCCGCCGCCGAAGGTTTACGCGTGCTGGTGATCGAGAAAACCGCTTTCGTCGGCGGAACCACGGCTTGGTCCAGCGGCATGGTCTGGATCCCCGCCAACGCCAAAATGAAACAGGCGGGGTTCTCCGACAGCGTCACGGATGCCGTCCGCTATCTCTCGAGCACGGTGCCGGAGCCTGCCAATGCGGGCTTGCGTGCCGCTTTTCTCGCGCGCGGGCCGGAGGCCGTCGCCTGGCTCGAGGCGCACACCGAGGTCCGTCTCCAACCGGTGAAGGCCTGTCCCGACCATTATCCGGAGCGGCTCGGCGCGACATCAGGCGGGCGCGTATTGGAGCCAGTCGTCTTCGACGGCACCCGGCTGGGTGCACATTTCGCGCGGCTGCGCGCGCCGCTGCCGGAGTTCACGCTGTTCGGCGGGATGATGGTCAACCGGCTCGATACCCCGCATCTGCGCCGGGCCGGGAAATCGCTGCGCTCCACCTTGCGCGCGGCGCGGTTGGTCTCGGAATATGCGTGGCAGCGGCTGCGCGGTCCGCGCGGCACGACGCTGCATCTCGGCAACGCGCTCGCGGCGCGGCTCTATGCCTCGCTGCTGGCCCGGCAGGTCGAGATCCTCTTCAGCGCCGACGTCGAAGATTTGTCGATGCAGGGTGATCGTGTGTCCGGCGTGGTGATCCGCCACGGCTCGCGCGATCGTGCCATTGTCGCGAGCCGCGGTGTAGTGCTTGCGGCCGGCGGCTTCGCGCACGATGCGACGTTGCGCAAGCGCTTCTTCCCGCCGGCGGCGGGATACGTCTCGGCGACCAACCCGGCAGGCACGGGCGACGGGCTTCGCCTTGCGGCCGCAGTCGGCGCCGCGCTCAACACGGACGCGACCAGCCCGGCCTATTGGGTCCCGGCCTCGCTGTTCCGCCGCGCCGACGGCAGCCGCGGCGCCTTCCCGCATATGGTGACCGACCGCGCCAAGCCCGGCGTGATCGCCGTGAATGCGGCGGGCCGGCGCTTCGTCAACGAGGCGCTGTCGTACCACGAGTTCGTGCTTGCGATGCTGCGTGACGGCGATGGCGAGCCGGATCGGCCGTTCCATCTGGTCTGCGACCGTCCGTTCCTGTGGGCTTACGGGCTCGGCCGCATCAAGCCGTTCACGCGCAATGTCCGGCGTTATGTGGCGAACGGCGAGCTGATCGAGGCGCCCGACATCGCGCAGCTCGCGACGCAGATTGGCATCAGGCCGGCTGTTCTTTCTGCAACGATCGCGGCCTACAACGACGGCGCGAAAGAGGGCCGCGATCCCGAATTTGGTCGCGGCAGCACCATCTATCAGCGCCACCTTGGCGACGCCGCCCACAAACCGAACCCTTGCGTCGCTCCGATCATGCGCGCGTCGTTCTTCGCGATGCGCATCTATCCGGCCGATCTCGGCACGGCGATCGGCCTGAAGGTGGATGCGCAAGGACGCGTGCTGCGTGACGACGGCACGCCGATCGCAGGGCTCTATGCCTGCGGCAATGACATGGGCTCGATCATGAATGGCAATTGTCCGGGGCCAGGCATCACGCTCGGACCGGCGTTGACGTTCGGGTATATCGCGGGACGGCATGTAGCGGAGGGAGCGACGGCGTCGAGTGCCGCGACGGCAGCTGTCTGATTGTCGTCACCGCCATATCCCAGTCATTGCGAGCGCAGCGAAGCAATCCAGACTGTTTCCGCGGAGAGATTCTGGATTGCTTCGTCGCAAGGGCTCCTCGCAATGACGCGGAGGGGAGCGCGGGCTCTAGCCGCTACTCCGCCGCTGCCGCAAAGCGGCTGTTCTCCAGCTCCGCTTCCAATCGCGCCTTTTCGGCTGCCGCCAGCTTGATGTTGCCTTCCTTGACGTGGCCGAAGCCGCGGATCGTCTCCGGCACGCGGGCAAGCCGTGCCAGCAGCGGCAGCTGCTCCGCCTTCAGCCCTGCCACCCGCTGGTCGATCATCGCCAGATAATCCTCAGCCAGCTTCCGCTCCGCCCGGCGTTCCTCAGTGCGGCCAAACGGATCGAACGCGCCGCCGCGCAGGAATTTCAGCTTGGCCAGCACGCGGAAAGCGTGGAGCATCCAGCCGCCGAACTCCTGCTTCTGAAGATGCCCGGTCGTCTTGTCGCGCTTTGCGAAAATCGGCGGTGCCAGATGGTACTTCAGCGTGAAGTCACCGTCGAACTTTTCGGAGATCTTCTTCGCAAAGTTGCCGTCGGTATAAAGCCGCGCAACTTCGTATTCGTCTTTGTAGGACATCAGCTTGAACAGGTTCTTCGCAACCGCCTCGGTCAATTCCGTGGACCCGGGCGAGACGGCCGTCTCCGCCCTGCGTGCCTTGGCGACGGCCGCGAGGTAGCGGTCGGCGTAGGCCTTGTCGTGATAGTTGGTGAGAAACTCCGCGCGGGTCGCGATGATATCGTCGAGCGATTTCGCCGGTGCGGATGCCCGGCTCCTGAACTGGAGCACGCTGCGCACCCGCGACATGTCGTGGGCGGCCAGGCGGCCCCAGGTGAAGGCGAGCTTGTTCATCTCGATCGCGGCGCCGTTGATCTCGATGGCGCGCAGCAGCGCCTCCAGCGACAGCGGGATCGCGCCCTTCTGGAAGGCGAAGCCGAGCATGAAGGGGTTGGTTGCGATGCTGTCGCCCATCAGGGCCGAGGCGATGCCGGTCGCGTCGATGATGTCGAGGTTCTTGTCGCCGACCGCGTCGCGCAGCACGGTCTGCATTGTGCCCATCTCGAAATCGAGATCGGGGTTTTGCACGAAGCTCGCAGTCGGCTGAAGGTCGGCGTTGATATAGGCTTTCGTCACGCCACGCTCGGCGCGGCTGAGCGCAGTGGGGCCGGCCGACACGATCATGTCGCAGCCGAGAATGACGTCGGCGCCGCCGGTGGTGATGCGGACCGCGGAGATGTCCTCCGGCTTCGGTGCGATGCGGACATGGCTCATCACCGCGCCGTTCTTCTGGGACAGGCCGGTAAAATCCAGCGCCGAGCAGCCGCGGCCGTCGACATGGGCGGCCATGCCGAGCAGGGCGCCGATGGTGATGACGCCGGTGCCGCCGATGCCGGTGACGAGGATGTTGTAGGGGCCGTCGAGCGCACGTGCGGGCGGCAGCGGCAGATCGGCGAACAGCTGGCCGGAATCGACCGCCGAGGTCTTCATCCGCTTCGGGCTGCCGCCGTGCACGGTCACAAAACTCGGGCAAAAGCCTTCGACGCAGGAAAAATCCTTGTTGCAGTTCGACTGGTCGATCTGGCGCTTGCGGCCGAACTCGGTCTCCAGCGGCTGCACCGAGACGCAGTTGGAGGCCTGCGAGCAGTCGCCGCAGCCCTCGCAGACCAGCTCGTTGATGAAGGCGCGCTTGGCCGGATCGGGATAGAGCCCGCGCTTGCGGCGGCGGCGCTTTTCGGCGGCGCAGGTCTGATCGTAGATCACGACGGTGAGGCCCTTGATCTCGCGCAGCTCGCGCTGGACGGCATCGAGCTCGCGGCGGTGATGGATAGTCGCGCCTTGGGGGAAGTAATTGCCTTTAGGGTATTTGCCCGGATCGTCCGAGACGATTGCTAGCCGCTTGACGCCCTCGGCCCAGACTTGATGCGCGATCTGCGCGACGTTGAAGGCGCCTTCGGCCGGCTGGCCGCCGGTCATCGCGACGGCGTCGTTATAGAGGATCTTGTAGGTGATGTTGATGCCGGCGGCCGATGCCGCGCGCAGGGCGAGAAGCCCGGAATGGGTATAGGTGCCGTCGCCGAGGTTCTGGAAGATGTGCTGCTCGGTGGTGAAGGGCGATTGGCCGATCCAGTTCACGCCCTCGGCGCCCATATGCGAGATCAAATCGGTGCGGCGGGTCGGCATGCTCAGGGCCATGCCGTGGCAGCCGATGCCGGCCATGGCGCGGCTGCCCTCCGGCACGCGCGTCGATGTATTGTGCGGGCAGCCCGAGCAGAAGAACGGCGTGCGCGCGAGCTTGATCTGCGTGCTTGCCATGACGGGATTGTCGAACGCTTCGAGCCGGGCGAGGCGCTGCTCCAGCACCGGGCTGTGATGCCCGAGCTTGCGCAAGCGCGCGACCAGCGCGCCCGCGACGATGGTCGGCGTCAGCTCGCCCTCGCTCGGCAACAGCGGCGCGCCGCTCTCGTCCCGCTTGCCGGTGACGGTCGGGCGCTTCGAGGCGTCGATGTTGTAGAGGATCCGCATCAGCTGGTCTTCGATGAAGCCGCGCTTCTCCTCGACCACCAGCACGTCCTGAAGTCCTTCCGCGAACCGCTTCGCACCGCTTTCCTCCAGCGGCCAGGTCAGCGCGACCTTGTAGATGCGCAGGCCGAGATCTTGCGCGTCCCTGTCGGTGATCCCCAAGTCGGCGAGCGCCTGCCGCAGATCGAGATAGGCCTTGCCGGTCGCGACGATGCCGAGCCGGGCCGGCCTGGAATCGAGCACGATGCGGTCGAGCTGATTGGCGCGGGCGAAGGCCTGCACTGCTTGCATCTTCGGGCCGAACAGGCGCTTCTCGGCCTCCAGCGGCGGATCGGGCCAGCGGATGTTGAGGCCGCCGGGCGGCATCTCGAAATCGTCGGGAAGCACGATCTTGATGCGTTCGGGATCGCTGTCAATCGAGGCCGAGCTCTCGACGGTCTCGCTGATCGCCTTGAAGCCGACCCAGCAGCCGGAGAAGCGCGACAGTGCGAAGCCATAGAGGCCGAGATCGAGATAGTCCTGAAGCGTGGCGGGATTGATCACGGGGATCAGCGCCGCCGCGAACACCTGCTCGCTCTGATGCGCCAAGGTCGAGGACTGGCAGCCGTGATCGTCGCCGGCGAGCGCGAGCACGCCGCCATTGCGCGAGGTGCCGGCCGCGTTGGCGTGCTTGAGCGCATCGACCGAACGATCGACGCCGGGGCCCTTGCCGTACCAGATGCCGAACACGCCATCGACCTTGGCGCCGGGAAACAGGCCGACCTGCTGGCTGCCCCAGACGGCGGTTGCAGCCAGGTCCTCGTTCAGGCCGGGCACGAAGGCGATGTCGTGTTGCTGGAGGTGCGACTTCGCCCGCCACAGCGCATGGTCGTACATGCCGAGCGGGGAACCACGATAGCCCGAGATGAAGCCGCCGGTGTTGAGCCCCTGGAGCCGGTCGCGTTCGCGCTGCAACATGGGCAATCGAACCAGGGCCTGCGTGCCGGACAGGAAGATCCGCTTCGATTCGAGCCGGTATTTGTCGTCCAGCTCGACCTGCATCAGCGTCATGTCGAATATCCTTGTTTGTCTTGGTCCGGCGGGAATTTTGTGCGGCGGGAATAGCGCGGCTTGCGAAGCGGGATGAGGCAGTCAAAAGCATGGGCAGGCGAAGTCAATATCGCTGGCCGCATCCGTGGCGCTCCTGCTAGTCATGGCTGCCTGTGGAGGACACCATGGCTGCATTCGACACCGAGATCACTGAGACAACGGAGGCTCTGATCGGGCCGTGGCGCCGGCCGCGCCAGATGCTCCACGCGCAGGTCTATGACGCGCACGCCTCGATCCACGACGACGCGACCGCGCAAAAACTCGGCTTCAAGGGCGGCACCATCGAGGGGCCCACGCATTTCAGCCAGTTTGCGCCGCTCGGCGCGCTTCTGTGGGGACAGGCGTGGTTCGAGAGCGGATGCCTCTCCGCGCACTACCGCAGCGTTTGTTACGAGGGCGAGGAGGTGCGAGCGATCCTCTCGAAGCCGTTGCCCGGCACGCGCCAGTGCCAGATCCAGATGGTGAAGCGCGACGGCACCGAAGTGCTGCGAGGCACGGCCTCGGTCGGCGATGCGCAAGCCGCGACCGCGCTCGAGACGCGCCTTGGCGAGCTCAAGCCGCTCACTGATCCCGTGATCCTGCGCGACGTGAAAGTGGCGCAGACGAGCAGGCGGCAGACGGTGCGGATGGCGTTCGACCAGAACATGGGCGACCTCTACCCGTTTTCTCTCAGGCAGAAGCTCGCCGTCATCACCGAGGACTCGCCGTATTATTCGAGTGCCGACAATCCTTCTTCGAATCCTTGGGGCAAGCCGATCCTTCCGATGGAGATGCTGAGCGTGCTGTTTCAGTATCGCTCCAAGGACGATCCGCTGCCGGCGAAGGGGCCGGCGGTCGGCCTGTTCGCCGATCAGGAGATCAGGCTGGTGAAGGGGCCGCTGTTCGTCGACGAAGAGTACGAAGTCGAGCGCGAGGTCGTCGCACTCTCCGGCAGCCGCCGCACCGAAAGTGCCTGGGTGATGACGCGGGTGTTCGACAAGACGGGGACGATGGTCGCGACCATGCTGCTCAACATGGCGACGCTGAAGGACTCGTATGCGCCGTATGCGGAAGAGCATCAGCGGTTGTATGGCGAGGCCAATCGTCGATAACCTATCATCCGGCGGGCGCAGCACAAACGCAGGGTTCTTCTACCGCGCGAATGTGCTGCGTAGCCACTTCGAATTGTACGGAGTGCCGGGCGCGCGGTCACAGTTGTTCGTAAGATCGCAGCCGGGCCATTCCGCCCCATTGGTCGAAGACAGGCTGTGCCGCCGCATTGATCTCTGCGATGGACATTCCTCTTCCCACCCCGGTGCCAGCAAAGACGACCCAGACGACGTCTCGGTTTTCCAGCCCGCCTCGCTTGGGGTCGTGGTTGATATCGAGCTCGGTCGCCAATGCGATCGAGCCTTCGCCGATTTTGTCGGCAGGTCCGGTTTCTGCAAACTGGCAGAAGCAGAACTTGCCGTTGAGCCTGTTGTAGGCGACGCCGACGGCGCCTGGACGCAATATCTTCGAGGAAGTGAAATGCTGGAACCGACCGCCGGGCAGAACCAGGAACGGGATGGTGCTCGCATCGACATAATGACTCGGCCGATTGGCGGGGAATTGCGGATTTGTGAGTGACGTCGTTGATACATAATAGCCGGGAGCGGGGTCGGCATGGTCTTGAACCCGAGGCGTGCCGTCCGGATTGGTCACGAGAGCCCACCAATTGCCGGGGCGCCCCGCGTTTGCCAAATAGTCGAGTGCGATCGAGTCGTCCTGATTGTAGGCGCGGGGAGACCCGTCGGCATCAACGGCAAACTTTCCACGGAAGACCGCGGCGCAGACATCCGTTGTTTCGTAGACGTTCCAGCCTTCCGGCGCACTGTAGGACAGCTGGATGGGGTCGTGAGCAGGCGCGGCTCCCTGAAACGCGGCAACCAAACCGGCTGTTGTCTGAGGGGCGCCAAACCGATTGCGCATGGTCTGATCGATCTCCGGCCAACTCAGGCCGGAGGCAAGCGGATTGTCGTCTGCTCGAAGTTGAACGTGAGGGGCATCCTTGAACCGGGGCCAGTTCAGTCCCGCCGTCAGGCCAAGCCGCTCGGCTTCTTCAGCGTAAACATGGTAGCCGTTGACGCCGTTGATCTTCTTCGTTGTCGACCATTCTGCCCGTCCTTCGACTTCCCAGAAACAATCAACCGCCTCTCCCCATTGATGCCAGCTATTGCCCGGGAGGACCTTGGTCACTTCGTCGCCGTTCTGAGGACCGACTGACACCAGCACATCGGCCAGGAAGGACGCGCCATGCTGTCGGAGCATGGCGACCGCGCCGTTGATTTCGATGATCGAGCGCGATTGCCGCCAGTACTTCGCCTGCTGTGCGGGCGACCTGACGCTCTCGGTCGGTACCATTGTCACGCCATGAGCGGCACAGGCCTGAAGAAGCTGGCTCAGCAGCGAGCGGAATTCGGGGACGAGATCATTGAAGGTGATGGCCAAGGAAAAGCTCCGCAATCTAATATTGTGTAAAATGCAATATGCTACCTCTTTTGGTGGTCAAAGCAACCGTGCCGCGCGAAGGATGCCTGGCCAAAGTGCCGCATCGCGTCGAGCAGGATTGCGCGCCGAATTGTTGCGGCGCTTCGAGCCAGTCGCGCTCCCGTACAGGTGAAGGACTTACCCAGGTTGGTCCCGCTCTTGATTCAGAGGAAGCAATTGGCCCGCCCATCCTTTGAGCAAATGCACGTCGCAAAGCCGTCGCACAGGGAATAAGCAGGTGTCGATCGTCGACGTAAGCTTCTGACTGCGCAACGAATTCCGCCGCCGCCCACACCCCACCGCGATTGTACACAATGGCACGGCGCTTGCAGAACTCCCGGCAAAGAGAGTTCTCGCGAGGGGCGTCATGTTGAACTCAGCCAAGCCGACACTGGGCGTCGTCAACGCCGAGCCCGAGCCGGTCAAGCTCGACTGGTCGTCGACCGCGCTCGTGATCATCGACATGCAGCGCGACTTCATGGAGCCCGGTGGCTTCGGCGAGACGCTCGGTAATGACGTCAGTCAGCTGGCGCGCGCAGTGAAGCCGATCGGCGCGCTGCTGCAAGCCGCCCGTGACACCGGCATGCTCGTGATCCACACCCGCGAGGGCCATCTGCCCGATCTCTCCGACGCGCCGCCGGCGAAAGTGGAGCGTGGTGCGCCGAGCCTTCGCATCGGCGATCCCGGCCCGATGGGGCGCATTCTCATTCGCGGAGAGGCCGGCCACGACATCATCCCCGAGCTTTATCCGCTCGACAGCGAGGTCGTGATCGACAAGCCGGGCAAGGGGGCGTTCTACGCCACCGAGCTCACGGACGTGCTGGAGAAATACGGCATCGAGAATCTGCTGGTGTGCGGGGTCACCACCGAAGTGTGCGTCAACACCACCGTGCGCGAGGCCAACGACCGCGGCTATCGCTGCGTCGTCATCTCCGACGGCTGCGCGTCCTACTTCCCCGAATTTCATGAGATGGGCCTGAAGATGATCAAGGCCCAGGGCGGCATCTTCGGCTGGGTCGCGGACTCAGCCGCAGTCCTGGAGGCGATGAAGGTTTCGACCACATAGGGGTATTATCATGAGCACATTGACGGGGACGGCCGGCAAATCTGAGAGCAATACGTCCGAGTTCAAGCCGGTACTATGGACACCAGGCGACTGGAACGCGTTTTTCGGCTTCGGTACCAACATCCTCGTCAACATGCTGGTGCTCACGGGCCTGCTGCGCTTCGTCCTGAAGATGCCTGATAGTCTCGTGTTCGGCCGCATCCTGCCCGCGCTCGGGCTGATGATGTGCCTCTCGACCTTCTACTACGCGTTTCTCGCCTATCGCCTCGCGCAGAAGACCGGCCGCAACGATGTCTGCGCGCTGCCGTCGGGCGTCAGCGTGCCCCACATGTTCATCGTCACCTTCGTGATCATGCTGCCGATCACGATCAAGACCGGCGATCCGCTCAAGGGCTGGTCGGCCGGTCTCGTCTGGGTGTTCTTCCAGAGTTTTATTCTCATGATCGGCGGGTTCATTGCGCCCTTCATTCGCAGGATCACGCCGCGCGCGGCGCTGCTCGGCACGCTGGCCGGCGTCTCCGTCACCTTCATTTCGATGCGGCCGGCGCTCGAAATGTACATGACGCCGCAGATCGGCCTGGTCTGCTTCGCCATCATCCTGGTGAGCTGGTTCGGCGGCGTGAAATACTGGCGCGGCATTCCCGCGGGCCTGGTCGCCATCGCCGTCGGCATGGTCATCGCCTGGGGTTCGAACCTGTTCGGCCTCGGTCTCGGCGGCCTGAGCGTGAAGGGCGTCGGCGACGCCTTCGCAAACTTCGGCTTCTCGGTGCCGATCCCGGCGGCGGGCTACGTCTTCTCCGGCTTTGAATTTCTCGGCATCATCCTGGTCACTGCCATCCCGTTCGGCATCTACGACCTCGTCGAGGCCATGGACAATGTCGAGAGCGCGGAAGCGGCCGGCGACGAATATCCGACCACGCGGGTGCTCACCGCCGACGGCGTCGTCAGCCTGATCGGCTGCCTGATGGGCAATCCCTTCATCAACGCCGTCTATATCGGCCATCCCGGCTGGAAGGCGATGGGCGGCCGCATCGGTTACTCGGCTGCGACCGGCATCATGGTCGTCGTGCTGGCCTGGTTCGGCATCATCTCGGTGCTGCTGGCGCTGGTGCCCGTCGTCGCGATCTCGCCGATCCTGCTCTACATCGGCATGCTGATCGGCGCGCAGGCGTTCCAGACCACGCCGGTGAAGCATGCGCCCGCGATCGTGCTGGCGCTGACGCCACATCTGGCCGCCTGGGCCAAGCTCCAGATCGACACGATGCTGGGCTCGACCATGATGGCAGCAACGAGCGTCGGCGGGCTCGCCGCCGACAAGGCCGACGCGGTCAAGGCTGCCGCGATCGCAGCGTTGCCTCAGCAGGGGGTGTTCTATCACGGGCTGGAGGTGATGGGCGGGGGGTCCATCCTCGGCGGCCTCATCCTCGGTGCGATCGGCGTCTTCGTCATCGAGCGCGATTTCGAGAAGGCATCTGCCTTCGCGCTGGTCGGTGCGGTGCTGACCTACTTTGGCTTCATGCACGGCGAAGCCGTCGGCATCGGCGGCGGATTTGGCGTCACGCCCGCGGTGGCGCTCGCCTATGCCGTGATGTCAGCCGGCCTGTTCGCGGCCAGCAAGCTCGGCGCCACCGAGCACTATGCCGCGCATCCCGAGATGCACGCTGCGCCGGCGGAGTAGGTCCCGACAAACATCAAAAGCAGCCGGGCGACGTCGTATCGCCCGGCTGCTTTTATTTGCTACCCGCCTTTCACGGCCCCCGCCGTGAGCCCGGCCACGATCTGCCGCTGTGCAAACACCGTCAGCAGCAGCACCGGGAGCGTGACGATCAGCGCGGCGGCTGCCAGCGGGCCCCAGCTCAGCTGGTCGAACGAGATCATGTTGTAGACAGCGACAGGCAGGGTACGCGTCTCGCGTCCCGCCAGCACGATGCCGAACACGAAATTGTTCCAGGAGAAGATCACGGCAAGGATGAAGGCGACGGCGATGCCGGGCTTGGCGATCGGCAGCGCGACGTGGCGAAACACCTGCCAGCGGGTGGCGCCGTCGATCAGGGCGGCCTCTTCCAATTCCAGCGGCGTGGTCTCGAAATAGCCGATCATGATCCAGATCACGATCGGGACCGTCACCACCAGATGGATGATGATCTGCGGCACCAGCGTGCCGAGCAATCCGAGCCACTGGAACAGCAGGAACAGCGGGATCAGATAGGACAGGCCGGGCGTGATGCGGGCGATCAGGATCACGATGGCGGATTTGTGTGCGGACATGCGCGCGATGCCGTAGCCGGCGGGAACGCCGACCATGAGCGCCAGCAAGGTTGCGCTGCCCGTGACGATCAGGCTGTTGACGAAATAGGTCACGAACCGGTTGGAGGCGAGCACGTCGGCATAGTTCTTCCAGGCGATATGCTCGGGGAAGAACACCGGCGGGTAGGCGGCGTTGTCGATCTCGAATTTCAGCGACAGCGACAGCATCCAGAGGAAGAACAGGATGGCCGGCGATACGATGACGAATACCGAAAGCCACAGGCCGATTTTGCCGATGATCTGGCGGGGTGTCATGCGTCGCTCGCGATTTCTGTCCACACCATGCGCTGGCGGGCATAGAGCATCACCGCAGCCAGCAGGACGATCAGCAGGAAGAACACCACCGCGATCGCCGAGCCGTAGCCGAGGTCGTAATAGGTGAAGGCGACGCTGTAGAGGTAGATGTTGATCGTCTCCGAGGCCGAGCCGGGTCCGCCCTGCGTGATCGCGAAGATGATATCGAAGCTCTTCACGGCGTCGATCATGCGTATCATGCCGGCGATGAACAGGAACGGCATGATCAGCGGCAGCGTGATGAATCGGAACACCTGCCAGAGATTGGCGCCGTCGATCTGCGCGCTCTCATAAGGCTCGGTCGGGATGGCGGCAAGGCCGCCGAGCACGATCAGCATGACGAGCGGCGTCCATTGCCAGGTCTCGACCAGCACCAGCGAGGGAATGACGGTCGCGGGATGAAACACCCAGAGCTGCGCCGGTATGCCGATCAGCGACAGCAGATAGTTGAGCACGCCGAGCTGCGGGTGGAACATCATGGTCCAGACCAGCGCGATCGCGACGGGTGTCGCCATCATCGGCATGATGAAGACGCCGCGCAGAAAGCCGCGGCCGGGGAATTTCTGGTGAAACACCACGGCGGCAAAGGTGCCGAGCACCAGCGGCAGCAGCACCGATAGCACGGTATAGACGATGGTGTGGACCACCGCTTCGAGAAAGCGCGGATCGCTGGTCAGCCGCTGATAGTTGGAGAGCCCGACGAAGGTGGTCGGCGAGCCGACCTTCCACTCGTTCAGGCTCATCCAGATGGTGAAGACCCAGGGAAAGATGATGATCGCGAGCACGACGACCAGCGCCGGCACCACGAACGGCCAGTAGGACGGCGGCCGCAACTCCTTCTCCGGCGCGGCATCAGACGGTGCCGCGGCCGGAGTCGATTGTGTCAACACACTCACGTCTTCTCGCTACGCTCCAGGATCGGCCGGTACTGGTCGTTCGCCTTCTTCAGCTCGGCGGCGGGATCGGCGCCTGATAGTGTGGCGGTGAGCGCGGCGCCGACGATGTCGCGGAATTCGGCGACCGGGATCACGACGGGCAGGCCGAGCTTGCTGATCTTGCCGGACTCGATCACCGATTGCAGCCACTCCTTGGTCTTCACACCCTTCTGGACTTCGGGATCGCCGAGAATGGAGTTGCGGAACGGTACGCCGCCGCCGGCCTGGAGCAGACGCGCACCCTGCTGCTTCGAGACCGCCCACTGGCAGAGCAGATAGGCGGCTTCCTTGTTCTTGCTCGCCGCCGCAATGCCGATGCCGTCGCCATAGGTCGAGGAATATTGTCCCTTGGGACCTGCGGGCACGACGGTGTAGCCGACCTTGCCGACGACGCGTGAGGCGGCCGGGTCTTCCAGCGGCGGCGCCCAGCCGACGCCGTCGATCCACATCGCCGACCGTCCTTGCGTGAAGGAGGCCATCGATTCCATCCAGTTGAAGCCGGCGACGCCGGGCGGGGCCGTCTTCGTCAGCAGCGTCTGATACAGCTTGGTCGCCGCGATCGCTTCCGGGCCGTCGGTCAGGATGTTGCCCTTGGCATCGAGGAATTCGCCGCCGTAATCGAGGAAGAAGTTGCTCCACATCGCCATGTTGGCGTTGCGCAAGCCGCGTCCGACGAAGCCGTAGATGCCTTCCTTGGGGTCGGTCAGCTTCTCGGCGGCCGCGACCATCTCGTCGAGGGTCTTCGGGACGGCTACGCCCTTCTTCTCGAACAGCTCCTTGTTGTAATAGAGGATGAAATAGTCCACCGACCAGGGCAGCGACAGCATCTGGCCCTTGTCGTTCTTGGCGTATTGGAGGCCTGCGGCGGAAAAATCGCTCTCGACGAGGTCGGGCGCGGTCAGATTCGGGTCCTTCATGAAGGGCGTCATATCGGCGAGCCAGCCGGCCTTCTCGAACTGCCGCTTCTGCACGTGATAGCTGAGATGGACGACGTCGAAGCTCGGCCGGCCCGAGGTGAACTCAATCACGACCTTCTGGCGCTGCTGCTGCTCGGGAATCTGCTCCGCTTCGACCTGGATGCCGGTGAGGTCGGTGAATTCCTTGATGTTCTTTTGCAGGTTGTCGCCGCGTGGACCCTTGGCGAGGATTACCTCCAGCTTGGTCCCGGCATATTTCTTCCAGTTGACCTCGGCGCGCGCCGGCAAGCCGGTCAGGCTGAGCGCGCCAGCCGCTGCGGTGCCGGTCAAGAGCGTGCGGCGCGAGATTCTGGTGTCCACCACTTCAAATCCTCCCTGTGACTCATCGTCCTTTGGGAGCGGATACTAGCGACCGCGCCGCGTCTGCCTAGTCCTAATTCGCGCCGATCAGGGCCGTACGGCCGGTGTCTCCATCGGCAAGCCGCGCGCTCGCGTCATCAGATAGAGCTCCAGCGCGACCAGCTCCGGCGCGCCATAATCATAGGCTTGGGCGCGAACGCCGGTCATGCAACTGCGCAGGCGCCGCTCCAGCGATCCCAGCGACTGCCATTCCAGCCGATACAAGGGATAGCCTGTCGGCTGCGCCTGCGTGATCGGCGCGCCAGCAAGACGCTTGTCAAAGTTGTCGTCATGGCAATTGGTGCAGGCGAGGTTGAGCTGGCCCTCGCGCTGCATGAAGAGGTCGCGGCCCTGCGCAACGAACGGCTTCAGCTCCGGATCGTCGCCGGCGGTGATCGCGACGCCGCGCGACTGGTGGGCGACGAACGCGGAGAGGGCCAAGAGATCACGGCTCTCATAGGGGAAGGGGCTTGCCTGCTGATGATTGGCGCGGCAGAGATTGATACGCTGGTCGAGCGTGACAGGGCGCGCCAGCGCCTTGTCGAACGCGGGATAGCGCGCTGCGACGCCCTTCATGCTGCCGCGCGCATCACCGTGGCAATCGGCGCAGGCTTTTCCAGCGGTGCCTGCCTTCTTCATCCACAGCGCCTCGCCGTCGAGCACGAACAGCATGCCCGGATTGGCGGTGTCGTCATCCTGCATCGCGCGCGTGTCCGGACCCATGAAGGCATAGCCGGACCGGCGCGCATCGGGCGGGATCTCACCGGCGCACAGGGCAGGCGCCGAGGCGATAAGCGCGGTCACGATTATCGCGCGCCAAAGACTCATTCGACCGTGATCGAAGCCGAGGCGGTGGACGAATAGCCGTTGTCGCCGACCCATTCGAACTCGAACTTGCCGCTCTCCTTTGCAACGGTGAAGAAGGACAAATATGGGTTTGCAGCGATGGCCGGAAACAGATCGGCGCGAAATATCTCGGTGCCGTTGTAGCGGCAGGTAAGGCTCGTGATGATGTCGCGCGGCACGAGGGCGCCGTCGGCGGTGTGACGGAAGCCGGTTTCCATGATGTGCGAAGTCAGCGTGCGGATCTCGATGACGTCGCCGCGCTTGGCCTTGGCCGGAACGTTGATGAGCGCAGCCATCAGTTCATCTCCTCGGTGCAGGCGGCCAGCGTCACGACGATCTCGGCGGTGGCCTGCCAGAACGTGTCGTCGGAGAGGCGGGCGATTGCGACCACCTTCTGGGTATCAGCGAGCCTGATCCGGGTCGAGACCTGCGCACGGCCGGAGGCGGCATTGAGATAGAAATTGCCGATGTTGGGCTGCGGGTTCTTCTCGTTGAAGACGTGGATGCTCTTGACGTAATCGCCGGCCGTCATCGGGCTTGCGACGCTCACCGTCATCGGCACGGTATTGCCGTTCTCGACCAGAGGCGGAATATCGAGCTTGACCTTACCGGTCCGAACCTGGGCTTCGCCGACGACATTGCGGATGGCGGCGTTGAGCATGGCGGGCGTCGCTTGCAGCGGCCGCAGCGTGACCATCGGGATCGTCCCTGCGACCGTCGCGCCGCCTGCAATGCTCAGGAATTGTCGTCGTGTGGTCCGCATGAACAGTCCTAGTCCCGAAGCGTTGCAAGAAAGGCCACGATGTCTTCGATCTCCGCGGCGGACAATATCGGCTTGCCGGCAAAATTGCGTCCGACCCGGATTAGCCCGTCATTGCGATAATAGGACGGCATGATGGTCTGTGGGTTGAAGCGCGAGGCATCGACCAGCCGCAGCCGCAACTGCCCCGCCGACCACCAGTTCCCGGTCCCTTTGAGATCGGGCGCGAGGTCACCCTGGAACCGCGCCTCGGGAAACGGACCGGAATGGCAGAGGATGCAGGTCGTGGTGCGCGCCAGCACCAGCGCGCGTCCGCGCGCGGGATCGCCCGGCCTGCCTGTGAGCGGCTCCGGGATGGTGTCACCGATGATCTTGTAAGGCACGAGGTCTTCGGCTCTTGCTCCAGAGGAGATGGCGAGGCTCACTACGATGATTGCGGCAATCGCAGCTAATGGATGGACTGATTGCGGTCGCCGCCAGCTCCTCTTACCTCTCCCGCTTGCGGGAGAGGTCGCGCTGAAGGCGCGGGTGAGGGTTTTTTCCTCTTGGGGGTTCTCGCGAGTGGAGACACCCTCTCCCCGACCCTCCCCCGCCCGCGGGGGAGGGGGCGCACCGTGCGCATTGCGACAGCCTGGTCTCATCGATGCCCTAGCCAAAGGTGTCGGCCGTGATGGTTTGAAACCAGCGCTCGGCCTCCGCCGCCTCGCGGGCGCGCAGCTCGCGCGGGGCATCGACGGGGCTGGTCGCGCCACCCTCGACCTCGGCAAAGATATCGCCCTTCGGCTGGTAGTTGCCGGCGAGCGAGAAGCCGTAACCGGGGGCAACGGTGTTGTAGCAGATTCCGGTGAGCTGCGGCGTCTCCGGTGCGCGGCCTGCGAGCAGGCTGATGACTGCACCCGCGCAGGCCTTGCCTTGCGCGCTGGCGGCAGCGGCCGATTTGGGAATGCCGCCGCCGAGACAGGCATCGCCGATGACGTGGATGTTCGGGGCGAGCTTCGACTCGAAGGTGACAGGATCGATCGGACACCAGCCGGTCGCATCGGCAGCGCCCGCGATCCCGGCGATGTGGCCGGCGCGTTGCGGCGGGATGACATTGGCGACGTCAGGCGTGTAGTTGCCGAACTCGGTGACGATGGTCCCTGTCGAAGCATCGACCGAGGTGACACGGCCGCCTTGCGACAGCGCGATGCGCTCGATCATGTCGCCGTAGAGCTCCTTCCACGCTCTCTCGAACAGCCGTTGCTGGGAGAAGCTGTCCTTGGCATCGAGGATCAGCACTTTTGAGCGCGGCTTCTTCGCCTTCAGATAATGCGCGATCAGGCTGGCGCGTTCGTAAGGCGCCGGCGGGCAGCGCGAGGGATTGGCCGGGATCGCGATGGCGACGGTGCCGCCATCCGCCATGGCCTCCAGCTGCCGGCGCAGCAGCAGCGTCTGCGTGCCGGCCTTCCAGGCATGCGGCATCTTTGCCGACGCGGCCTCGTCATAGCCGGGCAGCGCCTCGAAATGGAAATCGATGCCGGGCGAGAGCACGAGGCGGTCATAGGGCAGTACGACGCCGTCGGTCGTCACGACGCTGCGCCGCTCCGGCTCGATCGTGGTCACGGCCTGGCCGATCACGGTGATGCCTTCGGCGGCAAGCCTGTCGTAACCGAATTGCTGCGCTTCGATATCGCGCAGGCCCGCAATCACCTCGTTGCTGAAGGGGCATGAGGTGAAGACCGCGTTGGGTTCGATCAGGATGATTTGCAAGTCTGCCTGCGCACGCTTCAGCGCGCGGGCGCAAGCGGCGCCGCCAAACCCGCCGCCGACCACGACGATGCGTCCGGTGGATTGTCCGTGCAGGATCGATGGCCGCGCCAGCACTGCGGCTGCCGCGGTGAGGCCGAGCACGGCATTCCGCCGTGTCACCGGGCGCATGGTCATCGGAATCATCCAGGCAAAAATGCTGCGGCGGCCGTCATGGCCGCCGCAGCGCTTCTCTCAGGCGAAGGTGATGTTCTGGTCGCGCAACGGCACCGAGCGGATACGCTTGCCCGTCGCCGCGAAATAGGCGTTCAGCACCGCCGGCGCCGCGACGCCGATCGTCGGCTCGCCGACGCCGCCCCAGAACCCGCCGCTCGGCACCATCACCGATTCCACCTTTGGCATCTCGTTGATGCGCATCGAGTTGTAGGTGTCGAAGTTGGTTTGCTCGATCTTGCCGTCCTTGACGGTGCAGCCGCCGTAGAACAGTGCGGACAGGCCATAGACGAAGGAGCCCGCGATCTGCCGCTCCACCTGCGCCGGATTGACGACATAGCCGGGATCGGTGGAGGCGACGATGCGATGCACCTTGATCTTGCTGTTGTCGGTCACCGAGATCTCGGCGGCGCCGGCAACGTAGCTGCCATAGCCCATCACCTGCGCAATGCCGCGATAGACGCCCTTGGGCGCGGGCGTGGTCCAGCCGATCTTCTCGGCGACGGCATTGAGCACCGCCAGATGCTTGGGATGATTGCCCATCAGCTTGCGGCGGAACTCGAGCGGGTCCTGGCCTACGGAATGGGCCAGCTCGTCCATGAAGCATTCCATGTAGATGGCATTGTGATTGACGTTGACGCCGCGCCAGAAGCCCGGCGGAACGTGCGGGTTGCGCATTGCATGCTCGACCAGGAGGTTCGGCACTGAATAGCCGAACGCGGCTTCGCCGGATTGGGCGACGCCCTGGAACGCAGCCGGATCCATACCGTTCTGGAGCGCTTCGGGCCGGAGCGAGAACAGGATCGACTGCCCGGACAGACGGTAGTGCAGGCCGACCAGGTTGTTGTTGGCGTCGAATGCGCCGGTCATCTTGCACTGGGTGATCGGATGATACCTGCCATGCGCCATGTCCTCTTCGCGCGACCACACCAGCTTGATCGGCGTGCCCGGCATCTCCTTGGCGATCAGGACGGCTTGACGGACATAGTCGGTCTGCCCGCGCCGGCCGAAGCCGCCGCCGGGCATCACCTTGTGCACGTCGCACTTGTCCGCCGGCAGGCCCGAGGCTTCCAGCGTCGCCGCGAACGCCGCCTCGCCGTTCTGCGTGCCGCACCAGACCTCGCATTTGTCGGCCGTGTAGAGTGCGGTGGCGTTCATCGGCTCCATCGTGGCGTGGTTCTGGTAGGGATAGTTGTAGACGGCCTCGACCTTCTTCGCTGCGCCTGCAATCGCGGCCTTCACGTCACCGTTCTTGTTGCCGACATAGGCCGGCTGCGAATCGTCGAGCCCTTCGGCGAGCCACTTCGCAATCGACTCGCTGGAGACTTTTGCGTTCTCGCCCTCGTCCCAGACGATCGGCAGCGCGTCCAGCGCGGTCTTGGCGTGCCACCATGTGTCGGCAACGACCGCGACCGCGGTGTCGCCGACCTTGACGACCTTCTTGACGCCTTTCATGCCGGCGATCTTGGCCTCGTCATAGCTCTTCAGCTTGCCGCCGAACACCGGGCAGTCCTTGATGGCGGCGTTCAGCATGCCCGGCAGCTTGACGTCGATGCCGTAGAGCATCTTGCCGGTGGTCTTGTCGGCGGTGTCGAGCCGCAGCAGGCCCTTGCCCGCGATGGTCCAGTCTTTCGGATCCTTGAGCTTGACGTCGGCCGGCGGCGTCAGCTTCGCTGCGGCTTCGGCGACCTTGCCGTAAGTCGTGGTCTTGCCGGATGCCTTGTGGGTGATGACGCCCTTGGCGACGGTGCATTCGGAGGCCGGCACCTTCCACTCGTTGGCGGCGGCCTCGATCAGCATCACGCGCGCGGTGGCGCCGCCCTTGCGGACATAGTCCTGCGACGAGCGGATGCCGCGGCTGCCGCCGGTCGAGAAATCGCCCCAGACGCGCTTGCGGGCGACGCTCTGGCCGGGGGTCGGATATTCGGTCGTGACCTTGGTCCAGTCGCATTCGAGCTCCTCGGCGACGAGCTGGGCAAGGCCGGTGAGCGAGCCCTGGCCCATCTCGGAGCGGGCAATGCGGATCACCACGGTGTCGTCGGGCCTGACCACGACCCAGGCATTGACCTCGGGCGAGCCGTCGGCCGCGCGCACCACGGCGGGGCCGCCGAAGGGAAGGTCGAGGCCGATAGCGAGGCCGGCGCCGGCCGTGGCGGCGCCGATCACGAAGGCGCGGCGGTTCATCTTGGGAGAAACATGCTTGTTCATGGGCGGCTCCTTTAAGCGCTTGCGATCGTGTGGATCGCTTCGCGCACCTGCTGGAAGGTGCCGCAGCGGCAGATATTGGTGATGGCCTCGTCGATGTCGGCGTCGGTCGGCTTCGGCTTTTCGTTCAGCAGCGCCGCCACGGCCATGATCATGCCGCTCTGGCAATAGCCGCATTGCGGCACGTCCTGGGCGATCCAGGCCTTCTGCACCTTGTGCAGCGCGTCGCCGGAGGCGAGCCCCTCGATGGTGGTGATTGTCTTGCCTTCGGCCTCCGCGACCGAAATGCCGCAGGAGCGGGTGGCGACGCTGTCCATGTGAACCGTGCAGGCGCCGCATTGTGCAATGCCGCAGCCATATTTGGTGCCGGTCAGGCCGGCGTTCTCACGGATCGCCCAGAGCAGCGGCGTATCCGGCTCGACATCGAGCGTGAGTGCTTTTCCGTTGATTGTTAGGTTTGCCATCGCAAGTCCCCTGATTGGCCCAATCCACCGATTGGACTCACTGAAACAATCTGTCTGGCAAATTGGAACTGTTCAAATCAACAGTCTGAGGGTGGCAGGCCGAAGAAGCTGGTATGCGCCGGGAAGAATGTCGGCAGCGCGGTGTCGCGCCTCGCCGGGCCTCCGGCAGGGTGAGGCCTCTCCCAAGGCGCCAGCGCCCCGGCTTGGGGCGACGTCCCGCGGTTCCTGCGCGTGACGGAACGACAGTTTGTCCTTTTTGCCGGGTGCAACACAGCAGCGCTTTGCTACACTGCGCCCGACGCAAAAGGAGTTCCATTTACGTGGCAAGCCATTGCAATGTGCTGATGCTCTATCCGCTGTTCACGGCGGAGTCGTTCTGGAGTTTTGGTGAGTCCTGCAAATTGATGGGCGTGAAGCGCCCCGCCGCGCCGCTCGGCCTGATCACGGTGGCCGCGATGTTGCCGGAGAGCTGGACCGTCCGGCTGATCGACTGCAACACGCAAGCTTTCGGTGACGACGATCTTGCCTGGGCCGACGTCGTCTTCACCGGCGGCATGTTGCCGCAGCAGGCCGATACGCTGCGCCTGATCGACCAGTGCCGTGCAGCGGGCAAGCCGGTGGTGGTCGGCGGCCCGGATCCCACTTCCAGCCCGCACATCTATGAACGGGCCGACTTCCGGGTGCTCGGCGAGGCCGAAAGTGTCATCGACGAATTCATCGCGGCCTGGGAGGGCGGGGCGCGCTCCGGCGTCTTCACCGCGCCGAAATTCCAGGCCGACGTCACCAAAACGCCGGTGCCGCGTTTCGACCTGCTGAAGTTCGAGGACTACCTCTATCTCGGTGTGCAGTATTCGCGCGGCTGCCCGTTCACCTGCGAGTTCTGCGACATCATCGAGCTCTATGGGCGCGTGCCCAGGACCAAGACGACCGAGCAGATGTTCGTCGAGCTCGAGACGCTCTACAACATGGGCTATCGCGGCCATCTCGACTTCGTCGACGACAATTTCATCGGCAACAAGAAATCGCTGCGGCAATTCCTGCCCCAGCTTGCCGAATGGCAACGCGCGCACGGCTATCCGTTCGAGCTGTCGACCGAGGCCTCGGTCAACCTGGCCGATGATCAGGAATTGCTCGACCTGATGGGCGCAGCGAATTTCTTCGGCATCTTCGTCGGCATCGAGAGCCCGGATCCCGCGACGCTGGTCGCGATGCGGAAGAAGCAGAATACGCGGCGCAACATTGCCGAGAGCATCCACAGGATCTACGCCGCGGGTATGTTGGTCACCGCAGGCTTCATCGTCGGCTTCGACAATGAGAAGGTCTCGATGGCGGATGCGATGGTCGATTTCATCGAGGAGGCCGCCATTCCGGTTGCCATGGTCGGCCTGCTCTATGCCTTGCCGAATACGCAGCTGACGCGGCGTCTGGCCAAGGAAGGACGGCTGCACGCGGACCACGACCTGGCCTCGACGACGGGCGGCGACCAATGCACCGGTGGAATCAATTTCGATCCGGTTCGCCCGCTGCGCGACATCCTGATGGACTACAAGACCGTGCTGGAGCGCGTCTACAGCCCGGCGGCCTATGCGAGCCGCGTCGACAAGCTGATGACGCTGCTCGACCGCTCCAAGCAGCGCCACGAGCTTGCCGAAGGCGACATCCGCGCCAGGGTCGGGGCGATGGAGACGGTGCACCGCGTGGTCTCTGCGATTCCGGATGGGCGCCCGCTCTGGCAGACTTTCATGAACTGCGCCAAACGCGACACCTCATCGGCGCGTATCGCGGTGCAGATGATCGCGGCCTATGCGCATCTCGGCCCGTTCTCGCGCAAGGTCATCGACGCCATCGACGCGCGCCTGGCTGCGCTGGATGACGAGCAGATCATGCCGACGCCGGCCGTTGACGTGACGGCAGCCCGGTATCTGGCCTGAGAGGCCTACTTCACCGCCAGCCGCAGGAAGCTCATCACGCTGCCGAGTGCCGCAAAGCCGGCGCCAAGGGCCAGCGCGACGGTCGCACCGTCGTGACCGGCGAGCGCGAAACACAACGCCGCGAGCGCCGCGCCCGTCGTCTGTCCCGTCAGCCGCGCGGTCGCGACGATGCCGGAGGCGCTGCCGCTGCGGTGGGGCGGCGCGCTCGACATCACCGCCTTCATGTTCGGCGCCTGGAAGAATCCAAAACCCATGCCGCAGATCACCATCCGCCAGATGATGTCGGGGATAGCCGGATTGGACGGCAGCATCGCGAGCAGCGCCATGCCGAGGCCGAGCAACACGAGCCCGATGCCGCCCAATAGTCCAACCGCATGTCGATCGGACAGGCGCCCCGCGATCGGCGCCATGATGCCGACCACCAGCGGCCAGGGCGTCATGAAGAAGCCGGTCTCGACCTGCGAGCGGCCCAGCACGTCCTCGAAATAGAACGGCAGCGAGACGAAGGCGAGGCCCTGAACAGCGAAGGAGCACACCGCGGTCGCCGCCGAGAGCGCGAACATGGGACGGGCGAACAAGTCGATCGGCAGCATCGGCGCGGGATGGTCGGCGTGGCGGCGCGTCAGGATGAAGCCGAGTGCGAGCGCCGCGACCAGCTCGACGCCGACGATGACAGGCGACAGATTGTGCGCGGCGCTGCCGATGCCGGTGATGAACAGGCCGAGACAGGCCGATGCCAGCAGCGCGCCGAGGAAGTCAAAGCCGTGATCGGCGCGCGGCGTCTTCGGCAGCATCGCGAAGCCGATGCCGGTTGCGACGAGGCCGAACGGGATGTTGACGGCGAACAGCCACGGCCACGGGCCGAGTGCGAGGATGGCGGAGGCGACCGAAGGCCCGAAGGTGAAGGCGGTCGCCACGACAAGCGCGTTGTGGCCAAAACCGCGGCCGAGCATCCGTCCGGGATAGACGAAGCGCACCAGCGCCGTGTTGACGCTCATGATGCCGCTGGCCCCCAAGCCTTGCAGCGTGCGGGCGACCAGCAGGCTGTCCAGCGACCACGCCACCGCGCAGAGCAGCGAGGCGATGGTGAACAGGATCAGGCCGCCGAGATAGATGCGCTGGTGCCCGACGATCTCGCCAAGCGCGCCAAGTGGCAGCAGAGTCGCCACCAGCGCGATCTGGTAGACGTTGACGACCCAGACCGACTGCTCCGGCGAGACATGCAGGTCGGCGGCAATGGCGGGCAGCGCGATGTTGGCGATCGCGGTGTCGAGCGAGGCCATCGCCAGCGCGGTGAAGATCGCAGCGATCGCCCAGCGTCGCTGCGCGGCCGGCAGGCCGTCGGAGATGGTGTGGTCGGGCTCGCGCGCTGCGGCAGGTAACGTGATTGTCATTGCGGTGGCGCGTTGCTCCGGCGGCGGGGCTGAAGGGGACTTTCGGCATGTACTACGCTTGGCGCCGCTTCCACAGGTACAAGCACGCATGCATTGTATGCGCGAAGGTCAGGCGCTGCATCCAGGCCCTGGCGTATGATCGCGCCTGCGCTGCAATTTCAGGGGATCGCCATGCAAATCGTCGTTCTGCCCGGTGACGGCATCGGACCCGAGATCACGACCGCGGCAACGGGCGTGCTGCGCGCGGCCTCCGAGCGCTTCCAGCTCAATCTGCGGCTGGAGGAGCACGCGGTCGGGCATGCGAGCCTCAAACAATTCGGCACCACGGTGCGCCCCGAGCTGCTCGACATCGTCCGCGCCGCCGACGGCCTGATCCTGGGGCCGACCGCGACGTTCGACTTCAGGGATGAGGCGCATGGCGAGATCAATCCGTCCCGGCATTTTCGCAAAGGCCTCGACCTCTATGCCAATGTCAGGCCCGCGCGCACTTATCCGGGCCGGCCGGGCCGTCTTGGCGATTTCGACCTCGTCGTCGTCCGCGAAAACACCGAGGGGTTTTACGCCGACCGCAACATGGAGCAGGGCAATGGCGAGATGCTGGTCACGCCCGATGTCGTGATCTCGCTGCGCCGGATCACGCGCCTGTGCTGCGAGCGCATCGCGCATGCCGCCTGTCGTCTGGCGATGAAGCGGCGCAAGCATCTCACCATCGTGCACAAGGCCAATGTGCTCAAGATCGGCGACGGCATGTTCCTCGACATCTGCCGCGCGGCCGCGAAGGACTATCCCGGCCTCGCGGTCGACGACATCCTCGTCGATGCCATGATGGCGCATGTGGTGCGCAACCCCGATCGCTTCGACGTCGTCGTCGCCACCAACATGTTCGGCGATATCCTGTCCGACCTCACGGCCGAGCTCTCCGGCAGCCTCGGCCTTGGCGGCTCGCTCAATGTCGGCGACCGCTATGCCATGGCGCAGGCGGCGCACGGCTCGGCGCCCGACATTGCAGGGCAGGACGTCGCCAATCCGGTCTCGCTGATCCTGTCGACGGCGCTGCTGCTCGCCTGGCACGGCGAGACAACAGGCGCGGTCCGTTACGAGGAAGCCGCCCGTGCGATCGAGGCGGCGGTGGCGAAGGCGCTTCGCGAGGGCCGGGCGACGCGCGACGTCGGTGGCGGGCTTGGCACGACCGGGGCGGGGGCGGTGATTGCGGAGCTCCTTCAGGCGGAGTGAGAGGCCGCTCGCGAATTTTTTGGGGGCTCAAGCCAAAAATTCGAAAACAACCCCATGCACAGTAGAAGGCCCCTTGATCAAAAAGGGCTTTTCGAACCGGGTCGCGGCGGCACGCGCAGACGCCGTGACGTTGACCCGTCGGGCAAAACACTGGCATGATGTCATGGTGGCAACGGCCGCGGGCACGGCTCGCGCGACAGGCTGGAAGCCTGCCACGTTTTTTCAGGATGTTGCTCTAGGCTTGCAGGCGCGGAACGAGGCGTATCGCGTTCTCGTGGCCGATCGCGGCCAGATCCCCTGCCGAGAGGCCGAGCTTCTGCAACTGCGCGAACTGGCCAAGGCCGAAATACGGATAGTCGGTGCCGTAGGTGATCTGGGATGCCGGCACGAGCTTGAGCAGCGCTGCCATGGACGGCGCGAAAGTGGCGTTCGCGGTGTCGTAGTGCAGCCGGCGCAGCTCGCCTTCGATTCCCTCCGGCGCAAACTCCTTGAGGTCGGGCCGCGCTCCGTAGAACGAATTGATGCGCCCGGCCATCATCGGGATCGTGCCGCCGGCGTGCGAGAACAGCCATTTGATGTCGCGGTAGCGGGCAAATGAGCCGCTGAGCAGGAGGCTCGTCACGGTGCGCGTGGTGTCGTGCGGCACTTCGATCACCGCCGGAAACGTGCCGACGCTGAGCGCATTACAGCAGCTCGCGACCAGCGGATGCACGTAGACGACCGCCTTGCGACGGTTCAGCTCTTCCAGCACCGGCCTGTAGGCGGCGTTGCCGAGCCATTTGTCACCATAGCTGCTTTGCAGCCCGATGCCGTCGGCCTTCAGCGTGTCGAACGCATATTCGATCTCCTTGAGCGTGGCATCAATGTCCAGCATCGACAGGGTCGCGAACAGGCCGAAGCGACCCGGATGATCGCGCATCATCTCCGCCGCATATTCGTTGCAGGCGCGGGCGAGCCGGCCGGCTTCCGCCGGCCCCAGATCGAACCACACGCCCGGCGTCGAGGCGATCGACAGCATGCCCGTGCGTATGCCGTTGCGATCCATGTCCTCGACGAGCTTCTCGCGGGTCCAGGCCACCTGGCCGGGAAAGTGCGGCTGCTTGCGTGCGTCTTCGTAGCCGAGCCAGAGCTTCTGATATTCGGGCGGATAGAAATGAAGGTGGGTATCGATCAACGCCGGCGTGTTCTGTCCGCGTACCGCAGCGGCCGGAATGGCGGAGGCAAGGCCAAGGGCACCGACGCCGGCGAGAAAGCCGCGGCGCGACGCGGATGGCCCGTAACAGGCGGGGCAGGGGTGATGCTCTCGCGATGTCCGATCCCGTGTGTTCATGTTGCGAGTCTCCCGTGACGAATGGCAAGGACAGGGGCTGTCGTGCTTCGATCGGCAATGGGCTCATCGGCCTGCCGCGATGTGGCTGCTGGATGAGCGGTGAGTATTGCGGATTGGAATGTGCCTATTTTTCGTCGCGTCATAACCGCAACTTTGTGTGAACGCGGGTCTGGTCGTGCGGCCCGCAGGAGTGACGCCGCGAAAGTGGCTGCCGGTATGAACGGCGCCAAGGCCGAGAATGAAGCGGAGTGAAACCCAGCATCGCGAGTTGGATGCGGCTGAGGGTTTCGCTTCGCTCGACCGCATCCTGCGGACTGCGGTGACGTTGACGCGTCGCGCATAACGCTGGCAAACTGCGATTATGGCGGAGAGGGCCAAATCGCCCCGCGAACGCAACTGTGGTGACCGCATGCAATTTCAGCGAGTTGACCTATGACGTCTGAGAGGGATGGCATCAATCTCGCCGCCAAGCCAAGCGGAACGGGGTGCGTGGAATGCTCGGCTGCGGGCGGGTGGTGGTTTCATCTTCGCAGATGTGTCGAATGCGGTCACATCGGCTGCTGCGACACGTCACCCAATCAACACGCATCGAAGCACAATGCAGCGACAGGTCACCCCGTCATCACGAGCTTCGAGCCGGGCGAGCGATGGTTCTACGACTATCGCACCGGAGAGGCTTTCGCCGGCCCGAAGCTTCAAGGCCCGCACGCGCACCCGCTGGACCAGCCGGTGCCCGGACCGGAGGGGGCGGTGCCTCCGGACTGGCAATCGCGGCTGAACGAATAAGCGGTAGGCCGCAGGATGGGTAGAGCACTTGCGAAACCCATCCTGTTTCAGGTCGGATGTTGGCGATGGGGCTTCGCCGCGCTCTACCCATCCTGCGGGCTGTAGCTCGAAGAGCGAAGGCGGAGGCTTGCCCATTGGTCGCAGAGGTGGGCTCGGCGCAGAAGGCGTGCCTTGTAGCCCCTACGGCACTGCCTGTTCTTTCGGCCACCGCCGGCATGGTCGCCGTTAGGGTTGACGGGTGAGGTTAATATCGTCGTCCGTTTGTCGATCTGCATTGAGCCAGCTATCCCTGTCCTGCACCAGGGACGAAAATGCTTGATCGAACCTCCACGCAAGAAGCGCCTGTCAGCGTTCATCGCTGGCGGATGAGCGACTTCCTGGTCGCGGTTGCATTCTTTGGCACGGCAGGCGCCGCGATGCTCGCCTGGATCGCCGCGATCATTTGGGCCAGCTGGCTCTGCATCGAATGGGTGCTGTTTTGACGAGAGCATCGCGCTTGAGGCTGTGGCTGGCGCATGATCCTTTTGGAAAATCGCTTCCCACTTTTCCGGATCATGCGCTAGGATCAGCCATATTGATCCCAGTCATGATTGATCCCAAGTCGTTTTTCGGAAGCTCCAGATGAGCACTCGGTATTTCGAGTTCACCACGAATGCCAAAGGCATGATCATCCTGCCCGGGCTTTCTCCTGACGAGACTTTCGAGCTGGAGCAACTGCTGCATCAGAATGACGACCTTCGGAGCGCCCCGGATCGAAGCAGGCTGGAGGCGCTCTGCGACAAGCACTGCCGCGCAGCGCAGAGCAGCGTCACGGGCTGACACGGTTGGCGCGAACTGCGTGCGTGCAGAATCCGAGCGGCCGGACAGACACGTCGCATTGCGCCTCGTCTAGGAACCTTCGCTTCCGGAAGTGGATTGTGTCCTAAACCAGGAGACAATCCATGACACGCAAACCCATCATTGTTGCGCTCACCTGCCTTGCTCTCACCTCTGCCGCGCTCGCCCAGGGAGGCGGTGGTGGAGGTGGCGGGGGTGGTGGCGGCGCAGGTGGAGCGTCAGCCGGTGGCGCCGCGTCAAGTTCGAGCGGGAGCGCCGGCGCGGCGGGAACATCGGGCGCAGCAACAGCCACCGGAACGAACGGTAACGCCGCGACTGCTACGAACCCAAGCAATGCTCCGTTCCAGAATCCGGTTGGGCAAGGCACGGCACCAGCCGCATCGAATGGCAACCAAACCAACAGCCAGACGTCGACCGCGACGCAGCCCCCGCAAACTCCCGCGAGGACGGCGACGCAATCCTCGACGGCTGACACGGTCTCCGCCGAGCAACGCGCGGCGACCCAGGGGTCGAACACCGCTACGACTGACAGCGGCGCGGGCGCTGGTGCCGTAGGAGCACCAGGCGTCGGGGTTGGTCACGCTGCAAATGGGCAGCCTATCGGCACGACGGGCTCCGGACCGGGCTCTCCCGAACATCCCATCGGGTCGGAGCGGCGATGAGCGGGCGGCCGGGCTCTCCGCGTCTCGCTGCGAATGTCACGGGATCTGCGGTGCATAGGGTTAGTCGAAGAGCCCGCCAGGCCGTGTATTGGGCCCTGCACCGCCCTAAGCCAAGCTTTTGGAGGTGACCGGCACGCAGGTCGGGTGGGTAAAGCGACTTGCCCGCCGTCCTCGATAATGTGGTAGGCAGGGCGCCAAAGAAGGCGCCTTAGCCACCCGCCGTACGACGCCGCCCGCGGCGAGCGTGCAGCTCGCAGGATGGGTAGGGCACCTGCGAACTCTATCGCGCGTGACTGCTGATAGTGTCGATGGGCCCGCTGTGCTTGACCTATCCAAACGGCTGTTACCAAACCGGACGACCGCCGCCGCTGGCCTGCCACTTCTCGTGTAGTAGCTTGAGTTCGGCCTCAATTTCAGGGTCGGTCTTTAGCCTATCATCGTCGTCATCAAAACCCGTTCCCGAACTTCCGTTCGGTCGAAAGCATGCAAAGCGCCATTCGCCTTCATAGGTCGGCGGCAGTTCGGTCTCGTTCGGAGACTCCCATTCGATCTGCGCGATGAGCCCGAAGCAAGGGGGGGCCATCATCCGTCGATGCACGAAGACATAGCGCGGACCATAGAGCCACAGGCCGGGTCCGAAGTCGCCGAAGACCGGATGGCCGGCGATGCTGACCAGCTGCCCCTGCCAGAGCCGCGTACCATTGGTGTCGTAGAGCACTCGATAATTATCGCCCTTGAAAATCTCCCAGCTCGCGGGTGTCCTGAACTCGACGCCGATGTCGCGAGCTTCGTTCAACACCCACTTCACCATCCTGTGAGCTTTGTAATTGGCGAGCACAAGGAAGCGTTGGATGATCGTGGCCAAAGCGGCGTCGTCAAGGAAGTCACAGCGACGAACGAGGCCCGAGACGCGCGCTACGGCACGCAAGCGATCCTGTTCTGCCTGAACGATTAGCCGTCTCCCATTCTTAAGGAGGTGTGCGGCAGAGGGTTGCTCCAGATTGAGTAGGTGCTGGTTCTTGAGCGCGTTGTCCAGATGCTCCAGCAGCAGTGTCGACGAGCGAGGCCAACGGATATCGGCGGCCGGCCAAGCCCGACCAAAGGCGTTCAGCATGCGTAACGTCTGCGCCTGATCTACGTCGAGAGGTGAATGCATCAACAGGACCGCTCTGTCCTTCACCTCGGCCGGAGACGGCGAACGTGGCCAGTACTCGTCGGGGATGGGATTCTCCGTCTGCTTTGTCTCCGTCGCGACTGTTGGTGCCGCCGGCGTTACCACCATGGCAGCCGGGCTCCAAAAATAGACGACCATAAAAACCGCGGCGGCTCCGCCAGCCTTGATCTGATCCGAGAACTCAACGCTAAGAAAGCCGGTCATGAGTGTTGCTACTGCAGCGGCCGACAAGGCGAGTATGATCCTCGCAACCGTGTATTGAAACGGCGTCGGATGCGGGAACAGGTAAGTCAACGTCAAGATCGTTGCGACAAAGGCAACCCCGAAAACGAAGATCGTCACGCTTTCCAAATGCATGACAGCAGCGTTGGCTATTTGTTGAGAGGGTCCTTCGGTGTTGTCACCAGAGCAGCCGGGCTCCAAAAATAAACGATGACAAAAATAGCGAGAGCTCCGCCAGCCTTGATGTAGTCCGCAACTTGAACCGTGAGAAAGCCGGTCAATAGCGTTCCTACCGCCGCTGTCGACAGGGCCAATATGATCCTTACGATCGTATACTGGAACGACGTTGGATGTGGAAAGACGAAAGCCAACACCAAGACCGTTACAACGAACACGACGCCGAATGCGAAGATTAGGATCTTTTCCAGATTCAGACCTGCAGCATCCGTGCCTTGCGGCTTTAGGTCATTGGCAATAACCTGGGTAATGCGTTGTCGATATTGAAGATAGTTCGCCATGCTTGTCTGCACGCCGACATCGCTTGACGGCTCAGCTCCCTTCGCAGTCGCATCGTAAGCCGCCTCGAAGATTTTGTCCCGAAGTGCCCGGCCTTGACCGAGTACGTCGGTGAGCTTCTCCGCGTTTCCATCAGATGTGGGAACCATCAGCTCCCCGAACTTCGCTCTAACTCTGGGATTTACAGTTCGCGGATCAACATTGGCAGCAAGGGCTTCCTTTTCGGCATACGCTTCGTAGTCATCCATGACAAATCGATGATTTTGACGGGCAAGAGAGGGTTGCTTCGCCATCGTCTCGGATAATTCACCCAGGGGGACGTTGAGCCGTTCGGCGAGCTTTTGGCGATAGGTTTGTAGGAAGGCCCGCATTCCATCGATTAAAATCGTCGTGCCGCGCGACCAATCGATGAATATTGCTTTGCCTTCGTCGGGCGAAGTAGCCGCTGGCGTCGACGCGGCGTTCTGCGCGTAAAGGGTTGCAGGGACAATTGTGCAGGCCAGGATTTGCCCCATCGCCAGTACGAGGAAAAAAGTGCCTGCATTCCCCAGCCGCCTCTCACAATTGCGCTTGAAGAAGTGCGCGTAGAGCCGGAACGCCGCTGCGAGTGTGTTATCGGAAAGATCACGACGCCTGGTTTCTTTTATTGGCTCCTCGAGCGCGCGCATCTTATAGCCTTGGGTTGCAAAGATACGGCGATACTATAGCATTGGGCTGGATTGTAGAAGGTCCCAATGTCCGCTTCCGAGCCCAGGAGCGGAGGGGGTTCGCTCGTCGAGCTTCGAAAACCTACCCTAAAACTGATACCGCCGCAGTCCCCCGTCCACCGGGATCACGGTGCCCGTGATGTACCTTGCCACCGGCGAGGCCAGGAACACCGCGAGTGCCGCGAGGTCCTCCGGCTCGCCCCAATAGCCGACCGGGATTTCCTCCTCCGCAAAACGCTCGCGATAGTCCGGCGGGTAATTGCGGCGGATCTGTTCGCTCATGATGCGGCCGGGCGGAATGCAGTTGATGGTGATGCCGTGCTCGCCGATCTCGCGCGACAGGCCCTTGGCCCAGGCGTGCACGGCGGCCTTCGCCGCAAAGGCGGCGTTGAGGCCTTCGGGCTCGGACTTGCCGGTGATGTTGACGATGCGCCCCCATTTGCGCTCGATCATCTGCGGCAGCAGGGCGTGGGCGATGCGGCGGTAACTCGTGAAGTTGAGCGCGATCGCCTCGTCCCATTGGCTGTCGGGCGCATCGACCGGCAGGGGGCGGCTGCCGCCGGCATTGTTGATGAGGATGTCGACATGGCCGAGCTCCTTCTGTGCGAAGGCCGCGATCTTCTCGGCCGCGTCCTTGGCCATCACGTCTTGCACGAGTGGCGTGATCAGGCCGCCGCCGACCTCCTTCACCAGTTCGGCGAGCAGGTCGGTGCGCCGTGCCACGCCGACGATGCGCACGCCTTCGGCAGCCAGGCCTTTGGCGATAGCGCGGCCGATGCCGATGCTCGCTCCGGTGACGACAGCGGTTTTCGATTTGAGCCCGAGGTCCATGGTCACACGCTCTCTTGTTTGCTTTTTTGCTTATTGCCGTTCGTTTCCTGCCCGTCCCGCCGGCGTTCTCGAATTGCCTGAGCGGGACGAGCAGTGGTAACCAAGAGCCGCCGCGAAGGAAACACGAAAAAGAAAAGGCTCGAATGATGGTCTGGGATCCGCAGCAATATCTCAAATTCTCCGGCCACCGGCTTCGGCCGGCCGTCGACCTGTTGATGCGGATTCCGGATCTGGGCCCGCGTACGATCGCCGATCTCGGGGCGGGCGCTGGCAACGTGACAAAACTCATCAAGGAGCGCTGGCCGGATGCGAGCGTGACCGGCGTTGAGGGCTCGGCCGAGATGGTCGCCGCTGGCCGCAAGGCGGCGCCTGATGTGGAATGGTCCCATGAGGACCTCGGCCATTGGCGCCCGGCGCAGCAATACGACGTGGTCTATTCCAATGCCGCACTGCACTGGCTGCCCAATCATGCGGCATTGTTTCCGTCGGTCATGGAGACGGTGGCGCGTGGGGGCGTGCTGGCGGTGCAGATGCCGCGCAACTTCCTGGCGCCGTCGCACGTGCTGATCGGCGAGACAGCATTGAACGGACCGTGGCGGTCCAAGGTCGAGCATCTCGTCACGCCGCCGCCGGTCGAGGGCCCGGCTTTCTATCATGATCTGCTGGCGCCGATGTCGGAGAACGTCGACATCTGGGAGACCGAATATCTTCAGGTGCTCGAAGGCGACAATCCCGTGAAGGAATGGACCAAGGGGACCTGGCTGACGCGCTATCTCGACATCTTGCAGGGCGAGGAGAAGGCGGCTTTCGAGGCAGCCTATGGCGAGCGCGTCGCAAAAGCCTATCCGAAGAATGAAGCGGGGCAGACGCTGTTCCCGTTCCGGCGGCTGTTCATGATCGCCCAGCGCAAGCGCTGATGAGACCACCGCAATGCGACATAAGCTCTCAATCCGGGGGCAGGGAGCGGGTGCCGGGTTGCGTCGAGAGCAGCCGTCAAGCTAGCTTGCCTGCGGCAAATTGGGCTTAGGTCTAGTTGTTCGGGTGGCGGATTGCTGCCACTACTGAAACCGCAAAACAAAAAAGACCCGGTTGTAGAGGTTGTTGGGAGGTTGGTTCATGCGCAAGCTGCTTCTGGCGGTCGCGGCCGCGGCTATTTTTGTCGCTCCCGCCCTGGTTTCCGATCTGGCCCAGGCCCAGAGCCCCATCGTCATCAAGTTCAGCCACGTCGTCGCCAACGACACGCCGAAGGGCAAGGGCGCGCTGAAGTTCAAGGAACTGGCCGAGAAGTACACCGACGGCAAGGTCAAGATCGAAGTCTATCCGAACTCCTCGCTCTACAAGGACAAGGAGGAGATCGAGGCGCTCCAGCTCGGTTCGGTGCAGATGCTGGCGCCCTCGACCGCGAAATTCGCGCCGCTCGGCATCAAGGAGTTCGAGGCACTCGACCTGCCCTGGCTGTTCAAGGACGACGCGACCTATTCCGCCGCGATGAAGGGCACGGTCGGCAAATGGCTGTTCCAGAAGCTCGAGGCCAAGGGCATCACCGGCCTCGCTTACTGGGACAACGGCTTCCACATGGTGTCGTCGAACCGCGCGCTGATGAAGCCGGAGGATTTCAAGGGCCTGAAATTCCGCATCTCCGGCTCGAAGATCGCCGACCAGTATTTCCGCCTGCTCGGCTCGATCCCGCAGATCATGGCGTTCTCGGAAGTCTACCAGGCGCTCCAGACCGGCGTGGTCGACGGCTGCGAGAACACCGCGTCCAACTATCTGACGCAGAAGTTCTACGAGGTGCAGAAGGACATCACCGTGTCCTATCACGCGCATCTGCAATACGCCGTCATCGTCAATTCGAAATTCTGGTCCGGCCTGCCGCCCGACATCCGCGCCCAGCTCGAAAAGGCGATGAATGAGGCGACCGACTACACCAATCTGATCGCGCATCAGGAGAACGAGGACGCGCTGGCCGAGATCAAGAAGGCGGGCAAGACCACGCTGCATTATCTCAGCGACGCCGACCGCAAGGCGTGGCAGGAAGCGATGCGGCCGACTTATACCTGGGCCAAGGGCCGGGTCGGGCAGGAGGTGCTCGATCTCGTCGCCAAGGAACTCGACGTCAAGATGAACTGACGCGTTTCCTGAAAGAATAATACCAACGGTCGGGAGTGTGCGCACTCCCGACCGTTTCGCATCGATAGGGGGGCTTGGATTTGCTTCGCGTGCTCAATTCGGCGCTCAACCATCTCGAAGAATGGTTGATCGCGACGCTCATTGCGGCTGCAACCGGTTTGATCTTCATCGCCGTGGTGCACCGTTACGGCGCCGGCGAATCGATCGTCCTCTCCAGATGGGCGGCGGCGCACGGGATGAGCTGGCTCGCGACGCTGTCGATGGCGGTGTTCACCTTCCTGTCCGAGCTCGACCTGTCCTGGGCGCAGGAGCTCTGCATCTACATGTTCATCTGGATGGCGAAGTTCGGCGCGGCCTATGGCGTGCGCACCGGCATCCATGTCGGCGTCGACCTTCTGGTCAACCGCCTGCCCGAACATTCGCGCAAGCACGTGATCCTGTTCGCGATGCTGTGCGGCGCGCTGTTCACCGGCATGATCGCCGCCTTCGGCGCCTCCTTCGTCTCCGAGATGTTCAAGACCGGCCAGCAGTCCAACGATCTGGAAGCGCCGATGTGGTTCGTGTATCTCGCGATCCCGCTCGGTTCGGGCCTGATGTGCTTCCGCTTCCTCCAGGTCTCCTGGCACTATTACTGGACCGGCGATCTGCCGCATCATGACGAGACGCATGTCGAAGGCGTGGAGGCGGACGTCTCGCCCGCGCTGCATCCGCAGCCGGCCGGCGCTGCGACCAAGGCTGCCTCGAGAAAGGTGTCGCCGCTAGGGGTCATCCTGATCATGGCGCCGGTCCTGATCTTCGCCATGTGCCTCGCCGAGAAGTTCGGCGTGCTGATGCTGCCGCACTGGATGCGGGCTGCGACCGTGTTCGCGCTGCTGATCGCGCTGATGCTGACCGGCATCCCGGTCTCGATCGCGCTCGGCCTCACCGTGATGACGTTCCTGTTCACGCTGACCACGGTGCCGATCGAAGCGGTCTCGATGAAGCTGTTCACGGGCATCGAGGGTTTCGAGATCATGGCGATCCCGTTCTTCATCCTCGCCGGCAATTTCCTCACCCATGGCGGCGTCGCGCGCCGGATGATCAACTTCGCGACCTCGCTGATCGGCCATTGGCATGGCGGCCTCGGGCTCGCCGGCATCGTGGCGTGCGCGATGTTCGCGCTGGTGTGCGGCTCCAGCGTCGCGACGGTGGCGGCGATCGGCGCCATCGTGCTGCCGGAGATGGTGCGGCACGGCTATCCCATGCATTTCGGGGCCGGCATCATCACCGTCGCCGGCTCGCTCGGCATCCTGATGCTGCCGTCGATCCCGAAGATCGTCTACGCGGTCTCCACCAACACCTCGATCGGCGCGCTGTTCGTCGCGGGCCTCTTGCCCGGCATGCTGTTGACGACGATGCTCTGCATCGTCACCTGGTGGCTCGCACGCAAGCGCGACTATCCGCGGATGCAGAAGGCGAGCTGGGGTGAAACGCTCCACGCCTTCCGCGAGAGCATCTGGGGCCTGATGCTGGTCGTCATCATCATCGGCGGCATCTATAGCGGCCTGTTCACCGCCACCGAGGCGGCGGCGATGGCCGCGGTCTACTCCTTCGTCATCGCGGTGTTCGTCTACAAGGCGATCAAGATGGTGGACGTCCCGCGGGTGCTGCTCCGTGCCGCCAACACCAGCGCGATGCTGCTCTACATCGTCACCAACGCGGTGCTGTTCTCCTTCGTGCTCTCCAACGAGAATCTGCCGTCGACGCTCGCCGACTGGATCGCGGCGCAGAACCTAGGCTGGGTCGGCTTCCTGTTCGTGGTCAACATCCTCTTGCTGCTCGCCGGCAATTTCATGGAGCCGAACTCGATCATCCTGATCATGGCGCCGATCCTGGCGCCGGCGGCGAAGAAGCTCGGCATCGACCTCGTCCATTTCGGCATCGTCATGGACGTCAACATGGAGGTCGGCCTCTGCCATCCGCCTGTCGGATTGAATCTCTACGTCGCCTCGATGATCGCGCGCATGCGAATAACCGAGCTCGCGGTCGCGGTGCTGCCGTGGCTGATCACCATGCTCGGCTTCCTCGTCATCGTGACCTATTGGCCGGATCTGACGCTGTGGCTGCCGCGGGTGCTGGGGATGCATTAGTCCGTGTGCGGCCGGAACATGGCTAACGCGGCGTAAACTTGCTCGCTCAAATGCAGTCGCTGTGCGATGCACGCATTTTTACGGATGTGCGGTAGGACCATGCCAGCGGATGGGGCTGGCATGTTGTTCAACAGAATGGAAACCGGACGGGCGTCGATTTCAGACGCCGTCTATCTGGAAGTCATCACGGGCCTTCACGGCACGTCGATGCCCAACGTTCTTGCGGCGGCCTGCCTGGCGATGGTGGGCGCGATCACGACCTACGAAACCGGCGACAGGGGGACCGCCGGCCTGACGGTCGCCGGTGTCGCGGTGGCCATCGTCCGCCTGTTCGAGATTTTCGCGTTCCGTCGCCGCCTCATGCGCTCGCCGCAACTCGGTCGAGCGGAGGCCACGCTTTGGGAGCGGCGCTATGTCGCCGGGACCATCGCGACGGCCTCCGTGCTCGGTGTGTTTGCCGCGCGCAGCATCGTGCTGGGGGATGCGCTCTGCTCCGTGATGGCGATCGGCATCGGCTTCGGCTTTGGCGCCGGGGTGGTGGCGCGGCTGGCGTTGCGCCCCGTCGCGGCGCTGCTCGATCTCGTCGCGATCGCGGCGCCCGCCGCGATCGTCACCTTCATGCAGCCCGATCTGCGTCATGTCGGGCTCGGGCTGCTCATCCTGATGTATGTGGTCGCGAGCTTCGAGATGGTGCGGCTGAGCTTCAATGCCTCGATCAACCAGATCACGCTCAAGCGGCAATTCGAGCAGCTGTCGCGCGCGGACCCGATGACGGGAGCCGCCAATCGTTCGGTGCTGGCGACGGATTTGCCTGCGATGCTCGCGGCCGGGCCGCTCGCCGTTCACACGCTCGATCTCGACCGCTTCAAGGACGCGAACGACCGGTTCGGCCACCCCGTCGGCGACGCGCTGCTCAGGCAGGTCGCCGGGCGGCTCAGGGCGATCGCCGCGGCCGATGACCTCGTGGTCCGGATGGGCGGCGACGAGTTCGTGCTGGTGCAGCGCGCTGCTGATGATGCCGAGGCGATGGCGCAGCGCATCGTGCAGTCGATCAGCGCTCCCTATGATGTCGACGGCCAGGTGATCGAGCTTGGCGCCAGTGTCGGTGTCGCGGTCGCGCCCGAGGACGGCCGCACGGCGGAGGCGCTGTTGTCGCGCTCCGACAAGGCGATGTACCGGGCCAAGGAGAGCCGCGGCGGCTATGTGCTGGCGAGGGAATTGCGGATGCTGGACACGACCGCATCGGGCCAGATCGTTTCGGAAGGGCTGGCGGCGTAAGAGCGGTTGGAACCGCAATCGAGATGCGGTTAGATGTCTTCCCAAACAAGACGAGCCGGGAGGAGCCTCATGACCAGCATCGACGCAGCCGACGAGCCGAAGGACGCCACGCCGTCCGTCATCGCGCAGCAGACGGCGATGCTGAATGCGCTGCCGTTTTCCGACACGCGGGATTTCGACGATGCTGCGCGCGGCTTTCTCGGCACCATCGACGATGCAGAGATCACCAATCCGCAGGGGCGGACCGTCTGGAGCCTGAAGCCCTACGGCTTTCTCGCGGGCGAGCAGGCTCCGCCCACGGTCAATCCGAGCCTGTGGCGGCAGGCGCGGCTCAACATGCAACACGGGCTGTTCGAGGTGGTGCCCGGGGTCTACCAGGTGCGCGGCCTCGACATCGCCAACACGACGCTGATCGAGGGCGACAGCGGCGTGATCGTCGTCGATACCCTGACCTCGATCGAGGGCGCGCGCGCCGCGCTCGATCTCTACTTCAGGCATCGCGGCCTGAAGCCGGTCGCGGCCGTCATCTTCACGCACACCCACACCGATCACTGGGGCGGCGCGCGCGGCGTGCTGGAGGAGGATGCGCTGGCGACCGGCCGCGTGCCGATCATCGCGCCGAACCTCTTCATGGAGCATGCCGTCTCCGAGAACATCATCGCGGGGCCGGCGATGCTGCGGCGGGCGCAGTACCAGTTCGGCCCGTTCCTCGCCAAGGGCGTGCGGGGGCAGGTCGACAACGGGCTCGGCAAGTCGATGGCGGCTGGCAGCGTCGCGCTGCTGCGCCCGACCGATCTGATCATGGCGACCGGCGACAGGCGCGTGATCGACGGCGTCGAATTCGAATTCCAGATGGCGCCGAACAGCGAAGCCCCGGCGGAGATGCATTTCTTCATCCCGCGCTACAGACTGCTGAACCTCGCGGAGAACTGCACGCACAATTTCCACAATCTGCTGCCGTTCCGCGGTGCCGATGTGCGCGATGCCCTGGCGTGGTCGAAATATCTGAACGAGGCGCTCCAGCTCTGGGACGGCAAGGCCGAGGCGATGTGCGGCCAGCATCACTGGCCGGTGTGGGGACGTGAGCGCATAGGCACGATGATCCGGCAGCAGCGCGACCTCTACAAGTTCGCGCACGACCAGACCATCCGCCTGATGAACCATGGCCTCAACGCCGCCGAGATCGCCGAGACGATCCAGCTGCCCAGGAGTCTCGAAGGCGCCTGGCACGGCCGCGGCTATTACGGCCATATCAGGCACAATGTGAAGGCGATCTACCAGAAATATCTCGGCTGGTATGACGCCAACCCGGTCAATCTCGATCCGCTGCCGCCGGTGGCGTCGGGCAGGAAGTACGTCGAGTATATGGGCGGCGCCGATGCGATCATCGCGCGGGCGCGGGCCGATTTTGACAAGGGTGAGTTTCGTTTCGTCGCGCAGGCGCTCGGCCATCTCGTCTTCGCCGAACCTGACAATGCGGCGGCACGCGCGCTCCTGGCCGATACGCTGGAGCAGCTCGGCTATGCCTCCGAGAGCTCGACCTGGCGCAACGCCTATCTGTTCGGCGCCCAGGAATTGCGCCAGGGCATGCCGAAAACCCCGCCGCGCCCGCCGATGCCGCGCGAGACGCTGGCGGCGCTGCGCACCTCGCAGCTTTGGGACGTGCTGGGTATTCGCCTCAACGGTCCCAAGGCCGAAGGCAAGCACATCGTGCTGAACTGGCGCTTTTCCGACACCGGCGAGACGTTCGTGCTCAATCTGGAGAATTGCGCGCTGACCTATACCGAGGGCGTGCAGGCCGAGGGCGCGGACGCGAGCTTCACGCTGGCACGCGCGACGCTCGACGAGGTCATCGCGAAACTGACGAGCTTTCCGGAAGCCGTCGCCGCCGGCAAGGTCAAGCTGTCGGGCAATCCGATGGGGCTCGCCGAGCTGATGGGGATGATGGACGAATTCCCGCGCATGTTCGAGATCGTCGAGCCGAAGCGGACGATGGCGGTGTAAGGCACCGCAGCTGCTGCACATTCCGTCATTGCTGTCGATGTTCACTAATTCGCTGATTGGATCGCGGTGGTCTTGGTTGCTGCAAAGGCCTTGGGAGTTTGGCCTGCCAGGGCCTGATGGGGTCTATGGTTGTTGTAGTAG
>Ga0065165_1000748_pt1 | contig 44623 bp, 28 predicted proteins | sample AraplaMF_Cvi_mMF_FD_63813 | JGI IMG/M metagenome (GOLD analysis project Ga0065165, IMG submission 63813) | Arabidopsis root microbial communities from the University of North Carolina, USA - plate scrape MF_Cvi_mMF (version 2) (version 3) | ecosystem: Host-associated > Plants > Roots >...
GAGCGTAAGGACATCCTCAAAAAATACCGCAGGCTTTTACGAACAGCGAAGCCTTTTTTGAAGGATAATGATGCTAAATTAATCAAAAAAGCCTTTTATACTTCCGTCGATGCGCATAAGGACATGCGGCGCCGGTCGGGAGAGCCATATATTTACCACCCCCTCGCAGTAGCACAAATCGTGGTCGAAGAAATCGGGCTCGGTACCACCGGCATCGTAGCGGCATTGCTGCACGACGTCGTCGAGGATACCGACATGGGTATCGACGATATCGAGCGGCTGTTTGGTAAAAAGGTTGCCAAGATTATCGACGGGCTGACCAAAATATCGGGCCGGTTCGAATACGGATCGTCGCAGCAGGCGGAGAATTTTCGCAAAATGCTGCTCACTCTCTCGGACGATGTGCGCGTTATCCTCGTCAAACTCGCCGACCGCCTGCACAATATGCGTACGCTCGACAGCATGCCGCGTGACAAGCAGCTTAAAATCGCTTCCGAAACGATATTCATTTATGCGCCGCTCGCGCACCGGCTCGGGTTGTACAGCATCAAGTCGGAGCTCGAAGAGCTTTATTTGAAATACACCGAACCCCAGGAATACCGGGCCATTGCAAGAAAGCTGCGCGAGACGAAAAACATCCGTGACCGCTTTATTTCGAAGTTTATGGAGCCTATCGCGCAGGACCTTGAATCGGCGGGCCTGAATTTTATCCTCAAAGGACGTCCCAAATCGATTTATTCGATCTGGAACAAAATGCGGAAGCAGAACAAGCCTTTCGAGGAAATCTATGACCTGTTTGCGATCCGGATCGTGCTTGAATCGCCACCGGAAAGTGATCGCGAAAAAGCGATCTGCTGGCAGGCTTATTCCATCGTTACCGATCATTATAAGCCCAACCCCGACCGGTTGAAGGACTTCCTGAGCACGCCCCGCGCGAACGGGTATCAGTCGCTGCACTCGACCGTAATGAGCAAAAGCGGGCAATGGGTGGAGGTGCAGATCCGTACCTCGCGCATGGATGAGATCGCGGAGAAAGGGTATGCGGCACACTGGAAGTACAAAGGGAATGATACCAAGGTAAAAGGTAATATTGAAACCTGGATCACGCAGGTGCGCGAGACGTTGGAGAATGGTTTTGGGGATAAAACGGCTGCTATTGAGTTCCTGGACGAATTTCGTAGCAATCTTTTCAATGAGGAGGTATTTGTGTTTACCCCAAAAGGAGAGCTGAAGGTATTACAGGCAGGTTCAACTGCGCTGGACTTTGCATTCGATATCCACTCCGAAGTAGGTGCGCATTGTATGGCCGCCAAAGTCGGCGGTATCCTCGTGCCGATCAGTTATGTCCTGAACAATGGCGATCAGATCGAGATCATTACTTCGAGCAAACAGAAACCGAATGAGGACTGGCTGCGCATTGTGGTCACTTCCAAAGCGAGGGCGCGGATCAAGGATTTTCTCAAAGAAGAAAACCGCCGGTACGAAACGGATGGACGCCAGTTGGTGGAGAAAAAACTTAAAATACTCGGAATGGACGCTACCGCAGAGGTAATGAACCAGCTCCGGGCATTTTTTGAATGCAAAACCACGACCGACTTCTTCTACCGCATCGGCAAGGGCTACATTCCGATCGACGACCTGAAACGTTTCAAGCGCGATCGCGACGCGAAAGAAAAGAAAGCCGCAGAGAGCAGCGCTGCCAACAACACGCCGCCGGCCACCGGCACCGATGGAAAGGCATTAACCAAATACCTGAAACAAATCCACGGCGACCGTGCGGACAGCGATACGCTGCTCATCGGCGACGATATGGACAAGATCGATTATAAACTCGCGCAATGCTGTAACCCCATCGCGGGCGACGACGTTTTCGGGTTCGTGACGATCAATGAGGGCATTAAAATACACCGCACCACCTGCCCGAATGCGGCCGAGCTGATGTCCAAGCACGGCAATCGCATTATCAAGGCCAAATGGTCCGGCAAGGATGAAGCATTCCTGGCCGGGCTTTATTTGTCGGGTACCGATCGCGTGGGTTTGGTGAACGACGTGACGCGGATCATTTCCAACGAGCTGCACATCAATATGCGCGGGCTGACGATCGATACCAAGGATGGCGTATTCAACGGGGACATCAAACTTTACGTGCAGGATACCAGGCACCTGGACATCCTGATCGCCAAGCTGGAAGAGGTCGAAGGCGTGTACAAAGTCCAGCGTTTCGATACCAATCTGAACGGCAAGTAGCCATTTTGAACCATTGCCGCTCCACAGTGTTATTGAATTGGTAATTAATGAGGTTAGCAGCACTATGCTTGCGAATGTGAGGGTGATTTAAGTAAAAAAGCGTATTTTCGCGCAAGATTATCAGAGATATGCCACAAGCCAGCAAACCAAATTTCGAGGCCGCTAAGAAAATATTAACGGCTTACCTGGAAAACAAGGGACTTCGTAAAACGCCCGAGCGCTTTGCGATTCTCGAAGAGATTTACACCAGGGAGGATCATTTCGATGTAGATGAGCTGTATATCAGCATGAAAAACAAACGTTACCGCGTGAGCCGTGCTACGGTTTACAACACGCTCGACGTTCTGGTGGATTGCGACCTGGTTACCAAGCACCAGTTTGGCAAAAACCTCGCGCAATTCGAAAAGTCGTACGGCAACAAGCAGCACGACCACCTGATTTGTACAGATTGTCATAAAGTAATGGAGTTCTGCGATCCGCGCATTCAATCGATCCAGAACATGGTAGGGGAGATGCTGAATTTCAGCGTAATGCACCACTCGCTTATTTTCTACGGAAACTGCAACAAGGAAAACTGCCAGAACCGCACGGAGGCACCAAGGGAAACCGCAGTTTACGAAGACAGATAATTATCACGATCAGGCCCGGTAATGCACCCATTGCCGGGCCAGTTACACCATATTAAGTTTCAGTAATCCAATATTTGAATGAAAGTTGACGTACTACTTGGTCTTCAATGGGGAGACGAGGGAAAAGGAAAAATTGTGGATGTCCTGGCGCCACGCTATCAGGTTGTAGCCCGTTTTCAGGGTGGCCCTAATGCCGGACACACATTGGAGTTTGACGGTATCAAACACGTTCTGCACCAGATCCCGTCAGGGATTTTCCGCAGCGATATCCAGAATATCATCGGAAACGGCGTTGTGCTCGATCCGGTTGTGTTCAAAAGAGAGATCGAAGGACTTGCGAAATATAATCTGGACCTGATCAGCAACCTGTTCGTGTCCAAAAAGGCTTCCATCATCGTTCCTACCCACGCCTTACTCGACGCTGCTTATGAGCGTTCGAAAGGGGATTCGAAGATCGGCTCAACTTTGCGCGGTATCGGCCCTGCTTACCAGGATAAAGTTGCACGCCTGGGCTTGCGCGTAGGAGACGTTCTTTCTCCGAATTTCGCGGCCAAATACAAGAAACTCGTTGATGCGCACAAGGTAATCCTCGACTTCTATTCATTCGATTACTCCGAAACATTGCCTGCTGCCGAAGAGAAATTCTTCGATGCGATCGACTTCATGAAGCAATTCACGCTCGTAAACAGCGAATATGTGGTAAATGATGCATTGAATGCGGGTAAAACCGTCCTAGCGGAAGGTGCGCAGGGCTCTTTGCTCGACATCGATTTCGGTTCGTACCCATTCGTTACCAGCTCTACCACCATGACAGCTGGCGCTTCTACCGGATTGGGCATCGCGCCACGTCAGATCGGGGAGGTATTCGGTATTTTCAAGGCTTACTGCACCCGTGTGGGCAGCGGTCCGTTCCCTACTGAGTTGAACGACGAAGTAGGCGAGGAAATCCGTAAAGAAGGCCGCGAATTCGGTGCTACTACCGGTCGCCCGCGCCGTACCGGCTGGCTCGACCTGCCTGCATTGAAATATGCGATCATGATCAATGGCGTAACCCAGCTGATTATGATGAAGGTAGACGTACTGACTATTTTCGATAACATCAAAGTTTGTACGCACTACCGTCTGGCCGATGGTACTCTGACCGACCAGGTTCCTTATGACCTTTGCGACGAAGCCGTTGAGCCGGTTTACAAAGATTTCAAAGGCTGGAAAACTTCCCTCGACGGCGTGCGCGATTTCGACGCGATCCCGGCTGAGTTGAATGCTTACGTGAAGTTCCTCGAAGCGGAATTGAACCTGCCTATTACATTTATTTCAACCGGCCCTGACCGCGAAGCGCTGATCAGCCGTGAAGCTGCTGCTGCTGAGGCATAGTCGTTAAAGTATTTCAATATGAAAAGAGCCCTTGAATGTTCATCATTCAAGGGCTCTTTGTTTTAGTAGTGTAGTTTCAGATTAAGACAGCAGGTTCAAAACATCCTCCCGCGTCAACGATTTGATAAAACCTTCTTCACTCGAAATGAGATCATCGGCTAGTTGTTTCTTCGAGCGTTGCAATGCGAGAATCTTCTCTTCCACCGAATTTTTGGTAATAAACTTATAAGTAAACACCGTCCGGTCCTGGCCAATGCGGTGCGCGCGGTCTACGGCTTGTGCTTCAATGGCCGGGTTCCACCATGGATCGAGGATGAAAACGTAATCCGCAGCCGTAAGGTTAAGGCCTAACCCACCGGCTTTGAGCGAAATGAGGAAAATCTTGATATTCTCGTCGTTCTGGAAAGATTCTACTTGCTCCTGTCGGTCGCGCGTGGCGCCGTCGAGGTAGGCGTAATTGATTTCCTTGTTGTCCAGATAATGCCGGAAAAGATCGAGGTGTTTAATGTATTGGCTGAAAATCAATATCTTGTGATCTTCGCTCATGACGGTTTGCAGCTTGTACAGCACGTCTTCAAACTTGCCTGAATCGTATGCATATTCGGGATCGACCATCACCGGGTGGTTAGCGAGCTGCCGGAGCTTGGTCAAACCCTGCAATACCACGAGTTGCGATTTCGACATACCCTCCGAATCGATGCTTTGGAGGATGAGGTTGCGGTAATAGGCCTTCGCTTCCTCGTATGCCTTTTCCTGCTCGTCCGACATGTCGCAGTATTGAATGCTTTCGACTTTCTCGGGCAAATCCGTTGCAACCTGCGATTTTAATCTCCTTAATATAAACGGCTTAATAAGGTTGTAGAGCCGTTTGGTCTTTTCTTCATCCCCTTTCTTTTCGATCGGGATCTGAAACTCGTCCCGGAAAAACGTCTGGCTGCCTAGTAACCCGGGGTTTACAAACGACATTTGCGACCACAAATCCAGGGTATTATTTTCAATGGGCGTACCGGTCAGCACGAGCCTGTGTGCCGAGTTGAGGCGTCTCACGGCCTTGGTGATGATCGACCCTGGGTTTTTGATAGCTTGCGATTCGTCAAGGATCACGTAATTGAAACGGTAATCCTCCATGAGCTCGATATCCAGCCTGACAATGCCGTAGGAGGTCAGTATCAGGTCATAATTATCGAACTGCGCGGTGTCCTTCTCGCGGTTCGTACCCGTGTACAGGAGTACGCGCAGGTCGGGTGTGAACTTGCTGGCTTCGAGCTGCCAGTTATAAAGCAAGGAAGTCGGCATGATCAGAATCGACGGGCGATCCGCGCCGCCTTCTTTTTCGGATTGCAGCAATGCGAGCGTCTGCACCGTTTTTCCCAACCCCATATCGTCGGCCAGGCAGCCTCCGAAGCGGTATTGTTTCAAAAAGCGCAGCCAGTCGTAACCCGTTTTTTGGTAAGGACGCAGCAATCCCTGGAAATGTGCCGGAGATTCTGCCGGTTCGATATGCTGGAAATTCCGCAGGTTTTCGAGCTTGCGGCTGATTACCGCCGTGGCCAGATTGTCCTCTTTCAACTCCTGTACCAATGCCAGATGGTGCATTCGCAGGCGCAGCTGATCATTTTCATGGCTGCTTTCCGTGAAGGAGAAGAACTCCGAATATTTGGTGAACCACCATTCAGGAATTACCGCTATTTCGCCGTTGGGCAGCAGAAACTCCTTTTTTCGGTGGAGAATGTAGTTCCGCAGTTGGATAAATGGTATTTCAAACTCGCCGAAAAGCACTTTGGCATGGATATCAAACCAGTCGCGACCTTCCTGTATGGAAATATCCAGCGAGGAGTAACCCAGGAAATAGCGCTTGGTATCGGCCGTATTCTGCCGCACCGCGATACCCTGCTCGGCCAATGCGATCGCATTACTTTGCAGCCAGCCGAATGCTTCCGATTTGGGCATCTGAACCTTTCCATTACGGATATTCAGGCCCATATCTTTCAAAATCCGCACATGTGCACCCTCGACCTCGATATTCCTTTTGACCTTATTGAAAAAATACTCGTTACCCTTCTTCTCCATATGCACGCTCGACGCATGCGCGAAGCTGTCGTAATGGAACGAAAAGCCCGCATACTGAAACGACAACTCGAATGCGACGTCGTTGTCTTCTTCCTCCAACACTTCCACGTCCTCGCTGTCCTGGAAAAGCACGGCGGATTTCTTTGGATTAGAGGAGTATTCTGAAATAGTAAGAATGGTTTTCGGCACAGACGACACGTTTCTGATCTCGAAACCCCTTGCCACCACATCATACGAAGCAATGAGCGGCGCTACGAAACGGCCATAGTATTGCTCCTCGACCTGCCCTGGAATGGCTATGAACTTCTTCGCGAGAAAAGGTTTGATCTTTTTGCCATCCACATTGCCTTCGAAATGGTAAAGGTGTCCGTCGAGTACGAGCCAGGCAGGATCTTCGCAGATCAGGAATGCATTTTTGTACTGGAATTCCAGCTTTTGCATCTTGTGCCGGATCGTCGGGAAGTAATGGGTATTATCCTCGTTCCGGATGAAATGGAAACGAATCGTCGCTTTTTCAGACTCCCAGGTGACGGGCTTCCAAAGCGGGTTACCATCATTACCCATAATGAAAATGTCCTTTCCGGCGAGCCTTTCGAGGATCCGCGATTTACAGCTTTCGAGGTAGCCCGCAATCGTTTCCTGAATGGCCTTGTCGCCTTTTTGGGGGTCATAAACTTTCAGGAAGAAATCTACGGCATTCAGTTTCTTCGGGTTGTATTTTTTGAGCACTGCGTCCTGCTGAATGTCGTCGATCAGCTTGACGAGCTCAAAATCCCTGGTATCGAGGCCAGAGCGGAACTCCTTGATGTTTTTAGAGGAAATGTTCTGCACCTGAAACGAAAAGTCGCCCTGCGCATTAAGCTGGACGACAAAGGCTTCGAAGATGTACCCCAGATACTCATGGTTAAGAATTGAATAAACAATTTTAAACGGCTCTGAGGGAGAAACTTTCATTAGGATATCGTTGGCTAAGATTCGTGTTGATGCCGAAGAAGCCCTTCCATAAATCAGCAGGGTTCTTTCGATTTGGGAAACTTCAAATATAATTTAAAACAACCCGAAAAGAAAGAACCATTTCACCATTCTCTAAAAAATAGTATAGAATAAATTTGCGCCGGAGTTAAAATATTTTCTACGCTCCGGCGCTGTTTGCGTTTGCTTCAATTCAAAATGTGAAGGGATATAATGCTAGGAAAAAAGCGGTGCGAAACTTTGGGCTTCCACCACATTCTTTGCCAGAATTCCGGTTTGCGCGGTAACCTTATTGAAAAGGAACGGTCCCATGCTGATCCTTTTGACGTTCAGTGACTTTAAGGCATTGAAATCGGGCAATGCGGGCATACACATCACATTCACGGGCAGGAGCGTTTCGCGGGTAACGGCCCGGATGTCCTCGGGCAATGCGATGCAAGGCACGAAAATTCCGTGTATCCCCGTGTTTTTATAGGTATTAATGCGGCTGATCGTTTCTTCGAGTGCATTGGGCAGTCCGAGCAGGAATGCGTCGGTCCGGATGTTCAAAAAAACTTTGACATTCTCCCGTTCAAGCCGATCGACGATTTCAGTCAGCAGTTGCCTGAATTTTTCGGCTGGCCGGAGCTGGCGTGTGGGCTTGGACAGCGTGTCTTCCAGGTTCACCCCAACCACGCCGGCTTCGGAGAGCATTTTAATGCGCTCGGCGACTCCCGCGGCGCTATCCCCGTACCCGCCTTCGATATCGACGGTGAAAGGGATCTTGACGGTTTTGGTAACGCGCCGGGCTACGCGAAGGATTGTGTCGAAGGGGAGGTTCTCGCCGTCGTCGTAGCCGAATGCGGTGGCAAGGGCGTGGCTCGAAGTGCCGATAGCCTTATAACCGGCAGCTTCGAAAATATGCGCGCTGTTGACATCCCAAATGTTGCCCAGCAGGAATGGTTCTGTTTGTTGATGAAGTTGCGAAAATGTTTCGAAAGTGTTCATAATCTGAAATGCTCTTTGTTTGAAAATGAATTGATAGAACAAAGGTATTTCAGCTGCCGGATGCGAAATTGTACAAACCGGAACGACCCGATTTTAACTGATCAGCATTTGATTGACGGTCGAAAGGTTGCTTAGGTAGGCCGAGGGTGTAAGTCCTGTGAACGACTTGAAATCCCGGATAAAATGCGACTGATCGAAGTAGCCTGCGTCGTAAGCGATGGAAGTGAGCGGTAATTTGTTTTCCCCGATTAATTGGAGGCTCGTTTTGAAGCGATGGATCTTATCGAACGATTTTGGTGAAAGGCCGGTGTGCTGGTAAACCAGTTTGTGCAAATACCGGGTCGTAATACCAAACGTGCCGGCAATCCAGCCGATATTGTTCTCGGTGGGATTTTGGGTAATGCTGGTCAGAATGCGGGCTACTTTATCCAGCCGATCGCGCCGACGTGACGCCCGTGTGAGCTTGCCGGTGAAAAAGTTGTCGAGCAGCGTAATGCGTATGCCAGCTGAATCCGCTTCCAACAATTGGCTGTGTAAATCGCGGATATCCTTGCCTATCACATCGGTCAGGTCAGAAACCTGATCGTTGAAAATCCCAATCTCGTCGTCGAGCAAAAAAGAAGTCGCATGTGTGAAGAAGCGGACGCCAAGCATCACGTGCGCGCCCAACGACCGGATCGGCAGCGGCCGGGTGATTTGGCCCCAAAGTTCGATGGCCGGGTTCTTATGGAACACGTTTCTGCGGAATGACTCCCAGGTTCCGCCACCCAGATTGAATATAACCTCCATATCGCCGCTGGGAAATACGGTATCCTCATAGGCTGCATTGCCCTCGGATTCGAAGATGTAATAATGCCGGATGTACGGGGCCAGTATTTTTGCCGGCTTGAAATGCTGAAATTCCATGTTATGGATATTTAGGTTGCTTGTCCCGGAGCTCGCTTTCGCCGGTCAATGGGTGGGTAAATATCGGTTTACCGAACGATCGGTCATTGTATAAAGCGGAACAAATCAATGCGTCGCAACATTCCAATAGCTGCCGAGAATGTGATCCAAATGCGCATAATGATCGCCAGGGTTTTCGGAAGCCCATGCGACAATCCCGTCGGGGCGTATCAGCAGGGAGCTTAAACCAAGCTGATTTTTAACACTGCCGGAAATGTACCTGAGCCGCTCGCGATATCCACTTGCCAGCGTTTGAAGCGAAGTATTTGCATTAAAATCGAGCAATATCATCCGGCCGTCGTGCATCAGTTCGCTGATTTTGGTGCCAGTTTCAAACTCAAAATCAGGCACGCTCCGGCCGACGAGAGGATGGCTTCCATCGAGGTCGTAATGCATGTGGATACCCCAAACCCTTCCGGCCATGTAGGTAGCGCCGTCGCGGGTGTTGATCAGATCGCGGAAAATCGCGTGCAAGGCGCGGGCGTGTGGGGAGGGATGCATAATGGCCACCTGCGCGCGCGACCAGTCCAGCACCTGAGCGCCGATCGGGTGGCGTTCGGCGAAATAGGTGTCCAGGAGATTGTCGGAAGCACGGTTTTGGATGGTGGCGGCAAGCTTCCAGCCGAGGTTCATGGCATCGCCCAGGCCGAGGTTGAGTCCCTGGCCGCCCAGCGGAGAATGGATGTGTGCGGCATCACCGGCCAGCAATATCCGGCCGTTGCGATAGCGGGTAGCTTGACGGGCCCGGTCCGTCCAGGTGGTGGCGGTATGCAAGGCGTTAATCGTTACATCAGTGTCGGAAACGCGACGCAGCACTTCCTGGATGTGTTCGCGCGTGATGGGCGTTTCGGAGCTGTGGAACGCGCCGCTATCGAAATCCTGAATGAGCACATAACCCGGCTGCGACTGCATATACATGCCTTTGGAGGTCACGTTACGCCCGGGGCGAAGCTTTTCAGGATCTTTCATGTCAACAAGCGTCGTATAGCCAGTAAACTCCGGCTCGGTACCGGCAAACTCAAAGCCGCCCGATTTGCGGACTATGCTGCGGCTTCCGTCGCATCCGACGAGCCATTTGGCCTGAAAAGATTCATTAGCCGACCATACTGTTACATTTTCGTCTGTTTGACGGACCTCGGTAACGGGAAGCCGGCGTCTGATTTCCACGCCGAGAGCCTCCGCACGTCGCGTGAGGATTGTTTCGAGCTCTGCTATTTCGGATATCAGACTGGTTTCGGGCGAACCCGGAAGACGGTATTCCCATTGAGAAATGTCGATATTGCCTTCGTGAAATGGAATGCCGGCAAAATGCCCCGCCTGGCGTTGTGGTCCTTGGCCGGAGGAGGTGTGCGGGTTTTTGAGCCGCTTGTGGATTTCCAGTTCCGCCAGCAGCCCACGGCGGTAGAGTGCCTCGATAGTGGGCGCCGAGAGCCCGCGTATCCCGAACGGTAGCTGTTTCAGCGGTGAATGCGGGTTTTCGGCCTTTTCCAGGATTAGTACCGAGCATTTTGCCAAAGCGAGCTCACAAGCGAGAAACAGGCCCACGGGCCCCGCTCCGGAAATGATTACATCGTGTATGGATTGTTGGGTTGTAGCTTTCATAGTTGAATGATTGAGCTACAAAATTCCGCATTACCGTCGCCTCAGGCTTGAACAAACGCGACAAAATCATTGCTTACTGCCTGTTTCCGTTTTTTTGCATTTCGGGCAAATGTGGCGGGCGTAGTACCGCTGTACCGCTTGAACTCCCTGCTTAGGTGCGCCTGGTCGGCGTAACCCAACTCGTGCGCCAGGCCGGCGAGGTTGGCTCCGGGGTAATGCCAAAGGTGGTTCCGGACCTGCTCAAAACGTATCAGGCCCGAGACGTCTTTCACAGTAAAACCGGAAGAACGTTTGAATTTCCGCTCCAACGTGCGGACCGTTGCGTGTGCGGTCGTTGCCACATGGCTCACGGGAATAGCACCATTCGCCTCCCGCATGGCAGCGCCTGCCCTGGCCAGCATGCTATCCACGGCAACCTGCGATCGGGTAGTGAGAAAGTATTTTTCCAATTCCGCTATTACCTCAGTAATCCGCCCGGAGGCCATCAGCGGACTGAGCGTAGCTTGAAGTTCCGCTACGGGATGTACAAAGACATGTACGCCGTTTTTTCCGGAAGGCGGGATGGTAAGCAAATCGAATACCGTCCAGGGGAAGCACCTTACAGCAATAACTTCCAACCGGCGCTTTGTTTTAAAAACAGCAGGCCGATTGAGTAAACCCATCAAAAACGGAGAAGGTAATGGTTGCAAGCCGCCATCTTCGGAAACATGGTGAAGGCTTCCGAAATAGAAGATGATCTCCGCATAACCATCCGGCTCGACCTGGAAAGTAGCTTCCTGATCTCCAAAGTAGCGATTATCATACCAAAAGCATTTGATGGTATCCCGAAGTACCTCGGGCGGTTCAAATTCCTGGTGCATGTTGCAAGATAGCGCATGCAGGGAGGGAGCGCAACAAAAAAGGAGCTGCGATTGCTCGTAACTCCTTGGGAAATTTGGTACCGGGGACGGGAATCGAACCCGTACGGGCGTTTCGGCCCACAGGATTTTAAGTCCTGCGTGTCTACCAGTTCCACCACCCCGGCAAAGCCAGGTACCGGTACCAGTGAAGAGAAAAAAAGCACCGTCTCCGGTGCTTTGCTCTCTCTGAGCGAAAGACGGGGTTCGAACCCGCGACCTCGACCTTGGCAAGGTCGCGCTCTACCAGCTGAGCTACTTTCGCGTATTTTTCATAACCGTTTCCGATTATTGTGGTGCAAATGTAGGCACGTCTGGTATTTGACGCAAGTTTTTGGTGAAAATATTTGATAAAAAAATTGCGTCAAAACATTAACAAATTGTAAATCAATTGATCAAGGTTGAAATTTTTTTTGACTCAAAAACAGCGCAGGGGGTGAATTGAGGCGGTTTGCCTCTCCAAAGTGCTCATCCTCCGGAAACAGGTGTAATGTACGGTTCATTTACCGCCCGTCAGTTTTCGCCTATCCACTTCATATTTTGCTTACCTTTGCCTCCTTTAACCGACTAGGCTGCGACTCGCCCGGGCGGCTCCACGCAGATGGCCCGGTTTTGGTAAGAGTCCGGCCTGCTCATTCAAAACTAAATTTGCTTGTTCATGTTTTCCAACGAAGTGTTGTTTTTTGGAGGTTTTATTCTTGTGATCAGCGTTATGCTGCTTCTGGATCTGGGTGTTTTCAACAAAAAAGACCATGTGGTCAAGTTTGGTGAAGCTGCTGCCTGGACTGTCGCCTGGATAGCGCTCGCGTTGGCATTCTACCTGGTTATCAATACGCACGGCGACCTGGTGCACGGCATGGACAATTATGGAGAGCTCGAAGCAATTAAAAATAAGTACGCGCCGCACCTGAAACTCATACCGGGCGATTTTGAGGAAAGCCTCGAACTCTACCGGAAAAACATGTCGCTGGAATTCATTACGGGCTATTTGCTGGAATATGCACTTTCGGTGGACAATATTTTCGTCATTATCCTGATCTTCTCGTCGTTTGGTGTTCGGCCCAAATACTTCAAAAAAGTGCTTTTCTGGGGCGTTTTGGGAGCGATCATTATGCGTTTTGTCTTCATTTTCGTCGGTTCTGCACTGATGCAGCGTTTCGAATGGATCATCTACATTTTCGGTCTGTTGCTGGTTTACCAGGGCGGCAAGATATTCTTCGAAGGGGGAGAAGAGGAGAAGATCGATCCTGCGAAACACCCGGTTGTGAAATTTGCTTCCAAGTACCTGCCTGTGTTTCCGCGCTACGTGCATGAGCATTTCTTCGTATTGAAAAAGGGCAAATGGCTCGTTACGCCGCTCTTTGTAGTGGTGTTGATTGTGGAATTTACCGACCTGATTTTCGCGGTGGATTCCGTGCCCGCAGTATTCTCGGTTACCAAAGATCCTTACGTGGTGTTTTTCTCGAATATCTTTGCCATCATGGGATTGCGCTCGATGTTCTTCTTCCTGAGCAACATTATGGGGCTTTTCCGCTTCCTCAAATATGGTCTGGGAGTATTGCTGGTCTTTATCGGCAGCAAGATGCTCGCACATCATTACCTCGAATCCATCGGGTTCAAAACCGTATATTCGCTGTATGTGATCATCGGCATTCTGGCGGTGAGCATTCTGGCATCGGTGATCGTTCCTGAAAAAAAGGAGGTAGAGGACGAGGTCTTATCCAATAGTTAGGCATCGGGCAGCGTTTTGAGTAACTATGAGCCGGATTCTTAAAGCCTATCTTAAACGACTTACCAACCTTAGCACCCGCAACAAGTCGCTGTTACTTACTAGCTTGTCTGCCGAACAGTTCCTGGATTTCCACGATACGGACTTCCTGTTGTCGAAGCCGTCTATTGATGTGCTCAAACAGGTGATCCAGGGGAACAACCGGGTCGCATTGTGCGACGTGGCCGATCCGCGTTTCGAGAAGGTGAATGAAGCTAGCAAGCGGCTACGCAAAATAGCCCGTACCGAGCGCTTTATCGAAGAGGAGCGAGGCTCACGTGACCTGTATGTGGGCTATCCGTTCGTGAAAGGCAAGCTATCGGACGGTACACCTATCCATGCTCCGCTGCTGTTTTTCCCGGTGACGTTGCGCATGGACCGTGAACAATGGTGCCTTTTCGAGCGCGACGACAGTACTGTGGCTTTAAATCAGAGTTTCGCGCTGGCTTACGGACATTTCAATGAGGCAAAAATTCCCGATGAAGTGCTCGAAAAGTCATTTGAGGATTTTCCAAAGGATTTTCTCGAATTCAGGACGCAGCTCTATGAATGGCTGAAATCGACGCCATTCAAAATCAATTTTAATCAACAGCTTTTTGAAGATAAACTAGTCGCGTTCAGTGTTGAAAAGAGTTCGGAGCTTGCAGCAAATGAGCGTAATGGGGAACTGAAACTTTACCCCGAGGCTGTTCTCGGCATTTTTCCGCAGGCGGGTTCCTATCTCGTTCCGGATTATAACAGGCTCCTCGACCTTGAAGAGACGGAAGGTTTCAAGCTGCCGTTGATTGAGTCGGCAGAGGAAACCGAAGAGGAGAACCATTTCCAGCCGGAACTTCTGTTGCGGGAAACCCGGCAGGCGAGGGAGGAGGATGTGCTGACGCCATTTCCAGCGGACGAGTCACAGGAAGAGATTATCCTCGCGGTCAAATCGGGCAGTTCTGTCGTGGTACAGGGGCCGCCGGGAAGCGGTAAATCGCAGCTGATCTGTAATCTGATTGCCGACTTTACGTCGAAGGGCAAGCGTGTTTTATTGGTATGCCAAAAGCGGGCGGCGCTGGATGTGGTTTATCAACGTCTGGCGACCACCGGTATGAAGGATTTTACCGGCCTCATCCATGATTTTAAAAACGACCGATCGGCACTTTATAGCCAGATCGCCTCGCAAATAGAGAAGGTCGAAGCCTATCGCCAGCAGAATTACAGCCTCGATTCGGTATTCCTGGAAAGACAATTTACCCAGGAAAGCCGCGCGATCGACAAGACGGTGGATGAGCTGAACGGCTTTCGCTCCGCATTGTTTGATGAAAAAGAATGCGGCGTGAGTATTAAAGAACTTTACCTCACGAGCGATCCCAACGCGGCGCATGCCGACATGCGGCCGTATTACCGCCAGTTCAGAATTGACACCTGGGACGGTTTTAAAAGGCATTTGAAAACCTATTCCGATTACGCGTTCCTCATTCACCCGACGCATGTATGGCGAAACCGCCGGAGTTTTGCCGCATTCGGCATGGCGGAGTTACGGACAATGGAAAATATGCTATCGGAATGGCCTGCCGCTTTTGAAAAGCAAATCCGCGGCTTTGAGCAGATAGCAGGTGTTCCATTTGACAAGTCGTTTATCCGGAACCGCAAAGAAATTACGGAGCGCCTTACCGATATTGCCGAACTGGTATCTGATGAAGTTTCATGGAAACTGGTAAAGAAATACACGGGCGGGTCGGCAAATGCCCACGAGCGCCTGGCGTTCGTGCGGCAGGCTGTGGATGTAATGGAGGGTTTTATTGCCGAGGGAGGGATCGAAATGTCCCTGCCTGCAACTCAATTGAATGCATTTGAAGCTATGCTGAAAAGGTCGCTGGAAACCAAGCAGTCGGCGGTTTCGGGCTTCTTCTGGGATGTGTTTAGTAAGGAAAAGAAAGAAATAGAGCGGATAGCAATTGCCAACGGTCTCACGGCTTCTTTTGAACATATGCTGCGGCTGGAAGAGCGGTTGAGGAACCGTAGGCAGCTGGAATCATGGCTTCAAAATGCGAGCTTGGGTTTTGAACCGGCATTTATCGATGATTTTTCGTCAGATCGTGCTGGCGAGTATCTGGCCTTCTTTAAATCTGCCGAGCGCGCTTCCGATGCAATAGCGCGTATGGATGCGGGCGCGTGGACGAAGGTTTTTCATGAAATTGTTGGTACTAACGGCCGACTAGTCCAGTTTACAGAAGCTATTCAAAGCCTCAAGCAATGGCTGCAAATTTGGGATCGCATGGAGAAGGCCATGCTACCGTACCTTTTGCCCGAGCAGATCACCTCACTGATCGATGATCCTGCCGGTTATTGCGAAATCCTGCTGGATGCTTTACGCAAGGATTTTGACTCGTTGACTGATATGGATCGGCTGTGGGAGGAAATGACGGAATCGCAGCGTGGCGCGGCACAGGCAACTTTGACGAAAGGGGCTGAACTTGGTTTTACAAATGCGCAGGAAGTACTCGCCTTATTTGAAAATAGTATTAAACTGGCTTGGATCGAACATATCGAGAGCAAATACCCGGTATTGCGATCGGTGACTTCGCTCAAAATGACGCAATGGGAAGATCAGGTGCAAGGCAGCATTGCGTTGAAGCAGAAGCTGAGCTCGGATATTACGAATATTAAATTGCGCGAGGCCACTTATGAGGATGTGGAAAAGAACCGCCTGGGGAATCGCGTAACGTACCGCGAACTCGGGCATCAGGTTACGAAAAAGCGCAAGATCTGGCCGATCCGGAAATTGCTCGAAAACTACGCCGACGAAGTATTTGCCCTCATACCTTGCTGGATGGCTTCACCAGAGGCTGTTTCGGCTATTTTTCCCATGGAAAGCGGCTTGTTCGACCTCGTTATCTTCGATGAGGCATCGCAATGCTATGCGGAGTATAGTTTGCCGGCGGCATTCAGGGGGAAACAATGGGTGGTAACAGGGGATAGCAAACAGCTTTCACCAAGCGATCTTTACCGCGTACGTTACGAAGACCGGACGGAAGATGAAGAGTATTCAGCAGCCATTGAAATCGAGTCGCTGCTAGACCTTGCGGGGCAATCGCTGGATCATTACCAACTGACAGGACATTACAGAAGTTTGTCACTTGATCTCATTGATTTCTCAAACAGGAACTTTTATAAAAAAAGCCTTAAACTGCTGCCCGATTTCCATAAGATCAACGACCGTGAACCGGGGATTGAATACATTAAAACGGAGGGTATTTGGAAGAACAATACCAATACCATTGAGGTGGATGAAGTATTGCGGCTTATCCGCGAACTTGCGGGCAGTGGAAAGAGCATTGGCGTAGTAACCTTCAATTTTTACCAGCAAGCCGCCATTCAGGATGCATTGGAGAAGGAAACCACATTACCCGAAGGCCTTTTTGTAAAGAATATAGAGAACGTGCAGGGTGATGAACGCGACATTATCATCTTCTCAATGGGCTATGCGCCGGATGAGAAAGGGCGTGTTTCCATGCAGTTCGGGACACTGAATATGCAGGGAGGGGAGAATCGCCTGAATGTGGCAGTTACGCGTGCGAGAGAGAAAATTTACTTTGTAACAAGTCTTTGGCCGTCGCAGCTGCAAACGGAACAAACAGCCAACGAAGGTCCGAAGCTGCTAAGGGCGTACATGGATTACGCATTGCAAGTATCGGAAGGCAAGTTTGAGCCGGCGCCGCTTGCTACCGGGCAATTCCGCTCCGACTGGCTCCTGAAAGAGCGGTTGGTACGACAAAACCCGGCATTTGAGAAAGAACTCCCATTTGGCGATATTACTGTAAAAGAAGAAGGGGCCTACAAGGGCTTGGTACTTACGGACGACGATCTTTACCATTACAGTAAGTCATCCAAAGAGCCTCACGCTTATTTGCCCCTTCTGTTGCGGTTGAAAAACTGGCCTTTCAGGCGCGTTTACAGCCGTGAATATTGGTCGGGAAACCTAAAAAACGGTCTGTTATAGTTCCTTGATACGGATGTTACGGTAAGAAACTTTGTCGCCGTGGTCTTGCAATGCAATCTTGCCCTTGGAAGATGCACCGAATCCTTGCCAGGTTTTGAACTTGCTGTTGGCAACGAGTTTGTCCCATTCAGCACCCTGAGTTGGGAATTCCACTACTTTTTTGCCGTTCAGCCAGCTTTCACCTTTGCCGTTTTTGATCACAATTTTCGCCTTGTTCCATTCTCCGGCAGGTTTTACCGCAGAGAAATTGGTTGGAGGAAGCATATCGTACAGTGAACCGGCTTTGTGGTTACCATCTTTACCTGCTTTCGCATCGGGGTGCTTCACGTCGTCGAGTACCTGGATTTCCGGACCGGTGGAATAAGGGCAGCAGTATTTTTTGTCTTCTATCACGTGGTAAATAATCCCGCTATTACCGCCTTCTGCAATTTTCCATTCCAGTTCGAGCTCAAAATCACCGTATTCTTTGTCGGTAACGAGGTCTTTTCCACCTTTTTCGGCCAAAACCACCGCCCCGTCTTCTATTTTCCATTGTGGCAGAACTTTGTCCTGTTGCCAGCTATGCCAACCATTCAGGCTCTTGCCGTCGAAAAGGGTAACCCATTTTCCTTTTTGGGCTTCTGCATCATTTGAAAAAGCCAACGCAGCCAGGGCGAGAACGGATGCTTTTCCGAAAGCCTTCCATTTTGTACAATTCATGTTTCGCTTGTTAAAGTTTTAGTCCACAATATTAAGTACTTTTTGAGTTTTCAAAGGCATATTTGGATCGAAAGTTGGCGGCTCCTATTTTTGGGAGTAGCTCAAAATAATCCGACAACCTATCCATATGGCTTCTATATTTTCAAGAATTGTAGCGGGGGAGATCCCTTGCCATAAAATCGCCGAAACGGAGGATTTCCTCGCATTTCTCGATGCATTTCCCATTGCGAAAGGACATACGCTCGTCATTCCGAAGAAAGAGGTGGATTACCTTTTCGATCTTGACAACGATTTGTACACAGGCTTGTTTCAGTTTGCCAAAAGCATTGTTCCCGCGTTGCAAAAGACGGTTCCCTGTCTGCGTATCGGTGTGAGCGTAATAGGCCTGGAAGTACCTCATGCGCATGTACACCTACTCCCGCTCAACAGCATGGCCGACGCCGATTTCAGCAAGAAAATAAAAACGTCGCAAGAAGAACTCGCGACGCTGGCTGAAAAGATCAGAAGTAATTTATAAGGCTCAGTAAAACGAGAAGTCTTTTCGAACACCCAGCATGAACCCGTAGGTTTTGCGGTACAAGTCGCCGATATCCGCTGCGTAGGCCCCTTTGACGGTCAAGCCTCCGAGAACGTCGAGCTTGGATTGCATCATAAGCATACCGGAGAATTGCCTGGGTGAACCCAGGAACGGTTCGAGGTAGGCGCCGCTGTTCTCCGAGAAGGAGAACTTACCCATCCACTGGATTCTCCGGAATAATGTACCTTCTAATCCAAGGTGCAACATCATGACGCGGTTATTGCTCGTAAAATTGTCAGCATAATTCGGCCATTTCCACTTGGTCTGCGAAGTTGGCGGGATAAACGGCGTTCCAATTGTCCTATCGTAATAGCCCCAGCCGTCGCGGACTTGCTGGTTGTTGAAGTAGTTGTCGTGGCCCCGTTTTTTACCGTCTCCAAGCACGAAATTGTCTCCTCCCTGGTCTTTGGTATACAGAAATTCCAGAACGGCGGCATTGATCTCGAAATTGGCTCCATAGGAGTTTTTACGCTTGATTCTGGCACCATACAGGCCGTCTTTGAGCCCGGTTAAGTAAAATAGCGAGCCATCCTCGTAAATGAATTGTCGGTAAAGAAAGATGCTGGTCTCATAAGTTTCGACCTCCATCGCCAAATCGATAGAACCAAGGTGGTTTCCGATCCGACTGGTACTATCGAAATAAGTGATATCGTCGCCGCTCCCTCCGATGGACCCTATGACGGCATTGACGTAGTTTTTAAATCCGGTAGGCATTTGCAGGCGATCGCCCGTAAGGCCCAGGTTTTTTTTAAGCCTTCCGCCCCATTGAACTTGATGGTTGAAGCCTCCGTAGAGTTTCAGCATCGAATTCGCCTTCCCGATACGCATATAGAAGGCTTTCTGATGGAATTTCAGATTTTCCGTAATAGGCCTGCTATTTTCAAACAACCCATCGGAATAAAATGCCTGGAATGAAAGCCAGCCTTTGGTGAAGGGGATGGGCACGAATCGGGTTGTTCCCAGGTAAATTTTGGGAATCGGCAATGCATTACCCGACCATGCGTAGGAGCCGGAACCTATCGTGGAGTCTGCCAGGCCGAGCGCCTGCTTCTTACGTCCCACATAAAGCTCCCAGTTTTTGTACCGCAATGTTACATGCGCCTGGGGAAGTATGAACTTGTTGGTTTGTACAAAATTGCCAACCGCTTCTACGCCCGCACCAACACGCCATTCATTGCGGGTTTTATTTTCCGATATAGTCCAGTAATGTTCCAGGCCGGCACGCGCGCTAAGGTTGGGCCCCGTTTTCGGGACGATCCCATATTGGTTGGATTGGATCCAGAAGGGCGTGTACCCGTTGGTACTGCCCATTCCCGCGAATTCCACGTAGTTGGTGGTCGAGTCGGTGTAGATTACAGGCTCCTTGGTCTCAGATTGGGAAAAGCCAAGGATGGGCACTAGTGTTAATATGAATAAAAGAAATCTCATAGGTGTGCCCTCACGCATTGTCCATAATGTGTATAATAGCCAACAAAAATAAGTATAACTTTTCTATTATCATATTGAACATATACGCCGCTTGATTGCTAAACGGATTAATCCAGGAAGCCGCTTTTTCGCAAGCCGATGGATAACCCGTAGGTGTTAGGATATAGCTTGCCAATATCCGACGATAATGCGGAATAAACACTGCATCCTTTTAAGATATTTAAGTTTTTTTCGGCACCCAGCCACAAAGACACTTGCTGCTTTACTCCCTCAAATGGTGTAAGAAAGGAGCCCGAATTGCGTGAATAAGTCCCGCGGAACGACCATTTCAAATGCAGCCAGGTGGCGGTTACTCCTGTATGAAACGCCCAGAAACGATTATTATTCGTGAATTCCGAATTATTACGGGGTAAATCATCATCGGTTGTACCCGATGCCGGGGCTAATGGCGTGCCGATACCGGATCCGTAATACGACCAGCCCCGTTGATATACATAGCTATTAAAGTAGTTTGCCCTTTCAAATAATGTGAGCTCGGATATCGGATAACGGTTGATCTGGTTGCGCGTTCCGATCACTTCGAGCAGAAATGAGTGAAATGCAAAATAGGAAGAACCTTTCGGAAGCGGCTTGGTGCGTTTTACGCTCAGCCCGTTCAGGCCGTCTTCAAAATTGGTAACCTTGAAAAGAGAACCGGTTTCATAGATGTTCTGGCGGTACACGAAGAAATTCCAATCTTTTCCATGCCATTCACCGCCAATGTCGAACGTACCGAAATGGTTACCGATTTTTCTGTAATCCAGGGTTTTGCCGGAAATCGTATACCAATAGGCTTTCAGCATATCTAGCCGGTACAGCGGCATTATTTCTTTTTCGCCGCCCCAGATAGCCTGGTGATTGGCGCCGAGGTAGACTCGGTAGCGGTGGGACTTTCTGCCAAGCCGGAAATAAAGCTGCTTTTGATGCAGGTACGTATCGGAAATGCGGGGAACGCTGCCGTAGTTAATACCGCTGGCACCCAGGTATCCATCCGAATAGGTGAATTTCAGCGCCACGAAGTCGTTGGTGAAGTAAAGCGGCAGGTATTCCTGAATCGCAACCTGCACCCGGGGATAAGGCCTTGCATTGCCGGCCATTGCAAGTGAGCCGGAAGAAAGAGTCGTGTCGACGAGCCCGGCAGTCATCCTTTTTTGTCCGGCGAGAATTTCAACCTTGCCAATCTTCACCGCGGCGTACAGATCGGACAGGAAACCATTGGCCGATTTACCATAGCTGGCAATGCCCTGAACGCCCGCGCTCCATTGGATCAGCCGCGGGTTGTGCGGGTTATAAACTTTATATATTCCAGCATCGACAATGCCAAAATTGCCGTTTAGCGGAATACTACCATTTTGGTTGGCATGTTGCCAGAAAGGAGTTTGGGCCGTTGCCCCGGCCGCCATTACCGACGCTTTATAGTATACTGTCGAGTCCTGGGCTTGTAATTTGAAAACGATGAGTAACAGATAAAGGGGTAGGTAAACTCGTATCAGGGAAAATAGGGACGACATTTAGTAAAACAGGGAAATAGTTCAGCCGTGTATGTGAAATCTTAAAGTTACCAGATAAAGCCGGATTTCCGCCAACTGATCATTATTGCCATATTTTGTGTGTACAATTGGCCAAAATCAGAGGCTAAGCTTAATCCGAAAACATCTCTTTTTGAGCTCAAAAGCGGCGCTTCAATTCTTAATAATAAGGAAGTTTGATTCGCAACCGGCCTGATCGGATCATCATAAGTGCCGGAGTTTTGGGAAAAACTGCCTTTCAGTAAAAAATTAAACTTTTTCCACGAAGCTTCGGCACCCAAATGGTAGGCGACGATCAGGTTGTTCGCGGTAAAAAGGTTTTTGGTTGTAATCAGGTTATCCCGCGTGGTTGTTTGCGGAGCGATCATCGGCGTGCCGAGGCTTCTTCCACGGTATGACCATCCCTGGTTGTAAACGTAATGATTGAAGTAATTGTCTTTTCCGAAAATGCCATTTAGGTAGTCGAATATCGCTCCACCCTGGTTTTTAGTGTAGAGGAATTCAAATAGCAGGGTGTTGAAGCGGAATGCGGGGGCGTTTTCGCTTTTTTGCCTTCTTTTAAACCGTAATCCACTCAGCCCGTCGGATACCGTGGACAGGTTGGAGAGTGAGCCGTCTTCGTAAATCGTTTGGCGATACAGAAAAATATCCCATCGTTTTCCCTTCCATTCCGCTGCGACGTCGATGGTTCCGAAATGGTTTCCTACACGGCTGTGGCTCCACGGTTTTCCGAATATGACATACTCATAGGCTTCGGCCTTTTTGAGGCCCCCGGTAAAGATTTTATCTTCGCCGCCCCACATGGCCTGGTGATTAAAACCTGCAAACAAATTGAGTCGATGCGTGCGCTTACCGAGTTTCAGGTAAAGGGATTTTTGATGCAGATAAACGTCAGGAACACTGGTGACGTTGCCATAATGCACCCCTGCCGATCCTAAAAGCCCGTCACCGTAGGAAAATTTGAATGAGAAGATGTCGTTACCTGGGATCAGGCTTACGAAGTTGGGTGTTGAAAGCTGAATCTTGGGATAGGGACGGTAGTTGGGCGACATGGCTATTGGCCCCATCGTAAGGAGGCTATCACCCAGGCCCATGAACTCCTTTCGTTGGCCAATGCTCAATTCCACAGGACCGGCCTTACCGGCAATGAATAAATCGGTAAAGAATGCATCGGACTTTTTACCGGCAAAACCTACCAGCTCGGCTCCTCCCGACCATTGGAAGAATCGTGGGTTATTTCGGTTGTAGACCCGGTGAAAGCTGGCAGCTCCTTGCACAAACGAGCCCTTTTCGGGCATTGAGGCATTTCGATTGGCATAAAGCCAAAGCGGCACACCGGCAGTAGAGCCGGCTGCATTGATTCCGGCGGAGTAGAAAAACGTAGAATCCTGTGAGTAGCTTTCAGCACAAAGTGCTGCCCAGAATAGCAGCACATAAAAGAATTTCCTCATTCCAGGACTATTAAGAATTTACGAGGTGTCAGAGGGATTACCTGCCCTTCTTGCCGAAAATAACTACGGCCGTCAGGAGTATGATTTTCAATTCCAGGAACAAGTTCCAGTTTTTGATATAGTAGAGATCATACATGAGTTTGTGGCGCGCGTCGTACACACCTGCTCCGTACGAATACATGACCTGCGCATAACCGGTGATGCCGGGCTTGATATTGTGGCGAAGGTTGTAATACGGAATGATTTCGTCGAATGTTTCGGTAAACACGGGACGTTCCGGACGAGGACCGATCAGCGAGAGATCACGTCTGAAAATATTGATGATCTGAGGCAATTCATCGATACGCGTCAGACGCATGAATGAGCCGTACGAGAATATCCTGGAATCGTTCTTTTTCGAAAATGATGCTCCGTCCCGCTCGGCATCCAGCCTCATGGATCTGAATTTGATACAGTTGAACGGCCTGTTATTCATGCCTACGCGCTCCTGAAAATAGAAGACCGGGCCTGGGGATTCCAGTTTGATTCGAAAATAGCTGAGAATCCAGATCGGGAATGTAAGGAGAAACAGGATAACGGAAATCGTAATGTCGATGATCTTCTTGGGGTAACGAACCCTTCTGCCGAAGGTGGGGACTGTCAGAAGATTTGGATTGATTTCGGTGACGTCGTCGGGAATGTATACTTTTTTGAGGTCTCTTTCGCAGAAATCGTAAACGGTGGTGATTCGGATCGATTTGTTTTTTCGGACAACCAGCTCGTAGATTACTCGGTTGCGTCGGTCGTACTGCGGATTGGTAACCAGGTGTATTTTTTCAAATCTGTCGAGTAGCGGCCTTACGGTGTGGTTGAGAAGATAATCGTCGTTATCTGAGTGTGGTATCAGGATAATCTCCTTGTATCTTTTGAGAAGTAACGCCAGATCTTTTTTTTGAAGGAAGTAGTCGTAGCTGGTGACAATCAGGACTTCTTCTGAAACGGCGGTTTTGCTTAGAAGCCGGTGAATGTACTTGCGGTCAGATACGTAAGTGTTGCCCATATGTGTGTATTTTATGAACTAAAAATAGTGTGATTGTAGAATATACGTGTGTTGAAGCTACAAGTTTAGGAATAAACTTTTGAAATACGAAATTATAAATATGGTCAAATCAAATATAATTTTTGGCAGAGAAGGGCTTTTGTGCTAAAAATTAATATTTGGCGGAGAAGGGATGAAACTACTACCGGCAAATATAGGGAAGGTTTCGGCACAAAATATTATTTTACTGTAAAGAATTTTTCCGTTTTTTTTTAGCTCCTGTTACTTCCGGTTGATTTGAGCGATTTATCACATTTCCTATAATCATTACCCGCCCGTATGTGTCCGGGCGGTGAAGTTCAGGCTATCGATTTGTAGAGGGAAAGGTACATCTGGTACATTGCACCCACCGTGAAATACTGCTCGTACGACTTCCTTGCTTCGGCTTTTGCAGTAGAAAGTTCGGCCGGATGGTTCGCATAATGCAATATCTGGTCTGCGAACTCACTTGCCGTATTGGCTACTGCCCTGCCATTCAGTCCGTTAAGTACCTCTCCGATGCCGCCTACGTCAGAAGCGATTACAGGAACCGAGTAGCACAAAGCTTCGAGGATCGACATAGGCATACCCTCGTAATTCGAGGGAAGCATGAACAGGTCGGCGTATTTCAGCAGACGGTGTGCGTCTTCCGCTTCGCCGAGGCAGTATGCATTCGCCGGAAGGTCGGCCATTTCATCTTTATTGCCTATCCAGAAAAAATGGATATCGTGGCCGGCGAGCATTTCCGCTACTTCACAAAAAAGCTCGAATTTCTTCTGAGGCGAAATCCTTGCAATGCACATCACTTTAAAACCGGATTTTGACCGGATCATTTCGGCCAGGCGATCGTAACTTTCACCGTGATTCTCAGGAACGTCGGTAGAGTAATCGGTAATGCCGTTGTAAATGTAGGAGACGTTTTTCTTGATACCCTCACTCAGCAGGTTATCGTAATCGTACTTGCTTACTCCAACAATATGTTTGGCCCTGATTTGAAGCAGACGTTCGAGATGGAGAAATTTCCTGAATGCAACCCGGATGGAATCAAAGCCGTGGACAGTGTAGACGATTTTTTTTCGCGGAAATGCCAGTCGACCAAGAATCCCGATTTTGGAAGAATGCAGGTGAACGACGTCAGGCTTGAAAACCTGGTAAAGACGGCGCAGTTCGTTCACCACCTTATGCTCTTTCGAAAGGCTGATAGAGCGCTGCAGCGGACTAATCTTCCATTGGCCCACCTCCGAGGGAAGCACCTTCCACAACTCTCCGTCCTCCGACGACGCCACCATTACCTCATGACCGTCATTGACAGATTCCCGTGCCAGATTGATCACTACAGATTGGGCACCTCCGAGTTCAGCAAGCGTGATGACATGTAATATTTTCATAATCTCAATAACAATTCCCAAGGAACCGCTTCCCTATTAAATGCGAAATTAATGGCTGCCTGCGGCGTTGCTTCCTCTTAGGACACCTCCGATACTGCGTATCAGGGATTCGGAATAGGTGCCTACCGTTTTAAACCCTTCGTAGCTGCTTGTCGAGATCCGGTCGTAAAGACGCGGATCGGCGATCACGGATTCCAGTTTTTTCAAAGAATGACCGAATGTTTCGGTTGTGCTAATATCAGCAAAAATTGCTGTCTTCATGTCCTCCGCGTAGTTCGGAATTTCACCGACCGCGGTCACGAAGCAGACCAGCCCGTTTTGCATTGCTTCCGCCACGCTCATGGCCATTCCTTCGTTGGTACTCAGCTGAATCAGGAAGTTATAGTTCCCGAATAGTTCCAGCTTTTTGCTTCCGTTCACTTCACCCCGGAACCATATCCGACTTTCCAGTTGTTCGGCGCGGATATACTCTGTTACCGTTTCGAGCATTCCATCGTTCCTGCCATAAATATCGAGCGATGCATTGTACCCGCGATCGACCAGGTACCGGACGGTGTCGACAGCCAAAGGTAAGTTTTTTACGGAATTGATCCGCCCGAGAAACATAAACCGCACGTCCTGGTTATTGAAGGGCGGGGCTGTTTTAAAATCCGGTGAATGGCTGGTAAAAAAAGAAATGACTTCAACAGGTACGGAAGGCTTTAACTGCCTGGTTACAAATGTGGCCGTAGCGCGGGAATCGGTAAAGACAGAATCGGCGTGACGGATAGCTGCCTGACTGAACAGCCGGTCGAAACGATGAAAAAAAGCCGTATTATGAATAAAAGAGATGAATCGTATTTGGGGCCTGAGCTTTTTGGCCATGACGCCAAGCAACGATGCCCGCCAAAGCGAGCAGATCATGACGTCGGGTGAAAAACGTAATATGAAGCGGATCATCTTGGGAATGACCAACGGATACATACTTAACTTATAATCGAACGGAACCATGCATGACTTTTCCGTAGCGGAGAGGTGGCTGGTTATATTCGCATCGATGCTTCCCAAAACCATCACTTTCAGGTCAAACTGCCTGTTAAGTTCCGGTAATGCCGATAGCATGGCTACTTCAACGCCTCCGATCTGCACATCGTGCAGTATGTAAAGTAATTTTTGTTTTTTCAAAGCTAGTGTGTTCTCACATGGTAGGTTTCTATTTCAGTACGCTGCTCCATTGCTCCATAATACCGCCGAGTTCGAGTGCTTGGAGTCTTTGCGATTTGTAATTTCTCATGCGGCCGCGGAGGGCATCGTCGTTCATCAGCCCCACCAGTGACTGAGACAATTTACTTACATTACCCGCTTCCACCAGGATACCGTTTTGCCCTTGCTCGATCAGCTCTTCCGGACCGGTGTCACAATCGAAAGCCACAATTGGCAAATGGAATGCCAAAGCTTCCAGGAGCACCATCGGCAAACCTTCGAACCTTGAACTCAGGCAGTAGATGGATGCTGTTTCAAAATAAGCAAAAACGGCTTTCGTAGCACCCACGAGTTCAACCGAACTCCCAATTCCAAGTTCCGTTATTTTCTTTTCGAGAAGGGGTTTGTCTTCCCCATCGCCGATGATGAGCAGCTTCCATTCATTCCGAAGTTCTGTGGGAAGTTCGCCCCAGGCGTCTACGAGCAAGTCGAAGCCTTTCTGGAAAGTAATCCTCCCAACGGAAATAACTGTCTTGGAAGGGCTGTCATTTACCTTTTGTTCTTCCAGAAACATGGGATTGGGAATGTGTACGAGTTGTGCACGGCGGTACCATGCTCCTTGCTTCCAGAACTGTATGTCGCGGGCGGTCAGGGTTACAATTTTGTCGGCGAAGCAAAGGGCCAGCTGCCGTGCGAACGACCGGGCTGCTATGCCCAGGTTTACCTTGAAGTTGAAATGCTCCCACACCACATGCCGGATGCCGGTAAAGGCCAGCGAGGGCACTGAATATGTCGCCATGATCGATTCTACCGTCACGAACGTGTCGATATGGTTATTGTTGACGAACTGCCTGATCTTATGCTGCGAGTAAAGGATTTTCCGAACGCCTTTCAGATCTTCGATATGCAGGCTGGTTACCTTTACATTCGGCTCGAAAGGAAAGAAAATCTTGGCTGGATCGCCATAAAGGCCCAACACGTGAACATTATAATTTCTTTTGGCAAGTTCGTTGATGATGACCGAAGCTACACGTTCCGTTCCGCCGACCGCCGAGATATTATAAATAAAGAAAACAATATTAGGCATACGATTTTGATCCGGTGATCACTTGGAGCACCATGTACAGGATTTTGGCTACCACATAAGATACTGTCAGGAATAGAAGGGCCCAGAAGCTTGTGTTACCAAACAGCAAAAGGTCATCTACGAGGCGGGTTGAGCAGCTTATCAGGACCACGATGAACAGGAACGAGTAGTAGTTCATATTTATCGGGTTAAGGTTTTTATAAATGCTACGCAGATAACCCAACAAAAGACCGATGATCAGCGCATAGACAATGCCGCCCCAGAGTCCGAAGAAATGGTAGGCGAGGTAATTGTATCGTCCGTTTGCCCCCGAAGTCCGGCGGCCGGAATAATATGCAAATACATCTACGCCGATAGGCTCAGGCGGTATAATCTCAAAACCGAGGTTTTTCAGGATTGTTCCCCAGCCTGGATAAAACGCATATTTTAGAAAAGAGGATTCCTGGATGCTGTCCATGACGTCGTCGTAATAGCCCAGGAGGAAAATATCGCCGCTCGACATAAGGCGCAAGCCGACCTGTTGGATAGCCGAAGAAGCATCAGCCCCCACGGAGATCATGACGATAGCAATAGGAAAGCTCAGCAGGACTGCCATCAGCGGCCAGGAGATCTTGATCGTGCTCATCCGCCCTTGAGCGACCATCGGATAGGTAATCAGGAAATACGTGACGAAGAAAACTACGATGGATGATTTAGATCCACTGGTAGCGATATCGAGCAATACTGCGAAACAGATGAACAGCTCGAACAGATTGAGCCTCTGTTTTAGATAGAGTATCTTGTAATACAGTGTCATGATCACCAACGACCGGTAGGACACAAGAAATGCCCTTACAATGCCGTGGCCCTCATAGGCGGAAACGTGGTTGTGCTCCGTACTGAGAAGTACAACTCCGACTGTTTTCAGGTTGACGGCCTCTACGATAAGGTAGGCGGTACAAACTACAAAAACGAATAGATCGAACTCACTTATGCCCCGGGTCGGAATTTCAAGTTTATTTGTGTCGCCTCCGAATTTGATTACCGGAATGTAGGCGGCTATTGTCATCCCCAGGAATAGGGCGATTTCTGTCCCTAAAAAGGACCAGCCGTATATTGGTTTGAGGGTCTGATCGGAATACAGAAAGTATACGCAAAATGCCCCTCCGGTGAGGTTGATGACCGTGATGAGAAAGGGGTCGAGGATTCCCCAGTAGATTTTTCGGTAGAGGAAAAGGTAAAGGCACAATAATCCCGCATAAATACTCCCATAAAAGAGCCAGTTATCGAGGATTGCCCTTACGAAAATATCATTTCCCACCTTTCAAGCTGTTTTTAAAATTCGAAACCTTTACACGCAGCCAGTAGTAGGAACCCACCGCGCTGCCCAGATTATCGTAAACGATGCCGATGATGTCCTTCTTATGCCGATGGTCGACGTTTACTGAGCTCATACCCAGGTCATTGTATATTGAAATCAGTTTGGGCATGTAAACGAAGTGAGCAGCAAAGCGGCTGTACAGTTCAACGTTATAAATGTGATCGGCCGTTAATTTATAGTCTAAGTTATACTTCTTTTGCTTATAAACGGACCGCGGGTAGAAAATGGCCTGATGCGAAATGTTCCGCAATGCGATATTCCATCTGCTGACTTTGCCGGTGTAGATCTGATTGCTTTTTTTTAGATAGGTGTTCCCGTAGTAAATACCGTCGGCGTCAGTCATCTCGGCGACAACCTCTTCAATGATCGTCGGCGAAGCCAGCGCATCGTCACATCCCAGAAAGAAAACCCAGTCGCCTGTGGCGAGATCGAGCCCCTTGTTCATGGCATCGAATATCCCGCTGTCGGCCTCACTTTTCCAAAGGGCGATCCCATGCTCGTATTTCCGGATGATATCCAGTGTCCCATCGGTCGAGAGCCCGTCCAGGATGATGTACTCAATGTGAGCATAGCTCTGGCTAACGACACTTTTGATGGCATTTTCGAGGTCTTTCTCGCCGTTCCTTACAACTGTGATGATCGAAATTTTGGGGTACTGCATAACTTAGCTTTGACGGCAACTTTCTACTTCCCTGATGAAGTTGTCGCGATATTTTGTAATCGTGAAATTTTGAAAAACATGCTCCCGTGCGCGCCCGGCCAGGTCTGCGTAAAGGGAGTGGTCATTGAGCAACCTCTCTAATTCGGCGGCAAGGCTATACTCGTCGGACCGATAGAGCAGTCCGGTCTGCCCGTGTTGAACGATCTCACTGGTACCGGCCGAATCAAATGCCACCACCGGAACACCGTACATCATTCCCTCGATCGTCACGCGTCCAAGCGCCTCATTAGGCGAGCACATCAGCAATACGTCCAGCCGGCGATAAATACTTTGAATATCTTTGGTAAACCCGGTGAACTGAATATGCTCGCTGATACCTTGTTCCTTGATGTAGGCTGCAATTTCTTCATAATAAGCTGTATCGCCAATTTCGCCTACAATTTCCAATCTGATGGGAATCCCTTTTTTAACGAGCGCATTCACCGCTTTTACGGCCGTCATCTGGCCTTTGGCGGGATCGATGATGCCTACTATACCTGCAAGAGGCGTTTCAGGACGCATACGCGGGGATACTTCCGGAAGTGTGTCGACCAATCCATTGTATATCACGACATATGGTGCGGTAACACCGGCCTCGATAACCCTTTTCCGGGCAATGCTTTTGGAAATACAAATAATGCGTGCTGCCTTGTTGGCCCAGAACCGGAATGAAGATTTACCAAAGTTGTATTTTAGCTGATAATCCTCATAGACGAACTCCCGGATGTGCCAAAGGTGTTTCCGGCCCGAAAAGAATGCAACGAGCGCACCAAAGAAGATCACCGATGAGTTGGTATGGATCAGATCGACTCGTCTTCTGATCACTAACAAGGCAATGTACGAAGCCGCCAGCACATTGAATACAAACCTCTTAATGCTGTGAAACCATTGCGGGAACCGGGGGGCTTTGTGAATATCGTTGGCAAATTTGACAACCCTGCATTCGATACCGTTCCTGGCCAGTTCTTTGGGGAAATCGCCGTCTTCGAGGCATATCACCCACCAGTCGATCTGCTCCCGGGTTGCGATAAGTAAAGTTAAAAGGGACCTGTTCGCACCGTAAAGTGGGCCATAGTGACTGAATGACAGTATTTTAGGTTTTTTGTCGATCCTCATTACTTACTTTTCAAATGGCTCAATTGAGTGAAAGGCGGAGAGGAGCGCGGGATCTGTGAGGTAAGCCTGGAAATCAAAATAGGAAGCATGTGTAAAAGTTGATTATGAGCGCAATACATTCTATTCGCTTGCGCCCGAAACGATCTTCTGAATTACTTTTTCTTTGATGAGGAGAATATATAAAAGGGTAAAAAAGCCGCCAAGAAAGCCCCAGATCAAGCCTATGCGTAACCTTTTCGGGCTACTTTTCACGAGAGGTACTTTCACTGGTTCGAGCACTTTGAATACCGGCCGCTCTTCTTTCACGGTAACTTTGGCCTGCTCATACCGCCTCACTAGGTCGCTGTAAAGCGATTCCGACAAGATATATTCGGCCTGCAAACGTTGTTCTTCGATTTTGGCAGTGTTTGAAAAGATATTTCTGTTCTGGTCGCGATAGCTCTGAAGCGCATATTCCGCGGTGCGGAGCCTGGCTTTGGCCTCTTTCACGCGATCGGCTAGCAAGCCTTCACGTTGGCTTGCTTTGGATGAGCGGTAATCTTCTACGTAGTCGACCAGGTATTTTTGAGCCGCTTCCACGATAATCGCCGACACGAATGGATCGACGGTTTCCGCGCTGATCATAATCACGCCGCTCTTTTGATCCACTTCTGCCGAAAGCAGGGAAATGGCCCCGGCGATATTGGATTGTTCCGAAAGCGAGTACGAAAGGATTCCTTCCCTTTTCAGCTTAACCTCTTTAGCAGGAGCCTTGGATGAAGAGGAAAACAGGCCGGATAGCAACCCGGGCTTGGCCTGCGCTCTCATGAAATCCATGAGCGTTTTATAAGGCTTGTTGTCCTTATCCACCACCGGCTGTTTGAGCAGGTATTCACCAAACGGCGAGCTTTGCATAATAGTGGGGTAGAGATCCGGTTGCAACTTTTCCGCGCCGTCGCCATTAAGGCCTGCACCCAACAGGGAAAACGAGCCTCTTCTGGATGTTCCGTATTCAGGCAACAAACTTACTTTTGCCTCGTATTTCTTTTGAAGCGTGAAACTGTACGCCACACCGGCTACCACCGCTACGATCGCAACCAGTATCAGCAATTTGATATACTTTCCTACAAACAGGATGATATCGATGAAACGTATTTCCGAAGCATTGAATGAACTCTCCTTGCTCTCGGTGGCTACCGGCTTTTTTTCTGGATGGGATATCATGGTTAATTATTTCTGCTCAGGGTAATTACCGCCAATGTGAGTGTACTAACCATCGAAGCGATGAAAGAGAACAATGCGATGCGCTCGCCAGGTGTTTTCTGACGGTCCGGCTCAGCTACTTTCACCGGCACGGTCACAACCGCACCCGGTTCAACTTTGGGATAAGACCTGAAAAACAGGAAATTTTTGGTTCTGTGCGTCCGGCCGTTTGGATACGACACGTACACGCGCTTTTTCCAACCCTGCTCGGTATAACCACCGGCCTGGGAGATATAATCGTCATAGCTGAACTTGGAATCAAAGTTCATAACCGACGGGTTGTGTACGCCACCCTGGATACGCACTGTTTCGAGGCGTCTCGGGATCACGAGGGTATCACCGTGCATCAGTAGCAGGTTCGAAGGAAGCGAGGGCTTGTTGACAATCGCTTCAATGTCGACCGCAATCAGCTCCTGGCCCCGGTAGAAACGCGCACCGGGTAAATATGCCTCTGACCGCAGCCCGCCCACTTTACCGAACAAATCTGAAATCCGTTCGAAATTATTGATAATGGTATAATTACCCGGATACCGTACTTCACCTATAACCGTCACTGATTTCTGTGGTTCGTAACGCGGTGACTTGCGTACAACGATGATGTCCTGAGGTTGGAGCTTGAACTTCTGGTCGTCAGGGTTGAGAACCAGGTTATCGGCTACGTCGATCGAGAAAATGCGAACGTTTTGCGAAGAAGGCAGGTCGAGCGTATCGTTTTTCACACGACGCGATACTTCGATGCGGTAGGGGATACCACCTTCCGTGTAACCACCAGCCTGGAAAATAAGGTCGGCGATGGTAATGTCTTTGTAATAATAATAGTTACCTGGATTGATCACGGATCCCGAAATGGTCAGGAATGTGAATTCTTTCAGGTCTTCCACAGATTTGATCGTCAGGATATCGCCTGCGAGCAATGGAATATCCGCTATTTCACCGTTCACAAGCTTGCGAAGGTCAATCGCCACAATGCCTGTCTGGGTTTCACCGCTGGACCGTTCGAGGATTGCGCGGTTCAGGAATGCGCGTGGGCTAAGTCCCTGCGCCATTTGGATCAGTTTCAGAACAGAATTACAACGCTCTTCCAGTGCATACGGGCCAGGCAATGTAACGGCACCCCGGATTTCGACCTGATTGGCTACAATGTCAAGTATCCGCTTTACATTGAAAATGTCGCCGTTCTTGGGTGCGAAAGTTTCGATTTGAAGCGAATCAATGCTACCAATCATATAGTTGGTTCCGGTATTGCGCTGGTAGGTAAAAGTCTTCGTATAAGCTTCCGGCGTGAAACCTCCGGCATATCGGATGATGTTTCCAAGGGTTTCGCCCGGTTTGGCTTCGAAAATACCGGGGCGTTTTAATTGACCATTCAGTTCTATTCTTGTTTCAAACGGTCTGATGAGGATAATGTCCTGGTCTTGCAACGCAATGTTGTCGCGCAGGTCGGCATCCACCAGAAACTTGTAGAGGTCAATTTTTCGGATAACCTTGTTGTTCCTGATTACCTCGATATTGCGGTAGGAGCCGTTCAGGCTTGGGCCGCCGGATATTGACAGCGCATTAAATGCAGTGGCGAGCGACGACACGGTGTAAGTGCCCGGACGAGCCGCTTCTCCCGTGATCATCACGTGTATGCTGCGCACATTCCCCAGTGTAATGGATGAATAGGTCCCCGAACCCGGGCGGTTGAGCGTCGAATATGCCTGGCGCAAGCGGTTTACAATGCGTTCGCTTGCTTGTTCGATCGTCAGCCCATTGACGTATACGGGAGCCAGGTTGAGCATTTTTACTGTTCCTTCCGGACTGATTTTCATGCGGAAGTTATCCACCGCATTTCCGTAAATATCCACAACGATTTCGTCCTCGGGTCCTAGAATATAGTTCCTGGGAGTTGCAATGCGAAGGTTAGGCTCGAAGGTAGAAGTGGTACGCGAAAAGAAAGCGGAGCCAAAAGTGCGGCTCAGGCGGCGGTTTCGCGCGCTTCTTGCATTAGTGGAGTCGCGCTCGTTGTTGGCTTCGTCGTCGAGCTGATCCGCATCGTCCTGATCCCTGGTTTCATCCAGTTCGTCCCGGTTGGGGTCATTGGTTTGCTTTTCATTAGGCTTTTGTTGAAGCCGTTTGCGCATGGTGGATATCTGATCCAAAGTGTAGCCCCTCTGCAACGCTGCTTTTTCGATATCCATGTCCGACATCCCGGCCGATTTAGCTTGGTTGTAAAAGTCGACAGCCTGCTGATTGGTTACCTGCGAAGGGTCGATCTTAGGTTGTGTCGGATCCGTGGGAAGCTGGGGAGAAGTATTGTTTTGAGCAAAAACCCCGATGTTGGTCAGAAGGAGCAGCAACAATAAGGTATTCCTGAAACAGGATCTTACGAAGGATTGATAATGCATGCAGTGTAGTTTAATTACAATCAGGACCGCTCCGTTTCCGGATGGTCCTGTGGTTAAATTTAAATGATGCCCGGGGCAAATCTACAAAATCTTACTTTATTTAAAGTATCAGTCGAATCTATCTCGTGTTGTTCATGCATTTGCGCCTTCCACGCGGATTGCCAGCTCTTTAAGCTGCCCGTCCGAGATCGTCGACGGAGAATCAATCATCACGTCGCGACCTGAATTGTTCTTAGGGAATGCAATGAAATCCCGGATCGAATCCGCGCCGCCGAAAATCGAGCAGAGCCTGTCGAAACCAAATGCAATACCGGCATGAGGAGGGGCGCCGAATTCAAATGCATTCATCAGGAAGCCAAATTGTTCCTGGGCTTCTTCCGCCGAGAACCCGAGGATCTCGAACATTTTCCGTTGAAGCTCTTTTTCGAAGATCCGAACAGAACCTCCGCCAACTTCAACGCCGTTGATCACCATATCGTATGCATTGGCCCTAACCAGACCCAGATTTTTATCCAGCAGTGCGATATCCTCCGGTTTCGGGCTGGTGAACGGGTGGTGCATCGCGAACCAGCGGTTTTCTTCTTCGCCGAATTCGAGAAGCGGGAAGTCGATCACCCACAGCGCGCGGTATTCGGCAGGGTTACGCAGCCCCAGGCGTGAGCCTATTTCGAGGCGTAGCTCATTGAGCTGCTTACGCGTTTTATCGCCCTGGCCCGACAGGATCAACAGCAGATCACCCGGCTTTGCATCAAACGCTTCCACCCATTTTTTAAGCTCTTCTTCGGTATAGAATTTGTCAACCGACGACTTGATTGATCCATCGGGGTTGTAACGAACATATACCAGACCTTTCGCTCCGATTTGCGGTCGCTTAATCCAATCGGTCAGTTCATCGACCTGCTTTCTCGTGTAAGCAGCGCAGCCGGTGGCATTGATACCGACTACAAGGCCAGCATCGTCGAATACACCGAAACCTTTTCCGGAAGTAAGGTCGCGGTCATCGCCTTTCAGCTCTACGAACTGCATATCAAAGCGAATATCCGGTTTGTCGGAACCGTACAGGCGCATCGCATCCGCATAAGTCATACGCGGAACTTCGGGGAGATCGATATTTTTTACTTTCGCGAAAAGCTCGCGGATCATGCCTTCGAATGTGTTCAGAACGTCTTCCTGCGTCACAAACGACATTTCACAGTCGATTTGCGTAAACTCCGGCTGACGATCAGCGCGCAGATCTTCATCGCGGAAACACTTCACGATCTGATAGTAACGGTCGAAACCGGCCACCATCAGCAGCTGTTTGAATGTCTGTGGCGATTGAGGCAATGCATAAAACTCGCCCGGGTTCATACGGCTTGGTACTACGAAATCGCGCGCGCCTTCGGGGGTGGATTTGATCAGTACAGGAGTTTCTACTTCGATGAAATTCAGGTTATCGAGGTAAGCGCGGGTGTAGCGCGCTACCTGATGGCGCAATTGCAGGTTTTGGCGGACCGTATTTCTGCGAAGGTCGAGGTAGCGATACTTCATGCGGATATCGTCGCCGCCGTCGGTTTCGTCTTCGATCAGGAACGGAGGAAGTTTCGCAGGGTTCAGAATATCGAGTTCCGAAACGCGGATCTCGATATCGCCGGTAGCGATCTTGTCATTTTTTGACAGACGTTCGATCACCGCACCTTTGGCTGAAATCACGAATTCGCGGCCCAGAGAGCGGGCAGTTTCCAACACATTTGCGGGGGTTTTACCCTCTTCGAACAGCAGCTGGGTAATGCCGTAACGGTCACGCAGATCGAGCCAGATCATGCCTCCCTTATCGCGGACGCGCTGAACCCAACCACATAATACAACATCTTGATTTACATGTTCTAAGCTTAATTCCCCGCAGGTATGTGTACGTAACATATAACTATTTTAATACTGATATAATGAAAGTCGCTGATAATAAATGCGGCAAAAGTACGTATTTTTAGCAAATCTAACATGAAGTGTTTTCTATGAAAATATATGACGGCGTGAGCAGACGAGTGGGGCCGATCTTATCTTCACTTGTATTTTGCGTTGCCTGTTCATGCGGCGACCCTGAGCCTTCCCCCGGAGGAGGAGGCCTGTCGGACCAGTTTGAAACGACGCCCGAGCAATTTCCGATTGCAGCAGGTATTATTGATGAAGCGTCCGGTCTGGCGGCGAGTGCAACCATGCCCGGTTACTTGTGGACGGTCCAGGATTCGGGTCAGCCGAACTCTTTATACCTCATCAGCAAAGACGGCAAAACCATCAAAGAATATGATATACCTGGCAGCAACAACCACGACTGGGAAGAAGTGGCTGTGGGCCCCGGCCCGGATAATGGCGTGTCGTACGCATTTATAGCGGATATCGGCAACAACAATCAGCCGGTAACCCCCACTAATACCATTTACCGCATTCCGGAAATCAAGGGTGCGGATGGCTCTTTCAGCCAAAGCGCATTGCAGAAGATCACTTTCAGTTACCCTGATGGCGCCAGGGATGCAGAGGCATTGATCGTCGATCCCGTGACGAAGGACATTTTTGTGTTATCGAAAGAATTGCAGGGCACAAACATTTACCGTCTTGCATTTCCACAGTCAACCACAGATGTGAGTGTGGCCGAAAAGGTCGGTACTGTTCCGGGTGTGTTATTTGCAACGGCGGCAACCATTTCCAGGGACGGTAGCGAAATAATGGTTCGCACCTACACGAACGGATTTATTCCGGCTGTATACTATTGGAAAAGAAGTAATGGTGAAACGGTGGGTCAGACGCTTGTGAAATCTGCGAATAAAACTTTGACTGTCGCGCTTGAACCGCAGGGTGAGGCGATCTGTTTTGAAAATGAAAATAAGGGTTTCTATACGCTGAGCGAAAAAGGAAATGCTGCCAGTGTGTCATTGAATTACTACAAGAGAAAATAATCACAACCTATGATCAAAAATCTACTCCGCGCAGCGCTTTTCGTGCTGGCACAGCATGCTTATGGGCAGATTGCCTCCGACGAGCAGTACATCCGTGAAAACTATTCCAAAGCGGAATACGACATTCCGGTGAGGGACGGTGTGAAGCTTCATACCATTGTTTATTCTCCTAAGGATGCTTCGGCCGACAAGAAGTATCCCTTTTTAATGCAACGCACGTGTTACAGCGTGGCCCCCTACGGCGCCGATAAGTATCCGCCACGCCTCGGCCCTAGCCCCGCGCTGATGCGCGACAAGTTCATATTCGTATACCAGGACGTGCGCGGGCGTTACCTGAGTGAGGGTACCTGGACGAACATGACTCCGCATATCGATCAGAAGAAAGGCAAAAATGACGTCGATGAAGCGTCGGATACCTACGATACCATTGAATGGCTGCTTCAAAATGTGGCCAACAACAATGGCCGCGTGGGGCAATGGGGTATTTCGTATCCCGGGTTTTATACCACGGCCAGTGCATTGGCCGGCCACCCCGCATTGAAAGCTTCTTCGCCGCAAGCGCCGATTGCCGATTTCTTTTTTGACGATTTCCATCACAATGGCGCATTTACCCAGGGCTATTACCTCACATTCCCGGTTTTTGGTATCAAGCCGCCGAAGCCTACAACCGACTCGTGGTTTGCAGGCGAAATGTTCACGCCCAAGCCGGATGGGTATACCTTCAACCTGGAAATGGGTTCTTTGAAGAACTTTGATAAATACTATGCACAGAACTTTTACTGGCAGGAGACGGTCAATCACCCTAACAAGGACGAGTTTTGGAAGAAACGTGATATTCTACCGCATTTGAAAGGGGTGAAGCACGCATTCATGACCGTGGGCGGCTGGTTCGATGCCGAGGATTTGTATGGTCCTTTGAATACCTATAAAACATTGGAAAAGAACAACCCTTCCATGTATAACACATTGGTGGTAGGGCCATTTGGTCACGGCCGTTGGAGCCGTGAAACCGGACATACCCTGCACAACGACATTTATTTTGGCGATAGCATTGCCACCTTTTACCAGAACAATATCGAAGCGAAGTTCTTCAAGCATTTCCTGAAAGAGGCCGGCGATGGAAAGACCGGTTTGCCGGAGGCTTATTTGTTTGATACAGGCAAAAAAGAATGGAAGACATTCGATAAATGGCCGTTAGTGAATGCCGAGAAACGCAAGCTGTATTTTCATTCAAAAGGTAAACTGGATTTCAATGCGCCTAAGGAAGGCAAATCGGCGACCAATTATGTGAGCGATCCTTTGAAACCGGTGCCTTATACCGCCAACTACAAGCAAATGTCGGGCTTTACGCCGTTTGAATACATGTCGGAAGACCAGCGTTTCGCTGCTACAAGGCCCGATGTGTTGGTTTTTGAAACAGACATCCTGACCGAAGATGTTACGCTGGGCGGGGAGATCAATGCGTTGCTGAAATTCAGTACTACCGGTACCGACGCCGATTTCTTCGTAAAACTGATTGACGTTTACCCGGACGACGAAAAGAACCATGCCTATATGCCCGATCCGAAAGTGGTGCTCGCCGGGTATCAGCAAATGGTACGCAGCGAAGTAATGCGCGCCCGCTTCCGCAACAGTTTTGAGAAACCCGAACCCGTGGTAGCGGGCAAGGTGACCGACCTGAAATTCCGTTTGCAGGATGTGCTGCATACTTTCAAAAAAGGCCACCGCATTATGGTTCAGGTTCAGAGTACGGCATTCCCGCTTTTTGACCGTAACCCACAGAAGTACGTTGAAAATATTTACAAGGCACAGGATTCGGATTTTACCACTGCCAAACACACTATTTATCATCAGGCCGACGCTCCCAGCGCATTGGAGGTGGAGATCATTAAATGACGGCCATTATTATGGATTCAAAAATTTTTCTGATGACTTTGATGACAGCATCGGCATTGGCGGAAACCGGCCATGCACAGCAACTAGAATACCCTGAAACGAGAAAGCAGGAGCATTTTGATGAATACCACGGCGTGAAGGTCGCTGATCCTTACCGCTGGCTCGAAGACGACCGCTCCGAGGAAACGGCGACGTGGGTGAAAGCGCAGAACAAGGTGACGTTTGGCTACCTGAATGCGATTCCGTTTAAGGGGAAAATATTTCAGGACCTCGAAAAGGCCTATAACTATCCCAAATATTCGGCTCCAAAAAAGAAAGGAGAGTATTTCTATTTCTACAAAAACGACGGCTTGCAAAACCAGGCTGTATTGTACCGTCAGAAAGGGCTCGCCGGAACGCCGGAAGTGGTGGTCGATCCGAACAAGCTCTCTCCAGATGGCACCACACGGCTTACTGTTTTCAGCCTGTCGAAAGACGGCGCGTATGCGGTTCTGGGTTTTTCGAAAGGCGGTTCCGACTGGCAGGAATACCAGGTGATGAATATGAAAGACCTTTCCATGCTGGCCGATAAGGTGGAATGGGTGAAAGTCTCGGGAGCGTCGTGGCAGGGCGACGGCTTTTATTACAGCCGCTACCCAAAACCGGATGGCAGCGCATTGGCCGCTAAAAACGAGAACCACCAGGTGTTTTTTCACCGCATCGGCACGAAACAGGAGCTGGACAAACTCGTATTCGAAGATCCAGCCAACCCGCAGCGCTTCCATACCGTGGGCACTACCGAGGACGAGCAATACGCTGTGCTGACCGTAAGCGACCGGGGAAAGGGGAAGGACGGCAATGGTGTTTGGGTGTTGAAAAAGGGTGAAAGCCGCTTTGTGCCTATCCGCGAGGAAATCACCGACGCCAGTTTCAGCGTAATTGAAAACATAGGTGCGGACTTCCTGATCGAAACCAACGATGAAGCGCCGAATGGCAAGGTAATGCTTTTTAAATCTGCCGACCGCACATGGGAAGCAGTATTACCGGAGCGCCAGGAGCCGCTGGAATATGCGCATCTCGCGGGTGGAAAGTTGTTTGTATCCTATTTGAAAGACGTGACCAGCCGTGTGTACGTATACAACGTGCGAGGCGTACTCGAAAAAGAGGTCGAACTGCCGGGCTTGGGTTCGGCGACAGGTTTTGGCGGTGACAAGGAGGATACTTTTGTATTTTACACCTATACTTCCTTTAATTATCCTTCGACGATATTCCGTTACGACATCGCCAGCGGAAAAAGCAGTGTTTTTCGTGAACCGGAGGTTGCTTTCAAGCCGTCGGATTACGAAACGAAGCAGGTATTTTACACCAGCAAGGATGGAACGCGCGTCCCTGCATTTATTACCTACAAAAAAGGGCTGAAACTCGACGGTACCAATCCTACTATCCTTTACGGCTACGGTGGCTTCAATGTTAGTCTGCCGCCTGCGTTTAGCCCTACCCGTATTCCGTTTTTTGACCAGGGTGGCGTGTTTGTACAAGCCAACCTGCGAGGTGGAAGCGAATACGGTGAGAAATGGCATGAGCAGGGTATGAAGCTGAAAAAGCAGAATGTGTTCGACGACTTCATCGCCGCAGCCGAATTCCTGATTCGGGAGAAGTATACTTCCCCGGAGCGGCTGGCCATTCAGGGCGGTTCCAACGGCGGGCTGCTCGTCGGCGCCGTGATGAACCAGCGTCCCGAGCTTTTCAAAGTGGCGTTTCCGGCGGTAGGCGTGATGGACATGCTCCGTTTCCACAAATTTACCATTGGCTGGAACTGGATTGCCGACTACGGAAGCAGCGATAATGCGGAGGAGTTCAAGGTGTTATATGGATATTCTCCACTTCACAACATTAAAGCAGGCGGCCATTACCCCGCTACGATGATCACCACCGCCGATCACGACGACCGCGTTGTGCCGGCGCATTCGTTTAAATATGCCGCTGAATTGCAGGCAAAAGCGGGAAGTACTTCCGTTAATCCATTGCTGATTCGGATCGATACCAACTCTGGCCACGGCGCGAGCAATACCAAAAAAGCGCTGGAAACCCAGGCGGATATTTACGCATTCCTCTTCCGCAATATGGGCCTCACCTGGAAGTAACCAGGTCTCGCAGAAACTACCATATTAAGCTTCGATAATTTTTTGTAACCGGTGTGCAATTTTGTTGTGCATTCGGTTACATTTGTATATACAATATTCTTACAGTATCGGCAGCATTATTCTGTCGGCCAGGCACCCGCTCAACGTTTCGAGGAATTTACTAACCTTTCATGACGCTATGAAAAGATGTCTACTTGGGCTTGTCTGCCTGTTTGTTTCTATTTATTCTTTTGGCCAGACGCTGGAAAGTGATCGGTTGGCGCTGGTCGCACTTTATAACCAGGGAAATGGCTCCAATTGGGGAAGCAATTGGGTAATACCGGGTAATACCGGTGACAGCCCTTGCGGGTGGGATGGCGTGACTTGTGCCGGTGGTCGGGTAACGCGCCTTAGTATAATGAACACCGGGGCTGGTGGGATAATACCGCAAGAGATCGGAAATCTTACAGAATTGATTCATCTCGATCTTGCTAACGGATATATGGGGTTCGGCTTTTCTGGGAGCATTCCATCAGAAATCAGTAACCTTTCCAAACTCGAATATCTGAACATTCTGGGGAATGGCTTCAATCCTTTGGGCTTATCGGCAATCGGAAGTCTCACGAGCCTGAAAGAACTGCACATGAGTACTTATGGAGACGTTCCGGCGAGTTTTGCAAACCTGGTAAATCTTGAAAAGTGCATAATGGGTAGGTTCGGACCCTTGGATGGCATAGGGCAAATTGCGTTTCCGAACGTTGTTTGCCAGTGGCCTAAAATCAAGGTCCTGCGTATGGGTGGCGTCCTGTTTACAACGCAGATACCGAGCCAAATAGGAAACCTCACTACCCTCGACACGCTGGAACTGACGGGAGCTAGTCCCTACGAATCCAGTGTCATTGCTAACGGAGGCAATATTCCCTCTGAAATAGGTAACCTTGTAAACCTTAAGTCGCTGGTCATTTCGTACAATGGTTTTACCGGATCTATACCGGCATCGTTCAACAATTTGACGAACCTGACAAGGCTGGATTTGTCTCATAATATGCTTACTGGCCCTATCCCGAATATTCTGGGGATTCCCGTGACAGCGTCCGTGGATATCAGTAATAATTTGTTTAACCTGGCCGGCATGGTAGATAACCGGACGGTTCTGGATGTTTACGCGCCGCAGGGGGCAATTCCAATGAATGTTTTTGACGACACCATTGCCTGGTTTACCATGATAAATGCAGTCCATGGATTGTCGAATGCAGCGAGTAATACTTACAAGTTTTTTAAGGACGGCAGTGAAGTTTCCGGTGCATCGAACGATGGCTATCTTATCGTGAATTATGAGCAACGTGGAAAATATCGCATAGAAGTTCGCAACAGCTTGCTGCCGGCATTGGTGTTGTCAACCGAAGAAAAACTGGTCGAGCCGCCACTGCCGGTAACCCTTGTTTCTTTCAACGGTAAATCCGAAAACAACCAAACCAAACTCACCTGGAAAACGACTTCCGAAACCAATAATAAGGGCTTCGAGATTGAGCGCAGCGCGGATGCGCGTAGCTTTGAGAAGATTGGTTTTGTGGATGGAAACGGTGATACCAAAGAGAATCAGTTTTATCACTTTACTGATCTCAGTCCATTGGCAAAGAGCTACTACCGTTTGAAGCAATTGGATTACGACGGCCAATTCGAGTATTCGAGCGTTATCGTCGTAAAAGGGGATGGTGCTATTGTGAAGATTTACCCTAACCCTGCGCAGGAATATCTAACGATCTCGGGCATCGCTCAGAAGCAGCCGTTCTCCATTATCGATCAGAATGGACGCGTTGTTTTAGAAGGTCAGGTTGCGGACAAGGGGCAGATCAGTGTTAAAAATCTGGCGCCTGGCCGTTACATCGTTCGTGTAGATGAGGAGAATAGCCGGTTATTAATTCATAGGTAATCCATATCATTATGCGGAAACTCTTACTACTCCTTCTTTTAATTTCATTTAAATCGTTTGGCCAAACGCTGGAAGCGGACCGGCAGGCGCTCGTTGCAATTTATAACAAAGCGTTCGGCCCTGGCGAGGGATTGAATTGGGTGGTGCCTGGTAATGTTGGAGACAGCCCGTGCGGTTGGGATGGTGTGACTTGTACCGGTGGCCGGGTGACGCGCCTTACATTATCGCTCCCGCCGCTTGGGGCATCATTGCCTGCGGAGATCGGTAATCTGTCCGAATTGACTTATCTGGATTTGTGGACAGAAGACTTAGGTCCCGGATTTATGGGGGTTATACCGTCGGAACTTGGAAATCTATCCAAGCTCGAATATCTGAGATTGGATGGTAATTATTTTGATCTTCAGGATGTGTCTTTCCTTGGTAACCTAACGAGCCTGAAACAGCTGAGCATGAATCCCCTGGGTAATATACCTGCCAGTTTTGCCAATCTGGTCAATCTTGAACGTTGTAACATCAGTCCGTACGGTAACTTCCCGGTTGGAACTACCGTAATGGAATTCCCGGAAGCCATATGCCAGTTACCGAAAATAAAGTACCTGCGTATCGCGGGTGTAAGTTTTACGACCCCGCTGTCAGGCCAGATAGGAAATCTCACTACGCTCGACACTTTGGAGCTGACCGGGGCACCTCCTTTTGGCTCCGGTCCCGTTGCTACCATATGGGGAAATATTCCCACTGAAATGGGTAACCTCACCAACCTGCGTTACCTGAACCTTTCGTACAATGGCCTCACAGGATCTATTCCTGCGTCGATTAACAACCTGACGAACTTGGCGAAGCTTGATTTGTCTCATAATATGCTTACTGGCCCTATCCCGAATATTCTGGGGATTCCCCTGGCGGCGTCCGTGGATATCAGTAATAATTTATTTAACCTGGCCGGCATGGCAGATAACCGGACGGTTCTGGATGTTTACGCGCCGCAGGGGGCAATTCCAATGAATGTTTTTGACGACACCATTGCCTGGTTTACCATGATAAA
>Ga0065165_1000749_pt1 | contig 44604 bp, 47 predicted proteins | sample AraplaMF_Cvi_mMF_FD_63813 | JGI IMG/M metagenome (GOLD analysis project Ga0065165, IMG submission 63813) | Arabidopsis root microbial communities from the University of North Carolina, USA - plate scrape MF_Cvi_mMF (version 2) (version 3) | ecosystem: Host-associated > Plants > Roots >...
CAAGGTGGTGGGCCAACTGGTCAGCGTGGTGGTGCTGTCGCGGCTGCTGCCGCCCTCCGCCTATGGCGTGATGGCGCTGGCCGGGTGATCGGCCGTCGCGCTGTCGGCCAAGGGCGGGGAGGCCGCCTTGATCACCGGCGCCAGGCGACGCCCGCCGCGCCGGCGGTCCTGGGCGGCGATGTCCGCGAAGCTCGCCGCGCCGCGCTGGCGGGCCAGGGCGCGGAGATTCTCGATATGGCTGGCCAGATAGACGACGCCCACCCCGACGGTGTCGGCCAGCAGGTCGCTGATCGAGGCGCTGCGGTCGGAGGTGAACATCTGGGCCACCTCGACGCTGGCCCCCAGCAGGACGGCCGCGATGGCCAGGTCGTTGCGGCGCATGCGGGGGAAGGCCAGGAACGAGACGGCGACCAGGCCGCCGAAGGCGATGGCGTGGGCCGCCTTGTCGTTCAGCCCGAACACCTGCTCCAGGCCCGGCCAGGGACCCAGCATCAGCGCCGCGGCGGTCAGGGCGCCGGCGACGAGGACGGCGCGGGCGGTGGTCACGACATGGTTGGGCGTCAGCATCGGCTTCCTGGCTCGCTGTGAGCCCAAAGCCTTACGGCGCCTTGGCCTACAAGCCGTGAAGGAACAGGGTCAACGGAAGATGACCGCGCGTTGATGCGCCCTAAACTTCGTCGTCCCTCATGCTCCGTGCCAGGGCTATCGCCTACGGCCAAAAAGCGGTTGTCATCTCGGAAGAGCGCGTAGCGCGAAGATCCGGGATCGACGCCTGAGCGCAGGCGCTTCCGGCGGTCCCGGATCTGCGCCCGGCTTTCGCCGGGCTTGTCCGGGATGACGGCCCTTTTGGCAGCCAATCCATAGCGATGGCTCCGCCGACAGAGGAACGCTGGAGGCGTCTAGGGCTTTTGGGCCGACGCCTTCTTGGCGTCTTCGGCCTTCTTGGCGTCGTCCGCCTTCTTCCAGGCCGCGTAGTCCTCGAGATACGGCTGGCGGCGCAGGATCTTGGACGCCGGGTCGACGATCACCGGCACGGTGTCGCCCACCTTGATGCGGCCGGTGTCGTCGGTCATCGGCGCGGTGACGATTTTGTCGCCGACCTTGACCTCGACCGGCATCGGGAAGGCCTTGCCCGACGGCGTCCTCCAGCTCAGCACCAGGTCGTCGCCGTCCCGGGTCTGCAGCAGTTCCGGCAGCTTGGCCTGGTAGAAATAGGCGTCGAAGAACCACTGGTAGTCCTTGCCCGTCACGTCGTTGACGATTCGGATGAAGTCCTTGGTCGTGGCGTAGCGCGGCGCGAAATTGCCGGGCTTGGGATCAGGGCGGCCATAGACCAGGATACGCACGGCCTTGAAGAACGCCGCATCGCCGATCGTGGCGCGCAGGGTGTGCATGACGTTGGAGCCCTTGGCGTAGATGTCGTTCGCCGGGCCGCCCTCGGGCTTGTAGACCTGATCCTCGGTCATCACCTTGTCGGAGACGATCGGGAACAGGTTCTTGCCGCTCACCCGCTGGGCGTTCAGGCGGGTCATGTATTCCATGTCGCCGTGCAGCCATTGCGAATAGAGCGGCTGCATGTAGCTGCCCAGGCCCTCGTGGATCCACATGTCGTCCCAGTCGACATTGGTCACCTGGTTGCCGAACCATTCGTGCGACAGTTCGTGCTGGAACAGCCAGTCGTAGCCGTAGACGTCCTTTTTGTACTCGTTGCCGTAGGCGTTCATGGTCTGGTGTTCCATGCCCAGGTGCGGCGTCTCGACGACGCCCAGCTTCTCGGAGCGGAACGGGTAGGGGCCGATCATCTGCTCGAAGAAGTCCAGCGTGGTCGGGAACTCGGCGAACAGGGCCCGGGCCTTGGCCGGGTCGTCGCTCTTCAGGTACCAGTATTCGATCGGGAAGCTGTCGCCGAACCGGCTCTTGTAGACAGCCTCCAGCTTGTCATAAGGCCCGACATTGACCGCGATGGCGTAGGTGTCAGGCTGCTTCTGCCGCCAATGGAAGGTGCGCCAGCCGTCCTTCTCCGTGACGCCCATCAGCACGCCGCCGGCCGGAGCCGACAGCGGGGCGGGCACGGTGATGAAGAAGTCGACCAGCAGCGGCTCGCCGGTCGGGAAGTCGATGCACGGCCAGAACAGGTCGCAGCCGTCGCCCTGCACGGCGCTGGCGATCCAGGGCTCGCCGGTCGGGGCGGTCTTCCAGACGAAGCCGCCGTCCCAGGGGGCTTTTTCGGCTTCGTGCGGCTGGCCGGCGTAGCGGATCTGGACCACGGTCCTGGCCCCGGCGGCGATCGGGGCGGGCGGGGTGATGGTCAGGCGGCCTTCGGGATTGGTCCAGGCCGAGGCGGGCAGGGTCTTGCCGTCGACGATCAGGGCGCTGACCGCGAAGTTCCTGTCGAAGTCCAGGACGATGCGGGGCAGGGCGCTCTTGGTCGCCAAGGTCAGGGTGGCGTCGCCCTCGATCGCCTTGCGCTGCGGGATGATCTTCAGCTTCAGGTCGACATGCTCGATCGTCACCGCCGCTTCCTCGGTCGGCATCTGGCCGCCGGTGCCCAGGGTCAGGGCGGTGGTCGGCGCCGGCTTGGGCGGATTGACCGGGGTTGCGGCATGGGCGGCGCCGGCCAGCGCCAGCAGCGAAACGGCGCACAGGGCCGCGGCCCGGCGGTGAAACGGGATAGGCAAAGCGGAACTCCCCTCGCGACGCGATCTTTCGGCGACATGGGTAAGCGCGACCGCGCACGCCGCCAAGCGGGAAGTTTCAGGGACGGTTTTTCCGGCGTTCCGGCGAACGCCGGTCAGATTTTCTCGCTGATCTTGATCGCCGCGCGGCAGCCGGCGCGGATCACCGCCGACAGCAGCGGATAGGCCGGAGCCTCCAGGGCGCCTTCGCCGATGGCGATGTCCTTGTGGTGCAACTCGTCGTCGCGGAACTGGCTCAGCTCGGCCGCCAGCGACGGATCGCGCGCCTCCAGTTCGGCGATCTGGCCGGCATAGTGCTGCTCGATCACCGTCTCCACGGCCTCGGTGCAGGCGTGGGCGGCCTTTTCGCCCAGCAGGGCCGTGCCCGCGCCCAGGGCGAAGGCGGCGGCGCGCCAGACCGGCGACATCAGGGTGGGCCGCACCTGGCGCTCGCCCAGCAGCTCGTTGAAGCGGGTCAGGTGGACCTGCTCGTGGCCCTCCATCGCCTGGAGCTGGTCGGCGATCCGCTCGCGGCCCGGCGCCTGGCGCATCACCGCCTGCTGGCCGCGATAGATGTGCACGGCCGCCAGCTCGCCGGCCTGGTCGACCCGCAGGATCTCGGCCAGGCGGGCCTTCTGGGCGCCGAGACCGGGACGGGGAGGGACGGGCTGGCTCATCTCAGGCGGCCTTGGGCGAGGTCTGGGGGCGCAGGCCTGCGAAGAACGAGGCGATCGCCAGGCCCAGCGAGATCACAGCGTTCCAGCCGGCCATGGACAGGCCCAGGAAGATCCACACGGCCTTGTCGCAGGACGGGGCGGCGATCTTGGCCCCCTTCAGCATGGCCACCAGGTCGTCGGCCGAGGCCGCGCCGCCGGCCGCACAGGCGGCCGGGCCGGGCCACCACTTCCACTCGGCGCCGGCGTGATAGGTCGCCAGGCCCGCGCCATAGAGGAAGCCCAGGCCGATCAGCAGGATCAGCGGCCGGCGCACCCGGTCGGCCCAGGCGGTGCGCGTCAGCACGGCGGCGGCCAGCGCCACCGCGCCGGTGACCCAGTAGACCTCGCGCTGCTTCAGGCACAGCAGGCACGGCGCCAGCTTGCCGAAGGTCTCGAAGGCGTGGGCCGCGCCCAGCATGGCGGCGCAGGCGAGGAAGGCCAGGACGGGCCATTGGTCGGCGATCCGGTCCAGCGGACCGCGCGCCGCTGGCGGCGCGGACCCGGCGGGGCGGGCTTCAGCAACCTTGTCCTCGACGTTCTCGATCGTCATGCCGCGCATGCTCCGCCACCGCTTCCCCCCAAGAAGTGGCTCGCCGTGAGGCCGATGACAAGCAGGGCGATCAGGATGCCCGCGAACAGGGCCAGGCGCCTCTCGATCACCGGCATCATGGCCGGGCCGAACTTCTTGACCACCAGGGCCACCAGGAAGAAGCGCGCGGCGCGGGTGGCGGTCGAGGCGATGATGAACATCGGGAAGCTGAAGGCCGCCAGGCCCGAGGCGATGGTCACCAGCTTGTAGGGGATCGGGGTCAGGCCCTTGGCCAGGATCACCCAGACGCCGTACTGGTCGTACCAGCACTTGAACTCGGTCATGCCGCCGGCGTGGCCGGTGACGGTCATCAGCCACACGCCCAGCGGCTTGAGGAAGAAGCCGATCGCATAGCCCAGGATCCCGCCCAGCACCGAGGCCAGGGTGCAGATCGCCGCGTAGCGCCAGGCGCGGTCCGGCCGCGCCAGCACCATCGGAGCCAGCATCACGTCGGGCGGCACGGGAAAGAACGAGCTTTCGGCGAAAGAGACGGCGAACAGGCTGGCCGGGGCATGGCGGGAGGCGGCCAGGCCCATGACCCAGTCGTAGAGGCGACGCAGCATGCGGACTCCGAAAATGAGGACGGCCGTAGCTAGCAGGCGGTCATGACGTTGTCGCGGCGCTTCGCGCGATCGCGCGCAATCCTATTGGAATTGCGGGCTTGGGTGGCTATCACGCCCGTTCGAGGGCTTCAGCCGTCCCAAATTCTTCGAAAGACCATCCCATGAGCGATACGCCTCCCGACCGCCTGGCCTCCAACCCCTCGAGCCCGCACTATGACGCCGAGATCCTCGAGCGCGGCGTGGGCATCGTGTTCAACGGCGTCGAGAAGACCAATGTCGACGAGTACTGTGTCAGCGAGGGCTGGATCCGCGTCACCGCCGGCAAGGCCGTCGACCGCAAGGGCAACCCGATGACCATCAAGCTGCAGGGCGAGGTCAAGCCCTACTTCCGCAACGACAACGCCGAGGGCTGAAGCCGATGGCCCCGCGCCGCCTGATCGACCTGCCCGGCTTCGCCGACCTGGAGACCCGGGCGCTGATGAAGCCGTCGTTCGCCGATCCGGAGGCGCGGGCCCAGTTCCCGGAGATCGACCAGCTGGCGCGCGACACCTTCGGCCTGACCGCCGACGAGGCGGCGCTGATTCCCGACCCGCCCGGCTGGGACGGCATCGACGTCAAGTCGATGCGCGAGCAGGCCGACGCGTTCGAACGGGAAGGCTGGGACGTCACCGACGATAAGCGCCGGCCGTTGCGGATCCTGGGCCACTTCAGCCATCCGCTGTGGCTGGCCCTGCGCGGCGTGGCCGGCCACCTGCCGTTCGCGCCCGAGCCGGAGGATTTCGATCCCTCGACCTCGTCCCTGGCGGCCGAGGCGGCGAAGTTCCGGCGGGACAAGCGTTAGCGCTTCTTGCCCAGCTCGGCGCCGATGTCCTTGATCGAATTGCCGACCTTGCGGTGGGCGGCGACCAGCTGGTCCTTGGTCACGCCCCAGCGCTTCATCCAGTATTCGACCTGATGGCGTTCGCGCGGATCCAGGCGATCCTCGTCGCGGAAGTCCCGCTTGCCCTTGGGAGCACCCATCGTCGCCTCCTTCGTTCTCCTGGCGGGCCTATCCCGCGCGGCGGACATTGTCGAGGCGGACGGCAGACACCGGAAAGGCGCCCATGAGCGATCCCGATCTCGAATCCATGGCCCAGGACGAGCTGGCGCGCGCCATGACCCTGACCTGGCGCGACCTGAACAAGGTGATTCCCTGGGGCGACACCTTCGAGGGCGTTTCGCCGGCCGGGCGCAATGTCGAGGTCGAGCGCAATTACCTGTGGGCCGAGCAGCCTGGCGGCGACATCCTGTGTGAAGTGGCCGTCTATGGCGGCCCCAGCCGCTACGACCAGGGCGCCCGGGCGCGCGGCGTGATTTCCCGGCCTTCCAGACAAGCTTGATCGTGCAAGCTGGGCCGTCATGCGTTAACCCTGGACTCCTGCTTGTCTGAATGCTGGAGGGGGTCCGGTGTACCAGTCAGAGTTTCCCGTCGACGCGCCGGTTCCGATCTTCGATCCCACCTTGCTGGCCGGCATCGCCCTGGTGGTCCTGGCCGTCGCCATCCTGACCTTCTATCTCGGCAGGCACGTGGGCGGGCGCGGCCGTGACGAGCGCTGGCGCGAGGTCCCCAAGACCGTTCACGAGGCGATCAAGGCCAAGTGCGTGGCGGCGACCAGCGCGCCGTCGGGCCAGCTGCTGCACAAGGCCCAGGACCTGGTCGAGGAAGTGCAGCGCCGGATCGGGCCGGTGCTGGCGTTCGGCGGTCCCTGCGCCAAGGCCCTGAAAGGCGTGACCGAAGCCCTCAAGGGCGAACCGGTCGAGAGCAAGCCCACGGACAAGCCCAAGGCCGGGCATTGGGGCGCCGAAGGGGGCAAGAAGGACGACAAGCCCGGCCTCGACGACGGTCATGCCGGCCATGGGGGCGGCCACAAGCCGGAGGCCGAGCTGGAGCTGGCCGCGGCCAATGTCACGATCCTGGGCGGCCAGACCCTGGTCCTGACCGGCCCCCGCCCGGGGCATGAATCCGGCCACGGGCACGACGCGCCCAAGGAAGACGCGCCGAAGGTTCTTGACCACAAGGACTATTCTCGCCAAGTCCGCATGGCTGTTGTGGAATTTTCCGATTTCTGGAGCCGGGGCGATTGTCTCAACGAACTTCAACGCTGCCAGGCGGTGCTGACCCGCACCGAGCCCTTGCACAAGGCCGGTCACAGGGGCGCGGAGGAACACTGATCAGGCGGTCGCGTTTTGGGGCGGCGCCCCTTCGCTGGGCGTCCGAAGGATCGAATGCACAACCACCAGGCGAAATGTCCGCTTTCCTGTCCCCAGGCTTGGCCGTGATTGAGCGGGGCCGGCGCGCCGCGCCAGATCGGGCCTTGTCGACGCGAGCGACCGCCAGAGTCGCGGGCGTAAGGAGGACGAAAGGAAGGCCATGGCCGCGACGGTCTCACCCATGACGCAGTTCCCCCCCGAAGGCGCCCCCGAGCATGTCTCGCTGGCCGACTATCTGCCCTACCAGCTGGTGATCGCCGCCAATGCGGTGACCCGGCTGATCTCCCGGGCCTACGAGGACCGGTTCGGCCTGACCATCCCGCAGTGGCGGCTGATGTCGGTGCTGGCCGAGGGGCCGCTGACCCAGCAGGCCGCCGTCGTGCGCACGGCCATGGACAAGGTGCGCGTCAGCCGCGCCGCCCAGGACCTGGTCGAGCGCCGCCTGGCCGTGCGGCTGAGCAACCGGGTCGACCGCCGCTCGCACAGCCTGGAGCTCACCGCCGCCGGCCGTCGCCTGTTCGCCGAGATCGTGCCCCTGGCCCGCGCCTACGAGGCGGCTCTGCTGGCCGGCCTGGCGCCCAGTGAGGTGGCGACGCTCAAGCGCTTGCTGGGCCAGCTGGAGACCGCCGCCGGCACGCTCTACGGGGCCGACACCGCGCCGGGATCTTAAGTCGCCTCGAACACCCCTCGAGCGATGGCCCGGGCCAGGGTGTCGGCGGCCGCCGAGCCCAGACGGGCGATCGTCAGCGACCGCGCCGGGCCTTCGCCGATCCCGATCGCTTCGGACGACAGGGCGAAGACCACGTCGCCGTCGAACGGGGTGTGGGCCGGCCGGATGGCGCGGGCCAGGCCGTCCTGGGCCATCATCGCCAGGCGCGTGGCCTCGGCCGTGGTCAGGGCGGCGGTGGTCGCCACCACGGCCAGGGTGGTGTTGGCGCCGGCCGCGAACCGACCCAGGGCCGCCAGCTTGCTGTCGTCGGGCACGGGATCGACCGCGCGGGCCGAGGGATCGGGGACGCGCCCGCCGAACTCGCCGTCGATCTCGAACGGCCAGGCCCAGAACGCCTCGCCGTCGGGCATATGGACCGACCCCACCGGATTGACCGCCGCCAGGGCCCCGACCACCAGGCCGTCGCCCAGGTCCAGCGAGGCCGAGCCGACGCCGCCCTTGCGCACCCCCGCCATGGCCCCGCGACCGGCCCCGACCGAGCCCAGCGGAAAGGCCTCGCCGGCCGCCGCGACGGCGGCCAGGCCCAGGGCGCGATAGGGCGGCTCCAGGCCCCAGGCCTTGTCGCCGCCGTTGCCCAGGTCGTGCAGCACCGCCCCGGGCACGATCGGAATGGCCGGCGAGCCCGCCGCCAGCCGGACGCCATGCCCCGCCGCCGACAGGGCCGCGACCACGCCGTCGGCCGCGGCCAAGCCGAACACCGAGCCGCCCGACAGGACGATGGCGTGGGCCCGGCTGAAAGTGTTCTCCGGCCGCAGCACGTCGCTCTCGCGAATCCCCGGCCCGCCGCCGCGCACGTCCACCGCCCCGACCCAGCCCCCGGGGCAGAGCAGGGCGGTCACTCCGCTGCGCACGGCCTCGTCGGTGGCGTGGCCGACCGTCAGGCCGGGCACGTCGGTGATCAGGTTGCGCGGACCGGGACGGGGAGGATGGGGCAAGGCTCGAGGTCTCCTGCGGGCGCGCGGAGCATCGGCCAGCCGCATCGCGAAGGAAAGCCGGCGCGTCGCGCTGAAAAGCGACGCTGGAACTTCCCGCGGGGCTTTGCTAGACAACCCCTCCTTCGCCGACCTTGCGTCGCCGCGAAGCGCGGGCGTGGTGAAACTGGTAGACGCGCCGGACTCAAAATCCGGTTCCGAAAGGAGTGTCGGTTCGACCCCGACCGCCCGCACCAACCTCTTCTGAAATCACGACCCCTTCCCACCCCGCGGCCGCCAAGTGGCGACCATCAGGGCGAGGGTGGCGGCGCCAAGGGCGGCCAGGGTGGCCCAGTCGACCACAAGGGCGGCCGTCGATGCGGAGACGCGCACCGGCCGTTTGGTCGCCGCCGCTATCGCTCGTGATCGCTTGCCCACGGTGAACTCGTCCGTTCGCGCCTCTCCGGGGAGCGCGCTCGAACGGCCTGCGGTTCCGCCAAGTCTCAGTGCGTCGGGTCGAAGTCCGCCTTCGCCGATCGGACATAGGCTTCCCAGCTGGCCCGGTCGTGGAAGTCCAGGCCTTTGTCCCAGGCCGCGCCCATGTAGTAGACGAACGGCTTGCCGGGCTCGACCTTGACCAGGACCAGGTAGTTGTCGGCGTCCTGGCGTACCTCGACCAGGGCCTTGGGGTCGACCATCAGGGCGACGCCCATCGTGCCCTTCACCGGATCCGTCGGCTCCCAGTACGACACGCGGCCCGCGCCCAGATCCTTGGTGAACACCCCGCCCGCGCCGTTGTGGGTCGCTTTGCGCTTGCTGACGCCGATGCCGACCACCAGCGGGCCGGGCTTGTCGGAGCCGATCGTCGAGACCATCCGCGTGAAGTTGGTCCCCAGCGGCAGGGTGAAGGTGCGGGTTTCCCAGACCTTGCGGTCCACGTCGACCGGCCAGGGGGCGTAGGTGACCTCGAACTGGGCGACGTCGTCGCCGGTCTGGAGGATCTGGTAGGTCTTCCAGTTGCGCGAGGTCCACAGCTTGTTGTCCTGCCACACGCCCAGGCCGCCGGCCCCGCGGAAGGTGTTGACGTCGTAGAAGTCCAGGCCCTCGCCATGGAAGGTGTGCTGGTCGCCGGTGCGCAGCTGGCGGTCCATGAACGGCCAGCGGACGCTCTTGCCCCAGGCGTCGATCCCCGAGCTCGAGGGCGGCTCGGCCGCCTCCAGCGCCGGGCCGTAGATGCGGTGGGCGGTGCGGTCGTTCTCCCACAGGATGTCGTCGTAGCGGTAGTCGGCGTGGACCACCACGGCGCGCGGCTTGCGGCCCTCGGCGTCGGGCCGGGGCAGCGGCTTGACGATCGGCGGCATCACCGGCGGGCCGCCGGCCTGGGCCGCGGCCAGGGCGGGCGCGGCGAGCGCGACGGCCAGGGCGAGGCGAAACAGCGGCTGGGTCATCGGGCGGCCTCGTGACGGCGGGAGGGGGTCAGATCTCGGTGCGGCGGGCCAGTTCGCGGCGCTGCTCGGCCATTTTCTGGCGGGTCTGCTGCAGGGCGTCGAGCTCGGCCACGGCCAACAGGTCGTCGATCACCTGGGCCAGGTGGGTGTGGATCGCCTGGCGGGCGGCTCTGGGGTCGCGCTCGCACAGGGCGGCGACGATCCGGCGGTGCTCCTCGACGACGTCGCCGCCACCGTGGGCGCGGGCCCGCCGCAGCATGGCCACGCAGGCCGGCGACTGCTGGCGCAGGGTCCACAGGTCCTCGACTCCGGCCTCGATGGCGGCGTTGCCGGTGGCGCGGGCGACCGCCAGGTGGAAGTCCTGCTCCAGCCGCTCGACCTCGTCGGGGGCGAGGCCGCGGGCCATCTGGCCGACGATCTGCTCCAGCAGGGCCAGGTGCTCATCGGTGGCGGTGGCGGCCGACAGGGCGCAGGCCTCGCCCTCGAACAGCCGCCGCGCCTCGGTCAGCTCCAGGGCGCCGACCTCGACCTCGGCCGGATCGTCGCCCTCCGGTGCGGTCAGGGCGGTGACATAGACGCCCGAGCCCTGGCGCGCCTCGACCAGGCCTTGGAACTCCAGGGCGATCATGGCGTCGCGGACGGTCGGACGACTGACGCCGAAGTCGTCGGCCAGTTCGCGCTCGGACGGCAGCTTGTCGCCGGGGCCGTAGCGGCCGTCGTTGATCGCCGTGGCGATGGCCCGGGCGATCTGCTGGTAAAGCTTCTGGGGATCCGAGGCGCCGGTGGTCATGTCGGTGATCCTAGCGGGCGCTGGCGGCGGGGCAACAGCGTCACCGTTGGGCGGCGGCCGGCAGCCTGGACACCTCGCTGGCGGCCAGCAGGAAGGCGCCCACGCCGTACAGCTGGGTGTCGTCCGGCCCCACCTGGTCGGGCGCGGCGCCCACCCGCTGCACCCAACCCAGCTTGCCGTCCGGCTCGACCGCGGCGACCAGGGCGGCCCAACCCTTGTCGATCGCCGGGCGATATCGAGCGGCCGGCAGCAGGCCGTGGTTCACGCCCCAGGCCAGGCCGTAGACGAAGAAGCCCGTGCCGCTGGTCTCGGGGGTCTTCTGCGGCTCCAGCAGCGACACCGGCCAATAGCCCTGCTCGCCCTGCAGGGCGACGATCCTGGCCGCCATCTCCCTGAACAGCGCCTCGTAGCGCGGCCGGCTGGGATGGTCGCTGGGCAGATCCTGCAGGATGCGGGCGATGCCGGCGAAGGCCCAGCCGTTGCCTCGGCCCCAGAAGATCTTGGCGCCGGCGTCGCTGCGCTTCGCGATGAATCGGCTGTCGCGGAAATAAAGATGGTCGGCCTTGTCGTAGAGCAGATCGGTGGTCGCCCAGAACTCGCTGTCGGCATGGGCCAGATAGCGCGGGTCGCGGGTCGCCTGGCTCAGCGCCGCCCAGGCCGGCGGGGCCATGAAGATGGCGTCGCTCCAGCACCAGCGCGCCTGGCAGTAGGGATCCCCGCCCTCGGGCGGCTTGGCCTCGAAGCCCAGGTCGACGGTCGAGGGATCGGCCAGCACCGCGTCGAAGCGGGCGCGGGTCGGGGCCAGTTTGGCCGGGTCGCGCGTGCGGGCCGCCGACCAGATCCACACCGCGCCGGTGGCGTCGGAATCGGCGTGGCGCGGTCGATGGTCGAAGCCCCAGCCCTCGGCCTGGCCGTGGGCGAGGATGGCGTCGGCGTACCGGGGATCCTTCGAGGTGTCGGCGAAGGCCGCCAGGCCGATATAGAACGCCGCCTGGATCCAGTTGCGGCGGGCCTCGGCGTCGCGCCGGAACTGCGAGGCCGGGATATAGTCGAAATTGTCCATGTGCCCCAGCTGCCAGTCGGCCACGCGGACGCCGATCGCCAGGACGGCGGGGGCGGCCGGGGCCGGGGCGCTGGCCGCCGGCCTGGCGGGCGTCGCCGCGCAGGCCTGCAGCGGGCCCAGCAGGGCGGCCGTCGCCAGGAGCGTTCCGGTCAGGCGTCGCAACATCGTCTGGTCTCCCTAAGTGATCTTGTTCCTGTCTGTCCGTCCGAGCTCTAGCGGAGGTCGGCCAGGGTCAGGTGGTCCATGTCGTCGAAGTCCAGGTTCTCGCCGCCCATCGACCAGACGAAGCGGTAGTCCGCCGTGCCGACCCCGCTATGCATCGACCAGCTGGGCGAGAACACCGCCTCGCCGTCGTCCATGAACACCGTCCGGGGATCGGACGGCTCGCCCATGATGTGCATCACCCGGGCCGGGGCGACGTCGAAATACATGTAGATCTCGCTGCGCCGCCCGTGGGTGTGGGGCGGCATGGTGTTCCAGACGCTGCCGGTCTCCAGCTCGGTGAAGCCCATGACCAGCTGGCAGGTCTCGACGAGGCCGGGGCGGATGCTCTGGCGGATGACCCGGCGGTTGGCGGTCTTCGGGGCGCCGGCCTGGATCGCCCGCGCCTCGGCCTTGCGCACCCGTCGGCTGGGATGGGCGGCGTGGGCCGGGTAGCTGACGAAGTAGAACCTGGCCGGCGCGTCGATCGCGGCGCTGGCGAAGGTCACGGCCCGGACGCCGCGACCGACATAGAGGCTGTCCAGGTTGTCCAGGTCGTGGCGAGCGCCGTCCAGCTCGACCCAGCCGGGGCCGCCGATATTGATCACGCCCAGTTCGCGACGCTCGCAGAAATAGGCCGAGGCCAGGCGGCGGTCGGCGGGCAGGGGCAGGGGGACGGCCAGGGGCGCGGCCGAGCCGACCACGGCGCGGTCGACCTCGACATAGGTCATCGCGACCTCGCCGGGCTGGAACAGGTCGTCGATCACAAAGGCGTCGCGGATGTCCTGGGCGGTCATCCGGCGCAGGCCGGCGCGATCGGTGCTCGGGCGGATCGCCATCTTGGTCCGTGATGATGTGCGGATCATTCGCCCCTCGTTCTTGCGGCCAATTTGGCATTACCAATTTGTCGTTCAGTCGCAAGGCTAAATGACCATATTTCGGCGTCCTGCGTAAAGGTGTCATCGTCGCCGCGTTGCTGCACGCGTTGAAAGTTTTATTATTTCAGTATGTTAGATAGAAATCACGCCGATATCTCTACCTACTTGACAATTTATCATGCCGCTGGCCAATTTTGGTCTTACCAGATCGGGCGCTGATAATTGACCGGACTAACCGGCTGGCGCTGCGCGAGAAGCGAGGGGAGGGAAGACCATGAGAGCCATTCAACGCACCTTGTTGGCGTCCACGGCCATGCTGGCGGCCGTCGCCGCGTCCAGCGCCGCCCACGCCCAGGCGGCCAGTTCGGACCCGTCGGTCCAGCTGGAGGAAATCATCGTCACTTCGACCAAGCGGGCCGAGCGCCTGCAGGACGTGCCGGTGTCGGTGACCGCCCTGACCCAGGACGTGATCGAGCGCAACAATGTCCGCGAGCTGGGCGACGTGGTGAAGCTGTCGCCGGCGATATCGATCGACTACGGCAGCCAGCCGGGCAATTTCAGCATCAAGATGCGCGGCATCGGCACCTTCTCGAACGGCATCGCCGTGGAGTCGGATGTCGCGGTGGTCATCGACGACGTGCCGATCGGCTTCCAGGCCGCCGCCTTCAAGGACCTGATCGACGTCGAGCGGGTGGAGGTGCTGCGCGGCCCGCAATCGACCCTGTTCGGCAAGAGCGCCATCGCCGGCGTGCTGAACATCGTCACCGCTGCGCCCTCCAACACCTTCGGCGGCAAGGCCATGGCCCTGACCACCGACGACGGCGAGAAGCGCGCCGGCTTCACCGTCACCGGCCCGGTCAACGACACGGTGCGCATGCGCCTGACGGTCGCCAAGAGCGACTACGACGGCAACCTCAAGAACCTCACCACGGGCAAGAACGTCAACGGCAGCTCGGGCCTGACCGCCACCGCCAAGATCGAATGGACGCCGACCCAGAGCCTCAAGCTCAGCCTGGCGCCGCGGTTCAACCACAACGTCTCCAGCTGCTGCGCCAGCGCGATCACCGAGCTGACGCCGGGCCTCAACTACCAGGGCGAACCGGCCTTCCCGGCGACCCTGACGCTGCGCGGCATAACCTTCGACAAGAACAACCACTTCGTCCGGGCCGACGACCGCATCGGCGGCGGCAATTCCGAGGTGTTCGGCGGCACGGCCCGCCTGGACTACGACTTCGGCGAAGGCTCGATCCTGAAGGGCCACACCGTCTCGTCGATCACCTCGCGCGACCGCTGGAAGATGCGCGACTTCCAGGACATCGACGGCACCGACCAGCCGTTCCTGCTGGGCTTCCCGGTCGCCAGCCCGTCGGGCGTCAACAGCGGCGCGGTGATCAACGGCTATTTCCACGCCCGGTCGACGACCCAGGAGTTCCGCCTGACCTCGCCGGGCGCAGGCCGCCTGCGCTACGTGGCCGGTCTGTGGTACGCCAAGAACGACCTGGACCGTTACCTGAACCGCGGTCCGGTGCTGCAGCTGGCCCGCTACCTGGCGCAGAGCACCAACGAGAACTATTCGGCCTACGCCAACGCCACCCTCGACCTGACCGACAAGCTCAGCCTGACCGGCGGCGCGCGGATCAATCGGCAGAAGATCCGCTACACCTTCGACAAGACGATCTTCGCCAGCACCGCGCCGGGCGCGGCCACGACCCACCAACTGTTCGGCCGGTCCGACCAGGACGACGCCGTGACCGGCAAGATCGGCGTCCAGTACAGGTGGACGCCCGACATCATGACCTTCGCCACCTATTCGACCGGCTACAAGGGCCAGGCCTACGACCTGGTCAGCACCTTCGACGCCCGCATCGCCGCCCAGATGCCGGTGCCCCCCGAAACGGCCAAGAACTACGAGCTGGGCATCAAGAGCAGCCTGCTGGATCGCCGGATCTATTTCAACGCCACCCTGTTCCGGGCCGACTATCACGGCTTCCAGACCTCGGTGACGTCGTTCCTACCCGACGGCACCTTTCTGACCTTCCTCAACAGCGTCGGCCACCTGCGCACCCAGGGCCTGGAGCTGGACGCCGTGGCGCGGATCACCTCGAACTTCCGGCTGAACGGCGCTTTCGCCTATACCGACGCCACCGTGGTCGATTTCCCGAACGGCCCCTGCTACAGCGGTCAGCCGACCACGGTCAGCGCCGACCCGGCCTTCGTGGGCGCGCCCGGCGTCTGCTACAACACCCCCCGCACCAACGGCCGGGTGCAGAACCTGCACGGCAAGCGCCTGAACAACACCCCCAGGTACAAGTTCAGCCTGGGCGGCCAGTACGATATCGACCTGCCCGACGATGTGCCGTTCAAGGCCTTCGTCGGGGCCACGGTCCGCTGGCAGGACGACATCAACTTCGCGCTCAGCCAGGACCCGCGCACGGTCCAGAAGGCCTACGGCGTCACCGACCTGACCGTCGGGATCGCCGACCGGGACGGCAAGTACAAGCTGACCGCCTTCGCCAACAACCTGTTCGACAAACGCTACGCCCAGGGCCTGGGCAACGGCACGTCGGGCTACAGCAATCCGGCCATCCCGACGGCCCAGGGCAAGACCTGGTTCCCGGGCCGCGACGCGTTCCGCTACTTCGGCGCGCGCCTGGACGTGAATTTCTAGATCTCCCGAACCGGTCCCTCCGCTGTCGGCCGGCCCTGTCCCCGGGGCCGGCCAATTTTTTGCGCCATGGGACGCGGGGGCATCCGCTGGACGGATCGCCTGTGCTATGTGCCGCGCTCTTCCTGACGAACTTTCGCCCGAACGAGTGCGACCCGAATGTCCGACGCCGCCGACGACCGCGAACCCATCGATCCGCCGACCAAGGTCGAGGACGAGGCCGCCGAAGCGATCGAGGCGGTGACGCCCAAGCGAAAGGCCCGCAGGACCAGGGCCTCCCTCGCCACCGGTCAACCGGCTGGGCGGATCGCGGCCGACGCAGAGATCCCCGATCCGATCGCGCCAGAACGTCCGGAAGCGGCTTCACCCGCCGCCGAACCGGCCGAGGCCGCCGACCCGCCCGCCGCGGAAACCGCCGAACCGCCGTCCGCGCCGCCGCCGACCAAGCGGCCGATCTGGAAGCGCCGGCCCTGGCAGATCGGCGCGGTTGCGACCGTGGCGGTGGTGATCGCGATCATCGCCTCGCTGCTGTGGTCCCTGCCGCTGGGCCGGGCGCTGGAGCCCCTGGCCAACCCGACCCTGGTGATCGTGGCCGCCGACGGCTCGCCGATCGCCCGTCGCGGGTCCTACAAGGAAGCGCCGGTCGACGTCGCCAAGCTGCCCGCCTACGTCCCCGGGGCCTTCATCGCCATCGAGGACCGGCGGTTCTACAAGCATGTCGGCGTGGATCCGAAGGCGATCCTGCGGGCCGTGGGCGCCAACGCCAAGGCGGGCGGGGTGTCCGAGGGCGGCTCGACCATCACCCAGCAGCTGGCCAAGAACGCCTTCCTGTCCAACAAACGCACCTTCCGGCGCAAGATCCAGGAGGTGCTGATCGCTCTTTATCTGGACGCCCGCCTGTCCAAGGACGAGATCCTGTCGCGCTACCTGTCGTCGGTCTATTTCGGCGACGGCACGTTCGGCCTGGGCGCGGCCTCGCGGCACTATTTCGACAAGGCTCCCGAGCAGCTGACGGTCGGCGAGGCGGCGATGCTGGCGGGCCTGGTCAAGGCCCCGTCCCGCTGGGCGCCCACCGAGAACTTCGACGGCGCCAAGACGCGGATGAAGACCGTGCTGGGCGCGATGGTCGACACCGGGGTGATCACCCAGGCCCAGGCGACCCGCGCGGTCCAGGAGGTCCATGTCCAGGCGGGGCGCTCGAAGCTGCCCACGGGCTCCTACTTCGCCGACTGGGTGTTCCCCCAGGCCAAGGCGGTGTTCGAGAACACCTATGGCGAGACGGTGGTGCGCACGACGCTGGACCCCCGCCTGCAGGCCCAGGCCGAGAAGATCCTCGACCAGGCCATCGCCCGCGACGGCAAGGCGCTGAACGTCACCCAGGGCGCGATCGTGGCCATGCGCACCGACGGCCGGATCGTCGCCATGGTCGGCGGCCGCGACTACAAGGTCAGCCAGTTCAACCGCGCCGACGCCCAGCGCCCGCCGGGCTCGGCCTTCAAGCTGTTCGTGTATCTGGCGGCTATCCGCCAGGGCATGACCCCGACCAGCCCGATCCTCGACGCGCCGGTCCAGGTCAGCGGCTGGACGCCCAAGAACCACGAGGGCAAGTACGCCGGCCGCGAGGTGCCGCTGATCACCGCCTTCGCCGCTTCGTCCAACGTGGCGGCCGTGCGCCTGGCCCACGACATCGGGCGCGACCCGATCGTCAAGACGGCGCGCGACCTGGGGATCACCGACCCGATTCCGGACGACCTGACCCTGGCCCTGGGCACGGGTCCGATGAGCCTGGTGCGGCTGACGGCGGCCTATGCGGCCATTGACGCCGGCGAGGCGCCGATCATCCCGCACGGCCTGGCCGACTGGAAGAAGCCCGCCAACGTCCACCCACTGACCAAGGCTGAACTGGCCAGCATGCGCGACCTGCTGCGCTCGGCCACTCAGCGCGGCACCGGGATCGAGGCGGCGATCCCCGGCGCGTTCGGCAAGACCGGCACCAGCCAGGATTCCCGCGACGCCCTGTTCGTCGGCTATGTCGGCGACCTAGTGATCGGGGTCTGGGTGGGCAACGACGACAACAGCCCCATGAACGGCGTGGTCGGCGGCGGGTTGCCCGCCAAGATCTGGAAGAGCGTGGCCACCTACGCCGTGAACCGTGACGCCCCCAGGGCGGCCGAACCCGAAGGCGACGACGCCGTTTCGGCGGCCGAGGACCCGACGCTGTTGCTGAACCCCGACGGAACGCCGGTGGAGGGCGCGGTTCCGCCCAACGGCGAGGTCCCGTCGCCGGCCGACGCCGCGGCGCCGGCTTCCGACGCCCCGCCCGCCGCTCCGGTCATCGCGGTCCCTGCCGCGCCCGCCGCGCCGGCGGCCCCCGCGGCGGATCGGCCGGCAGGCTAAGGCCAGAACAGGTTGTCATCCCGGAAGCCTCGCAGAGGCTGTCCGGGAACCAGGGGACTAGGCTGACGCGGTGCGGTTCACCTGGATCCCGGACAAGCGCGACGCGCTTTCCGGGAGGACAATGATGGACGCGGTTTCGGTAGGGACGCGCGTTACTTCGCCGCGCTGGCCGCCCGCAGCGCGATTTCTTCGCGCTTGATGGCCAGGCGTTCGCGGGTCTGCTCCATGGCCTCCAGCTCGGCGGTCAGTAGCAGGTTCTCGATCAGCCCGCCCAGATGGGTCTGCATGGCGGCGCGGGCGGCCTTGGGGTCGCGGGTGCGCAGGGACTCGATGATGTCCTGGTGCTCGTCGTTCAGCGGCCGCTTGCGCACGTGCCGGGCTTTTTCCAGCATCTGCATGCACAGGCGCGACTTGTAGCGCAGGTCCCAGGTGTTCTCGACCACGCGGACGATGGCGCTGTTGCGGGTGGCCTGGGCGATGGTGATGTGGAACTGGCGGTCGGCCAGTTCGGACTGTTCCTTGGTCGACTTCTCGCTGTTCATCTCGGCGACCAGGGTCTCGAGATAGGCCAGCTCCTCGTCGGTGATCAGGGTGGCGGCCAGGGCGGCGGCCTCGCCCTCGAACAGGCGGCGGGCCTCGGCCTGGTCGAAGGCCCCGATGTCCAGGTCGCGCGGCGGTGGGGCGGCTTGGCCTCCGGCGCGGACATAGACGCCCGAGCCCTGGCGGGCTTCCAGCAGGCCGCGCATCTCCAGGGCGATGACGGCCCGGCGGATGGTCGGGCGGCTGACGCCGAACGCCTCGGCCAAGTCGCGCTCGGAAGCCAGGCGCTGGCCCGGCTGGTGGCGGCCGTCGGCGATGGCCTGGCCGATGTCCGCGGCCACCCGCTGGTAGAGGCGCAGGGGATTGGCGGCCGCCGTCGTCGTCATCTTCGTCTCAACCCTTTCGACGGCGCCATCCTAAGCGCCGTCGTGCCGGAAAGGTAGGGCTCCGCCGGCTAGTCCGCCGCCGGAGGCGCGCCGCCGCCGCTCATCGCCTTGTTGGTCAGCCAGATGCAGGGGATCAGCAGCACCGTCAGCCAGGCCGAGGCGCGGAAGAAGTCAACGGTGGCCAGCAAATAGGCCTGGTTGACGACCTGGCCGGTGGCCGCGCCGACCGCCTGGGCGTGGCTCAGACCCGCCGCCTGCATGCGCTCCACCGCCTGCAGCCAGGCTGGGTCGTTGGAGGCCATGGTCTCGGCCAGCCGGGTCTGGTGCAGGGCCTCGCTGCGGTCCCAGATCGTGGTGGTCAGGGAGGCGGCGAAGCTGCCGGCGGTGATCCGCGAGAAGTTCGACAGGCCCGAGGCCGACGGCAGTTGGTGAGGCGGCACGCCGTTCAGCGAAATGGTCACCATCGAGATGAAGAAGGTGCTCATCGCCACGCCCTGCACCAGCATCGGCCAGACCAGGGCCTTGAAGTCGACGTCCGGGGTGAAGCCCGAGCGCATGTAGAACGACAGCGCGAAGGCGGCCATCGACAGGGTGGCGGTCCAGCGGGCGTCGACCTTCTGCATCAGGCGGGCGGCGAACGGGGTCAGGATCACGGCGACCACGCCGCTCGGCGCCGCCACCAGCCCAGCCCAGGTGGCGATGTAGCCCATCCGGGTCTGCAGCCACAGCGGCTGCAGCAGGTTGCTGCCGAAGAACACCGCATAGCCCAGGCACAGGGCCACGGTGCCCAGGGCGAAGTTTCGCGACTTGAACAGCGACAGGTCGACGATCGGGTGCTTTTCGTTCAGCTCCCAGATCAGCCAGGCGATGAAGCCGACGATAGCCACCAGGGTTTCGACGACAATGGCCGGCGAATTGAACCAGTCGACGTCCTTGCCGGTGTCGAGCATCACCTGCAGGGCTCCCACCCAGACCAGCAGCAGCATGAAGCCGGTGGTGTCGATCGGGACCTTGCGCGTCGGGGTCTCGCGGTTGCTCATGCCGCGCCAACACAGGAAGGCGCAGATCAGGCCGACCGGCACGTTGATCAGGAAGATCCAGGGCCAGGCCAGGTTGTCGGAGATGTAGCCGCCCAGGATCGGCCCGCAGATCGGCGCCACCAGGGTGGTCATCGACCAAATGGCTAGGGCCGTGCCCCGCTTATTGGGCGGGAAGATCATGATCAGCAGGGCCTGCGAACCCGGGATCATCGGACCCGAGACCAGGCCCTGCAGGATGCGGAAGCCGATCAGCGACGGCAGGTTCCAGGAAATCCCGCACAGGAACGAGGCCAGGGTGAACAACAGCACCGAGACGATGAAGGTCTTGACCACGCCGTAGCGGCCCATCAGCCAGCCGGTCAGCGGCACCGAGACGCCGTTGGCCACGGCGAACGAGGTGATCACCCAGGTGCCCTGGCTGGTGCTGACGCCCAGATTGCCGGCGATGGTCGGGATCGAGACGTTGGCGATGGTGCTGTCGAGCACCTGCATGAAGGTGCCCAGCGCCAGGGCGATCGAGGTGACCGCCAGCATCGTGCCGGTCAGCGGCGCTGGCCCGGCTGGAGCGGCGCCATCGGCGGCGGGGGAGTCCTGGGCGGCCATGCGGCGCTCCTTGGGATCAGACGAAAACGCTTACTTGGAGATGTCGATGGCGGCCTTCATCGACAGGCCTACGCGTAGCGGATGGTCCTTCAGCTCGGCCGGATCCAGGGCGATGCGGACGGGCAGGCGCTGGACCACCTTGATCCAGTTGCCCGAGGCGTTCTGGGCCGGGATCAGCGAGAAGGCCGAGCCGGTGCCGCCCGACAGGCCCTTCACCCGGCCGTGGAACTTCACGCCGCCGCCGTAGAGGTCGGAGGTCAGGACCACCGGCTGGCCGATGCGGACCTTGTCCAGCTGCACTTCCTTGAAGTTGGCGTCGACGAAGGCGTCGGTGGTCGGGACGACGGCCATCAGCGGCGCGCCGACCTGCACCTGTTGGCCGACCTGGACGTTCTTCTTGGACACGACGCCGGCCAGGGGCGCGCGCAGCACCGTGCGGTCCAGGGCCAGCTGGGCGCTGGCCAGGCGGGCCTCGGCGGCGGCGATCTCCGGGTTCTTGCTGGCCGGCAGGCCCGAGATCAGGGCGGTGTTGACCTCGCGGCTGCCCTCGGCGGCGGCGCGGGTGGCCTTGGCCTGGGCGAGGGCCGCACGGGCCTCGACGAGGGCCGACTGGGCGTTGGTGAACTGGCTCTGGGCGGTGGTCAGCTCCTCGCCGGAGACCGCGCCGGAGTCCGCCAAGGCCTTGCGGCGCGAGAGCTCGACCCGGGCCTGTTCGAGGCTGGCCTGGGCGCCGGTCACGGCGGCGGCGGCGCGGGCGATGTCGGCGTCGCGGGCCGCCACCTGGCCGGCCAGGGCGTCGTCGCTGGCGAAATAGCCCTGCACCTTGCGCTGGGCCTGGCCGAGAGCGGCCTGGGCGGCGAGCACGGCGATCTTGGCGTCGGCGTCGTCGAGCACCACCAGCGGCTGGCCGGCGGTCACGGTCTGGGTCTCGGAGACCAGCACCTTGGCGACCGGTCCGCTGACCAACGGCGTCACCTGGGCGACCTCGGCCCCGACATAGGCGTTGTCGGTCTCGACGTGATGCGAGCCCACGAGGACCTGGTAGAGGCCCCAAGCGGCGACGCCGACCACGACCACGCCGGCCAGGCCGGTCAGCAGTTGGCGGCGACTGGCCTTGGGCTTGGCGGCGAATTGGGCGGGGGAGGCGGTGGTGTCGGCCATGGGAGAGGTCCTGAAGGCGCGAAAAGCGAAAGGGCGAAGAAAGGGGGAGCGGGCTGGGGTCAGGCGGGGGTGAAGCCGCCGCCCAGGGCGCGCACCAGGGCGACGTCCAGGGTCAGGGCGCGGCTTTCCAGGTCGGCGACGATCCGCCGCTGGGACAGCACCGCCTGTTCGGCGATCAGCACGTTCTGGTAGGTCGACAGGCCGCCCTGGTAGCGCAGCTTGGCGATGCGGAAGCCGTCCTCGCTGGCGGCCAGGGCGGCGCGGCTTTCGGTCAGCCGGGTGCTCAGGGCCCGCTCGCTGGCGGCCACGTCGGCGACGTCGCGCAGGGCCTGGGTGACGGCCGAGTCGTAGGCGGCCACGGCGCCGTCGCGATCGGCCTCGGCGGCGCGCAGATTGGCCTTCAGCCGCCCGCCCTCGAAGATCGGCAGGCTGACGGCGGGGCCGACGCTGCCGACGTCCGAGCCGCTGTCGAACAGCTTGTCCAGGTGCAGCGACTGCACGCCGATGGCGGCGGCCAGGTTGACGTTCGGATAGAAGGCGGCCTTGGCCTGGCCGATCCTCTTGCTGGCGGCCTCGGCCCGCCACTTGGCGGCGACCACGTCGGGGCGGCGGCCGATCAGGTCGGCGGCGAGGTTGGCGGGCAGGCCGAACGGCTTGAGGGCGGCGGCCGAGGGGCGGGCGATGGCCAGGCCGCGGTCGGGACCCGCGCCCAGCAGGGCGGCCAGGCCGTTGCGGGCCTGGGCGATCTGCTCGTCGATGGCGGCCAGCTCGGCGCGGGCGTTGGGCGGACCGGCCTCGGCCTGGCGCAGCTCGCCGCGGGTGTCGAGGCCGTTGGTCACCCGGTCGCTGACCAGGGTCAGGGTCTCCTGCCGCAGGGCCACCGACCGTTCGGCCACGTCGCGCTCGGCGTAGAGGCGGGCCAGATCCGCGTAGCCGGCGGCGACCGACGTGGCCAGCATCAGCCGGGCCTGGGCGGCGTCGGCCTGGGCGGCCTTGGCCTCGGAAGTCGCGGCGGCGACGGCGGCGCGATTCTTGCCCCAGAAGTCCAGTTCCCAGCTGAAGTCCAGGCTCAGCCGGCCGTAGTCGTTGTAGCCCTGGGGCACGAAGTCGGCGGGGATGCCGTTGTTGTAGCTCTGCTTGGATCGTTCGACGCCGCCGTTGGCGCCGACGCTGGGCAGTTGGGCGGCCTTGGCCTGGTTGGCCAGGGCCTGGGCGCGGCGCAGGCGGGCCTCGGCCTGGGCCAGGGTGGGCGAGCCGGCCAGGGCCTCGTCGACCAGGGCGTCCAGCTGGGCGTCGCCATAGGCCTTCCACCAGGCGTCGGCCGGCCAGGCGGCGATGTCGGAAGCGGCCAGGGTTTGGGCCGTGGCGTAGGCCTCGGGGGCCTTGGCGACCCGGGCCGGCGTCGCGGCCGGCATGGTCGCGCAGGCGCTGGTCAGCAGGGCGGCCAGCAGGATCGAAACCGTGGTCCCGATCGCGCGCGATCCCGGCGACTTGGAGGCGGGGGGCTTGTCCAGGGCGTTGGGCGTCATCGGCGACTGACCTTGAATTGACCGTACTGTACGGTCATATGGAGGCGCTGATATAACTGCGAGCTTGACGGGATCAAGGGGGGTCCCGAAGGAAAAGAAATGATGCAGGACGTGAAACCGCGTCTCGACCGAGACGCCCGCCGCGAAGCCATCCTCGACGTCGCCAGCGACGTGTTCCTGGAGGAGGGCTACGCCAACGCGTCCATGTCGACGATCGCCGCCCGGCTCGGCGGGTCCAAGGGCACGCTCTACAACTACTTCAAGAACAAGGAGCAGCTGTTCGCCGCCTATGTGGTGCGCCACTGCGCCTGGCAGCGCGACGCCATGTTCGAGATCGAGGGCGAACTGGGCGACATCCGCGAGGCGCTGATCAAGACGGGGCGGATCTACCTGTCCATCGTGCTGAGCGATTTCAGCATGGCCAATTTCCGGGTGATCGTGGCCGAGGCCCAGCGCACGCCCGAGATCGGCCAGGCGTTTTTCGAGGCGGGCCCCAGGAGCGGGGCGAAACTGCTGGGCGCGACCCTGCAGAAGGCGGTCGACAGCGGGCAGCTGGAGATCGACGACCCGGTCCACGCCGCGCAGCAGTTCATCGGTCTTTGCCAGAACCGCATGCTGAAGGCGCGGCTGTGCAACGCCATGGCCGAGCCGACGCCGGAGGAAATCGACCGCGAGGTGCTGCCGGCCGTCAAGGTGTTCCTCGCCGCCTACGGCGCGAAGGGCTGACGATTTCCGCTTGGCGCGAAGGGCTCGACGCGGCACTTGGTGCGGCGGGACGGGCGCGGGTGTGCGGCCTCCCGTGAGAGGAAGATCTGGCCATGCAAGGCGTCACCATCGTCGACCACCCTCTGGTCCGGCACAAGCTGACCCGGATGCGCGACCGGGAGACCTCGACCAAGACCTTCCGCGCCCTGATGCGCGAGACGGCGACCCTGCTGTGCTACGAGGTCACCCGCGCCCTGCCGACCCACACGGTCGAGATCCAGACCCCGGTGGCGCCGACCACGGCCGAGGAGATCGCCGGCAAGAAGCTGGTCTTCGCCCCCATCCTGCGGGCCGGCCTGGGCATGGCCGAGGGCATGCTGGACCTGGTGCCCTCGGCCCGGGTGGCGCACATCGGCCTGTTCCGCGACCCGGAGTCGCTGGAGGCTGTGGAGTACTACTACAAGACCCCCGAGGACATCGCCGACCGGCTGGTCATCGTGGTCGACCCGATGCTGGCCACCGGCCACACGGCGGTGGCGGCCCTGAACCTGCTCAAGCGCTCGGGCGTGACCGACCTGCGCTTCGTCTGCCTGGTGGCCTCGGTCCAGGGCGTGGAGACCCTGCGCGCCGCCCATCCCGACGTGCCGATTTGGACGGCGGCGGTGGACGCCGAGCTGAACGACCATGGCTATATCGTGCCGGGCCTGGGCGACGCCGGCGACCGGACGTTCGGCACGCGCTGACGAAAGTCGGGCGGCGGTCTTCCGCTGGCCAAGCTTGGACGTTAAGGCTTTTCCATGCCGTTCGCGCCGCCCCTGATCTTTGTCGCCGACGACGACGCCGCCACGCTGGAGCTGATCCAGATCGCGCTGGAGCGCGAGGGCTTCGCCGTGCGCGCCTTCGGGTCGGTGGAGGGGGTCCTAGCGGCCCTGGCGCGCGAGACGCCGGTCCTGGCGCTGCTGGACGTGCGCATGCCCGGGCAGAGCGGCCTGGACGGCCTCAGGGCGATCAAGGACTCCCCGAACGGCGCGGCGCTGCCCGTCCTGATGCTGACCGGCGACGGCCGCCTGGACCGCATCGTCCAGGCCATGCAGCTGGGCGCGGCCGGCTACGGGATGAAGCCGTTCGAGCCGCGGCAGCTGGCGGCCAAGGTGCGCGAGACGCTGGCCGGGATGTAGGGGCCGGCGACGCTCAGGCCTCCGCGCGGCGCAGGATCTTGTCCATCGCCTTGCCCTTGGCCAGTTCGTCGACGAGCTTGTCCAGGTAGCGGATCTCGCGCATCAACGGCTCGGCGATCTCTTCGACGCGCACGCCGCAGATCATGCCCTTGATGCCGGTCCGTGCGGGGTTGAGGCCAGGAGCCTGGGCGAAGAAGGTCTCGAAGTCCGTCTTCGCCGCGAGCTGGGCGTCGAACGCCTCCTGGCTGAAGCCCGTCAGCCAGAGGATGATCGCGTCGACCTCGGCCTTGGTGCGCCCCTTTCTCTCCGCCTTGGCGACGTAGAGCGGATAAACGCTGGCGAAGCTGGTGGTGTAGATTCGGTGCTTGGTCATCGAGCGGCGGCCTCTGCGGCCCAGGCCTTGGTGGCCTGGCAGGTGTCCATGGCGCGTCTGTAGGCGTCGCGTCCGGTGGTGCGGGCGACATAGGCCTTCTCGGCCTCGCCGAGGGTGAAGCAGCCGGTCCGCTGGGCGAACTCCAGGGCGTAGGTCACCGAAATGTCGGCCGCCGTGAACGCCTCGCCCGCGAGGTAGGGCGAGCGCGCCAACTGCCGGGTCACCAGGCCCAGCCGGCTCTCGAAGACTTCCAGCGCCTTGCCGGCGCCCCAGTTTCGCCGCTCGGCCTCGGGCGCGAAGTGGCGGCTGACGACGACGAAGTACATGGGCGTGGCCAGGCCGGCCTCGCCGAGGTGCAGGAACTGCTGGTAGGCGGGGAAGGCGGGATCGCGAGGGTCCGGCGCAAGCGGCGCCGGTCCATAGCGGGCCAGCAGGTATTCCATGATCGCGATCGACTCGACCATCGTCGCGTCGCCGTCCTGGATCGCCGGGATGAACCCGGCCGGGTTGACCGCCAGATAGTCCGGGTCGTTCTCGACGCCGGCCAGCATGTCCACCGGCCTCAGCCGGTAGGGAAGCCCCATCTCCTCCAGCAGCCAGACGACGCGGAATCCCCGCCCTTCGCCGAAAACCGTGATCATGGTCGAGATCCTCCCGCGCGGCGCGATTCCATCACCCGACGGCCGCGCGAGCGCAACCGGCTTGATGCGCCGAGGCAGCCTCGGCCGCGGCCGCCAAGGGCATGTCCGGCGACGGCCCTGGAACGAACCCGTCCAAATTTTCGCAGGCGGTTGTCGGATCGCGTCCCGCCCGGCCGTCCTGGCAAGGCGAACGGCGGAGGACCGATGATGAACCAGATCCAGCAGGGCCATGTCGAGGCGGGTGGCGTCCGCTACGGCTATGAGATCCACGGCCCCCAAGACCCGGGAACGGGCGCGCCGCTGCTCCTGCTGCATGGCGGGTTCGGCACGATCGAGATGTTCGGCCCCGTTCTGGGAAGGCTGACGACGGGGCGGCGGGTGATCGCCGTCGACCTCTACGGCCACGGTCGCACCGCGCTCACCAACCGGCCGATCGACGCCGTCGCCATGGGCGACGACATGGCCGCCGTGGTGCGCGCCCTCGGCTTCGAGCGGGTGGACGTCCTGGGCTTCTCATTCGGCGGCATGGTCGCCTTCCGCCTGGCGGTCCAGCATCCCGACGTGGTGAACCGGCTGGTCCTGGCCTCCGCGCCCTATGCCAATACCGGTTTCTACGCGGACATTCGCGAGCAGCAGAAGGCCGTCACCCGCGACAGCGCGGCCAGTTTCATGCAGACCCCGATGTACGCGGCCTACAAGGCCGTGGCGCCGCGGGTGGAGGACTTTCCCGAATTCGTCGCGCGCATGGGCGAGGCCATCCGCCGACCCTACGACTGGTCGGAGGACGCCAAGGCTCTGAAGCCGACCACGCTGCTGGTCTATGGCGACAGCGACATGTTCGAGCCCGAACACATCGTCCGCTTCTACCAGCTGCTCGGCGGGGGCCTGCGCGACGCGGGCTGGGACGGGGCCGGCATGGCCCGCCACCGGCTGGCGATCCTGCCGGGCGTCACCCACTACGAGATGTCCGATGCGCCAGGTCTCGTCGACACGGCGTTGGCCTTCCTCGACGGCGAGGGGAAGGGCGCAGACCCGGACCTGGGGCCGCGCGGTCCCTAGATCGCCGGGTCGATCGCGCTGGACGCCTCGGCCCGCTGCAGCGCCACCGCCTCGACGATATGGGCCCGGTAGAGCACGCCCAAGAGGTCGGTCTGGGTGATGATCCCCAGCAGGACGCGGTTCTCGTCGACCACCATGGCCTCGTGCGCCGTTCCGCTGGACAGGATCGGCAGCAGGGCCTCGATCGCCGTGCCCGGCCGCACCTTGTGCACGAACGGGTCCAGCACGGCCTCGACCGGGCCCTCCCGGCCGGTCTGCAGTTCGGCGCGGCGCACCATGCCGACCACCTTGCGGTCGGCGTCGACCACCGGGGCGCTGCGCAGGTCGTGGGCGCGCATGTAGGCCAGGGCGCTTTCGGCGGTCTGGTGCAGGTCCACGCTCAGCACGTCGCGGGACATGATGTCGCTGCACAGGATGTGGGCGTGGATCCGCCGGTGGGCCTGCAGCTCGACCTCGCGGAACAGGGCGTCCAGGTCTTGGCGATCGACGTCCAGCAGGTCGCCATAGTGGGCCAGGGCGTTGTCGATGTCGGCCTGGGTGAAGCCCACGCGCCGCAGGGGTGGGGCGTCCTTGGTGTCGTGGGCGTTGGCGGGCGGCGGGACGCGGTGCGGATAGGATCGCCCGACGCCGCGCGCATAGGCCATGGCGCACAGCACCAGCAGGACCGAGCACAGCCCCACCGGCACGAAGACGTAGCCGTACGCGGCGGGGCCGACCGGGCCGGCGACCAGGGCCGCGCCCAGGGCGACGGCCCCGCCGGGCGGGTGCAGGCAGCCCAGCAGGCCCATGGCGACGATCGCGCTGGCCACGGCGGCGGCGGCGGCCAGGGCCGGATGCGGATGGAAGGCCAGGGCGCAGGTGACACCGGCCAGGGCCGAGATCATGTTGCCGCCGATGACGGCGCGCGGCTGGGCCAGGGGGCTGGCCGGCACCGCGAAGGCCAGCACCGCCGAGGCGCCGATCGGCGGGATCAGCAGGGGAACCGCCGACGGCTGGCCGCTGGCGATCAGGTGGGCCAGCAGGCCGGTGGCGGGAATGCCGACCAGAGCCCCCAGGCCCGAGCGCAGGATGTCCTGGGGGCGGATCGGCTGGCGGCCGCGCAGGGCCTGGACGAGGGTGTGTCGCATGATCTCGGGGCCGTAGGGTTCGAGGGCTATTGCATATGGCCAAAAACGGCTGTCATCCCGGATCTTCGCGCTGCGCGCCACCCGCCGTTAGGCGGGCCGCTTGCGCGTCCCGAGGCCGGATGACGGTTGCCTTCTCAGCAAATCCATAGGCGATAGCCCTGCTTAAGCTTCGTACGACATATGGGCGCTTCCACAAGCGCCGAGGGGGACCGGCGGGCCTGTTTCCCCGCTGGACGGCGAGGATAGGAGTGGTTCGAGGTCAACGAAATCAAAGTCTTGCGCTCGACATCGAAGAGCGTTCGCGAATTCGGCGCATCGCGCTTCAAACCGCCCGCATACTGGTCCTCGCCCTGTCGCAGGGGAGGACGTCCGGCCGGCGACCTCGACGTGCGGCGGGGGCGGTCGAGCGGGAAGCGTCCGTCGGCCGGCGTCGCGGGCTCCATCGAGCCGGTCGGCGGGACGTGGGGGTCCTTGGATTGGGACTTCGGGCGGCCCGGACCGGACGGCGGGATCAAGTCTTCGGCGTCGAAGGTCGGGCGCGCCAGGCGCGGGCTGAAATCGCCCGCGCGGTCCGGACGGGGTTTCGTCGCCCCTCCGCCCGCCGGGGGCCTCCATCGGAGCGGGTTAAAAATCCGCGATCCGAAGGCTTTCGTCCGAAGGCCGCGCGGAGCGTTCGGATCCTGTCGAAACGGTACTCTCCAAAAACAATCATCCGGGCATGGCCCGGACGCTCCGCCGCCTCCCCAAGCCTGTCGGCTTCCACCGACGGAAGGGCGCCGGCGCGCGCCTCCAAGCCCCGCTCATCCCGGCGAACGCCGGGACCCAGATGGAATGGCTTCGAGGCCGACGCCGTCCACTCAGCGCCTTTCCAGTCAACCACACCACTCTAGGATCTGGGTCCCGGCATTCGCCGGGATGAGCGGATCAAGGGGGCGCAGATGTCCCCGGCGATCAGATCACCCCGGCCCGCAGCAGGTCGTGGACGTGCAGGATGCCGACCGGGCGGTCCTGGTCGACGACGAACAGCACGGTGATCCGCCGCTCGTTCATCAGCTTCAGCGCCTCGGCCGCCAGGGCCCCGGGCGTGATGGTCAGGGGGGCGCGGGTCATGACCTCGCCGGCCACATGGTCCATCAGCCCGTTCATGTGACGGCGCAGGTCGCCGTCGGTGATCAGGCCGCTGAGCGCGCCGTCCGGGGCGACCACCCCGACCGCGCCGAACCGCTTTTCGCTCATCACCAGCAGCGCCTCGGACATCGAGGCGTCCTCGCGGGTCAGGGGCAGCTCGCCCTCGCCATGCATCAGGTCGCCGACCGTGCGCAGCATGGCGCCCAGCTTGCCGCCCGGATGGAAGACGCGGAAGTCGGTGGCCGTGAAGCCGCGCCGCTCCAGCAGCGCCACGGCCAGGGCGTCGCCCAGGGCCATCTGCAGGGTGGTCGAGGTGGTCGGGGCGCTGACCTCCGACGTCGCCTCGGGCGCGTCGGGCAGCAGGAGCAGGACGTCGCCCGCCCGGCCCAGCTGGCTGTCGGCCACGGCGGTGACGGCGATGATCGGGATCGAGAACCGCTTGGCATAGGCCAGGGTGTCTGACAGCTCGCGGGCCTCGCCCGACTTCGACAGGGCCAGCACCACGTCGCCCTGGCCGATCATGCCCAGGTCGCCATGACTGGCCTCGGCGGCGTGCACGAACATGGCCGGCGAGCCGGTCGAGGCCAGGGTGGCGGCGATCTTGCGGGCCACGTGGCCGGACTTGCCGACCCCGGTGCAGACCACTCGGCCCCGGGCGTCGAACAGGGTTTCGACGGCGCGGACGAACGATTCGTCCAGCGACGCCGACAGCAGCGCCAGGGCCTGGGCCTCGGCGTTCAGGACCCGCTGGCCGACGGCTATGGCGTCGAAGGCGTTGATGGAGGCGCTCACGGGGCGATCGTCGCCGCTTCGCGGGCGTCGCCCACCTGCTGGCGAGCTTGCTGGTCGCGGTGGGCCGCGGCGTCCTTCTCGCGTTGGATCTTGGCCTGCATTTCCGGCGTCTGCTGGATCGGGACCGAGCCGAACGGATCCGGCGAGCGGGCGCCATAACCCTGCGGCCAGACGAGCGAGAACGCGACAAGGGCCAGGCCGATGAGCGCCAGGAAGGGCATGAGGATGCGATCGGGCATGGCCTGCCTATAGCATGCCGCCCGGAGGAGAGAAGGGCGAGAGAGGGGCGAGGAAAGGGCGGGGCGCTTGACGTGGAGCCGGCCGGGGCTTAGCCCGCCCTGCGTCATATCCTGGAGGTCCGATGCCCGTTCTCGTCCTGCTGCGCCACGGCCAGAGCCAATGGAATCTCGAAAACCGTTTCACCGGCTGGGTGGACGTCGACCTGACCGCCGAGGGCGAGGCCCAGGCCCGCAAGGGCGGCGAGCTGATCAAGGCCGCCGGCATCGATCTCGACGAGGCCTTCACCTCGGTCCAGACCCGCGCCATCCGCACCTGCAACCTGGCGCTGGACGCCGCTGGTCAGAGCTTCGTGCCGGTGACCAAGGACTGGCGGCTGAACGAGCGCCACTACGGCGGCCTGACCGGGCTGAACAAGGCTGAGACCGCGCAGAAGCACGGCGAGGAGCAAGTGACCATCTGGCGCCGGTCCTATGACATCCCGCCGCCGGAATTGGCGCCGGGCGGCGAATACGACTTCGCCAAGGACCGCCGCTATGCCGGCAAGGACCTGCCCAGCACCGAAAGCCTGAAGACCACCCTGGTCCGCGTGCTGCCCTATTGGGAAGCGGCCATCGCCCCCAAGCTGGCGGCCGGCGAGACGATCCTGGTGGCCGCGCACGGCAATTCGCTGCGGGCCATCGTCAAGCATCTGTTCGACGTGCCCGACGCCGACATCGTCCATGTCGAGATCCCAACCGGCAATCCGCTGGTCATCGACCTGGACGGCGGCCTGCGCCCGACCGGCGCCCGCTACCTCGACGAAAGCCGGGCCCAGCCGCTGCCGGCGGCGCGCTGATCCGACGTTCGGGACATTCGGGCAAACCGCGTCAAAATGTCCCGAAATGCTTGGAAACGCAGCGTTAATGCGGCGCGCGCATGGTATGGGTCCAGCCCTTCGGGGAGTCGATACGAGCCATCATGAGCGCCCCTCCCGCGGCAGGCCAAGAGCACAAGCGCCTGACGCAGCACGACGTCGACGTGATCTGCGCCAGGCATGACCGTCTGTGGTCGGCCCGGATGGGCGGGGCGCGCGCCGTCTTCGCCTTCTGCGATCTGTCGGGCCTGTCGGTCACCGGGCGCAACCTGTGCGACGCCGATTTCACCGGCGCCTTGATGGTCGGCTGCGACCTGCGGAAGACCAAGCTCGACAACGCCAACATGTACGGCGCGGACATGCAAGGCTCGGACCTGACCGACGCCTCGATGCGCCGCGCCGACCTGCGCGGCTCCAGCCTGCGCGGCGCCAACCTGACCGGCGCCGATCTGTTCGAGGCCGACCTGCGCGAAGGTCAAATCGCCGCCGCCGACCGCAAGGAAGGCTACCGCATCATCGAGCCCGTCCAGCGCGAGGCGCAGGCGACCGGCGCGATCCTGGCCGGCGCCAACCTGGAGCGCTCGCGGCTGTCGGGCATCATCGCCACCAAGGCCGACTTCAGCGACGCGATCCTCAAGGACGCCAAGCTGGTGCGGGCCAATCTCAAGCAGGCCAATTTCAACGGGGCGAACCTGGCCGGGGCCGACCTGTCGGGCGCCAACCTGGTTGGGGCCGACCTGCGCAACGCGGTCCTGGTCGGCGCCAAGACCATGTCCTGGAACATCAACGACACCAACATGGACGGCGCCCTGACCGACAAGGCGGCGGGCAAGGACGTGTCCGACATGCCCTACGAGCAGATGATCGCCGACCATGCCCGCTGGTGCGAGACCGGCGGGGCGGAGGGCGCGCCCTCGGTGTTCGACAAGGCCGACCTGCGCAATTTGAAGTCCGTGCGGGGCTTCAACCTGACGGCCCTGTCGGCCAAGGGCGCGGTGTTCTACGGCCTGGACATGGAAAGCGTGCAGATGCAAGGCGCGCAGCTGGAAGGCGCCGACCTGCGCTCGTGCAACCTGCGCCGGGCCGACCTGCGGGGCGCGCGTCTCAAGGGCGCCAAGCTGGCCGGGTCGGACCTGCGCGAGGCCCAGCTGGGTCCGTTGCTGATCGGCCGCGACCGCCTGCTGCCCAGCGACCTGACCGGCGCCTTGCTGACCAACGCCGACTTCGCCCGGGCCGACCTGCGCCAGGCCTGCCTGAGCGGCGCCGACCTGTCGCGCGCCAACTTCACCAACGCCCTGCTCAAGGACGTCGACGTCACCGGCGCGATCCGCATGGGCGCTCGCGGCCTGGACGACGTGATCTAGCGGGCTGTTATCGCTGACAGCGAATTTTCCACATCTTGTTTCGCGAAAGTTGCGGCAAAAGCGCGCGACCTTAACGCTTCGCTCGTCGATCGCCGGTATTTTCCCAAGCCGATCAACGGGTTTCTCGGGGGAGAAGCGTAAGACATGAGCGCGGCGCAGAGCATCGCGGGGCGGCGGCGTCTGAGCCAGGCCGAGCTCGACATGATCGTCTCGGCGCACGAGAAGTTCGTCACGGGCAAGCAGGGCGGCAAGCGCGCTTCGCTGCGCTTCATGACCCTGTCGGGCCTGGACCTGTCGTTCCGCAACCTGGCCGACGCCGACTTTTCCGCCTCCATCCTCGACGGTTGCCGCATGGTCCGTACGCGGCTGGAGCGGGCCAACCTGTTCGGCGCCGACCTGCGCCAGGCCGACCTGCGCCAGGCGGTGCTGGTCCGCGCCGACCTGCGAGGGGCCTGCCTGCGGGGCGCCAACCTGTCCCAGGCCGACCTGACCCAGGCCGATTTCCGGGAAGGTCAGGTGGCCATCCCGCATCCCCGGAAGGGGTTCGAGACCGTCCGCCACGAAACTCGCAACGGCGAGGCCGACGAGGTCAATTTCTCGGGCGCCACCCTGGACGGCTCGCAGTTCGCGGGCGTTTCGGCGTTCAAGGCCGATTTCAGCGACTGCTCGCTGCGCGGGGCCAAGCTGTCGGGGGCCAACCTCAAGGAAGCCAATCTGAGCGGCGCCATCCTGGACGGGGCGGACGTCAAGGGCGCCAATCTTGAAGGCGCAAATCTCACGGGCGCCGTCATGACCGGAGTCGATACCTCCACCGCCCGCCTCAGCGGCGCGGCGATGCAAGGCTGCCTGGCGGCCTCGACCGAACAGGCCTTGTCGCGCGCCGAGGAGATCCACCAGCGCTGCCTGGCCAACCAGGCCTGGTGTCGGACCGGCGGCAAGGAAGGCCAGCCCGCCCGGCTGGACGGCGAGGACCTGCGCCCGCTGGGCGACCGTCTCAAGGGCCTGCGCCTGACGGCGATGAGCGCGGCGGGGGCCTGCATGGTCGGGATCGACCTGTCGGGAACCCAGTTGCAGGGCGCGGACCTGCGCAACGCCGACCTGCGCGCGGCCAACCTGCGCGGCGCGGACCTGCGCGGCGCCAAGCTGGCGGGCGCCAACCTGACCAAGGCCGATCTGCGCCAGGCGCTCCTTTCGCCCCTGCCTCTGGGGCCCGAGCGCAAGACCCTGGCCGATCTGAAGGCCGCCCGCCTACGCTACGCCCTGATGCAGGCCGCCGACCTCAGCGAGGCGGTGCTCGACGGCGCCGACCTGCGCGGCGCCGACCTCACCGGCGCGCGCCTGATCCGTGTAAGCCTGCGCGACTGCGATCTCGGCCAGGTGCAGGGCCTGGACCTGACGCCGGCCTGAACCGTCGCGCCGCGACCAGAAAAAAGGGCGGCGCCGAGGCGCCGCCCTGAAAGTCTGGAGGGGGAAATACGATAACGCGCGAAGGTGGTGTTAGGCTGCCTTCTCGCCTTCGACTTTGTCGCCCTCGATCAGGGGAGCCGCCGACTTGATCTCGATCGTGCGGGGCTTCAACGCCTCGGGCAGTTCGCGCTTCAGCGAGATCGACAGCAGGCCGTCCGAGAGCGCGGCGTCGGTCACGATCACATAGTCGGCCAGCTGGAAGCGGCGCTCGAAGTTGCGCTCGGCCAGGCCGCGATGGAGGTAGCGCTTGGCCTCGTCATTGGCCGGTTTGCGGCCGGTGACGGTGAGAAGGTTTTCCTTCACCTCGATGCCGAGTTCTTCCGGCTTGAAGCCGGCGACAGCGATCTCGATGCGGTACGCGTTCTCGGCGGTGCGCTCGATATTGTACGGGGGGTAGCCGGAGGCGGCTTCGCTCGAGGCGGCGTCCAGCAGGGCGGCCAGCCGGTCGAAACCGACGACGGAGCGATACAGGGGGGACAGGTCGATCGTACGCATGGTGACAATCCTTCTCTTCAAGCAAGGTTGTTCAATCTGTTCAGACCCTTGACGACCCGGATTGGCGTCGTCGGCGGTCCGGAAGGCCCGGGTTTCCAGCGCCTTCGAGACCAAGGTGGTGAGCCGTTTTTCGACTTCAAGGGGTTGAATGAACGGCCTGGTGGTGAATCGCTTGATCGCCGTTCGGTCGCCGCTAAGGTCGGCTCGCCCGGCCCTGGGCCCGCCTTGGAGAGCTCCGACGATGACCTGCCGCCGCCAGCTCCTGCTGTTCGCCGCCGCGACCCTTTGCCTCGCCGCCTCGCCGGTGTTCGCCGCCGAGGACGCGGCGCTGCGGGCGGCCATCGCCTCGCCCGATCGCACGCCGGCCAGCGTCGCCCGCGACGGCGCCCGCCATCCCTATGAGAGCCTGGTCTTCTGGGGGCTGAAGCCCAGGCAGACGGTGATCGAGGTGTCGCCCGGCGGCGGCTACTGGACCGAGATCCTGGCGCCCTACGCCAAGGCCACCGGCGGGACCTACGCCGCCGGCCTCGCCGACCTGGCCAATCCGAAGATCTCGGACGGTGCGCGCAAGGGCCGGGCGAATTTCGAAACCCGCTTCACGAACCCCGACAAGTACGGGACCGTGCAGTTCGTGAACTTCGGGCCGGTGGCCGCTCCCCTGGGGGCACCCGGTTCGGCCGACCTGGTGCTGACCGCGCGCAACGTCCACAACTGGACCGTCCAGCCGGGCGTGGCCGACAAGATCTTCGCCGACTTTTTCGCGGTGCTGAAGCCGGGCGGGATCCTGGCGGTCGAGGACCATCGCGCCGATCCCAAATCGGAGACCGACAAGGGGGCGGACGGCTACCTGGCTACGGCCACGGTGGTGGCCCTGGCGGAGAAGGCCGGCTTCAAGTTGGACGCCAAGTCCGAGATCAACGCCAACCCCAAGGACACCAAGGACCACCCGTTCGGCGTCTGGACCCTGCCGCCGACCCGGCAAAGCGCGTCCGACGGCCAGCCGGCCGATCCGGCCTTCGATCGCGCGAAGTACGACGCCATCGGCGAGAGCGACCGCATGACGCTGCGGTTCCGCAAGCCGGGCTGAGAAGGCCGAGCCGAAAACCTGGCCGCCTCGGCGCCGTTTCGCCAAGGTCGGGTGCATGATCGGGTTCCGCGTTGATGGTAGGGGGAGGCATGGTCTCAGGACTTCGATGGTCGCGGCGGGGCCTGCTGGCGGGGGCGGCCGCGCTGGGCCTGGCGGGATGCGGCCGCAAGGCGGCCAAGCCGGACGCCGCCAGGTCGACGACCAAGGCGGCCCCCATGACCCTGGCGGCGGCCGCGCAGGGCGATTGGCGCTCGCCCGCCGACAAGGCCCGCGACGTCTGGCGCCACCCCGTCGAGAGCCTGCAGTTCTGGGGGCTCGAGCCGGGTCAGACCGTGGTCGAATTCTGGCCCGGCGCCGGCTGGTACACCGACATCCTGGCCCCGTACCTGGCCGCCACGGGCGGCAAGCTCTACGCCGCCTCGCTGCAGACCGATCTGCCGGACGACCCCGCCGCCAAGGCGGCGGTCGAGGAATACCGGCGCAAGCTGGCCGACAAGAAGAAGCTATATGGCGAGGTCATCGTCACGGCCTTTGGGCCGACTAGCGGCCCGGTGGCGCCAGCGGGATCGGCCGACCTGGTCCTGTTCCTGCGCAACCTGCATAACTGGATGGCGGCGGGCCTGGCCGAGAAGGCCTTCCGCGAAGCCCTGACCGCCCTGAAGCCCGGCGGGGTGCTGGGGATCGAGGAGCACCGCGGCGAACCCGGACGCGTGCAGGACGTCCTGGCCGCCGACGGCTATGTCCAGCAGGCCTATGTGATCGAAATGGCCCGGGAGGCCGGCTTCGTCCTGGCCGGCGAGAGCGAGATCAACGCCAATCCCAAGGACACCAAGGACCATCCGTTCGGCGTCTGGACCTTGCCGCCGACCCGGCTGTCGGCCCCGCGCGGCGAGCCCGCCGAACCCGGCTTCGACCACGCCAAGTACGACGCGATCGGCGAGAGCGACCGCATGACCCTGAAGTTCATCAAACCGAAATGAGACCGTTCTTGAAACGACGCGCCGCCCTCGCGGGCCTGATGATCCTGGTCCTGGCGCCGCCGGCCCACGCCGACGCCGGCAAGACCGTTCCGGCGACCAAGGTTTTTCCGTTCCTGGAGTCGATGCTGAAGCTGCAGCCGGCCGAACGGGCCCGGATCAAGGTCACCTACGCCCTGCGCCGCGACGGCAAGCCGGCCGCGGGCGTCAAGGCCGCGCTGATCGAGGCGAGCGGCGCGCGCACCCCCTTGCCGATCGATGATCAGGGGCGGTTCGAGCGCCTGCCGACCCTGGCCCAGCTGCAGGCCAAGGCCCAGCTGCACCTCGACGTCCCGGCCGACGCCAAGTTCGGAACGGCGATGCTGCTCGATCCCGTGCTCAAGCCCGCGACGGAATACGATTCCCGCGAGTTGGCGGCGACGGTCGAGGAGTCCAACAGCGCGATCCGCAAGGCCGCCGGCGCCATGGCTCTGATGGCGCCGCAGATGGAAGGACTGGCCTTCAAGAAGGCCGAATCCGGAGTGGCCGTGTTCCCCGACGGAAGCGCTCGGCCGCTGCCGTCGGACGCTGGGACGGTCGTCTTCGAGCCAGGCCAGTTCAAGGGCGCGGCCCGAGTCCGCTTGGCCAAAATCCCGGCGGCGGTGGATTATTACGACAAGAAGAAATAGCCGCCGGCGCGTCTGAACAGTGTTTACTCGCTGCGATCCAGCGGCCAGTCTGCCGCCCAGAATCCACGCGCCACAGAGGGAGATGCGCTTATGGCTACGTTGCAGGAAATCACCGATCGCATGAAGGCCGCCGTCGGCGAGGACAGCGGCCTGGGCAAGAGCCTGAAGTTCGACCTGAAGGACGCCGGCGTCATCCACATCGATGGCGGCTCGGTGACCAACGAGGACAAGCCGGCCGACCTGACCATGACCCTGTCGATGGACGACCTGCTGGCCATCGGCGCTGGCGCGTTGGACCCGACCATGGCGGTGATGACCGGCAAGCTGAAGCTGTCGGACATGGGCGCGGCCATGGCCCTGCAGTCGAAGATGGCGGCCCTGTTCGCGAAGATGCGCTGATCCATGGGGGACGCGGCGCCGCTGGTCTCGATTCCCGAGGCGCCCGTTCCTGACCATGGAAAGGCCGAGTGGTTCAGCGGTGCGGACGGGGCGACCCTCCGCGCCGCCCTGTTTTCGCCGGAAGGTCCGCCCCGGGGCTCGGTCGTGGTCAGTCCCGGCCGCAGCGAACCGATCGAGAAATATTTCGAGGTCGTCCAGGACCTGCTGGATCGGGGCTTCGTCGTGCTGGTCCACGACTGGCGCGGGCAGGGGCTGTCGCATCGCGCGTTGCCGGACCGGCTGAAGGGCCACGCGGCCGGTTTCAAGGACTTCCTGGGCGACTATCAGGCGCTGCTGGCCGTGTTCGGGACGCGCCTGCCCAAGCCCTGGATCGCCCTGGGACACTCGATGGGCGGGTGCCTGACCATGCTGGCCCTGGCCACCGGCGAGAAGCGTCTCGCGGCCGCGGTGCTGTCGGCGCCGATGCTGGGCCTCAACACCGGCGGCAAGCCCGCCGGTGGTGCCCGCGCCCTGGCCTGGCTGATGAGCCGCTCGCGATACAGGAGCGAGTATGTGCTGGGCGACGTCGGCGACCCGTTCGTCCAGAGCTTTCCCAAGGACGCGCTGACCCACGACGCGGCTCGCTACGCCCGCCACCGGGCCCAGATCCACGCCAATCCCGATATCGCCCTGGGCGGCATCACCTGGGGCTGGACCGATTTCGCCTTCGCCGCCTGCGCCTTCCTGCGCCGGACCAAGGGGGTCGAGGCCGTGTCGATCCCGGTGACCATCGTCGCCGCGGGCCAGGACAGCCGGGTGCTGATCGCCGACGAGAAGTCGATCGCCGGCCGCATCCCGCAAGGCCGCTATGTCGAGATCCCCGACGCCTTCCACGAAATCCTGATCGAGACGGACGATCGCCGGGCGGTGTTCTGGAAGGCGTTCGATGAGACGGTGGACGGGCTCTAGCCCGTCATTTCGCCGACCGTCGCAGCGACACCAGCGCCTCGTCCAGGCAACGGCGGTCGCCGGAGATCACCATCTGGCCGCCGTCCTGGCCGATCGGCTCGCCGCGCCAGTCGGTGACGATCCCGCCGGCGCCCTCGATCAGGGGGATGGCCGCCTCGATGTCCCAGGACTTCAGCCCGGCCTCGATGACCATGTCCATCTTGCCCATGGCGACCATGGCGTAGGCGTAGGCGTCGCAGCCCAGGCGGCCCAGCTTGGCGGCGGCGCGCACCTGCAGCCAAGCCCCGCGCTCGGCCCCGTCGAAACAGGCGTCGGGGTCGGTGGTGGCGATGATCGCATCGGTCAGCCTAGGGCACTCGCGTACCCGGATCGCGCGCTCCGAATCCCGCGAGAGCAGGCGCGAGCCCGAGGCCGAGCCGATGAAGATCTCGCCCGTATAGGGCTGGCCGATCGAGCCCAGCACCGAACGCCCCTGATGGCGCAAGCCGATCAGGGTGGTCCACAATGGCAGGCCCGAGATGAAGGCGCGGGTGCCGTCGATCGGATCCAGCACCCAGACGAACTCGGCGTCGGGGCGATCCTCGCCGTACTCTTCGCCGATGACGCCATGTTCGGGATAGTGCTCGGCGATCAGCTTGCGGATCGCGGCCTCGGCGCCGCGGTCGGCTTCCGTCACCGGATCGAACGCCGCGTGGCTGTCGCGCGGCAGGTTCTTGCCCGCGCCCTTGTCCTCCAACCCGTGGTCGGCCCGGAACAGCGGCAGGATCGCCGCCGCCGAAGCGCGGTTGAGGTCGATGACGAAGGCGTCGAGCTGGGCGAGATGATCGGCGGCGAGGGTCATGGGCGAGGCTTTATCCCGCCCTTCGACTCGACGCCACCGTTCGCGGACCCGAACCTATGCTTCCAGCATCTCACCGCCGTTCAGCGACTTGGCCAGGTCCAGCAGGCGACGGCGCGGGCGCTCGCCCAGCAGGTAGTAGGCGCGGACCAGATCCAGCGTCTCCTTGCGGGCGAACATCTCGCCGCCTTCGGCCTCGAGGTTGGTTTCCTTCGCCACCCGGTCCGACAGGCCGTCGTAGAAATAGCCGACCGGGACCTCCAGGGCCTCGGAAAGCTGCCACAGCCGCGCGGCCGAGATGCGGTTGGCGCCGCACTCGTATTTCTGAATCTGCTGGAACCGCACCCCGACGGCGCCGGCCAGCTGCTGTTGAGTCAGGCCCAGCAGGCGGCGACGGCGCCGCAATCGCTTGCCCAGATACACATCAATGTCGTTGCCCATGATGACGCCCCGATTTCATGCTCCGTCCCGAAACGGAACGGTCTGGGTCGACGGCCGCAAGTCGCGTGCCGGGCGAACCGCGCGGATCGCCACACGCCGCGAGTCCCACTCGTCCACGAAGCAGGCTACTAAGGGTTCATGTCGGATAAGCGTCGGCCTTGGGCCCAGGACCTTCTATGGCGCGCGGAAGCGCTGGGTTTTGACCTCTTCATAGGCGTCGTGCGCCTGCTCGGCGTCGACGCCGCCTCGGCGTTCGGCGGCTGGCTGGGCCGCACGGTCGGGCCCTTGAGCGGCGCGCACAAGGTGGCGGTCCGCAATCTCAAGCTGGCCTTTCCGGACAAGGACGATGCCTGGCGGGCGGCCATGCTCGAGGCGCAATGGGACGGCCTGGGGCGGACCTTCGCCGAGTTTCCGCTGATGGACAAAATCCTGCCGTCCACCGGGCGGGTCGAGGTGGTCAACCAGGAGCGCCTGTTCCAGATCGCCGCCGACAAGGTTCCGGTGGTCTTCGTTTCGGGACACCTGTCGAACTGGGAGGTGATGCCCGCGGCCATCGTCGATTCCGGGGTCGTCTGCGAGATGACCTACCGGGCGGCCAACAATCCGTATGTCGACGAGCGGATCAAGGCCAGCCGCTTCCGCTACGGCGTGCGGCTGTTCGCCCCCAAGGGCGGGGACGGCGCGCGCGAACTGCTGGAGGGCATGAAGCAGGGCAAGTCGGTGGCGCTGATGAACGACCAGAAGTTCAACACCGGGGTCGAGGGCCTGTTCTTCGGTCATCCGGTGCGCACGGCTCCGGGGCCTTCGCGCCTGGCCATCCGCTTCGGCACGGTTCTGCAGCCGATGTCGGTGCAGCGCACCAAGGGCGCGCGTTTCCGGGCTGTGGTCCACGATCCGATCCACCTGCCGAACACCGGCGACCGCACCGCCGACATCGAGGCCGGGGTGAGGCTGGTCAACGCGTTCATGGAGGAACGCATCCGCGAGCGGCCCGAGGAATGGTTCTGGGTTCATCGGCGCTGGCCGAACGAAGTCTATGCCGCCTTGGCGGCGTCGGGGCGTTAGAGCTCCAGCGCCCGCTCGAGGGCCCGGCGGCGCGGGCCGTCGTAGCGGGGGTCGTCGCGGCGGCGGCGGCAGGGCCCGAAATAGTCCTCGGTGCGGATGAACGGCCGGGGCTTGAAGATCACCGTGTTGATGCGGTCCAGCAGCGAGCGGGCGGTGACCGGCTTGACGACGATCTCGGTGACCCCGGCGTCGCGGGCCTCGAACACCCGGTGCCGCTCGGCGAAGCCGGTCAGCATGATGATCGGCAGGAACGGGTCGGGGCTGTCGGGCGAGCGGCGGACCAGCTGGGTGAACTGCACCCCGTCCAGGGGCGACATGCGGAAGTCGACGATGGCGATGTCGATCTGGCGGTCGCGGACCACCTGCAGGGCCTCGGCCCCGTCCATGGCCTCCAGAATATGCCGCACGCCCACGCCCTTCAGGATCGTCGAGACGATCGCCCGCATGTGATGGTTGTCGTCCACCAGCAGAAAGCGCAGCTGCTCGAGCGTCGCAGACATGCGGGGCGGGCCTCCATCGCAAAAAGGGGATGGCGGGGGATACTGTACAGTTAACGGCCTGTCGATCCCCTGATGGGCGAATTTGCGGCCAAAGACTCTCCCTAAGCGTGTGGTTGCGGGGCTCCACCCACCAGGCCGACCATCAGCGACGGGTCGAGGTTCTGGTCGCGCCACTTCATCCGCCAGCACAGGTGCGGACCCGTGGCGCGGCCTTCCTGGCCGACCGCGCCGATCCGCTGGCCCTGGGCCACCGCCTGGCCCGCCGCCACGTCGATGCGCGACAGGTGCAGATAGGCGGTGATCAGGCCCTGGCCGTGGTCGATCAGGACCAGCCCGCCCTCGAAGTGCAGGCCGGTCTCGGCGAAGCTGACCACGCCGGCGGCCGGGGCCACGACCGGCGTCCCGACCGGGGCGGCCAGGTCGACGCCGTAGTGCGGACGCTTGGGCTGGCCGTTCAGGATCCGCTGGCCGCCGAAGCTGGATGAGCGCCGCTTGGCCTGGACGGGCCAGATGAAGCCGGTGCGGAAGAAGTCGCCGTCGATCCGGCTGGCGAAGCCGACGCTCTTGCGCGCGCCCTCGGCGGCGATGCGGGCCAGCAGGGCCGGGTCGCTGGGCGAGACCTGGTCGTCGGCCAGGCCGTCGATGCGCTGGATGTCGAAGGTTCCCGGCGCGATGGTCGCCTGGTGGCTGGCCGAGCCGTCGGCGGTCTCGACGGTGATCAGGGCCGGCGGCGGGGCGTCGCGATCGAAACCGATCACGAACCAGCCATCGGCCGAGGCCTGGGTTATCGGCGCGCCGTTCAGCAGCACCGCGGCGCGCGGCGCGGTGCGGCCGACGATCGCGCCGCCCTGCACGAAACGGCCGAAGAGGGTCAGGCCCGGCGCGGCGGCGCGGGCGAGGGTCGGAAAGCCCAGGGCTGCGGTCAGGCCGGCGAGCGCCCCTCGACGATTCAGCCCCGGCTCTCCCGCCAGCGCTTCAGGGCCTCGGTCGGGCCGGCATAGGCTTCCTGCAGCTCGGGGCTCCAGTAGCGCAGGGCCTCCAGCGCGACCTTCGCGCCGGTGACCGCGCACAGCACGTACTGGCCGGGGCTCATGACGGCGAACTCGCCGTCGCCATAGTGCAGGACGGCCGGGCCGCCGGACTTGCCGAGATTGGGATCGAACGCGTTCATGGGAGTCTTTTACGCCAGTTGGGGGTGTCGGAACAGGTGGGGCGCCGTTGTCCTTTCTCATTCAACATCGTCGGCCCGGGCCCGGGATGACGGCTGAGAGGGGAGGGCCATCAAAATAGGCTCCCCTGATCGGATGGGGGCGGCGGAGCCTTGGGTTTCGGCGCGGGGCGAGCCGGGGCCACGGGGGGCGGCGGAACCCCTGGGCCCTCACCGTCGATCACCGCGTCGCGGTCGCCCAGCTTGAACTTCAGGTTCACGCGCTCGCCGCCGGCCAGTTCGGCGGCCGAGCGGGCGATCGTGCCGTCGGCCTTGCGGACCAGGGCGAAGCCCAGCTCCAGCGGCCGTTCGGGGTTGAGCGACAGCCGCAGCTTGTCCAGGGCGACCAGGCGATCGGTCTCGCGCTCCAGCCGTCGCCGGGCCACCGCGTTCAGGCGCTCCTGCAGGGCGGGCAGGCGGGCGTGCTGGGCCACGCGCTCGGGGACGCGGCGGGCCGCCAGGTCCAGCCGCCGGCCCAGGTCCTCGACCCGCCGGCCGCAATCGGCGCGCTGGCGGTGCAGGGTGTCGGGCGACAGGCGGGCGGTGACCTTCAACAGGTCGCGGGCGTGGATGTCGGTGTTGCGCTGCAGGGCCGCGTCCAGCCGGGCGGCGACCTCCTTGAACCGGCGCTCGGCCGGGGCGGTCAGGTCGTCCAGCCGCGGCAGGCCGCGCACCGCCAGGTCCAGGCGCTGCTGGGCCAGGGCCAGCAGGTCGGCGGGCCGGGGCAGGCCGCGCGCGGCGCCGACCAGGCGGGTGCGTCGCTCCTCGATCGCCCGGCCGCCGCAGGTGTTCAGGCGGCGGTCGTAGTCGCTGACCAGGGCCCGCAGCTCGGCCAGCACCGGCGTGGCCATCTCGGCGGCGGCGGTGGGGGTGGGCGCGCGGCGGTCGGAGACGAAGTCGATCAGGGTGGTGTCGGTCTCGTGGCCGACCGCCGAGATCAGCGGGATGTTTCCCTCGGCCACCGCGCGGGCCAGGCCCTCGTCGTTGAAGGCCCACAGGTCCTCGACCGAGCCGCCGCCCCGGGCGACGATCAGGATGTCCGGGCGCGGCACGGGTCCACCGGGTGCGATGGCGTTGAAGCCGCGGATCGCGGCGCCGACCTGGCCGGCGGCGGCGTCGCCCTGCACCACCACGGGCCAGACCAGCACCTGGCAGGGCCAGCGATCGCGGATGCGGTGCAGGATGTCGCGGATCACCGCCCCGGTCGGACTGGTGATCACCCCGATCACGGCCGGCATGGCGGGCAGGGGGCGCTTGCGGTCCGGGGCGAACAGGCCCTCGGCGTGAAGCTTGGCCTTCAGCCGTTCCAGCTGGGCCAGCAGGGCGCCGACGCCGGCGGCCTCCATGGTCTCGATGACGATCTGGTAGCGCGAGCCGGCCGGATAGGTGGTGATCTTGCCGGTGACGATCACCTCCAGCCCGTGCTCGGGCCGGATCTGCAGCTGGCGGACATTGCCCTTCCAGACCACGCCGTCGATGGCGGCCTTGTCGTCCTTGATGGTCAGGTAGACGTGGCCGTTGGAGTGGTGGGTGACCTTGGAAAGCTCGCCGCGCAGCCGCACGAAGCTGTACCGGTCTTCCAGCGTGCGCTTCAGGGCGAAGGCCAGTTCCGAGACGGAATAGGCCTGGGCGTTGGAATCGGGGGCGACGGTGTCGGTCATGGGGCTCTAGATAGGACGGAAGCGGGTGATGTGGGAAATGGCCGGGCGTCGTGCACCGTCCGCCTGCCCCCTACGGACCGCTTCGCGGTCGTCTTCCCCCATAGGGGGAAGAGCCTTGGGGTCGACGCCGTGCGGTTCCGCCCCCTCTGGGGGCGGACAGGCGGCGAAGCCGCCAGGTGGGGGCAAGTGTTAGCGGGCACGATCTGTCGTCCTCACGCGGCTGGCCGCTGAGCGTATGGAAAGGGTCGCGGAGCGC
>Ga0065165_1000750_pt1 | contig 44415 bp, 40 predicted proteins | sample AraplaMF_Cvi_mMF_FD_63813 | JGI IMG/M metagenome (GOLD analysis project Ga0065165, IMG submission 63813) | Arabidopsis root microbial communities from the University of North Carolina, USA - plate scrape MF_Cvi_mMF (version 2) (version 3) | ecosystem: Host-associated > Plants > Roots >...
GGAGATGGCTCGGTTCCTGGAAGTCGACAGCCTGGGCTTCCTGTCGGTCGACGGCCTCTACACGGCGCTGGAAGCCGGTCCTCGCGACCCGGCCCACCCGCAGTTCACCGACCACTACTTCACCGGCGACTATCCCACGCGCCTGACCGACCGCGAGATCGCCGAGGGCCGCAACGACCAGGCCGAGAAGCAACTGTCCCTGCTGAGCGCCTAGGCTTTGGCCAATCCGGTTTCCGTTCTTTTCGCCAAGCTGAAGATCGACGGCTATATCGCGGCCCTGTTCGGCATGGTCGTGCTGGCCTCGATCCTGCCGGTGCGCGGCGAGGCCGCGACGATCGTCGGCTGGGTGGTCAAGATCGCCATCGCCGTGCTGTTCTTCCTGCACGGCGCCAAGCTGTCGCGCGAAGCCGTGGTGGCGGGCCTGACCCACTGGCGGCTGCACCTGACGATCCTGGCCTTCACCTTCGTGCTGTTTCCGGCCCTGGGCCTGCTGATCAGCAGGTCGGGCGTGCTGTCGCCGACCCTGTCGAGCGGCATGCTGTTCCTGTGCTGTCTACCCTCCACGGTGCAGTCGTCGATCGCCTTCACCTCGATCGGCCGGGGCAACGTGGCCGCCGCCGTCTGCGCGGCCTCGGCCTCGAACCTGCTGGGCATCTTCCTGACCCCAGTGCTGGTCGGCCTGCTGATGCACGCCCATGGCGAGGTGGGCGGCTGGGACTCGATCCAGTCGATCGTCGTCCAGCTGCTGGTCCCGTTCGTGGCCGGCCAGCTGGTGCGCCCCTGGGTCCGGGGCTGGATCGAGAAGCACAAGGCCCTGGTCGGCCAGGTCGACCGCGGATCGATCCTGCTGGTGGTCTATTCGGCGTTCAGCGCCGCCGTGGTCGGCGGCATCTGGAAGATCGTCTCGATTCCCGAACTCTTCCTGCTGCTGGCCGCCTGCGTGGTGCTGCTGGCCGTGGTCATGACCGCCACGGTGTTCGGCGCGCGCGCCCTGGGCTTTTCCAAACCCGATGAGGTGGCCATCGCGTTCTGCGGCTCCAAGAAGAGCCTGGCCACCGGCGTGCCGATGGCCGGCATCCTGTTCCCCGGCGCCACGGCCGGCGTCCTGGTGCTGCCGCTGATGCTGTTCCACCAGATCCAGCTGATGGCCTGCTCGGTGATCGCCCAGCGCTACGGCGCGCGGCCGGCGGACGAGGCCTGACACCCACAAATTCCGTTGGTGTTCATTGAGAACACCAACGGATTTCGTTTCAACCACAAACGGTTCTGTTTAGAACCCGCCCATGACTCTCGACTCCGAAAAGCCGCTGGCCGGCCGCATCGCCCTCGTCACCGGCGCCACCCGCGGCATCGGCGAGGCCATCGCCCTGGGCCTTGCCCAGGCCGGCGCCCACGTCGTCGCCGTGGGCCGCACCCAGGGCGCGCTGGAGGCCCTGGACGACGCGATCCTGGCCGTGACCGGCGAGCACGCCACCCTGGCCCCCCTGGACCTGCGCGAGGCCGACGGCCTCGACCAGCTCGGCGCGGCCCTCTACGAGCGCTACGGCAAGCTGGACATCCTGGTGGGCGCCGCCGGCGTGCTGGGCGCCCTGACGCCGGTGGGCCACCTGGACCCCAAGGGCTGGGACATGATCATGGCCACCAACCTGACGGCCAACTGGCGGCTGATTCGGGCCATGGATCCGCTGCTGCGCCGCGCCGAGGCCGGCCGGGCCATCTTCCTAACCAGCAGCCTGGCCAGGACCCATCGCGCCTTCTGGGGCGGCTATGCGGCCTCCAAGGCCGGGCTTGAGGCCGTCGTCGCCTGCTATGACGACGAGATGGAGAACTCCACGGTGCGCGCCGTCTGCGTCGATCCCGGCGCCATGCGCACCCGCATGCGGGCCGGCGCCTTCCCCGGTGAGGATCCCCAGACCGTGCCCGCGCCTGACACGATCGTTCCGCTGATCGTCGATCTGGCCCGCCCCGACCGCGTGCCGCCCAAGGGCGTCGTGCGGTTCAAGGAACGCGGCCAGGAATCAGCCAGCGAGGGATAGGTCGCCTAAGATCGCACTCGAAGGCAGTGCTTGGCCGATCCCGACCGATCTTTGCCGCGCCAAGCCCTGGGCGTCATGGAATGTCCAGGTACAGATTTTGGCAATATGAGTCATTTTGCGTAAAATGTGTTTTGTATGATCACCGATACGGTTTCGAACTCTTCCATGTTGGAACTGAAATCGATATTCGTGCCAATAAGTCGCATCAATACAAGATCCGTCACGCCCTACCGTTAAGCTTTCAGAAACGCGCCCGGCGCACGTTTCCCGTGTGAGAATATCCATCAGGGATCTCCCGGGGAGCCCATCCAAATGTCGTTCTTTTCCTTGAAGCGCAACGACGCGAAGGCGGCGCGGCGTCTGGCGGATCTGGAAGCCATGGTCGCGGCGATCGACCGCTCGCAGGCGATAATCGAATTCCAGCTCGACGGCACGATCATCAGCGCCAACAAGAACTTCCTGCACACCATCGGCTATTCGCTGGACGAGATCGTCGGCCGTCACCACGAGATCTTCGTCGACCCCGCCTACGGCCGCAGCGCCGAATACAAGGCCTTCTGGGCCAATCTGGCGCGGGGCGACTTTTTCGCCGACAAGTTCCAGCGGGTGGGCAAGAACGGCAAGGACGTCTGGATCCAGGGCGCCTACAACCCGATCTTCGACGCCTCGGGCAAGCCTTGCAAGGTCATCAAGTTCGCCATCGACGTCACCGACGTCGAACTGGAGCGGATCGCCAACGAGGCCCGGCGCAAGGCCGAGGAAGAGCAGACGACCGTGGTCTTCTCGCTCGCCGAGCGTCTTCAACGCCTGGCGGCCGGCGACCTGACCGCTCGGATCACCGAACCCTTCGAAGGCCGCTTCCAGCAGATCAAGGACGACTACAACACCGCGATCGACAGCCTGCGCGAGGCCATCGGTCAGATCTCCGGCGCCACCGATGGCGTGCGCGGCGGCTCGGAAGAGATCGCCCGCGCCTCGGATGACCTCTCCCGCCGCACCGAACACCAGGCCGCCAGCCTGGAAGAGACCGCCGCCGCGCTGGACCAGATCACCGCTACGGTGCGACGCAGCGCGACGGGGGCCAAGGAGGCCTTCGTCGCCGCCTCCAGCGCCCGGGAAGACGCCGCCCGCTCCGGCGAGGTCATGCGTGACGCCGTCGAGGCCATGGGCGAGATCGAGCACAGCTCGGGCAAGATCACCCAGATTATCGGCGTGATCGACGAGATCGCCTTCCAGACCAACCTGCTGGCCTTGAACGCCGGCGTCGAGGCCGCCCGGGCCGGCGACGCCGGCCGCGGTTTCGCGGTCGTGGCCCAAGAAGTGCGGGCCCTGGCCCAGCGTTCGGCCGAGGCTGCCAAGGAAATCAAGGGGCTGATCGCCAGCAGCACATCGCAAGTCGCGCGGGGCGTCCAACTGGTCGGCGAGACCGGCCAGGCCCTGAGCGGCATCGTCGGCAAGGTCGCCCAGATCGACACCTTGATTTCGGAGATCGCCCAGTCGTCACAGGAGCAGGCCACCGGCCTCGCTCAGGTGAACACCGCCGTCAACCAGATGGACGAGGTCACCCAACAGAACGCCGCCATGGTCGAGGAGGTCACGGCCGCCGCCGCCAGCCTGAAGGCCGAAGCCAACGAGCTGACCGCGCTTGTCTCGCGCTTTCAGACCGGAGAGCTCGCGGTGGCCGGCCACCCCGAACCCGTCCAGGCTTGCCGACGTCCTTCCGAAGCGGCCCGCCCCCAGACTCGCGTCAGCGCCCGGTTCCGCCCCGGCGCCGGCAACGCCGCGCTCGCGGCCACGGCCTGGGAGGAGTTCTAGAGCATCTTTGAGCGAAGCGGACGCAGGTTCGCTTGAAGAAAATGCATTAAAACAAAGATCTAGAGCGCCAGCCTGATGCAATCAGGTCGTGAAACGCTCCAGGAGCTTTCCGATCCGATGTCCGGAAGAGTCGGATCGGGAATGCGCCGGGACATCGACACCCCCTTCGATCGTCCCGGCGCACCTTAATTACGTAACCTATCGCGTGGGCGACCGACGCTACCGCCCTTTCGGCGGCGCCTTGTTGCCGCGAACCGTGCGGGCGCCAGCCACCGGGCGGCGCGGCGCGGTCTTCGAGCCGGCCGCCTTGCCGCCCGCCGCCTTGAAGCCGACCTTGTAGCTGGGCGTGGTCGACTTCTTCTGGGCCCTGGGGCCCTGCTTCTTGACCGACTTGACCGCCGCCTTGCCGGACTCGGCGGCGGGCGTCGCGGCGATCTCGGCCGGCTTGGGCGCTTTCGAGGCCTTCGAGGCGGGCTTGCCGGCGCTCTTGGCGGGCGCGGGCAGACCCGCGGCCTCGGCGGCGGCCGCGGCGGCGGCTTCGGCGACACGCACCGACTTCTTGACGGTGTTGCGCGAGGCGCGGATCCGCTCCTTCTCGCGCTCCTTGCGCTCGAACTCCCGCTTGCCCTTGCCCGAGTGGCCCTTGGCCTCACCCTCGGCATAGGGATTGGCCCCCGACTTCAGGGTGATGCGCAGCGGCACGCCCGGCAGGTCGAAGCTTTCGCGCAAGGAGTTGATCAGATAGCGCCGATACTGCTCGGGCATCTGGTCGGCGCGGCTGGAGAACAGCACGAAGGTCGGCGGGCGGGCCTTGGTCTGGGCCATGTATTTGGGCTTGATGCGCTTGCCGCCGACGCTGGGCGGCGGGTGGCGCTGCATGGCCATCTGCAGCCAGTCGTTCAGGTCACGGGTCTTGACCTTGGTCGACCAGTCCTTGTGGCTCTTGAGCACGGCCGGCATCAGCCGTTCGACGCCGCGGCCGGTCTCGCCCGACAAGGCGACCACCGGCGCGCCGCGCAGCTGGGGCAACATGCGCTCGGCATGTTCGTTGAAGTCCTTGAGGATCTGGCCCGGATCCTCGATCAGGTCCCACTTGGCCAGGACGAAGACCACGCAGCGCCCTTCCCGTTCGGCCAGGTCGGCGATCTGCAGGTCCTGGGTCTCGAACGGATGAGTGGCGTCCATCACCAGCAGCACGACCTCGGCGAAGGTCAGCGAGCGGATGGTGTCGGCGGTCGAGAGCTTCTCGAGCTTCTCGTTGACCTTGGCCTTCTTGCGCAGACCGGCGGTATCGACCAGCCGCACCTTGCGCCCGCCCCAGTCCCAGTCGACCGAGATGGAGTCGCGGGTGATGCCGGCTTCCGGCCCGGTCAGCAGGCGCTGTTCGCCGATCAGGCGGTTGATCAGGGTCGACTTGCCGGCGTTGGGACGGCCGACGATGGCGATCTTGATCGGCTTGTCGTCGTCCAACTCGTCATGGTCGGTCTGCAGCTCTTCCGGCGCGACGGACAGCAGGGCCGCATAGAGCTCGGCCATGCCCTCGCCGTGCTCGCCGCTGATCTGGATCGGCTCGCCCAGGCCCAGGACGTTGGCTTCGGCCGCGCCATGGTCTCCGGCCTTGCCCTCGGACTTGTTGGCCGCCACCAGCACCGGCTTGTTCCGCTTGCGCAGGATCTCGGCGAAGATCCGGTCCAGCGGCGTCAGGCCCTCGCGGGCGTCGAACACCAGCAGACTGACGTCAGCCTCGTCGATCGCCAGCTCGGTCTGGGCGCGCATCCGCGCTTCCAGGCTCTCGTCGGTGACGTCCTCGAAGCCGGCGGTGTCGATCAGCTCCAGGTCCAGGTCGCCCAGGCGGCCGTGCGCGAACCGGCGGTCGCGGGTGACGCCGGGCTGGTCGTCGACCAGGGCCAGCTTGCGGCCGGCCAGACGGTTGAACAGGGTCGACTTGCCCACATTGGGGCGGCCGACGATGGCGAGTTTCAAAGGCATGGGCTGTGATTAGTCGATTTCGGAGACAAAAGCGACAAACCCGGACTGGTGAGGACCAGCCCGGGTTCGCGGCGCCTGAATTGTGGATCCGGGCGGGCCCGGCGAAGTCTAGCGGATGGCGATCAGATCCGCCTCGTCGGTCGCCACATAGACGGCGTCGCCCATGGCGATCGGACCCAGCAGGACCGGCTGGCCGATCTTCAGGGTCTTCAGTGTCTCGCCGGTCTTGGGGTTCAGGGCCACGGCCTGACCTTCGCTCGACACGGTGATCAGGCGGTTCGAGGCCAGGATCGGGGTCGACCAGACCACTGGATGCTTGGCGCGCTTCTTCTTCTGCTTCTTGCTCAGCTTGTCGGTGTTGTTGAGGTCGCGGATCCAGTAGACCTGACCGGCCTCGCGCGAGACGCAGATCACCTGGCCGGCCTTGTCGACCACGAAGACCACGTCGCCGGCCGCCCAGGGGCTGGTGATGGCGGTGACCGGCAGATTCCAGCGGGCCTGACCCGTGCGCAGGTCGGTGGCGGCGAACACGCCCGAGTGGCTGACGGCGAAGACGTCGCCCTTGAAGATCACCGGACGGCCGGCGATGTCGCGGATTTCCGACAGGGCGTTGGTGCGGCTGGCGCGGCTGAGGGCCTCGCTCCACAGGTCGTTGCCGTTGCTGGCGCGCAGAGCGACCAGTTCGCCCGAGGCGAAGCCGGCCACGACGGTGTCGCCGCTGACCGCGGGGCTGGTGGCCGCCAGGATCCGGGCCGGCTCGATCAGGGCCTGATACGTCCAGCCCGGCGCGCCGTCGGCGGCGTTGAAGCTCAGCAGTTCGTTGTCGGTCGAGATCACGAACACGCGGCCATCGGCGACCGTGGGGGCGGCGTGGACCGGCGTGCTGGTCTGCTGACGCCAGGCTTCCGCACCGGTGGCGGCGTCCAGCTGGGCCACGAACCGGAAGCCCGAGGCGACGTAGAGCTTACCGTTGGCGTAGGCGACGCCGCCGCCGAAGCCCGTGCGGTCGGCCGCGCTGCCGCCGATGCCGAAGAAACCGTGCTTCTTGCCGGGGGCCTTGGCGGGACGCAGATCCTTCTTCCAGATCGTCGAGCCGCTCTTGGCGTCGATGGCGCTGACGGTCGCCTCGCCGTCCATCACGAAGATCTTGCCGTCGGCCGCCACTGGCGGCGCGGTCACGTGATACTTGCGGTTGGCCTTCTGGCCGAAGCCCTTGCGCCAGGCGATGTCGAAATTGGCGGCGGCGGCCACATGCTCGACCGACTGCTCGGCGTTGCCGCCCGGCAGCGGCCAGTCGGCCTGGACGGTCGGCTCGGGCAGGAAGAAGTCGGCGCCCTTCAGCGCTTCGGCCGGCTCGACCTTCTGGTCGAAGGCGATGACCGAGATCCGCTGCCCCTGGGTGGCCAGGGTCTTGTTGGCTTCCTTCTTGTCGAAGGGGTTCAGCTTGGAAATCGTCGAACAGCCGGCCACCGACACCGCGGCGGTCATCATCGCGGTGAGGAGCAGATAGCGCTTGGTCGTCATGGGGCGTCGGCTCATTGGGCGGTATTGGGGGCGACGTCGGCCTGCGGGCCGGTCGGAAGCGAGAGCGCGGCGGACGGCGGCAGGGCCATGGCGGCCTTGACCACGGCCGGCAGGTCCTTGGCGGAGCCGGAATCGATCATGGCCATCGCGCCCTTGGCCCGTTCCCGGATTTCATCCGAGGAATTGTCGAGCGAGCTGGACAGCACGAGGAAGTCGCCGCGCGCGCCGGCCAGGTCGCCGGCCCGCAGCTTGGCGAAGGCCAGGGCTTCCTTCGCCTGCACGCGATAGGGACTCTTCTCGCCCATCAACGGGTTCAGCCTCGCCTCGACATCCTTGTAAGGAGCCGTGTCGATGAGCGCCAAGGCGGAATTGAGGCCGGCGAGGTCGGCCAGCACCGGATTGGGCGAAAGCTTGGCCGCTTGGTCGAAATAGGCCACCGCCTCGGCGGTTTTGTTCTGCTCCAGGCGCACGCCGCCCATCTGCAGCAGGGCCAGGGCCTTGTAGACCGGCGTGCCGGTCTTGGAGATGGCCTCGAACGCCGGGAACGCCGCGGCGGGGCCCGACTTCTGGCCGGTGGTCAGGGCCGCCTGATAGGCTTCCGTGGCCTTGTTGGTCAGGTTCTGCTGGTAGCTGGTCCAGCCCATCCAGCCGCCCGCGCCCAGAATCGCCACCGCGGCCAGCGCGCCCACCCAGGGCAGCGACTTCAGCGCGAGGGACTTGTAGCGGTCGGAGCGCAGCTGCTCTTCGACCTCGTCAAACACATCGACCACGAACGAGGCTCCGATAGGGGCGAAACAGCGCCCTGAGGCGTCGACGCCGGATCGCTCCGGAATCGACACGCGAAATGAAAACCATGGTGAGCGGACCCACCGAGGCGGCGAACCTATAGCGTGTCCGAGCCAGCCGCAACGGGGCGGAACCAGCGCCCCGTTTCTTGGTGCTAGCTCTTCTTGGCGTAGTAGGTCTCGGCCTCGCCCGGGAAGGTGCGCGCCTTGACGTCGCGGGCGTAATCGGCGGCGGCGCGCTCGATCTCGCCCTTCAGGTCGGCGTAGCGGCGCACGAACTTGGGGGTCCAGTCGAACAGACCCAGCATGTCGTCGACCACCAGCACCTGGCCGTCGCAGCCGGCCGAGGCGCCGATGCCGATGGTCGGGACCGAAATGGCGGCGGTCACTTCGCGCGCCAGGCCCTCGGCCACCCCCTCGACCACGACGGCGAAGGCGCCGGCCTCGGCGGTGGCGCGGGCTTCCTCCAGCACCTTCTGGCGCCCGGCCTCGTCCTTGCCCTTGGCCTTGAAGCCGCCGTCGACCAGCACCGCCTGGGGCCGCAGGCCGATATGGCCCATGACCGGAATGCCGCGCTGCACCAGATAGGCGATGGTGGCGGGCACGGTGGAGCCGCTCTCGACCTTCACCGCCTGGCAGCCGGTCTCCTTCATGATCCGCACCGCGTTGGCGTAGGCCGTTTCCGGCGCGCCCTCGTAGGAGCCGAACGGCATGTCGACCACGACCATCGCCTTGCGCGAGCCGCGCATCACCGCCTGGCCGTGCAGGATCATCATCTCCAGGGTCACGCCGACGGTGTTGGGTAGGCCGTGCACGACCATGCCCAGCGAGTCGCCGACCAGCAGCAGGTCGCACGACTCGTCCAGCGCCGCGGCGATCGGCGCGGTGTAGGCCGTCAGGCAGACGATGGGCTCGCCGCCCTTGCGCGCGGCGATGTCGGGAGCCGCCAGGCGGCGGACCTTTTCTTCACGATGGGCGGACAGGGTCGGCACTCCGGCGAAAGACGCGTGCCGTTTTCCGCCAGATCGTTCGGCGCCGCAACATTATCAGCGAAAAGTTTGGCGAAACCCCGCCTAGACCTCGTCAATCAGACGGGTCACGGCGAAACCCAACGCCAGAATCGCCAAGGCGGCGCCCACCCAGAGGACCTCGGAGCCGCCCAAGGTGAACAGCTGGTCGTAGCGGTTCGTCAGCTTGGCCAGCGCTAGGCTCCACTGCTGGGTCCCTTCGCTGGACACCTCCGAGAACTCGTTGGCGAACCGCGCGCCGATCATCTGGACCGCGACCGCCAAGCCCGCGACGACGCCCGTCGCGCCTATCGCCACCCGGCGCAACGCCCAGCCGCGATCCAGCTTCTCGGTCACCTGCCGCGCGAACAGCTCGGCGTCGCGAAACACCGGCGCCTGACCGTAGAGACGGGCGAGTTGGGTTTCGAAATCCTGGTCAGCCACGGTTTTCTCTCCTCGCGGAGTCGTTCGATGCGCTTTCGGACGGCGCGGCCATCCGGACTCTGAGTTTATCCAGACCACGTTTGACATGGGATTTGACCGTCCCAAGGGGGATGTTCAAGGCCTCGGCCGCCTCGGCGTGCGACCAGTCGGCCCCGTAGCACAGCGAAACGCACAGGCGCTCGGCCTTGGACAGATGCTTGAGCGCTTCGTCCAGATCGAGGCGGTCGGCCGTCGCGGCGGGACCGTCCGATCCGGCCGGCGCGGCTTCCTCGGGGGCCTCGGTCAGCACGAAACGGGCCTCCCGCTTGACCTTCCGCAGATAGAGCCGCGCGGCGGTCTTCTTGATCCATCCCGCGAAAGCCCCCTCCCCGCGATAGTCGGCGATCTGCTCGTAGCCGACCAGGAAGGCGTCCTGGGCGACGTCGTCGGCCGTGGCCGGGTCGGCCCCCAGCCGGCGCAGCAGGCCCCGCACGGCCGAGCCGTGGCGACGCACCAGCTCGCCGAAGGCCAGCCGATCGCCAGCCGCCGCCAGGGCGGCCAGTTCGACGTCGTGGCCGGTGTGTGGGCGTTCAGTGCCCATGAGCTTGGTCCCCTCCTCCCCGTATTCGCGCTCAAGCCTCGGGCGGACGCTTGTTGGGGTTGAAGAAGCTGAGAATGACGAAGGCCAGGCCGATCATGCCTGGAATGGCCGCGCCGCTGAGCGTGCCGTACATCGCGTAGTCGTTGATCTGGCCCAGCGCCAAGCCGGTCAGGGCGACGCCGCCGGCGACGAAAAGCAGAACTACGCCGATCCGCATGTCACGATGCGACGAAGACGCCGCTCTTGGCCGCACGTCCTTGGACAGGGCCTCGACCAGTTCGGGCGGCAGCGGTTGCCCCTTCTCGATGGCGGCGCGGACCGTCGCCTGCATTTCGCGGCGCTCGCGCGTCCGCAGCCACGCCGGCACGATCACGATCGCCGCGACCATCAGAAACGGAGCCAGCGGGATCAGAATTCCAAGTTCCATGACTTAAGTCCCCTCGAATGCCTGGCGGCGGCGTTTCGCCCTCGCCTTCTGTAGGTAAGAGACCTGGGCCATGGCGATTGGAGGCGCCGGGTCGGATGAAACTTTCGTAAGGCTGGCGCCTCTCGAACGTTTCGCCCAGGTCCCGGGCCAATCCAGCGTCTAGCGGCGCATTAGCACCTGGCCGCCCAGCAGGCCGGCGGCCGCCGCCAAGGTCAGGATCCCTGCCGCCGGCAGCAGGACGGGCGCCAGGGTCTGGACCGCCAGGTTCAGCACCGGGGCGCAGGCCCACAGCACCGCGCCCGCAGCCACGGCGGTCGCGGCGGCCGAGGCCAGCTTCAGCCGCAGCTCCCGCCGCGCCACCCGTTGCATCACCTCGGCGACGAACGCGGCGTCCACCGTCGGCCGCGCGGGGGCGGCGTCCGCGGACAGAAAAGCGGCCAGACGATCTTCGGGGGTCATGACGCGTCTCCCAATACGGCCAACAGCCTCTCACGTCCTCGGTTCACATGCGACTTCACCGTGCCCAGGGGCAGGCTCAGGGTTTTCGCCGCCTCGCCGTGCGACCAGCCTTGGCCCAAGCACAGGGTGACGCAGGCTCGCTGGTCGGGCGGCAGGTCGGCCAGGGCCGCCTCCAGCGCCAGGCGGTCGGCCGGGTCGACCCCGCGCGGCGCGTCCGCCGCCTGCTCTTCGCGCCAAGCCTCGTCGCGGCGCGCGGCGCGGCGGGCGGACCTCCCGTGGTCCAACGCCTTGCGCCAGGCGATCCCGTACAGCCAGGCGCGGAAGCCCTCGTCGTCGCGCAACCGGCCCAGGCTGGACCAGGCCGCCAGGAAGGCCTCCTGGGCGATGTCGTCGGCGTCGCCGAATCCGCTCTTGCGCAGGAACCCGCGCAAGGTCCGCTCGTGCGCCGCCACGAGCCTGGCGAAGGCGGATTGCGATCCGTCCCGCGCGGCCCGAACGAGCGGTCCGTCCATCAGACCTTCGGCCCTCGATCCACCAGGATCGACACCGCCGCCGCCACGGCCAGGGCTGCCATGACGAAGGTCACAATCACGAAGGCCGGCCCGGCCTCATAGAGGTCGGTAGCCGCCGCATAGGCGAAACCAGCGCAGAGACAGCCGAACAGCGCGACCCGCGACCAAGTGCCTTCTCGGCGATAGCGGCGACGATGGCGGCGGCCGACGCGCCCGTCGTCATCCTCCGCCTCGTCCAGTTCGTCACCGTCGTTCCAGCGCTTGTTGAGCTTGGCCAGCAGCTCGGGCGGCGGCTCGCGCCCGGACTGGGCGTAGGCCTTGATCAGGTCGAGGGTGTCGCGGTTGGCCCGATAGGACAGCCAGCTCTGATAGGCGCCGAATACGAACCAGCTCAGCGGGAAGAGAATCCACCAGAACTGTCGGAACAGGTCTTCCATGGTCTTAGTCTCCGGGCGCGCTCACGCGCCGTGAATGTCAGTGCAAGGGGCGGACGTTCAGCCGGTCCAGCAGGCCCGCAGGCGGCTCGTGGCCGGCCTCGGCGTAGAAGCGCAGCATGTTCAGGGCGTCGCGGCGGGCGCGGTAGGCCAGCCAGTTCTGGAACACGCCGAACGCGCCCCAGCTCAGAGGGAACACCAGCCACCAGTAAGAGCGAACCAGATCTTCCATCGGTCTTAAATCTCCAGATCGACGCGACCTTTCGCGCCGTTTCTGAAGACTAGTCGGCGCCGACACGCTGATTGGATGCGGCGACCCGCGAAATAATTTCGTCCATGGCCGAAAACATCATGGTCGGGCCGTGATCGGCCAGGGCGCGCCGCGTGGCGTAGCCCCATTCGACGGCCCCGCAGGCTAGGCCCGCCTCGCGCGCCGCCTCGATGTCGCGGGTCTCGTCGCCGATGCACAGCACCCGCTCCTTGGGGATGCGCGCGGCCTTGACCACGGCCCTGAACTTGGCGGCCTTGCCGAAGATCGCCGCCCCGCAGCCGTAATGGTCGACCAGCCCGGCCAGCTCGTCGCCCAGGATCGAGCGGATGGTCGCCTCGGAATTGGAGCTGACGATCGCCAGGCGCAGGCCCGCCGTCGACAGGCCGCGCAGCAGGTCGCCCGTGCCCGAAAACAGTGGGATGGCGTGAGCCTCGGCCGCCATCATCTTCTTGCCGTGGGCGGCGACCAGCGGGACCTTCCACAGCGGCAGGCCCAGATAGTCGATGATCTCGCGGCTGGAGCGGCCGCGCAGCATGGCGATCTCGTCCTCGGTGACGGCCTTGAACTTGAAGCGTTCGGCCAGCGGCCTCACCGCCCGGATGGCCCAGGCCGTGCTGTCGGCCAGCGTGCCGTCGAAATCGAAGATGACCAGATCGATCTGGGCGTCCATTCAGCCCCCTGAACTCAAGGCGCGACCATACACGTCAGGCTTGAATCCGACCAGTAGTTGATCGCCCGCCACAAGAACCGGCCGCTTGATCATCGACGGATGGGCCAGCATCAGGTCGATGGCCTTGGCCTCGTCGATCCCCTGCTTGTCGGCGTCCGGCAGCTTGCGAAAGGTCGTCCCGGCCTTGTTCAGCAGGACTTCCCAGCCCACCGCCTTGGCCCAGGCCTCCAGGCGCGGGCGATCGACGCCGGCCGTCTTGTAGTCATGGAAGTCGTAGGCGACCCCGTGACCCTCCAGCCAGTCCCGCGCCTTCTTCATCGTGTCGCAGGCCTTGATGCCGTAGATCGTGGTTGTCACGCCAACTGCTCCGCGCGCGTCAGATTCTCGAGTCCGACCAGACTAGAGTTCACGCGCCATCGGGCAAAACGGAAAAGGCGGAGGCCAACGCCCTGTTCGGCGATTCAGGCCAGGGCCAGCAGGCCCGCGCGCAGGACGTCGCCGCCGCCATCGGGCAGGCCCGCCTCGACCTCGGCATGGGTCTGCGTCCAGACCGGCAGGGCCCGCGCCAGCAGCGCCATGCCGGTCGGCGTCAGGGCCAGTCGCCGACCGCGCCGGTCGGCCGGGTCGACGCTGACCGTCAGCAGGCCGCGCCGCTCCAGGGGCTTGAGATTGGCCGTCAAGGTGGTGCGATCCATGGCCAGCAGGCCGGCCACCGAACCGATCGTCGGCGGCTCCGGCCGGTTCAGCGACATCAACAGAGAGAACTGGCCGCTGGTGATGTCGAACCGCGCCAGGGCCTGGTCGAACCGCCGCGCCAGGGCCCGCGCCGCGCGCTGGGCGTGGAGGCACAGGCAGGTGTCCTTCACGTGGAGGGTGGCGGCGAATGGGACTTCCAGCGGTTTTGACATGTCGCAATTATGTTGATATCAACTCTTTACGTCAAGGCCGATGGGCCGGCGAACTCACGCACCAGGGAGAAGAACGATGCTCAACCACAAGGTCGCGTCGCGCGAGGACTGGCTCGAAGCGCGCAGGGCGCTGCTAATTCACGAAAAGGAAGAGACGCGGCTGCGCGATCGCAACGCCGCCGAACGCCTGGCCCTGCCCTGGGTGAAGGTCGACAAGGCCTACGCCTTCGACACGCCGAACGGCCGCAAGACCCTGGCCGAGCTGTTCGGCGACCGCAGCCAGCTGGTGGTCTACCACTTCATGCTGCCGCCCGAATGGGAGGCCGGCTGCCCGGGCTGTTCGTTCCTGGCCGATCACCTGGATGGGACCCTGCTCCACCTGAACCATCACGACGTGACCCTGCTCGCCGTGTCGCGCGCGCCGCTGGACAAGATCGCCGCCTACAAGGCCCGGATGGGCTGGAAATTCCCGTGGGTCTCGTCATTCGGCGGCGACTTCAACTACGATTTCGGCGTGTCGTTCACGCCGCAGACCATCGCGGCGGGCGCAACCTACAACTTCCAGCCAGCCGGCGAGGGCGCCAACGAGCTGCCGGGCCTGAGTTCGTTCTACAAGGACGAAGCCGGCCAGGTGTTTCACACCTATTCCAGCTACGGCCGCGGCGGCGAGGAACTGATCGGGACCTACATGATCCTCGACCGCGCGCCCCTGGGCCGCAACGAGTCCGGCAACATGGGCGACTGGATGCGTCGCCACGACGAGTATGAGGACGCCGCGCCTGCCAAGGCCTGCCACGCAGAAGCGGTTCCGGCCTAGGCGCCCGCCATGCTGTGCTGCGCGCTGGGACTGCTGGCCTTGCTGACCGGAGCCTCGGCGCGCGGCCTGCGGGCCTTGCTGGGCGGGTGGCCGATGGCGATCCTGGCCGGCGGGGCGGCCACGGTCCTGGCGGTCCTGGTTCCGCACCACCTGGAGCACTACCGCCAGCGCGCCCAGGCCCACGACCGCACGGTGCTGGCCGAGATCGTCGCCGCGCCGCTGTGCTCGGGCGCCCCCTCCTAGGCGGCGGCCTCGACCGGCGGAGTCCTCAGCGCACGGCTGAAGAACATTGGCAGGCACAGCAGGTGGAGCGCTGCTCCAGCCAGCGAAACCAGCCGCCATCTACGAGGCGAACTCACACCTTGGCGGGCTTGCTCCATAGCGCGCGGGTGCGGTGGGCCGCCAGCTTGGGCTTCCGTTCGCGGGTGAAGAGCCCTTTGTGGTTCAGCGCCCCGACCCGCATGATGCTCTGCGAAGTGCGGAAGTCGGCGAAGGCCCACGGATGGGCGCCGAAGATGAACGGGTAGTCGGCCAGCACCCGGATATACATCTCGACCATGTCGGCCTGGTATTCCTCGGTCCACATCTCGGGCGGATGGGCGTGCATGCCGGCCACCGCGTCGGCCCCGAACTCGGTGAACATGATAGGCTTGTTCGGATGGCGGGCGCGCAGCTTGGCGACGTCGCTCTTCAACGCCTCCTCCGCAAGGTCCAGCTGGCCCGACAGCGAGTACCAGCCCTGATAGGAGTTGGTGCAGACCACATCGCCCAGGGCCTGCCAGTCCATCGAACCGCCCTGGATGCTGACGATGGTCACCGGCCGCGTGCCGTCCAGCTGGCGAGTCAGGTCGAACAGCGGGGCGAAGAACCTCAGGCCGGTCTCGTTGCCGCCGGGCGGCTCGGGATCGGTCGTGTGGAAAGGCTTCACGAGCGGCTCGTTGGCCAGCGACCACATGATCACGCAGGGGTGGTTCTTGTCGCGGCGGACCAGGTCGACGATGTCCTGCTTCAACTGCTTGAAGCGAGCCTCCTGGATCTCGGGAGGATCGGCGAACACCAGGCTGACGGCCGGAGTCTCGTCGATCACCAGCAGGCCGCGCTCGTCGGCCAGCATCATCGCCTCCTCGCTGTAGGGGTAGTGCGAAGTGCGGAAGCTGTTGCCGCCGATCCATTTCAGCAGTTCGAAGTCGCGGATGATCGAGGGCACGTCCAGGCCGCGGCCGTGGATCGGGAAATCCTCGTGCTTGCCGAAGCCACGCAGGAACACCGGCTTGCCGTTCAGCAGCAGCTTGTCGTCCTTGGCCTCGATGGTGCGCACGCCGATCTTGAAGGCGTATTCGTCAGGCGTCGCGCCGTTCTCCAGGCGGATTGTCAGGGTGTAGAGGTGCGGGTCGTCCGGGCTCCAGGGCCGCGGGTTTTTCAGCGCCACGACCGTCGAGCCCTTGCCGCCCGCCAGGGTGGCTGAGCCCTTCTGCTCGCCCCGGTGGTCCGAGATCGCCACGCTGGCCTTGCCCGACCAGGGCGCGCTGGCCTCCAGATCGATCGACACCTTGCCGTCGAGGCTGGTCTTCACCGTCACGTCGCTCAGGTGGAGATCAGGTGTCGTGAACAGCAGCACGGGACGATGGATGCCGGCATAGGGGAAGAAGTCGTAGGCCGTCTGCGGGAAGTGGACGGTGTGCATGTGCCAGCGCGCGCGATCAGGCGTCGAGGGCACGCGGTCCAGCTGGATCTTGTTCTCGACCAGCACGGTCAGGATGTTGTCGCCATCCAGGGTCACGGCGTCGGTGATGTCGAAAGCGAACGGTAGGTGCCCGCCCACATGGCCGCCCAGCAGCTTGCCGTTCAGCCAGACCTTGGCGGTGTAGTTGACCGAGCCGAAGCGCAGGTGGATGCGCTGGTCCGCCCAGCCCTTGTCGATGCGAAAATCGGTCTCGTACCAGGCCGAACCGACATAGTTGCGCACGTCGTCGAAGATGTCGTTCCAACTGGCGGGCACCGGGATCAGGCGGAAGTCCTTCAGGCCCTTCCACCAGCCCTCGGCCTCGCCGGCATCCTTGGGGTCGGCGCGAAACCGCCAGGTCGCCGCCAGGCTCCGGGTCGCGCGCGTGGCGCTCTCGTGCGGATAGAGAAGGCTGGGCGCGCCCGGGGCCGGACCGGACCTGGCCGCCGCCGGGCTCGCACCGGCCGCCACCCCCGCCAGGACCATGCCGCCCGCCGCGCCGACCGCGCCCCTGCGGGTGACCAAGCCGCGCCGGGTCCCGCCCTCGCTCCAAGACTTGTCCGCCATCCCTACGCCCTCGCCTGCCTGAAATGTCTTTTGGACACAGCCTAGCGCCGAATCCCGCCGCCGGGCGACGGAAGTCGCGCTCTGGCCGCGGCGCGACTACTGGCTGGCCGCCGAAGTCGCCGTGCTGGCAGGGGCCTTGCCGGTGGCTTTCCCGTGTCGTTCTTGGGCAGACCCTAGCGAGCGGCCTGGCCAATTTCAAGACAGACCTCTGACCTTCGCCGGAGATCGATGACCTAGGATAATCGCCTACAACACTTGGGGGATTGTCCTTCATAAATGGCTCAGACATGCTTTCTGACGTCACGCGCCAGCGCCAACCCGCTTGACTTCGAGCCGCGAACCGGCGATTGGTCAGGCCAGTTTTGATCCCGCCGCCAGTTCCATCGGTCGCGCGTCGCCTTCCGGCGGCGTGACAGAGGGGGCGCCCACCCCGCCCTCGCCACGGGCGCCCCCTCGCCTTATCGCTTCTGGACGCTGGAGGCGCCGCCCTCGCTGGCGTTGTGGATGTACTGCTCGGCGACCAGCCAGGCTTTCACCGGCCGCAGCGTTCCGAGGCAGCCGGCCAGCAAGGCCGGAAACACGGTCGCGAACTGAACCCAGAGCGGCGGACTCCAGGCGATCACCGCCCAGGCCCAGACCGCGATCACCAGGATGCCGACGCCGGTCATGACGAAGAAGGCCGGCCCGTCCGCCGGGTCGGCGAAGCCGTAGTCCAGCCCGCAGCGATCGCAGCGCTTGGCCAGGCGCAGGAAACCGCCAAACAGCTTGCCCTCGCCGCAGCGCGGGCAGCGGCAGAGCAGCCCAGCCTGCAGGCTGGTCGGATTGTCGAAATGGGTGATCAGGGGCCGTTCCATACAATGTGCGCCTTGTTGCATACATTCTTCATTGAATGTATGTATCGCTTCATGGAAAAGCAAGCATGACCCGGAACCGCCCCATGGCCGCTTGGCTGCGGCGAGTCCGCGCGAACGACGGCCAGCCGATCTATCTGGCGCTGGCCGAGGCCCTGGAAACGGCCGTGCGCGAGGGCGAATTGCAGCCGGGAGACCAGCTGCCGCCCCAACGCGTCGTGGCCGACCAGCTCGGCATCGACTTCACCACGGTCACCCGCGCCTATGGCGCCGCGCGCGCTCGGGGCCTGGTCGAGGGCGCGGTGGGGCGCGGCACCTTCGTACGCCGCCGCGCCATGGAGGACGAGGCCGGTCTGGTCGACCTGAGCATGAACCTGCCGCCGCCGCCCCAGGGCGTGTCGCTGGCCGCGCTGCTCAAGGAGGCGACCGCCGCGATCCTCGACCGCACCGAGGTGGCGACCCTGATGGCCTATCACGCCGGTCCCGGCGCGCCGGGACAGCGAGCGGCCGGCGCCGCCTGGCTGGCGCCGACGCTGGGCGAGGTCGGGCCCGAACGGATCGCGGTCTGCCCTGGGGCACAATCGGCCCTGATCGCGATCCTCACCACGATCGCCAGGCCCGGCGCCGGCCTGGTGGTCGAGCCCCTGACCTATCCTGGGATCATCGCCCTGGCCGCGCGGCTGGGCCTGCGCCTGATCACCTGCCCCGTCGACGCCGAAGGCTTCCTGCCCGAGGCCCTGACCCGGCTTTGCGCCGAGCAAAAGCCCGCGGCAGTCTATCTGGTCCCGACCACTCGCAACCCCGTCGCCACGACCATGGGCCAGGCCCGGCGTCGCGAGATCGCGGCCGTCGTCGCCGCCAGCGACGCCTGGCTGATCGAGGATGACCCCTACAGCCGCCTGTTCGATGCTCCCCTGCCCGCCCTCGCCGCGGTGGCGCCGGCGAGGACCTTCCACATCGCCACCCTGTCCAAGACCTTGTCGCCCGGCCTGCGCGTCGCCTTCCTGGCGGCGCCGAGCGGCGCGATGGCCGCGCGGATCGCCGACGCCCTGCACGCCACGGCATTGATGGGTTCACCCCTGACCACTGCGGTCGCTGTTCGCTGGATCCGCGACGGGACCGCCGAACGGATCCTGGCCGGCGTTCGGCTGGAGGCCCGGGCGCGCCGGGCCATCGCCGCCGAGGTTCTGCCCATCGCCCAGGGCGACGCCGAGAGCCTTCACGTCTGGCTGGAGCCGCCGTCCGGCCTGGACGCGAGCGGATTGCGCGCCCTGGCGGCCGCCCGCGGCCTGGCGCTGGTCGCGGCCGACGCCTTCGCCGCCACGCCCGACGCCCCCGCCGGACTGCGCATTTCGCTGGGCGGCCCTGCCAAGGCGTCGCTGCTGCGCGAGGCCCTGGGCCAGGTCGCGGCCCTGTTGAAACCGCCGGCGATCGTTTGAGGCGACAAGGACCCAAGATCCCGCCCGCCAGGGCCAGTTCAGATCGAAGGGGGGGCACACCGCGCCACGCGGCGATTGGTTCGCCCTAAGCCGGAGGCAGATCCTCCGCCTTCAGCGCAACGCCCATCGCGCCAGCGGGACGTGTTCGGTCCGTCCCAGCAGGCTGTGGACCAGGGTGAAGCCGCCAACGGTCCATCGGATCGGCAGAAGGGCTTGCTCGGCCACCAACCGCCTGTCGTAGAGCATCGTCACGTGCGGTGTGAAACTCCTGTCCACCAGCTTGCCGAGACCGGCCCGCGCCATCGCCAGGCCCAGGTCGCGCTGGAAGGTCTTCAGGGCATCGAGACCCTCGCCGCCCTGCAGGACATACGGATTGTTGCCGCCGTTGTGGAAGCTGGCGGCGCGATCGAAGACGACCTCGAACGGCGAGGTCGTCATCGCCTCGGCCGCCTCGCCGGCCATCGCCACGATGTCGCGCCGCACGCCGGCATGGTCGCCCAGGTGATGCAGGGTGACGTGAAACCGCTCGGGCGCCAGCGGCCGTCCGCTCAACTGGTGCGCGGCGCGCAACGCATCGGCTTGCCGGGCGATGCTCGCCGCCGTCGCCGGATCGGGAAAGATCGCGAAGAACAGCCGGTCCGTGACCGGCGGCGCGTCAAAGAGGGAGAACTGGTCAGGCACCCGGGCATCCTGCCCGGATTCCGGAAACCATGCCACGGCGCGCCGAGAAGGCGCTGGCGCACAACCGTGCCGAGTGGTCATCTCAAAGGATGCAGATCGCTCCTCCCAGCCACGATCTCCTGGTTCACGCCCGCACGATGATCAGCATCATCATGGGCCTTAGCCTGGCGCGCCTGCTGAACGGCGTCGCCGGCCTGATCCAGCACCCGAAGAAGGAGCACCTCTGGTGGCCGCACCTGTGCTGGGTGCTCTACATGATGACGACGATCACCGCCTTCTGGTGGTGGCAGTTCCAGCTGAGCGAGCTGCGGGCCCTCACCTTCGAGACCTATATTTTCCTGATCGCGGAGGCGGCGATGCTGTTTCTGCTGTGCAGCGTGATCTTTCCCACGGAGATCAGCGAGTACGAAGGCTACGGCGACTATTTCATGTCGCGGCGGGCCTGGTTCTTCGGCTTGCTGGTCGTCAGCCTGCTGATGGACATTCTCGACACCCTGCTGAAAGGCGCGCCGCATTTCCGGAGCCTTGGCCCCGAATATCCTATCCGGATCGCCCTGATGGTCGGCCTCTGCCTGGCCGGTTGCTTCATCCGCAACCTGCGCTTCCACGCCCTGTTCGCCGCAGGCGCGCTGCTCTATTTCGCGGTCTACGTCGCCCGCCACTATGGCCGTTTGCAATAGCCGATTGCGTCGAAAATTCCCGTTTGGATTGCGGTTGTTAAGCGCTAATCTTCCGCGACATCGGGAGGGCGGCCATGAAGCTCAGCGCGCATTTCTCGCTCGAGGAGTTCATCATCTCCACCAAGGCGCTGTCGATGGGCGTCAAAAACGACCCAACGCCGGCGCATCTGGAAAACCTCAAACGCCTGGCCGAGCGCATGGAGGCTGTCCGCGCGCTGTTCAACCGGCCGATCGAGATCACCAGCGCCTACCGCAATCCGCAGGTCAACGCCGCGGTCGGCGGCGTGCCGACCTCGGCCCACGCCCTGGGCCACGCCGCCGATTTCCATGTCGACGGCCTGAGCGATCTGGAGGTCGCCAAAGCCGTCCGCGACAGCGGATTGAAATTCGACCAGCTGATCTACGAAAAGAGCCGCTGCGTGCACGTCAGCTTCGATCCCAGGCTGCGTCGCCAAGTGATGCGCCAACCCGGCGGGCCGGGCTCGGCGGTCTATAACGGCCTCGAGCCTTAGTTTCGCCTTCGCTCCGGCGTCATGCCCAGGCGGACGTCGTCGCGGCGAAGGTCGCTTGAATGTTCCGGAAGCAGAGGCCTTCCTCTCGTATGTCGCGAAGGATGTCGAGGACGTATCTGGAACCATGAATGTGACGCCCTGACGTGACGCCTGCGCGGCCTTGTCGCGCCCCATGTCCAACGAATCTCGCATAAGCCGACCGCGACACGAATGATCGAAACATAAGGCTCAGCACCGAAATGCACACGGCTCACGAGATGAGCGAATGGTCCGCGTCTGGTTTGCACGAACCCATCCTCGACAGCGTCACGGCGAACGTAGCGATCCTGAACGCCACGGGCGAGATCATCGCGGTGAATGACGCCTGGGTGCGGTTCGCCGAATTCAACGCGCTGCCGGTGGAAAACCATGGATTGGGTTTGAACTACATTGCCTTCTGCGACGGCCTGGGCGCGTCCGGCGCCTCGGAAGCCGCTCTCGGCCTGCGGGACCTGCTGGCGGGCGAACCTGGGCCTTTTCGTCACGAGTACCAGATGGACCTGGCCAACGGCCCCTTGTGGGCCAGGATGACCGCCACCCGCGTTTCCAACGACGGCCGGACGTTGGTCATCGTGGCGCAGGAGGACATCACCGTTCAGCGTCACGCCCAGGCGGCCTTGGGGCGCGCCACCGCCGCGCTGCTACACGCCGAGGACGACGAACGCCGACGCATCGCGCGCGAGCTTCACGACGGCACCGCCCAGTACCTGACCGGCGCCAAGCTGATGCTGGGCGCGATGAAGGTCGAGGGCCGCGCCGAAAAGACTCGGGTCGAGATCGAGGCCCTGCTGGTCAACGCCCTGGAGGAGATCCGCAGCCTTTCCTACGTGCTGCATCCGCCGGCCTTGGAGGAGATGGGCCTGGGCCCGGCCGTCCGGCAGATGGCGGAAGGCTTCGCGCGCCGTACGGGACTGTCGCTGCAGATCGACATCGCCGACGACTTCCCCAAGATGGCCCGGCCGACCGAGGTGGCGCTGTATCGTGTCGCCCAGGAGGCTCTAGCCAACGTACACCGCCACTCCGGCAGCCCTCGCGCCACGATCGGCCTGCGTCAGGCCGGCGAAATGGTGCTGTTGTCGATCCGCGACTATGGCGTGGGCTTGCCGGACGGCGCCTCGGCGACCACCGGCGTCGGCCTGGCCGGCATGCGCCTGCGCCTGGAATTCGTGAACGGCCACATCTCGCTGACCAGCGCCGTTCCCGGGGTGCTGGTCGAGGCCTGGGCGCCGTTCCTGCCCAAGAGCTAGGGTGGATGGCCCGGCTCGTTGTCGGGAGGCTGGGTCGACCGCGCCGTCAAAACGCGCGAAATCCGAGCACAGTCCCTATCGTCCGTGCACCGCTGCTAAGCAAACGGCGCCGATTCCATGCTGCGATGCGACATGACGCGGTTTTCGGATTGCCGCGCCGCCCCGCCCGCCCCCTCCTAGTCTCAACACGCGGGACAACGACGTTCCGCGATGGCCCGAGAGGGCCGCCCGGCGGCGATGTAGCCGCATGGTACCGTTTGGACAACGACGTCCGGAGAGACCGCTGAAGCGGTCCCGCCGGGCGTTTTTTTTGGTCTTTTGGGGGACTGAACCATGACAAGACTGCGAGAAATGCTGCGGTGCAGCACGGCTTTCTGCGCCCTGATGCTAGGCGGCGCGGCCTATGCGCAAACCTCGCCGGAACCGGTTCCGGCCGCCGCCGAGCCCCCGGCCGAAGCCGTCGAACCCGCACCGCCCCCGCCGCCGCCGCCGACCTTCAGCGACCAGGTCGCCGCCGGAAAACTGATCCTGGAAGTCCGGGCGCGCTACGAGAGCGTCGACCAGACCAAGACCGCCACCCTGAAGGACGACGCCTCGGCCTTCACGATCCGCACCCGGCTGGGTTGGGAGACGGCCGAGTTCCACGGCGTGAAGGGCCTGATCGAGTTCGAGGACGTTCGTCAGGCCGGGTCGGAGCACTACGCCGTCAACGTCCCGGGCGCCGCCACGCCCCCGCTGAACGGCGCCGACAAGGCCCGATATCCGATCGTCAACGACCCGGACGTCACCGAGCTGAACCGCGCCCAGCTGACCTGGACGCCCAGCGCCGCCCTGCAGGTCACCGCCGGCCGCCAACGCATCCTGCTCGACGATCAGCGCTTCGTCGGCAATGTCGGCTGGCGCCAGGACGAGCAGACGTTCGACGCGATCCGCACCGATGTCGCCCTCGGCCGGTTCAAGGCGACCTACGCCTACGTCTCGCATGTCAACCGCATCCTGGGCGAACTGCGCGACTGGGACAGCGACAGCCACCTGCTGAACGCGACCTGGTCGCCGGCCGAGGCCCTGCGCCTGCAAGGCTTCGTCTACGCCCTGGATTTCGGTAATTCGGCGGTCAATTCGTCTCTGACCAAGGGCGTCAAGGCCTCTGGCAAGACCTGGGTCGGGCTCTACCAGCTGGCCTACAACGCCACCTACGCCAAGCAGTCGGACTACCACCACAACACGCCGAACTTCGACCTGGCCTATTTCGGCGGCGACATCGCCGGCACCTTCGACATCTACACCGTCAAGGCCAGCTACGAGTCGCTGGAAGGCGACGGGACGCGCGGCTTCACCACGCCCCTGGCCACTGTCCACGCCTTCCAGGGCTGGTCCGACGCCTTCGTCTCGCCGGGCGGCAACAAGAGCTTCGTCGACGGGATCGAGGACGCCAACCTCAGCTTCAACGCCAAGCCGCGGTTCAAGCGGACCTACTTCTTCAACACCGACATCCTGGTCCGCTATCACGACTTCAACGACCAGCGGACCGGCGCCGACCTCGGCCACGAGTGGGACGTCGCCTTCGCCGCCGCCATCACGCCCAAGCTCTCGATCCAGCTGAAGTACGCCGACTTCCAGCGTGAAACGACCGTGCCCGCCGGCACGGCCACGCCGCCGGCCTCGCGGACCAAGGCCTGGTTCACCCTCGAATACAAACTCTGACCTCCAGCGGGATTTGAGATCATGACCAAGACCGACAAGACCGCCTCCGAGACCGGCCTGACCCGCCGCCACGCCCTGGTGGGCGCGGCCGCCACGGTCGCCGCCGCCAAGGCCCTGTTCCCGGCCGGGGCCCACGCAGCGGGCGCCGGACCCGAAGTCGCCAAGGCCCGGCTGGGCTTCATCGCCCTGACCGACTCCGCGCCGGTGATCATCGCCAAGGAACGCGGCCTGTTCGCCAAGTACGGCCTGCCCGACCTGGAGGTGGTCAAGCAGGCCTCGTGGGCCGCCACCCGCGACAACCTGGTGCTGGGCTCGGAGCGCGGCGGCATCGACGGCGCCCACATCCTGTCGCCCATGCCCTATCTGATGACCACGGGCGCGATCACCGGCGGCGCGCCGACGCCGATGTACATCCTGGCCCGCCTCAACACCAACGGCCAGGCGATCTCGGTCGGCAACGACCTGAAGGCGGTGAAGGTCGGGCTCAACAGCGGCGGCGCCAAGGCCAAGTTCCAGCAGCTGAAGGCGGCCGGCAACATCGCCAAGGTGGCCATGACCTTCCGGGGCGGCACCCACGACCTGTGGGTGCGCTACTGGCTGGCGGCGGGCGGCATCAATCCCGAAACCGACGTCGCCACGATCGTCATCCCGCCGCCCCAGATGGTGGCCAACATGAAGGCCGGCACCCAGGACGCCTTCTGCGTGGGCGAACCGTGGAACGGCCAGCTGGTCAACCAGCACGTCGGCTACACCGCCTGCCTGACCTCGGAACTGTGGATGAACCACCCCGAGAAGGCCCTGGGCATGCGCGCCGCCTGGGTCGACAAGTACCCCCGCGCCGCCCAGGCCATCACCGCCGCCGTCCAGGAGGCGCAGCTGTGGTGCGACAAGGCCTCGAACCTGCCGGCCATGTGCTCGATCGTCTCGGGCCGCCAGTACGTCAACGTGCCGATGGGCGACATCCTGCCCCGTCTGCAGGGCACGGTGGACTATGGGGACGGCCGCACGCTGAAGAACTCGCCGCATCACATGAAGTTCTGGGCCGACAACGCCAGCTTCCCGTTCAAGTCGCATGACCTGTGGTTCCTGACCGAGGACATCCGCTGGGGCGTGCTGCCGCAGAAGACCAACACCCAGGCGCTGGTCAACAAGGTCAACCGCTCGGACATCTGGCGCGCGGCGGCCAAGACTATCGGCCAGACGGGCCCCGCCGGCGACAGCCGCGGCGTCGAGCGGTTCTTCGACGGCAAGGTGTTCGACCCGGCCAATCCGGGCGCCTACCTGGCCAGCCAGCCGATCAAGAAGCTGGTGTAGGGAGGACGCGTGATGACCTTCCCCAAGCCCTCCTTCTCGCCGGCCGAGCCGGTCGCGGCCCCGGTGATCGCGCCGCCGCCCCCGGAACCGCGCGCCTCGCGCGGGTCGGAGATCGTCCGTCGGGCGGGCGCGACGGCGGCGGCCGTCGTGCCGCCGCTGTTGACCGTCCTGGCGATCCTGGGCCTCTGGCAGGCGGCGATCGGCGACTCCTACGGCGGGCTGCCGTCGCCGGTCCAGGTGTGGACCGAGTCCAAGGACCTGATCCTCAACCCGTTCTTCGATCACGGCGGGGTCGACAAGGGCCTGTTCTGGCACGTGCTGACCAGCCTCAAGCGGGTCGGGGTCGGCTTCTCGGTCTCGGCGGTCTGCGGCGTGATGCTGGGCGTGCTGATCGGCTCCAACCGCTGGGCGCACCGGGGGCTGGATCCGATCTTCCAGGTTCTGCGCACCGTGCCGCCCCTGGCCTGGCTGCCGATCTCGTTGGCCGCCTTCCGCGAGGCCCAGCCTTCGGCCCTGTTCGTGATCTTCATCACCTCGATCTGGCCGATCATCATCAACACCGCCGTCGGCGTGCGCAACATCCCGACCGACTACGTCAATGTCGCCAAGGTGCTGCGACTGTCGCCGGTCGAGTACTTCTTCAAGATCCTGCTGCCGGCCACCACGCCCTACATCTTCACCGGCCTGCGGATCGGCATCGGCATGAGCTGGCTGGCCATCGTCGCCTCCGAGATGCTGCTGGGCGGCGTCGGCGTCGGGTTCTTCATCTGGGACCAGTACAACGCCTCGCGCATCTCCGACATCATCGTGGCCCTGGCCTGGGTCGGGCTGACCGGCTTCTTCCTCGATCGCCTCGTGGCCCTGCTGGGCCACATCGTCTCGCGCGGCAACGCGGCGAGCTAAGGAGACCTGCATCATGGCCAAGGCCTATCTCTCCATCGAAGGCGTCGGGGTCACCTTCGCCAAGGGCGCCGTCCGCTCCGAGGTTCTGACCGGCGTCGACCTGAAGGTCGACAAGGGCGAGTTCGTCTCGATCATCGGTCATTCCGGCTGCGGCAAGTCCACCCTGCTGAACGTCGTCGCCGGCCTGGTGCCGGTGACCACCGGCGCGGTGATCCTCGACAAGCAGGAGGTCAATGCTCCGGGCCCCGACCGGGCGGTGGTGTTCCAGAACCACTCGCTGCTGCCCTGGCTGTCGGTGCGCGAGAACGTCTCCCTGGCGGTCGACAAGGTGTTCGGCGGGGTGAAGACCGCCGCCGAGCGCCGGGAATGGACGCTGCACAATCTGGAGCTGGTCAAGATGACCCATGCCCTGGACAAGCGGCCCTCGGAAATCTCCGGCGGCATGAAGCAGCGGGTGGGCATCGCCCGCGCCCTGGCCATGGAGCCCAAGGTCCTGCTGCTCGACGAGCCGTTTGGGGCCCTGGACGCCCTGACCCGCGCCCACCTGCAGGACAGCGTCATGGAGATCCACGCCAGCCTGCGCAACACGGTGCTGATGGTCACCCACGACGTCGACGAGGCGGCCCTGCTGTCGGATCGCATCGTGATGATGACCAACGGCCCCCGCGCCGCGATCGGCCAGGTGCTCGACGTGGCCCTCCAGCGTCCGCGCGATCGTCTCGCCGTCGCCGAGGATCCGACCTACATCCACGCCCGGGCGGCGGTGATCGAGTTCCTCTACGCCAGGCGCGCGGCCTAGGTCGTCAATCCTGAGATCAGGTGGACGGGATCGGATCTGAACCGGTCTGGCTCGTCCGCCCAATCGCCGTCCGGTGTGCGTGATTTTACCCCCTTCATCGCTGGGTTGCGAATGGCCGCAGTTGAGATACGAATAACGGTCTCGCTGTAGCCCAGTTCGGGGGAGCGCCTTGGCCGAACCCACGCCAGCAGAATCTCTGGAATCAGCCGCCTTCGGTTTGGCGCGCCCCCCCAGTCCCGCGATCGTGCTGGTCGTCTTCGGCCTCGTCAGCGGCGTTCTGCTGGCCGACGGGCACAGGGTCTATCCCAACCTGCACACCATTCTCGACACGGGCGTGGCCCTGCTGTCGGGAATCTTGGCGCTGAACCTGTGGGGCGCCGGCCAGCATGAGCGCGGCGACATCGCCAAACGTCTGGCCCTCGTCTTCCTGGCGACCTGCGCCATGGAGGTCGTCCATGTCCTCGTGACCGTCGAATGGTCGGGTCCGCTGGCCCCGATCAGGGCCTCCAGCGGGGTTCTGCGGCCGTCGACATGGCCGCCGCCGTCCCACCTGCTGCCCCTGGGCGTGATCGGCGCCCTGATCTGGCCAGCGGGCGGCCGTTCCGGCCTGGCCGTCTTCGCCTTGGCGATCTTGGTGACGGCGGCCGCCCTGTTCGCCGCCTATCAGCATCTGCCAACCTATCTCCCGCCGGGGCCCCTGGGGATCACCCGTCCGACGTTGATCCTGCCCCCCTTGCTTTGGGTCCTGGCGGGTGTCCTGGCGTGGCGGCTGGCCGACCACGACCGGATCGCTGGGGCGCTGCCCACGACAGCGGCCATCCTCGCCTTGGCCAACGGCGTCATGCTCTATTCGCGGTCGCCCGCCGACGCGCCCGCGATGGCCGCGCATCTGGGCAAGATGGCCGGCGACTTCACGCTGCTGTTCTTCCTGTTTCAGACGGCGTCGCGGGACATGCGCGACCGCGTCCAGGCCGAGGCCGCCCTGTCGACGCTCAACGCCGAGCTGGACCAGCGCGTCGCCGAACGCACCGCCGAGCTGGAAGCCGAAACCCTGGAGCGCTGGAAGAGCCAGCGCCTGCTCGAGGCCGTGGTCGAAAACTCTCCCGCCGTCATTTATGTCAAGGCTCTGGACGGCCGCTACCTGATGGTCAATCGCCGCTACGGCGACATCTTCCACATCGACCGCGACGGGATGATCGGGCGCACCGACCACGACATCTTCCCGGCGGAGATCGCCGACGCCTTCCGCTCCATGGACGTGCGCGTGGCCGCGGCCGATCAGCCGCTCACCGAGGAGGAGGTCGCCCCGCACGACGACGGCCCCCACGCCTACATCTCGGTGAAGTCCCCGTTGCGGGACGAGACGGGCCAAGTCTACGCGGTGTTCGGCATCTCGACGGACATCACCGAGCGCAAGGATGCCGAAGCCAAGCTCCATACGCAGCTCGAACGGCTGAGCCTCCTGGACGAGATCACGCGCGCCATCGGTCAACGGCAGGACAACCAGAGCATCTTCCAGGTCGTGGTGCGGAGCATCGAGGACCAGCTGCCGGCCGACTTCGCCTGCCTTTGCCTGTACGACGACCTGGAACGAGCCCTCACGGTCGCCGCCGTCGGGCTCAACAGCCAGGCGTTGGCGCTGGAACTGGCCATGCCGGAACGCGCCCGCGTCGACATCGACGAAAACGGCCTCTCGCAGTGCGTCCGGGGACGACTGGTCTACGAACCGGACATCGCCAACATCCCCTTCCCGTTCCCGCAACGGCTGGCGGGCGGCGGCCTCGGATCGATGGTCTGCGCGCCCCTGCAGGTCGAGAGCAAGGTGTTCGGCGTCCTGGTCGTGGCCCGCTTCCAACCGAACGCCTTCGTCAGCGCCGAATGCGAATTCCTGCGCCAACTGAGTGAACACGTCGCGCTCGCGGCTCACCAGGCCCAGCTGCACACCGCGCTCCAGGCCGCCTATGACGATCTGCGCCAGTCCCAGCAGGCGATCATGCAGCAGGAACGGCTGAAGGCGCTGGGCCAGATGGCCAGCGGCATCGCCCACGACATCAACAACGCCCTGTCGCCGGTCTCGCTCTATACGGAGGCCATGCTCGAAACCGAGACCGGTCTCAGCCCCGCCGGACGCGGTCAACTGGAGATCATCAACCGCGCGGTCGAGGACGTGGGCCAGACGATCGGCAAGATGCGCGAGTTCTACAGGCTGCGGGAAACCCAGCTGGAGACCGAGCCGGTCCAATTGAACGAACTGGTCGATCAGGTCCTGGAGCTCACCCGGGCGCGGTGGAACGACATGGCCATGCAGCGCGGCGTGGTCATCAAGGTCGTAACCGCCCTGGAGCCCGACCTGCCGCTGGTCCTGGGCGTCGCGAGCGAAATCCGCGAAGCGCTGGTCAATCTGGTGTTCAACGCCATCGACGCCCTGCCCGATGGTGGGGTTCTCACGGTCAGCACCGCCAGGATCGGCGGCAACGCCGGCGACGCCGTGCGGGTCAGCGTCGCGGACAACGGGATCGGCATGGACGCCGAGGCCCGTCGGCGATGCCTCGAACCCTTCTTCACCACCAAGGGCGAACGCGGGACGGGTCTGGGCTTGGCGATGGTCTATGGCGTCGCGCAGCGTCACGGCGCCGAACTCGATATCCAATCCTCGCCCGGCGCCGGCGCCGCCGTCTCGCTGACCTTCGCCCGGGCGATCGACGGTCGCGCCGTCCCGGACGCCGCGGCGGTCGCTCCGCGACGCCGGCTGCGGCTGCTGCTGGTGGACGACGATCCCGTTCTGCTCAAGGCGTTGAGCGACGCCCTGGAAAGCGACGGACATGTCGTGACCATCGCCAATGGCGGCGGCGCGGGGATCGAACTCTTCGAGGCCAGCCAGGCCGGCGACCGCTTCGACGCCGTCTTCACCGACCTGGGCATGCCCTATGTCGACGGCCGTCGCGTGGCGACCGCGATCAAGGAGCTGTCGGCCACGACGCCGGTGATCCTGCTCACGGGCTGGGGCCAGGGACTTCTCGCCGACGAGGACATCCCACCCCACATTGATCTGGTGCTGAGCAAACCGCCCAAGCTGCGCGAACTTCGCGCGGCTCTCGCCCGCTTGACGATGTGAGCCGTTCCATGCCCGAACCTCAGAACCCGGCAGACGACGACGTTCGGCGGACGCGCATCCTGATCGTCGATGACGAGGCGGCCAATCTCCAGGCCCTGCGCGTGACGCTCGGCGGCCAGGGCTTCGACGTCACCGGCTTCACCAGTCCGGCCGAGGCGCTGGAAGCGATCACGCCCGGCGCGTTCGACGTGCTGCTGACCGACCTGAAGATGCCGTCGACCACGGGCGTCGAGCTCCTGCAGAAGGCCCACGACCGCGACCCTTACCTGTCCGGGGTCATCATGACCGGCGAAGGGACCATCGCCTCGGCGGTGGAGTCGATGCGCAGCGGCGCCGTCGACTATGTCCTTAAGCCGCTCAAGCTGAGCAATCTGCTGCCCGTCCTGGCCAGCGCCCGCACTCTTGGCCGGCTTCGGCGCGAGAACGACCAACTCGAGCAGAGCGTGCGAGCCCGCACAGCCGAACTGGAGCGGGCGCTCGAAGAGGTCGACCACCACGCCGCCGAACGCCTCAAGGCCGAGCAGGCGCTGATGCAGGCCCAGAAAATCGAGGCCATCGGCCGCCTCACCGGCGGCGTCGCCCACGACTTCAACAACCTGCTCGCCGCCGTGATCGGCAATCTGGAGCTGCTGCAGCGCAAACTTCCGCCCGAGGCGGAGCCGTGCCGCCGGTTCGTCGACAACGCCCTCGAGGCCGCCAACCGCGGCGCCAAGGTCACCGGCCAGCTCCTGGCGTTCTCCCGCACCCAGCGTCTGAGGCTGGAGCCGCTGGAGGTCGACGCCACCTTGCGGCGCAGCGACCCGCTGCTGCGCCAGGCGCTCGGCCCGGGGGTCGATCTCGAGGTGAGCCTGGAGGCCGATGGCGCGTGGGCCAGCACCGACGCCACGCAGCTGGAGCTGGCGGCGCTGAACCTGATCGTCAACGCCCGGGAGGCCTTGCCCGATGGCGGCCTGGTGCGCCTGAGCACGCGCCTCGAACCGGATCGGATCGTCCTGGAGGTCGCGGACACCGGTGTCGGGATGACGCCGGAGGTGCTGGCGCGCGCGACCGAGCCCTTCTTCACCACCAGAACAGGATCCGGCACCGGCCTAGGCCTGGCGCAGGTTCATGGCTTCGCGCGCCAATGCGGCGGCGATTGCGAGATCGACAGCGCTCCGGGCGCCGGCACGCGGGTCCGGGTTTCACTTCCGCGAACCGAGCCCCCCGCCTTGCGCATCGAAGCGCCGCCCGAACCGGTCCAGACGCAGCGAAAAGGCCTTCGGGTGCTCGTCGTCGACGACGACCACCATGTCCGCGAAAGCCTCTGCGAGGCCCTGGTCAGCGAAGGTTTCCTGGTGCGCTCGGCGTCGGACGGCCCCTCGGGACTGGCCCAACTGGAAACCGAGACGCCCGACGCCGTGGTGCTGGACTATGCGATGCCGGGCATGACCGGGGCCGAGGTCGCGCGACGCGCCCAAGCCGCCTATCCCCATCTGCCGATCGTCTTCCTGAGCGGCTATGCGGACTCCCTGGCCCTCGATCAGATCGAGGCCGCCGCCGTCCTGCGCAAGCCGATCGCCATCGCTGACCTCAGCCGGGCGGTGCGCCTGGCGGTCGGTTGACGCTCAGGCCGGCTCGGCCGGGCGCGCGGCGACGGCGGCCGTAGCCGCAAAGGCGCCTAGGCTCGCCAGGAGATCGACGCGGCGCTGACATCTTCGGCGAGATAGGCCCGCAGGTAGGCGGCTAGGTCGCGATATCGAGACTCTCCGTTGGCGTCATAGACCCAGAGTTCCGGCTCGTCCTCGAAGTCCAGCCAAAGCAGGTAGATCCGCTCGTTGTTGTATTCACTACCGGCGAAAAGCGACAACCGTTCAGGTCGGAACAGGGTGGAGGCGTCGTTGGCCCAGCCTTCCGCGCTGGCGGCTTGCATCTGCTTGACGCCTTCGACGAAGGGATCGGTTCCGTTGTTCAACCAAAGGGCCTCCATGTCGGACGTGGAAAGCCAGTGGCCGTGGCTCGCCGTCGTCCATCGGCCACAGAGCTGGAAGCGCTCCTCCAGCATGGGACTGCTGGGCCTGAAAACGCCCGGCGCAAGCGCGGGGATTCCGTGACGGAAGGGTGTCGGCGGCCACATTTTTGGACGCAAGGCCTCTTCGGCGGTCTCCCAATATTTCGCCGTCTGCGCGAACGCCGCTTCGATCAGGGTCTGGGTCAGGATCCAACCCTCTCGAACATCTCCGACGACCTCACGTCGCGCGTTGGATATAGTCAAAGACCTGCTGGTACAGACGCCGGGCGCCCGGCGCCCCGAAGTGTTCTTCCATCAAGGCTTGTGCAAAATCCTGCCTGCCGCAGACGAGCGCGGCGGCGACGACGCGGATGAGTTGGGGGCGGTCGTTCCTCAATCGGCCATCGTTGCGCTCTTGCGCCGCCACCATGTCCTCGGGCGTTGCATAGACGTCTAGGAGCGGCATCGTCCATCGATCCAGGAAGGTGCGGACCTCATCGACGGCGGCGGGAAGATCGTCCAGTTGGCGCACATACCACCGACCCGGGTCGGCCTTCTCCGAGGTGAAGCCGATCGGTTGCTTCGACCTGGCGTCCGAATAGCCCCGCAACGCCCCGGACGCGCCACCCATCATGGCCTCCAGGACGGCGTCCACGGAGGGAATTCGAACTTCCATTCGAGGATAGAGGGCCGCGACGGTGACGGGGTCCTCCTTAGGGCGGGCGTCGAAAGGGAGGTCGATGATCTGCGTCGCGCCAGCGAGGGCTCGCTTGTAGATCAGGCTGTTCCTTCCCCGATGGAAACCATGCTCGGCCATGTACGGGTCGAGGCTTGTCCCGACGGCGGACAGCAGGCCGACCTTGACGTCCTTCCTCATTTCAAGGGTCTCGAAGTAGGGCTCAGGTGAACAGATTTATCCGCTTTTCGATGAATTCAAGAAAATCATCGGCGTATTTCTCGCCAGTCGCCAACGATAGGACGGGGTATTCGTTTCCTTCTATGCCGTTTGCGGTTTGAAATGCGAAAACACCGTCTATATCACTATGGCACAAAGGTATGAGGCTCGAATCTAAACCGTCTTTCATAGCCAATTTGTACATATAGACAATATCGCCACCAACAACATCATCGGGATTTTCAGCATAGATGCTAAAAATTTCCTCGCCTCCAATTTCTCCACCACTGTAATTTGCGAGCCACCACTTATAAGATTGAGGCAGCGGGTTTCCGATATTTTTTTCGGCAGCGGCAATCCATTCCGAACTCACGCCATCTCCGAAATCCGCGAACTCAGCGATCGATCGATTGCGCTCGATTAGGTCGATAGTTCTTTTGTAGGCAAGTTCATCCATGGCTCAAAACCCTGTGGACCGGTTTATCCAGTAGCTTTCCCTCCACGAATTGAATGCCGATCGATCAATTCCTGAAGGAAGTTGTCCAGTATTGATATGTAGGGTGCTGTAGTACTTCTGGTGCATGCTCCCCGATACCTCGGCTATTCCACCATTCTGAGTTTGTGTCAGGTGGTGAAGATTAACCGCTTTCCCATCAGTTCCAATTGGAGCGCGTCCGGTCGCCATGCGCTCGATGTTGGTTCCCGTAACAGTTTTTCCCCTCACTTTCCAAGAACTGGTCGCCTGCGGATCGAACAGGTCGTTCCTTTGGAAGACCTTATTTCCCTTGAATGTGGTGGAAGTTTTCCAAAATTGTGGAGTGAATGCACAACCGGCGAGGCCTAGCGGGTCCACCCATGCATTGGGATCGAACACATAGGCCGCCGCGTTCAGTCCGCCCTCGAGCCCGATCGGGTCGGGGCTGACATACCGGGCGACGCCGGGATCGTAATACCGGAAACGGTTGTAGTGCAGGCCGGTCTCGGGGTCGGCGTACTGGCCCTGGAAGCGGATCGGGTTGTCGACCACCGCCTCGGCCTTGCGGGCCACCGCGCCCCAGGCGGTGAAATCGTCGCGCCAGGTGACGACGCCGTTGTCGTTGGTCAGCTCCTGCGGGGTGCCGGCCGCGTCCAGCTGGAAGTGGTGCAGCTCGGCGGCCTGGTCCGGCGCCGTCCGCCGCGCCAGCGCCAGCGGGCGGAAGCTGCCCGGCTCGTGCAGGTACAGCGTGGCCAGCGGATCGGCCGCCGCGCCGTCCGGGTCCGCCGCCGCCTCGCCCAGCAGGACGTCGCCGTCCCAGTAGAAGATCGTCCGCGCCAGTTTCAGCTCGGGCGGCGCGGCGCCGGGCTCGGCGTTGGCCGGCGGCGGCGGCGCGTATCCCGACTCCTTCCAGGCGCGCCGGCCCAGGGCGTCGTAGCCGAAGCGGGTGACGCGCAGGCCGCGGCGGGACCGCTCGACCACCTCGGTCAGCATGCCGGCGCCGTCATAGGCGTAGCGCAGCTCGCGGCCGTCTCCGGCCCCGCGCAGCTCGCGGACGCGCCGGCCGTCGGCGTCGTACTCGAAGCGCCGGTCACCCCAGACCCGCAGCCGGTCTCCCGTCGCCACGCCTTCGACGCCCAGCGGACCGGCCGGCAGGACGTTGCCGGAGGGGTCGACGACGAAGGCCTCGGGCGTCGCGCCGTCCACGCCGACCAGGCGGTCGTTGACGTCATAGCGGTAGCGCTTCACGCCGCGCGTCAGGTCGTCCAGCGCCAGCAGTTGTCCGTAGGGGTCGTAGGTGTAGCGCCGCTCGATCACCGGCGCCGCGGTCCCGCCACGCAGGCCGTGCTGGTGGAGCAGGAAGCCCGCCGCGTCGTACTCGCTGCGCACCTTCAGCGCTCCGGCCTGGCGGGCCACTTCGCGGCCGGCCTGGTCGCGCGCGACGGCCGCGACCAGGCGTCCATCTAGCGACACGGTGCTGAAGTCGTCGCCGGCGTCGTATGCGACCGCGATGGCGCGGCCGTCGGGCAGCTGGGTGGCGATCCGTCGTCCCCGGCCGTCGTAGCGGTGGACGAGCTCGATCCCGTCCTGGGTTTCGCCGACCAGTTGTCCGGCCGCGTCATAGGCCAGGACCACCGAGCGGTCGGAGGTGGTCGCGCCGATCATTCTCCCCGCCGCGTCCCAGGCGAAGCGGTGCAGCCGGCCGTCGGCGAAATTGGCCTGGATCACCCGACCGGCCTCGTCGCGGCGGTAGCGGGCCGTCCCGGCGGCGTCGCGGCGTTCGACCAGTTGGTCGCCCGCATCCCATCCATAGTGAATCTGACGGCCGTCGAACCCGGTCTCGCGCACCACCCGACCGGCCGGATCGATATCGAAGCGGTGGACTTCGCCCTTGGCGTTAGTCAGGGCGACCAGTTGCAGCGTGGCATTGTAGGTGTAGCGGAGCGTGTCGCCGGCGGGGTCGGTGCGGCTGACCGGGAACGGCAGGCCGGCATAGTCCCAGGACGTAGCCCGGCCTCGCGGATCGACATGCCGGATGACCTGGTCCTCGGCGTCGTAGTCGAGGCGCACCCGCGCGCCGTCGCGCGCCCGCGTGAGGGCGACGACATTGCCGTTGGCGTCGCGCTCGTAATGTGTGGTCTCGCCGTCGACGGTGACGCTGCGGGGGCGACCCAGGGCGTCGTGGCGCAGGTCTCGGCGGGCCTCGCGCCCGTCGCTCTCCCAGGCCAGCAGCCCCTGGGCGTCCCAGCCGTAGCGGCGGAAGATCCCCTCGCCGTCCCGGATCGCCAGCGGCAGGCCGCGGTCGTCGCGCAGGAACCAGGTCTCGCGACCCAGCGGGTCGGTCGTCGAGACCAACTGGCCGCGCGCGTCGTAAGCGTAATGGGTCACGCCGCCGGTCGGATGGGTGGCGAACAGCGGCAGGCCAAGGCTCGGCGACGACAGCGACGCCGTGTCGACCAGGTCCGCGAAGCCCGCGCGGATCGAGGCGCCGTCGGGGGCGGTCTGCCGGACGAGGCGATTCAGGTCGTCATAGGCGAAGGCGGACGTGCGGCCCTCACCGTCCTTGTATTCCAGCAAGGCGCCGGCTTCCGACCAGAGCCAGTGTTGTTCGTGGCCCAGCGGGCCGCGTTCCAGCACCACCAGGCCGATCCGGTTGTAGGCATAGAGGGTCTCGCCCCCCTGGTCGTCGGTGACCAGGGTGACGTGGTCGTCGGGCCGGTAGTCGAACCGGCAATAGTAGAGATTGCCGTCGCCCCAGGTCTCGATGCACCGGGCCCGGCGGCCCAGGGCCGGGTCGTCCCAGCGGAAGTAGAACCTGAACCCGCCGCGGCGCTGCTCCTCGACGATCAGGTGCTCGACGCAACGATAGCGCGTGACGCCGCCACGGGCGTCCGTCGCCTGGATCAGGTCGCCTTCGGCACTATAGGCGTAGGAGACCAGGCGCTGGCGCGTGCCGGAAACGGTGGGGTGAGGAGCGTCGATCTCGACGATGCGCCCGGCCTCGTCGCTGACCACCTGGAGACGTCGGCCGCCGACGTCGATCAGGGCCAGGATGCGCCCCTTGGCGTCCCGATCGATCTGAATATGGTTTCCAGCCGCGTCCCGCACCCCGACCAGGCGGTGAAGGCCGTCGGGATAGCGACGGAAAAGGTGGCTCAGGCCATCATAGCCGGCGATCCGATAGCCGTCGCCCTCGGCATGCAGGACCAGGCGCTCCGACAGGTTGACCATCGGTTCGCCGGGGCGGGCGATCGGGAAGAACGCCAGGCGGCCGTCGTCCAGGCGCGCCCGGACCAGACCCTCGCGCGGCAGAACCTCCAGCGCCATGTCGAACGGGTGCGACCAGCCCGAGCCGAGGTCGCCATCGATGTTGGACGACGAGTTCCATCGCCGCGTCCAGGTCAGCGGCAGCGGACCGGGAAGTTCGAAGTCGGTGTGTTCGACGATCAATTCTCCGGTCGCGACGTCCACCGGGTGGCCGCGCAGGCTGCGGATCGCGTTGCGCGCTCCGGGAACGCCGGCCAGTTCGCCGATCGTCTCGCCGGCGATACGACCCTTCTCGCCCCAGAAGGCCTCGCCGATCGCCCCGCCGATCATCTTGCCGGCCAGGCTGGAGACGACGCCCAGGGCGACGTTGCCGACGAAGGCGCCGACCGCCGCCAGACCGCCCAGCGCGGCGCCGAAGAGTCCCGCGCCCAGGGCCACGCCGCCGCCGATGATCATCATCCACTTGGCGGTGGAGCTCATCCATTCGGGGATCTCGGGGCTGATCGGCAGGAAGGTCCCCGGCTCGGCGCCGATGGTGACGTTCGGCGAACCGGCGGCGATCGTCCCGTCGCATTCGGTCTTGTCGCCCTTGCGGGCCGCCGGCAGGCCGTTGATCCCGACCGTCTTGCTGCCTTGTGCAATGCGCTTGGGAACCTGACCGTGCTTGATGCAGGCCACGATGTCCATGACGCCGCGCGCCGCCGGCCGGCCGTTGACGAAGACATTCAGCGAACCGGTGAGGATCGGCCCGCTGGGCACGCTCATCAGCCCGCCCAGCACGCCTCCCGCCATGGCGCCCGCGCCGACCCCCGCGACGATCCCGCCCAACGCAGCCACCGCCGCGACCCCGGCGCAGAGCGACAAACCGCCGGTGAACGGCGCCGCGACCACCGCGCCCAGCAGAGCCACCCCCACCGCCAAGCCAACGGCCGCGCCGATCAGGAAGCCGAGCATGGCGTTGGAGTGCTCGATCTGGTCGCCCACGCGGGCGGCCGCTAGGGCGGCTTCCATCGTCAGGCCTCCACGCCTAGAGCCACTTGAACCCGCCGAGCATGTCCAGGAACAACGGATCGACCGCCTCGAAGTCGCTGTCCAGCGCGGTGTTCACCAGGGTGATCAGCCGTCCGTCGTCGAGCGGCACATAGATCTGGCGCTGGCGCAGCAGACCCGAACCGGCGTCCCAGCGGAACAGGATCTCCAGGCCCCGCCGGCCGTCCACGAGGACTTCCCGGCGACCGATCAGGGTGAATTTCTTGGCCTGGCGAGCCAGGTCCGCCGCCTGGGCATCGACGAACGCCTCGATGGTCTTGTCGGTGGGGAGTCGGTCATAGGTCGCCAGGATGTTCGGAACCACCGCCTGGCCGGGCCGGGGCTGGGCGGACCACGCGATCATCCGGCGATCCTTCCAATCATCCGGCGCCTGGAACGAGAATTCGGCGGTGCGGCAGTCCTGCGGCATGGCTTCCCCGATAGAGAGCTCAGTTCAACGTTGAGCATGTCTTCTTCGCGGCCATGCGCCATCGAACGGCGCACGCCCTGCGCCGGGATAGGTCGCAGATGGCAACTCTCAATTGAACGCCCGGTTCCATCAGACCTGTTGAGCGTTGGAACTTTTTATTGGAGGGGTTCAGAGCAGCGAGCTTCATGCCGGGTATCGGAATGACGGCGTCGGGATGGTCTCTGAACGGATTCCTTCATGCGCCAACGCCTCAAGGCGGCGCAGGCCGTCGTCGAGGACCAGGGTCGGCGGTTCGGCCGGTTCGCCGTCCCCGGCCTCGTCCATGAATGAGGCCGGCAGGCCATCGCAGCCAGGAGTTGTCTTGAGGTCGCCCTCGAACCGCCCCGGCTGAGAACCTCACACGCGCGTTAAGGTCGTTCCACGAAGCACCAGGCGCGCGCTTTCGTTGGCCTTGAGGCTGATTGTGACAACCGAGCCGGAGCAGATCACGGTATGGCGACCGTCTGCCTTGGCGGTCAGCACCGCCTCGGTGAGCTTGCCGCCCGCCCAGTGGATGTCGACGCCGACCCCGCCCCGCGCTCGCAGGCCGGTGATGCGCCCGGTCGGCCAGGCCGATGGCAAGGCGGGCAGCAGGTAGATGTGGTCGTTGCGGCTTTGCAGGACCATTTCGGTCATGCCCGAGGTCCCGCCGAAATTGCCGTCGATCTGGAACGGCGGATGGGCGTCGAACATGTTCGGATAGGTCCGCTCCGGGCTCAGCAGCAGCTTCAGGATCCCGTGGGCATGGTCGCCGTCGCCCAGGCGCGACCACAGGTTCAGGCGCCAGGCGATGGCCCAGCCGGTCGAGAGGTCGCCTCGCGTGACCAGGGTCGTCCTGGCGGCCGCCGCTAGCTTGGGCGTGGTGTCGATCGAGATCTGGTCCGAGGGGAACAGGCCATAGAGGTGCGAGACGTGGCGATGGTGGATGTCGGCCGCGCCGGCGTCCCAATCCTCCTGCCACTCCTGCAGTTGACCGTCCTTGCCGATCTTGTAGGGGGCCAGCTTGTCGCGGGCGGCTTTCAGCTCGGCGACGAAGCTTTCGTCGGCGCCCAGAATGTCCTCCGCCTTCAGGCAGTTGGTGAAGAGGTCGCGGACGATCGCCTGGTCCATGGTCGGACCGGCCGCCAGGGACGAGCCGTGACCGTGATCGTTCTCCGGCGAAAGCGACGGACTGGTGACCAGCACGCCGAACTTCGGATCGACCACCAGGGTGTCGAGGAAGAACCGGGCCGAGCCCTTCATCAGCGGATAGACCCGCGCCAGATAGGCCGTATCGCGATTGTAGTCGTAGTGGTCGAAGACGTGCTTGCAGAGCCAGGCGCCGCCGGTGGGCCAGACACCGTAGACCGCCCCGTCGATCGGCGCGGTGGCGCGCCAAAGATCGGTGTTGTGGTGCGCGACCCATCCCCGCGCGTCGTACATGACCTTGGCCGTCCGTGCGCCGGTCTCGGCGATGTCCCGCACCAGGGCGATCAGCGGCTCGACCAGTTCCGGCAAGCCGGTCGGCTCGGCGGGCCAATAGTTCATCTCGGTGTTGATGTTGATCGTGTATTTGCTTCCCCAGGGCGCAGAGGTCATGTCGTTCCAGACGCCCTGCAGGTTGGCCGGTTGCCCGCCCGGCCGCGAACAGGCGATCAGCAGGTAGCGGCCGTACTGGTAGTAGAGCGCCGCCAGGGACGGGTCGTCGGCGGTCGAAGATGACCTGATCCGCTCGTCGGTCGGCGAGAGCTCGGCCCGCGTGCGGCCGAAGTCGACGTCCACGCGACGGAACAGGGACCGATGATCGGCCTGATGGTCCGACAGCAGCCCGGTCCAGGATTTACCGGCCAGCCGGGCCAGGGTCGCCCTGTTCAGCGCCGTCGGGTCGCCTGACACATCGTCATAGCGGCGGTAGCTGGTGGCGGCCGCGATGAGCAACACCACCTCGTCGGCGCCGGTCACCGAGAGCTTCCCGCCCTCCCCGCCGACCTGGCCGCCCTTGGCGCGCACCTCGACGCGGCACTCGAACTTCAGCCGAGCCGGAACGCCTTGCTGGCTGTCGTTCAAGCCCGTCAGCACCAAGGCCCCGCCCACGACGGCGGATTCGGATTTCAGCGGGCAGGCGAAGCCGAGGTTCACCGCGATCGCGCCCTTGCGGTTGGCGCGCAAACGCACCGCGACCACACCGGCCGGCGCGCTGGCGATCACCTCCCGGACATAGCCAACACCGCCTGCGGTGAAGGTCGTCGTGGCGATCGCCCCATCCAGATCGAGGTCTCGGACATAGTCGCTCGCCGTTTCCGCCAGGCCTGGAAAGTCGAGCTTGAGGTCGCCAATCGTCTGGTAGGACATCTGGGTCTTTGGCACGGCCATGAACTTGGCGTCGGCCAGCGCCGTGGCCTTGGCGTACTCGCCCGCGTCGATCAGGCGACGGATTTCCGGCAAGGCTGCCAGGCCCGCCGGGGGGGCCGGATCATAGGGGCCGCCGGCCCACAGGGTGTCCTCGTTCAGTTGCAGCCGCTCGGCCGCGACGCCGCCGAACACCATGGCGCCCAGCTTGCCCGAGCCGACCGGCAGGGCTTCGACCCATTTCTTCGCCGGCTGGCGATACCAGAGGCGCAGCGGCGATCGCTTGGGCGTCGCTGCGCGAGACGAAGCACCGGCAAGAGCCGTGGAAGCGCCAAGGGCGGCGAGCGTGGACCGACGAGTCAGGGTCATATGGCTCTCGAAGCATTGTCGGGGAAATCGTTGAACGGGCCGCCCGACCGGGCGTCACTGGCCACGGCGAGCGAGTCAATTACTCCGACAAGTTATGACAACGCCGCCCGGGCGCAAGACGGCCATTGCTCCCGGAGATCAAAGTTCACGCTTCGAACGTTAGCGCTACCATTTGCGAATTTCGCCGACTAGGATGAGGTGGAGCCCGGCTTGCGACCGACCGTCGTCGTGCGATTTGCCGTACAAGAAAAACGCGATCAATCGCGATCCTTCGGAGGGAATTCAGCCAGGTGATCCGCCCAAGCCTTATCGCCCTTTGCCTCCTGGTCGCCGGCGCCGCGCAGGCTCGCGCCCCGCTGCGCCCGGCCAGCGATCGACCGGACGCGCCGAAGGCCGCGTTCGACTGGTTCGAGTACACGGGCGCCGATCCGTCGGACGCGGCGTTCAAGCCGACCTCGGCCCAGTACGCCAACCCGATTCTCAAGGGGACCTACCCCGACCCCGCCGTCATGCGGGTGGGCCAGGACTTCTATCTCGCCAGCTCGACCTTCGCCTGGTTCCCGGGCCTTCCGGTCTTTCACTCCACCGATCTGGTGCACTGGAATCAGATCGGCAACGCCATCGATCGCCCCGGCATGCTCGACTTCAAGCGGCTGGGCCTGTCGCGCGCCGTTTTCGCGCCGACGCTGAGCCATCGCGACGGGCTGTTCTATATCCTGAACACCTGCGTCGATTGCGGCGGCAACTTCCTGATCACCGCCAAGGACCCGAAAGGTCCGTGGTCCGATCCGGTCTGGTTGCCGGCCGTGGCGGGCATCGATCCGTATCTTTTCTTCGACGACGACGGCGGCGCCCTGATCGTCTTCAATGGTGAGCCGCCGGGAAAGCCCGAATACAGCGGCCATCGCGCCATCTGGGCGATCGGCTACGACGCCAGGACCCAGAAGACCATCGGCGAACCCAAGCTGCTGCTCGACAAGGGCGTCAACCCCGCCGCCAAGCCGATCTGGCCGGAAGGACCTCATATCCTCAAGAAGGACGGCTGGTACTATCTGGTCGCCGCCGAGGGCGGCACGGCCGAGGGCCACAGCCAGGTCGTCCTGCGATCGAAGAGCGCTTTGGGGCCGTACGCTCCGTACACGCACAATCCGATCCTGACCCAGCGCGGCCTTCCGAAGAATCGCCCGCTTCCGATCACCTCCGCGGGTCACGCCACCCTGGTCGACACCCCGGACGGCAAGTGGTGGGCGACGTTCCTGGCGGTCCGTCCCTATGGCGACGATCTCTACAACACCGGCCGCGAGACCTTCCTGCTGCCCGTCGAGTGGAAGGATGGCTGGCCGATCATTCTGGAGGACGGCAGGACCATCCCCTACGTCCACGCCAAGCCCGACCTGCCCGCGACGGCGCCTGCGCCGCCCCCCACCGCCGGCGCCTTCACCGTCCGCGAGGAGTTCGACGGCCAGGCCCTGCCGCTCAGCTGGGTCACGTTGCGGATCCCGCAGCAACGCTGGTGGCGGCTCGAGTCCGGGAAGCTGGTACTGACCGCGCGCCCTGAAACGATCGGGGGGATGACCCAGCCGTCGTTCTGGGGTCGCCGGCAGCAGCACATCAACGCCAGCGCCTCGACCCTGATGCGCTTCGATCCGGCCAAGGCGGGCGACAAGGCCGGCATGGTCGCCGTGCAGAACGACGACCACTTCTTCTTCCTGGGCCTGACCCGCGACGCCAGCGGCCAGGCCAAGATCGTGCTCGAGCGCCGCGCCGGTTCCGGAGATCCGGTTGACGGCGTCCAGGTCGCCAGCGCCCCTGTCGCCCCCAAGGCCGGCGCGCCGGTCTGGCTGAAAATCACGGCCCGCGGCGGTCTCTACGATTTCGCCTATGCGCTCGCGCCGGGTCGGTGGACGACCTTGAAGGCCGGCGAGGATGGAACGATCCTCTCGACCAAGAAGGCTGGCGGCTTCGTCGGCGCGCTGCTGGGCGTCTACGCCCACGAGGGGCTGGCGGACCCGGGGCAAGACCGATGAAGGACGCTCCGGCGTCGGACGGCGCCCCGGCGGGACAGACCTGAACCACAGCAACAGAGGGCGACGCAGCCGGGAGATCGCCGGCGCGCCGACATCCAAGGGAGAAGACATGATCAAACTGACCGTTCCGATGACCGCCTGCGCCCTGGCCTTGGCGCTGACGCCGACCCTGGTTCTGGCCCAGGCCAAGGCCGACTCGCCGATCGCCGTGAAGATCGACGCCGGCGCGCCGGGCCCCAAGATCGACCGCAACATCTTCGGCCAGTTCGCCGAGCACCTGGGGACGGGCATCTACGGCGGCGTCTGGGTGGGCAAGGACTCGCCGATCCCCAACACCCGCGGCATCCGCAACGACGTCGTCCAGGCCCTGCGCGCCATCAAGGTTCCCAATGTCCGCTGGCCGGGCGGCTGCTTCGCCGACGAATATCACTGGCGCCATGGGATCGGCCCGGCCGAGGGCCGGCGCAAGACGATCAACTCCAACTGGGGCGGCGCGGTCGAGCCGAACACCTTCGGCACCGACGAGTTCATGGACTTCGTCGATCAGATCGGCAGCGAGGCCTATGTCTCGGTCAATGTCGGGTCCGGCTCGGTGCAGGAAGCGGCCGAATGGGTCGAGTACATGACCGCCGATCCACAGACGACGGCGGGCAAGGAACGCGCCGCCAACGGCCATCCCGCGCCATACAAGGTCAAGTATCTGGGCCTCGGCAACGAAAGCTGGAGCTGCGGCGGGGCGATGACCCCCGTGTCCTACACCGACGAAATGAAGCGCTACGCCCGCTTCGTCCGAAACTACAATCCCAAGCAGACGGGCGCCGAGGCGATGCAGCGGATCGCCGTCGGCCCCAACCAGGCCGACACCGCCTATACCGAGGCGGTGATGGCCTCGCAGAAAGGGCACGACTGGGCCTGGAACATCGAAGGCCTGTCGCTGCACTCCTACACGACCGGCGGCTGGCCCCCGTCGTACTCCAGCACGAAGTTCGACGAGACCGCCTACGCCAAGCTGGTCAAGGAAACCCTGGGCATGGACGGCCTGATCGCCCAGCACGCGGCGATCATGGATAAATACGATCCCGAGAAGAAGGTGCCGCTGGTCGTCGACGAGTGGGGCGTCTGGCTGGCGCCGCTGGAAAACACCAATCCCGGCTTCCTCGCGCAGCAGAATTCATTGCGCGATGCGATCGTCGCGGCCCTGAACCTCAACATCTTCGCGCGCCACGCCGACCGGGTGCGGATGACCAACATCGCCCAGATGATCAACGTCCTGCAGGCGATGATCCTGACCGACAAGGACAAGATGGTCCTGACCCC
>Ga0065165_1000752_pt1 | contig 44195 bp, 48 predicted proteins | sample AraplaMF_Cvi_mMF_FD_63813 | JGI IMG/M metagenome (GOLD analysis project Ga0065165, IMG submission 63813) | Arabidopsis root microbial communities from the University of North Carolina, USA - plate scrape MF_Cvi_mMF (version 2) (version 3) | ecosystem: Host-associated > Plants > Roots >...
GAGAGGAAGCCCCCTCACCGGCTTCGCCGGAGCTCCCCCACCGGGGGAGCAACTGGAAATCAACCTTCATCGCCCCAGCTCCTGCAGGGCGGCCTTGATGAGGGCCGGCGGCTCGGCGTTCTCGCCCAGGCGGATGGCGGCGGCCTCGACCACCCGGCGCGCGGCCGGCTCGGCGACGCCCAGGCCCATGAGCGCGGCGACCGCCTCGCCCGAGGCGGACGGCTTGACCGGCTGGGCGGCGGGCAGGCTGGCGTGGAAGGCCGCAACCGGTCCGTCGGTGATCGGCTTGCCCTTCAGCTCGGTGACGATGCGCAGGGCCAGCTTCGGGCCCACCCCGTTGGCGCGGGCCACCGCGGCCTTGTCGTCGCGCGCCACGGCCCCCGCCAGCTCGGCCGGCGGCAGCACGTCCAGCACCGCCAGCGCCGCCTTCGGCCCTACGCCCTGGATGGTCCGCAGCAGAACGAAGGCCTGGCGGTCCTCGCGGGCCAGGAAGCCGTAGAGCGTCATGCCCGTCTGCTCGCCCCAATGGCTCTCGACGTGGAGCAGGGCCTCGCCCCCGATCTCGGGCAGGCGCGACAGGGTGCGCACGCCGCAGCGCACGACGTAGCCCACGCCCATCACGTCGATGAGCGCGTCCTCTTCGCCGATTTCGGCGACGGCGCCGCGCAGACGGCCGATCATCGGCGCGCCTCCTTGGGCATGAGGGGGCGAATCAGGTTCGGCATGTGTTCCGCGAGAGGTACCGCAGAGGGGAGTCCGGGGGAACAACGCGGAACTTATGCGAGCGCTCGCGCCCGTTCCGATTGCGCTGTGGACGCGCCAGGAGCGTGCGAAATCTCACGTCCGGCGCGTGACCTCCGCCACGGACACCGAAGCCTCGAACCCTGACCTTGGCCGTATCCGAGCTGCTGCGTGGCGATCGTCGCCTGAAGCGTCGGGTGCGGGGTCGGGGAAGCGCGATGCTGTTCGTCGTTGTGCGCAAGGCGTCGAGCCTGCTGTGCGGAATCGCGGGCGCGAGGAAAGCCGCGCGGCTCCGGTTCGTCAGCGCATTGATCGGCGGCCTCGTGCTCGGCCTGTGGGCCCCGGTCGCGTCGGCGACGCCGCGCGACGACGTGGCCGCGTTGGCGCCGTTCTGGCGGCAGAACGCCCCGCTCTGCGCCGGCTATCCATCCTCGGCCGGCTGCGAGGACGGGGACATGACGCTCTTCAGCGGTCTGCTGTGCGCCGCCGGCGATCCCCTCGGCTGCAAGGGCGTGAAGGACGCCCAGGATCAGAGCGGACGCTGGCACCGGTCCCCGCGCCTGGCGGCCGATCCGAGCCTGCGCAAGGACAACTCCTTCTCCTGGGACATGGCCCTTGGCGTGCAACTCTATGTGGCCACGACGGGAGACAAGGCGGCGCTGGAGCGTTGGCTTGCCTGGGTCGAGACCCACCGCCCCTGCCTCGTCCAGAGTCCGAAATATGATGGGCAGGCCTACTGCCTGGTCCGCGGTTGGCCACGGTGGTGCACCGACGACACGGAGAAGGGCTGCACCGCCAAGCCGCAGAACCTCGCGACCCTGGTGCGCACCATCGACCGGCTGGGTGTCGCGATCCCGCCTCCGGCGGAGGATCCCCTGCCGGGCGGCGTGGTCGGCGCGGTGCTGAAGGAGCTACAGGCCCAGTCGCGCGACGCCAATGCGGCGCTGAGCCTGCAGAAGCTGCTGGCCGCCTCGCGCGACCTCCAGCCCAAAGTGCTGTTGATCGACGCGGCGGTGAATCGCGAGGGCTATCCGCGGCATCTCGTGGGCGCGGAAGTGATGCTGTCCCGCAAGCTGGGCTTCGAGTCATCGGAAGCGGACCTGGCGGCCTGGATACTGGCCGCCAAGGAACCGAAGAATCCGTTCTTCGCCTACCTGGTCCAGGGGCCGAGCGAGGGCGTCGCCGCGCGGGTCATGGCCGTCGCGCCGCGCGACGCTGCGACGCTGCCGACGTCCAAGGCCGACTGGGCCTGGCAACGCACCGACGCCGACGAGGCGTGGCGGCGCTCGAACCTCTGGGATTTCACGTTCATGAGCCGGCTGCTGGCGAGGCCTTAGCGGTTGGCCTGGGGGAGTCTGACGATGCTGAGATTGCGGGCGATAGTGTCCCCTCGGAAGCTGGCCGTCCTCGCGACGGCCGCGGCCCTGGGCTGCCTCTCGATGAGCGGGTCCTCCGCGCAGACGCCGAGCACCTGGGATCGCACGATCGGGTCTATGTGCATCCAGGGGGTGCCCGCGACGGCCCGGACGGTCACCAACACCGGCAGCGACAATGGCGTCGCCGTCCAGGACTTCAACATCGCCTATTCGGCCGGAGCGGCGGGCAAGAAGCCGTTGGTGCGCGTCTTCCGCGCGCCGCCCAAGGCGCCGCAACCGCTCGCCACGTGCGCCGAGCTGGTCGGCGACGTCATCCTCGAGGGCGAGGTCAAGGAGCTGAGGGTGACCGGAGGGCGCGAGACGGCGCCAGGCTCGGTTCCGGCGATCGTGCGGATCGACCCGGACAAGCTCTACGTCGAGATCACGAAGGCGAAGTCGACGCTCTCGCCGCTCTATGGCGGGACCCTGCAACTGGGCGCCGACGGCGCGATCGCGTCCAGCGGGCGGGCCTGGATCCGCAATCCCGATCGGTTGGTGGCCGTCACGGGCCAGCCCCTGCAAGGCTCCATCGACGTCGAGTCCTGGGGGCGAAAGCTCGCGGGCGTGAAGGTCGTCCTGCCCGGCACCGTGTCGGTGGCGAGCGTGGACATGACCGCCGGCAACACCAATGTCGTGGTCCGCGTGCCTCTCGCCGGCGGCCCGACCGAGTTGCGGCGAGGCACGTTCACCGCGGTGAAGACGCCCTTCGCGGGCGCAACGGTCGCCCTGCCGGGCGCCGACTTTGGAACCTTCAAGGGCCAGGCCGCCGACGTGCAGCTCACGGCAGGCGACGACGGCGTCACGTTCAAGGTCAACGACCTGGCCTACGCAGCGGCCAACGCCAGGTTCTCCGCGCCGCATTCCGAGGTGGCGACCGGCGGCGTGAAGGGGCTGATCAAGGCGATCACCTCGACGGCGCCGCGATCGGGGGAAACGCTGTCGCTGAGCGACACCCGCCTCAGCGACCTGTCGGCCGATGGTCAGGGCTGCGGATACCGGTTCGATCAGGCGAGCGTGGCCGCAGCCGATCTTTGCGGCGTGACGATCGTCGACGCCGGCGCCGCCGGCCGTCGTTGGCGGTTCGAGACCGCGAAGCCCAGCCAGCTCGTGGCCGCGCCCGCGCTGAGCAGCGCCGGCCAGGTCGTGCTGACCTCGGTCGTCACGGGCGACAAGGAGCAGTTCTCGGGGCGGATCGCCGACGCAGTGCTGAGGACGGGAGCCTTCGAATTCGAGCGCAACGCCTTGCTGCTGACCAGTGCGACGTCAGCGGCGGGCCGCGTCTCGATCCCCTTCGCATTCGAGGCGCCTCCGGGTTCAGGCGCCTGGAACGTGCGGCTTTCCACCGGCGAACTCGCCCTGACCGGCAAGCTGGAGGAGCTTCGAGGCAAGGGCGTGATCTCGGTCGGGATCACCGATCCTTCCTCGTGGGCGGTCGACGTCGCCAAGGACGATCTGGCGTTCAAAGGTAAGGTCACCGCGACCTATCAGCCGTACCTCTACGGCGCGAAGCCGGCGTTCGGAGCGCTCTCCCTGTCGCTGAACGCCGATAGCGCGCTGCACGCCGACGCGAAGGGCGCGACGGGCGTGGTGGGCGCCGGCGTGGGGCTGATGACCGTCGCGGACATGATGGTGGAGCTCGGCGACGCCGAGGGCGACATGGTGCTTGCCGGCCTCGTGAAGTTCGACGGCGCGGTAGCCCTGGACTACGACCTCGGCACGGGCGCCGCCGCTATCGATACCGGCCGGTTGCTGGTCCAGAACGTCAAGCTGCTGACCAAGCCGAACAAGCCCGGTGACCTCGGCGATATCCGGCTCTGGCAGGGCGCCGTGGCGCTGGCCCAGCTCAAGGCCGAGTTCAAGGACGGCAAGGGCGGGTTCGAGGCCACCGGCCTGTCGATAACGGCCAGCCGACTCGAGTCGAAGCCCAGGGCGGCGGACGACGGCCCTGGCAACCAACTCGTCTGGTCAGGCGCGCTCAACGAGCCCGCCACCGTGGCCCGCATCGCCGGGAACATCGTCCGCGCGAAGGACTCGACCGCCATGAAGGTGGCGGACGCCGGGATCAACGACCTGAAGGTGGCCCTGAAGGACATCCGGATGGGCCAGGGCAAGGCGCTGAAATTCCAGGGCGGCTCGCTCGCCCTGGCGCTGAAGGACCTGCACGAGACGCACATCGAAGGGACCCTGGCGCTTCGGGACACGCGCATCGCGGCCGACACGGTCAACGAGAAGGGCCAGCTCCGCGGCGACATCCAGATCGCCAGCCTGGATATCAAGATCACCGGCGGCGCGCCTGGCGCCCCGAACGGGACCGGCGTCCTGGCGGTCTCGACCCTCGACCTGACCACGGACAGCGTCCTCGAGATCAAGGAGTCGTGCGATGGCAAGCCGGATTTCCAGGGCGTCCCGATCCGCGCGCGGGTCCAGACCGGACCGATGCTCGTCAACTTCACGCTCGAGGGCGGCGGCATCAAGGGCAAGGGCGCGGCGTTGGCGACGGCCGCGACCGTGGCCGACCGGGGCGAGTACGAATGCCGGGCCTCGTTGCTGACGTGGACCGTCATCAAGGAACAACGGGCCATCTACGACTACCCTTGCCCGACCTGGAGCAAGCCGTTCCGCACGTGCCGCGGCTGGACGATCATCGTCCCCGAGCTGAAGGTCGGCTTCGACCGCCTGATCCGCGTGCGCCACTTCTACGCCGGGGGCGTCTTCACGGTGGTCAGCCTCAACATCGAGGGGGCGGACAAGATCAAGTCCTGCGGCAAGCTGGGCGTCGTCGCGCCGCTCGCCGACGTGTCCTACTTCATCACGCCGCGCACGGGGATCGGCATCGCCGACAGCATCCTGCAGGAAGTGCTCGACGCCACGTCGCGGCCCTTCGCGAGCCAGGTGGTCAGCGGCCTCGGCGTCACCCTCGGCGCGATCCTTCCGCAAACAGCAGACGGGTTCTGCACATGATCGTCTTCATCAAGCTTCGCCTCGCGTCGGTCTGCGGGCTCGCGATCGCGGTCGGTCTCCAAGGTGGGCCGGCCTCGGCGCAGGACGCCGGCGGGCTCAAGGCCGCGCCGGCCGACTTCCCGGCCGTGACCTATGCCTGCCTCGGCTTCCAGCTGCCCGCCGACGAGGCCGCTGCGAAGGCGGCCGTCGAGGCGGCGCAGGCGGCGTGGGTGGCGGCGGCGGTCTCCGGCGGTCTCGCGCGTTCGACGCCGCTATTCGTCGACGCCGAGCTCAGCAAGCCGGCGAACGCCGCGGCCCCGCCGGCGACGGCGCCTGCGCGGGTCTGCGCGATCGTCCCCGCGGGCTCGGTCGTGCCGAGCCTCGAGGTGAGCGCCGTGCCGGCGCGCACGGGGATGGCGGGTTTCTGCGTCGGCGTGAAGGTGGACGCCTGCCTGGAGCAGGCCGCGGCCGAGGCCGGCTACACGGCCGCCAAGCCATGGCCGCGCCTGCCGGTCTTCGCCCGATGGCCCGCGGGGCAGGCCGCGCCCGCCGATCTGGCGGCGGTGACGGTGGCGCTGACGACCAACATGATCGACGCGGCGAGCGCCGGGGCGGGGACGGGATCAACCGTGGAACGCAACACCGGCGGGCTTGCGCCGCTGGCGCCCTGTCCGCCGGGAGGCTGTCCGGCGCCACCCAAGTCCGAGGACGTGCCCGCGGCGGGCGCGGGCGTCGGCTGGTTCCTGCCGTTGGCCGTGAAACCGCCGCCGCCGGGGCCCGCCTCAGCCGGCTGAGGGCTGCCCCCAAGGGCTGTTCCGGCCGCGGGACCGCGCGCCTCGGCCGGTGGCGGACGATCGCGGTTCCGTTCGACCTTCGCTGCGGCGCCGCATGACCTGCAGGGCCGCTTCGGCGCTCCCCTCTCAGGCGTGCGACGTTCGCGCCCTAGGCGAATAACCCTCTTTCGCTGAAGGTTTTTCCGGGCGCCGCAGGCCGGATTCGCGGCAGAGTCGGCCGTCCGACAGTATTTTGTGCCCAGCCCGGAACTTTTGCAGCGCAACAACGGTTGCCCGTTCGCCGCCCACACGGGTGCGGCACAGGGGGCTATCCCGCCTCTTGGTCCCAGGGGATGACACGGATGAACCTGAAACCACTCTACGCCCTCGCGGGCGCGGCGGCGCTCGCGGCGGCCGCCACCTCGGCGAACGCCGCGGTCACCTTCATCGGCTACGGGACGGATCTCGGCGAGAACGAGGTCCTGATCACCGACTTCGAAGGCGGCGCGACGCTGGCCGACGTGCTGATCGCCCAGCCGGGCTTCACGCTCACCGGCGACGCCGAGCTGTTCACCGGCTCGATCAACGGGCTGACCGCGGCGCCGGCCTTCAGCGCCGACACGCGGGACACCACGCAATATCTGAGCCTGACGGACGCCGACGAAGTGGCCGTGCTCACGACGCCGGGGGTCCAGGCCCTCAGCTTCTACGTGGGCTCGCTCGACAGCTACAACAGCTTCACCTTCAAACTGGCGGACGGGACCAGCCAGATTGTCACGGGTGCGATGCTGGCGGCGCTGCCGGGCATGGCGGCCAACGGCAGCCAGACGGGCTTCACCAGCAACGGCCGGCTGACCTTCAGCTTCGACAGCGCGATCACCGAGGCGACCTTCCAGTCCGGCGGCGCCGCGCTCGAGATCAGCGACATCGCGGCCGTCACCCTGGTGCCGGAGCCGGCCACCTGGGCGATGATGATCCTGGGCTTCGGCGGCGTGGGCGGTCTGCTCCGTCGCCGGCGCGAGGCGGTCGCCGTCTAGGAACCGAAAAGAAGCGTGTCTTTCGAGGGCGTCGGGCCGGTGGGGTCCGGCGCCCTTTTCCGTTGGATCTAGGCGACCCGGCGGGCCGTGCGCGCGTGGGCGTGGGCGATGGCCACAGCCAGGGCGTCGGCGGAATCGGACGCCGTCTTGCCGGCGGTGGGCAGCAGGCGCGCGATCATCCAGCCCACCTGGGCCTTGTCGGCCGAGCCGGTCCCGACCACGGCCTTCTTGACCACGGTGGCGGCGTATTCGGCCACGGGCAGGCCGGCGCGGGCCGGCACGATCATCGCCATGGCCCGCGCGTGGCCCAGCTTCAGCGCCGACTGGGCGTTGTTGTTCATGAAGGTCTCTTCGACCGCCGCCTCGTGCGGAGCGTGCTCGGCGATCACCGCCTCGATCTGCGCGAACAGCGTCAGCAGGCGCTCGGCGAAGGGCAGGGTGTCCTTGGGCGCGATGACCCCGTGCGCGACGTGGATGATCCGCGCGCCCTCGCAGGCGATGACGCCCCAGCCGGTGCGGCGGAGGCCGGGGTCCAGGCCCAGGATGCGAATCGGCGGGTTCATCGTCTGTTCCGGCGAAGATGCCCGAACGACGAAGCCGCGGAAATGGTGAACCGAGGGTAAAGGCGCTCAGTCGGCGGCGGCCGGCGCCTTCAGCTTCCGCTCGAAGAAATCGGCCAGGGTGACGGTCGACCTGATGCGGTTGGGCAGCCGGCGCCAGCCGTGGCCTTCGTCGGGGAACAGCACATATTCGACCGGGACGCCGCGGGCCTTGAGCTGCTGGACGATCTGCTCGGCCTCGATGACCGGCACGTTGGTGTCGTTGGCGCCGTGCAGGACGATGAGCGGCGTCCTGATCCGGTCCAGCTTGTTGATCGGCGACAGGGCCTTGAGCATCTCGGCCTGGGTGGCCGGATCGCCGTATTCGACGGTGGAGATCGCCGCCATCCACGGCTGGGTGTGCTTGAAGAAGGTCTCGAAGTTGACGACGCCGTAGAGGTCGGCGGCGGCGGCGAACATCTCGGGATATTCGGTGATCCCGGCCATCACCATGTAGCCGCCGTAGCTGCCGCCCATGATGCCCAGGCGCTTCGGGTCGGCGACGCCCAGCTTCACCAGGGCGTCGGTGCTGGCCTTGATGTCCTTCACGCCGTCCACGCGCAGCGGACCGTTGTCGAGGTTGACGAACCGCTTGCCGAAGCCGGTGGAGCCGCGGACGTTGGGCAGGAAGACGCTGATCCCGCGCCCGACCAGGGCCTGGACGTCGGTGCTGAGCGAGGGCCGCGACTGGCCTTCCGGCCCGCCGTGGTAGATGAACACCAGCGGCCCCGGGCCCTTGGCGTCCCTCGGCCGGTAGAGCCAGCCCGACAGCGCCAGGCCGTCGTGGGCTTTGTAGGTGACCAGGGTCGGCCGGACGAGCGTGGCCAGGTCGACGCCGTCGTGGGCGCTGCGGGTGAGCTGGAGGCCCTTGCCGCTGGCGACGTCGACGGCCCAGACGTCGGTGGGCGCCGCCGCGCTGGTCAGGCTGAGCGCCAGCCTGCGGCCGTCCTTGGAGAACAGCGGGCCGCCGATCAGGTCGCCGGGCAGCTTCGGCCCGGGCGTGACCTTGCCGGTGGCGATGTCGAGGTACGACAGCTCGCTGCGCCCGGCGGCGTTCCAGCGGAGCACCGCACGGGTCCCGTCGTCGGACAGGGTGGCGTTGTCGGCCTCGGCGTCGGGGCGCGCGGCCAGCACCTTGAAGGCGCCGGGCTTGCCGGCCGCGTCCAGTTCGATGACCCCGAACGACGGCAGGTCGGTGGCGACGTCGGAGAAGGCGTAGACGCGCCGGCCGTCGGTCGAGAACTCACCCCAACCGAACTGGGCCGGCGGCTTGTGCGGCGTGAGCAGGGTCTCGGCGCCGGTCTCCAGATCGACCAGCAGCAGGTTGTTGTCGCCGCGGCTGGCCAGCCGGCTGATCAGGGCGAACCGGCCGTCGCGGCTGACGTCGGTGATGGTGTCCAGGCCCTTGCCCGTGCCGACCGCCTTGGTCTGGCCCGTGGCGGGGTCGAGCAGGAAGGCGTCCATCTCGGTGGGGTTGGAACGGTTGGTGGCGATCTCGAGCCAGCGCCCGTCGTGGGTCCAGCCGTAGAGCCGGTTGTTCACCTCGCCGCCGGCGGTGACCAGCTTGGCGTCCGAGCCGTCGGGTCGGGCCACGTAGACCTGGACGTTTAGCCCGCCGCCGGGCGCGACGTCATAGGCGATCCGGTCGCCGGCGGGCGACCAGGCCACCGACTGGACCGGGTCGGACAGGCGGGTCACTTGCTTGGGCTCGCCGCCGCCGGCGGGGACCGTCCAGATCTGCGGCGAGCCGCTGGCGTTGGAGATGAAGGCCACCTGCTGGCCGTCGGGCGAGAAGCTGGCGCCGCTGGCCGAGCGGATCGAGGCGATGGCGGCGGTGCGCTCGGCGGCTGTCTGGCCCGTCGTCTGGGCCTGCGCCGTGGAACCCCCGAGGAGCACGGCGATCGCCGCGAGACTTGCCTGCCACCGACGCATGGAAACCCCTCCGCTGACCGGCGGTCACAGTCGCACGGCGTCGGCGGAATTCAATCTCGCGCGCGTCAGGCCCGGCCCAGGATCTTGGCCTTCATCTCCTGGAATTCGGCGTCGCTGACGGCGCCCGAGTCCAGCAGTTCCTTGGCTTTGCGGATTTCCTCGACGATGCGGTCGCCGCCGCCGGCCGATCCGCCCTCGCCCGCGCCGATGACCACGCCGCCCGAGGCCGCGCGGGTCTCCTCCAGGCCGCGGACCCGGCGCTTCTCCTCCCAGGCCTGCTCCTCGTACTGGGCCTTGGCGTACATGGCGGAGGCCGCGTCGCTGGGCACGCCGTCGACGTAGATGCCCGCCGCGCCCAGCATCAGGGTGTCGAAGGCGAGGTTCGAGCCGCAGACGCTGTCGAGGATGTTCTGCTCGAGGCGGACGTCCTTCAGGTCCTTCCACTGCATGTCGGCCATCTTGAACCCGCCCAGTAGGCCGCGCTGGACGGCGAGGATGCGGCTGGAGGTGATGGCCAGCGCCGTGCGGCGCCTGAAGAGGGAGAAGGCGCGATGCTGGATCGCGCGGGCCACGACCGTCTCGCCGGACATCAGGGTCTTGTCGAGCTGGGCGTTGGCCTTGTCGGCGCGCTCGGCGGCGCCCAGGAAGACCAGCGCGGCCCAGATCGCCAGCGGGATCAGGCCGACGCCCAGGCTGAGGACCACGATCAGCAGCCAGATCCCGACCGCCTGCGCCAGCGCGACGACGCCCTTCATGCCGATCCTCCGCCCGCTCGTGGAACGGCGACGCTAGCAGCTAGCGCCAGAAGTGGAAGGCGTCCCAGCCGGCCTGCATCGCCTCGGGCGGCACGCCCAGCGCCGAGGTGAGCACGACGGCCGTCCCGAACAGCAGCTGGCTGAAGCCCGGCAGCAGGAACAGCGCCGCCAGCAGCAGGAGCATGGCCACGCCCTCGGCCTTGCGGATCGCGGGCGTCCACGATTTCGGCAGGAACGGGCGCACGGCGTTGAAGCCGTCGAGGCCCGGCAGCGGCAGCAGGTTCAGGATCAGCGCCGTCGCCTGCAGGAAGGCCAGCATGGCCAGCGCTGCGAACAGCGGGCCCGGCAGCGCGGCGTGGCCGAGGAGGCTGAGGACATAGGCCAGGACCAGCAGCACGACGAGCGTCGCACCCGGCCCCGCCAGCGCCGCCGCCGCGCGCCAGCCGGGCCCGCGCATCAGGTCGTTGCGCAGGTAGACCGCGCCGCCGGGAAAGCCGATGCCGCCGAGCGCCAGCGCCAGCAGCGGGATGACGAGGCTGGTCCCCAGGTCGCCGTAGCGGCGGGGGTCGAGCGAGAGATAGCCCTTCTCGCGCACGGTGTGGTCGCCGGCCAGGTAGGCCACGCCTGCGTGGGCGAACTCGTGCGCCATCACCGCCAGCACCCAGCCGGTCAGCACGAAGGCGAAGGTGAGCGGCGTCTTGGCCGCCGGCGTCAGGGCCAGCGCGGCGCCGAAGCCTGCAAAGGCGGCGAGCAGGAGGAGGCCCACGAGGTTGTTGGGCGGGGCGGCGGGCTTGGCCGGAGCGGCGGCGGTCATGGCCCAGAGATAGGCGTGTTCCTCGCCCGAGAGGAGCCCTGCCTTGACTCGCCTCCGTCGGGGCTATGGCATCGTAGATGTCGGGGGAGGACCATCATGGACGACGGTGCGCTGGAAGCGGCCGCGCTGAACACGCGGGAACGGCTGGACGCCCTGCTGTCGGAGATCATCGAGCATCCCGAGCGGCGGGTGGAGATCTCGGAGGAGATCGAGCGCGATTTCACCCAGCGCCGGGCGCTGCTGGTGCTGGACATGAGCGGCTTCTCGCGCACCACCCAGGTGCACGGGGTGGTCTCGTTCCTGCTGATGATCCACCAGATGCGGCTGCTCGCCGTGCCCACCATCGAGGCCTGCGGCGGCACGCTGGTGAAGGCCGAGGCCGACAACCTCTACTGCCTGTTCGATCGGGTGGACCAGGCGGTCGGCGCGGCGCGCGAGATCATGCGCCAGCTCAACACCGTCAACGTCCTCTTGCCGGCCACGCGGCGGCTCTACGCCTCCATCGGCATCGGCTTCGGCGACATCCTGGTGCTGGGCGGCCACGACCTGTTCGGCGACGAGGTGAACCTCACCTCCAAGCTGGGCGAGGACGTCGCCCAGGGCGGCCACATCCTGCTGACCCAGGCCGCCCGCGACGAAATGCCGGCGGAATTCCGCACCGAGGAAGAACGCGCCAGCATCTCCGGCCTGGTGCTGGTTTATCACGCGGTGGTGTGAGGGGCGCGCGTCGCCTCGCACCCATGCCTGTCATCCCGGTTTCGCGAAGCGAAGACCGGGACCCCGATATGTTGAACTCAATGACGGTCGGCAGCCTTGTCGCCACGCGAGGCGTTCGGCGTGGATGATCGGGGTCCCGGTCTTTGACCTGCGGTCAAAACCGGGATGACAAGGGAAGGGCGCGCGCCGGGCTCGCTTACCCCTTGTGGATCGGGTCCACCCAGGCGACGCCTTCGGGCTTCTCGACGGGGTCGATGTCCAGGTTCACGACCACCGCCTCGCTGTCGGAGCGGACGAGGACGCAGGAGAGCGGCTCGTCGGTGGAGGCGTTGATCTCCTGGTGCGGCACGAACGGCGGCACATAGATGAAGTCGCCCGGCCCGGCCTCGGCGGTGAATTCGAGCTGCTCGCCCCAGCGCATGCGGGCGCGGCCCGAGACCACGTAGATCACGCTTTCCAGCGGGCCGTGGTGGTGGGCGCCGGTCTTGGCGTTGGCGTGGATGTGCACGGTGCCGGCCCAGAGCTTCTGGGCGCCCATGCGGGCCCGGTCGATGGCGACGGCGCGGTCCATGCCGGGGGTCGTGGCCGTGGCGGGGGCCAACTGGTCGCCGGGCACGACGCGGACGCCGGTGTGCTTCCAGCCGTCCTCGGGGATCTGCACGTCGTCGCTCATGGGCGGCGACGCTAGCCCTTCCGCGCGGCCTCCACCAGCGCACGCAGCATCCAGCGGCGGACGCGGGCCGCCTCGGCCTCGTCGAGTTGGAGGACGTCCTTGAAGACGACGTGGGTCTCGATGCCCAACAGGAGCGGCAGGGCCTTGGCCAGCAGGTCGCGGCCGGCCGGCGGCAGCGGCGGATCGGCCCGGTCCAGGGCGGCGGCGACCAGCGGGCTGCGGCGGTTCTGGCGCACCGGCGCCTCGCCCGGCGGCTGCTGGACGGTGCGCGCGAGCAGCGCCCGGAGCGGCGCCTCGTTGGCGAGCACGAGGGCCGAGAGCGCGGCGTCCACCTTCTCGACGCGCGCCAGGAGGTCGGTCGAGCGGTCGTTGCCGAACAGGCCCTCGGGCGTCGGGGTCTCCATGTGGACGGCGGCCTCGGACATCAGGGCGTCCAGGCCGGGGAAGTAGCGGTAGGCCGTCGCGCGAGAGACCAGGGCGGCCTCGGCGACCTCCTCGAAGCTGGGCGAAAGCCCGTCGCGGGTCAGGCGGACGGCGGCGTCGAGGAGGTCCTTGCGGGTGCGCAGGCGCTGGTTCTCGCGCGCCCCACCCGGGGAAGGACTCATTGCGGGAGCTGCTGGAGGATCGAGGCCATGTCGATCCAGACGTTCTCGCGCTTCATGCGCCCGTCGTCGGCGTATTCGACCACGTGCAGCAGGCGGAATTCCAGCGGCCGGTCGCGGCCCTCCAGGCCGAAGGGGCGGCCGGGGGCGCGGCCCTTCCAGAGGCTCTCATCCACCAGGAAGTCGTCGCCGTAGAGGCGGCGCAGCGTGGTGATCCTGCCGTCGGCCAGGTCGGCGAACAGGCCTTCGTAGAAGCCGCGGGCGCCCTCGGGACCCACGGTCGGGCCGGTGGGCGAGCCCACGATGTCGTGCTCGCAGTCGGGGGTGAGGGTGGCCAGCACGCCCGAGACGTCGTCGGCCTGCTCGTAGCCGAAGTGCTCGTCGATCTTGGCGTCCATCTGGGCGCGGGTCAGGGCCATGGGGTGGCGCTCCGTCGTTCGTACGGTCGCGCTTATATGTGAGACTGAAGTCTCAAATCAAGACGAAAATCTCATTTCGGAGTCGGAGTCGGCGCGGGCGTGGCCGGGGCCGCGGGCGTCACGGCCGGAGCCGTCGCGCCGGGCGGCATGGCGGCCACGCGCGAGACGCGGGTGATGCGCACCGGATGGATCAGCATCTCGCCCTTCATCGCGCCCTCGCCCTTGTTGGGGTCGGTGGGCATGACGATGATCTTCCGGACGACGTCCAGGCCCTCGACCACCTGGCCGAAGGCGGCGAAGCCGGGGTTGGCCTTGGGGTTCTTGGGGTCGGCGTCGAGGTAGCTCATGTCGCCCAGCGTGATCGACCAGTCGGCCTGGGCCGTGCCCGGCGCGTGGCGGCCCATCGAGATCGTGCCGTCGGTCTTGTGGGTCAGGCCGGTCTTGATCGTCGACTCGTGGGCGATGGGCGGCAGCACCTTCTTGGGGTCGTTCTGCAGGCCGCCCTGGACCAGGCCGTAGTCGGCGCCCGCATAGCCCGGCGGCTTGGAAGCCCGGTAGAAGGTCGCGCCGTTGAAGAGCCCGCGATCCACGTACTTCAGGTAGTTGGCCACCGTGATCGGCGCCTTGTCGGCATAGAGCTCGACGACGATGTTCCCCTGCGCGGTCTCGATCTTCACGCGCGGGTTCGGCTTGGCGGGCGGCGCGGGGGTGGGCGTCGCGGCGGGAGCCGGGGCAGGCGCGGGCGTCTGGGCCTGGGCGGCGGAGACAGCGAAGGCGGCGGCGAGGCCGAAGAGCGTGCGACGGAGCATGGCGCGAGACTAGGGCCAATCGAGGTTGGGCCGGAAGCTCGGATTGTGCGTCGCGCGCCGCTCGCCATCAGTCCGACTTCGCGGGGATGACGACGGCGGCGCGCGATCGGCGCGCGAACCTAGGCGGCGGCGCGGCGGCGGCGAAGCGTGACGCCGGTGAGGCCGAAGCCTCCGATCATCAACGCCCAAGTGGCCGGCTCCGGCGCGGGCGCCGCGGCATCATTAGGTATAGGTGATCACCGTGTCATACTTCGCCGACGCCCCGCCAGATCCGGACGCGACGTTCGTGAAATACCCGTGGAGATCCGCCGCCCGCACGATCGTGAGGGGCGCGGACGTGCTGAGGAAGGCGCTCAACGCGGTAGCGTCTGAGAAGGCTGACGTCTTTGTGACGGTCTGTCCGCCCCGGGCGTCCAATTCGTAGAAGATAGTTGGGGATGCGACCACCTTCCCGGACGCTAGCTGGACGTTCAGCGGCGCGCGGATCTCCGACGAGACATCCAGGCCCACGTAGACGGCCGGAGGGATGGCGATCTGGCTGGTGCCCGGCTTCAGGATGGGAATCCAACGCGCGCCCGCGCTTAAACCCAGCGTTTCCGTAATCGTCGCGCCGGTCAGCGTGCCGAGGCTGGCGTCAAAGCTCGGCGCCAGTTCCTCCAGGGTCGTGGACCCCGAGAGGACGCCGCTGTCGCCAGGAGCTGCGGCGTTGAAGTAGAAGCTCGGAAAGAGACCGCTCAGCGTATAGCTGATGGTGGCCGCGGCCGCCGGGCTCGCCGCAAGCGCCATGAGCGCCGCGATCGCCGCTGCGCGGGACAGATGGCTCCTCGCCGATTTGGCAGGAGACCTGGCCTCTGGCGGCCGAGCATCGAGGCGACGCGCCGAGCGGCCGACACCGGCCAGGCTCGTCTTGAACACACAATGGAGAGACATCTAGCCAATTACCCCCGTCAATCACCCGCAGGGACACGTCCTGCGAAGGGGGGACGCGCTAACACGCGGGCAAGGGCGCGGGACCTGCACATTTTTGCTGGCGCGGCGGGCGAGGGATCACGGCCCGTCCACGCCCCCGGGCGCATAGAAAGTGGGCGACCCAAGCCCGAACCTCTGTCGCCGCGGCCGCGCCTTGGGAGACGTCGTGAGCGCTATCCCTCCGCCAACCGCTGCCGCCACTCGGGGTCGCGGGTGATGGTGATGCCGATGAGCTGCAGGAAGCTGACGGCCGGGACCGACTTGCCGGTCACCGGCTGGCGCGCCTCGACGTAGAGCGGGACGACCGTCCAGGCGGGCGGGAAGGCCTTCAGGTCCTTGTCGGGCATCGCGCCCAGGTGCGGGCAGCGTTGCAGCGAGGCCTGGGCGCAGCGGAAATGCAGCGGCGCGATGGCGCCGCAGTCCAGCACCACCCGCTCGTCGTCGAGGTCGGCCGGCAGGGCGTGGGCGAAGCCGCGCGCGCGCAGGACGCCGGCGGCCTGGAACTGGCCCGTCTGGCTCCAGCGGTCGCCCTCGGGGGTCGGCTCGCCGCACATGGGGCAGAGCAGGGCGCGGACGCTGTCGCGCTGCCGGCGCAGGTGGTTGCGCGAATACATCGGCTTGCCCGCGCCGGGCTTCCACTGCTGGAGCGCGGCGAGCTGGCCGTCCACGGTCGGACAGGGGCCCACGCCGCCGGGTCGCTCCTCGGACCAGTTGGTGACCCAGGGGACGTCGACGCCGACCTTCAGTCTGGAGGGGATCACGGGCTGCATTTGAAGAAGGTGTCCGTCTGGCCGGTCGAGAGGATGCGCCCGCCCCGCAGCACTAGGGCCTGGCCGCGCGAGGCGCAAAGGCGGCGTGTCTTGCCGTCGGTCCGGATCATGGCCTCGATGCGGGTGACCACCTGGGCCGAGCGGCCGTCGGCGGCGATGCGGAGGCTCACGACGCGGCCGGTCTCATGGCTGGCGCCCTTCGTGCGGCGGCTCTGGGCGCGCGCCTCGGCCAGCGTCGAGGTCCCGTAGGGCACGGGCGGCTTGTCGCCGACATAGGCCTGGTCGGTGAAGCGGGCCTCGGGCGTGAAGCCGCCGAAATAGCGGTCCAGCGCCCCGGCGTTCCAGGCCGCCTCCTGGCGGGCGACGAAGGCGCGGACGGCGGCGTCGGTCAGTGTGGCCTGGGCGAGGGCGGGAGTGGCGAGAAGCAGGCCCATAAGAAGAGCTGTCATCCCGGCCGAAGCGCCGGGACCCAGGAGGGACTGCCGTGCGCTCGCCCTGGGTCCCGGCTCTCCGCTTCGCTGCGGCCGGGATGACGGTTGTTTTCGATGGATCGGGATCACGAGCGGGCGCCTGCTGTTGGTTCCCTAACGCGCCAGCCACCGCATGCGGTAGCCGTTGACCGCCGTTTGGCCCAGGCGTTCCAGCAGCCGCCAGTTCACGAAGGCGCCGATGGGCGCGCCGACCAGCGGGATCATCTGGGCCATCTTCGCCAGGTCGATGTAGTCGCGGTACTCCTGCTGGAAGGCGCGCCAGTCGAAGTGCTCGAAGTCGGCGGGGTGCGTGCGGGCGTCCCAGCCCTCAAGGCCGTGGAAGACCTGGGCGCGGTGGTCGGCGCCCGAGAAGGCCAGCTGGAACAGCGCCAGGACGTAGAGCCGCTCCTCGAACCGTTCGGCCTCGTGGCCGTAGACGGCCGACAGGTCGAACAGCAGCTTGATCTTGATCACCAGCAGGGCCGGGAAGTCGGCCAGGGCCAGCCAGAAGCCGCCCGCGCCGGCCACGCCGCCCTCGACGGCGGCGGTCTTGCGGTAGGCGTCGATGGCGGCCAGCGCCCGGCGGTCGCGCTGGGCCAGGGACTCGCCGATCACCGGCGGGGCGGTGGTGATGTCGGCGCCGGTCAGGATCGTGCGGGTCATGCCCTCGATCACCGTGGTCACCGCGGCGTGGACCTGCTCGGGGATGATGCGGTTGATGCGGCCCTGCACGCCGCGGGCAGCGCGGTCGAGCGCGCTGGGCGGCTTCAGCACATCACGGCGCCAGTGGGCGACCTCGTCCTGCGCCCAGGTCTCGTAGGCCGCGTCGGTCAGGCCGGTCGGGGGCGTGGAGCGGACTATCGGAACAGCGCCATCTGCACGATCCAGACGGCCACGCCCGTCAGCACGCCGCCCGCCAGGAAGCCGCGGACGAAGGCGCCGTTGCGTTCCCACCAGATGCGGCGCGCACGCATGCGCTGGGCCCGATCGACCTTTCGTCTCTGCATGGCGTTTCCGTTTCCCCGATTGGCCGCAAGTTCTAGCTCACCCTGCGGCGCGCGGTCGAATCGGGAACGATGGTCAGCGACCGTGCTACTTCGCGGCCGCCTCGGCTTGGCGCAGCGCCGCGTTCAGCCAGCCGCTTTCGTTGGAGTTGCCGGACTTCGCCAGCAGGGCCTTGAGCGCGTCACGGCGGGCGGCGAGCGCGCCGGCGTTCTTCGGGTCGGCGGCCAGGGCGGCGCTGGTGAGGCGCAGCGCGAGCGCCGGCTGGCCCTGGGCGTTCAGCTCGGCCGCGCGGGCGGCGATGGGACCGGCCCCGCCCGCCAATTTCGCCAGCTCGCCCTGCGCCTCGGTCGGTGAGACCGGGTACATGGTCGCCGCGTCGCCGTCGAACCAGCCGGCATAGCCCTCGTAGATGCCGCGCACCGACCAGGCGACCTGGCCATAGCCCTCGCCGACGTAGAGCTCGGGCGGCAGCTTGACGGTCTTCATGAGCGTGAAGACGTCCTGGCCGTCGTTCATGCCCTTCACCGTGGCGTCGTGGACGTAGAGGATCGCGTCCCGGTACTTGGTCAGGGCGGCGCGGACGTTGGCGGCGCCTACGACGGGCTCGCCGTGGCTGGGGAAGATGATCTCGGGGTTGAGGGCCAGCACCTTGTTCAGCGAGTCCACGTATTCCAGCGCCTTGCGCTGCTCGGTGCCGCGCAGGGTGTAGAGGTTGGGGAACGAGCCGTAGAAGTTGTCGCCGATGAAGGCGGCCTTCAGCTCGGGGACCCAGACGGTCAGGTGGTCAGGCGTCTCGCCCGGCGTGGCCATGAGCTTGAAGGTGAGGTCGCCCACCTTCAGCGTCATCTCCTTCTCGAACAGGATATCGGCCAGCTTGGGCGCGGCGTGGTTGCCGGGGTTGGGGTTGGCGATCCGGCGCCCGGCCGGGTTGTCGTACTGGGCGGCGTTGCGGAAGGCGTAGAAGCCCGCCAGCCGCGTCTGGTAGTCGAGGAACTCGGTCTCGTGCGCCTGGCCCACCACCTTCGTGCCCGGGCCCTTCCAGAGCGGCACGCCGCCGGTGTGGTCGCCGTGGGCGTGGGTCAGGATGATGTACTTCACCGGCGCGTTCGAGACGGCGGTCAGCAGCTTGTGGTGCCGCTGGGCCGGGCCCGGCATGGACGTGTCGATGATCACGTTCCCGGCCTTGGTGGTGACCATGTAGGTGTTGCCGAAGCCGACGGCCTGGTGGACGCGGCCGCCCGCGAAGTGCAGCGCCTCGGTCTGGTTAGCGCCCGCGCTGGTGGGCTGGATGTTGGTCAGCGGCTGGGCGCCCGCAGGACCGGCGAGCAGGGCGCAGAGAGCGGCGGCGGCGAGAAGGCGCATGCGGCGAAGTCCTTGAATCCAGGGCGGCGCAAGCTCGGCCTGCGGCGAACGCCGGTCAATTGTCCGTCAAGGGTTGATCGCATGGCTCAAGGCTATAGGTTCGCCGCCGTCGGGGGGTCGTTCCGGAGCGTGTGTTGGCCGACGACCCAGAGCTCGTCGCTTTCGCGCGCGAGCACATAAAATCTGTCTGGGCTGTCGAGCTCCTGCTCCTGCTGCGGCGGGACCCGGAGCGCTGCTGGCCGCCCGACGAGCTGGTGCGCGAGCTGCGCGCCAGCAGCAATCTCGTGCGCGACAACCTTGAACGGTTCGAACGCAGCGGCCTGGCCGTACGCGACGACGCCGGCTGCTGGCGTTACGCCCCCGCGGCGCCGGCGCTGGATGCTCTGGCGGGCCGGCTCGAGGCCGCCTACCGTGAGCGGCCGGTCGCGATCATCAACCTGATCTCGGCCCCGCCCGACCCCATCCAGGGACTGGCCGACGCGTTCAAGTGGCGAGGGGACAAGTGATGAGCGACCTCGGCCCCTCTCTGGTCTATGCCCTGTGCCTGGCGGCCAGCTTGGTCTGCGCGTTCCTGCTGCTGAACGCCTGGCGTCACACCCGCTCGCGCCTCTTGTTCTGGACGGCGCTGGGCTTCGCCTTCCTGGCGGTGAACAACCTGTTCCTGGTGGGCGACCTGGTGCTGTTCCCGTCGATCGACCTGTGGCCGTGGCGGCAGGCCGCTTCGGCCGCGGCAGTGGGCGTGCTGCTTTACGGCTTCATCTGGGAGGCCGAGCGGTGACCAGTCCCGACCCGACCTTGGCCGCCTTCGCGGCAGGCGCGCTGACGCTCGGTTTCCTGACCGTGGGCCTCTTCTTCCTCAAGTTCTGGCGCAGGACCCGCGACGGCCTGTTCCTCACCTTCGCGGTGGCCTTCGCCCTGCTGGCGCTGAACCAGGCGGCCCCGGTGCTGCTCAACATCCCGAGCGAGAACCAGGGCTATATCTACCTGCTGCGCCTGGCCGCCTTCGTGCTGATCATCGCCGCCGTCCTGCAGAAGAACTTCGGGCGGCGCTGACTCTCCCCTCCCCCGAGGCGTAGCCCGAGGGGAGAGGGTAGGGAGAGGGGCGGCGCAGGACTCTCGGTCGGCCGGACGGTTCAGCCAGGATCAGTTCGCTGAAATGGAGCGAGCGGCGGCGATGCGCAGCCGCCCCTCCCCCTACCCTCTCCCCCCGCACTGCGTGTCGGGGGGAGGAGCTCTCCCTACTTCTTCTCGGCCTGGGCCTTCATGGTCGCCATGACGCCGGCGAACATCTGCTGGCGGCGGGTCTTGTTGGCGTCGCGCTGGTCGGCCGGGACGGTCGTCTGGTCGAAGAACAGGCTGTAGACGAGCTTGGAGCTGGTCTTGTTCACCGGCCGGATCTCCACCGTGCCGTGGTAGAAGATCTTCGGGTCCACGTCGGCGTAGCTGTAGGACAGCGGGGTGACGGCGACGATCACCTCCTCGATGCGGCCGGCGATCTTGCGGACCGCGCCCAGCTCACCGTCCTTGCCCGAGGTGATCTCGCAGGTGGTCTTCAGCCAGGGGCCGATGTCGCAGTACTTGTTCAGCTTGGCCCAGGCGACGTCGGCCGGCACGGCGATCGTGGTCTCCTGCACGATCGAGACGTAGTCGCCCGCGGCGTGGGCGGACCCGGCGAGGCCGAGCGCGGCGGCGGCCGCGGCGAGGCTGGCGGTGATCTTCATGGTGGGCTCCCCTCTGACTGTTGCGGGGACCATACCGAAGCTTCCGTTCCGGCGCCTAATCCTCAATCGTCCCGGGAGTCGATGGAGAAGCCGATGACGCGGGGATCGGCCGCAAGGCGGCGCGCGAGTTCGTCGGCCTGGCCGCCCGGCGGCGCGCGCAGGGTGGCGCCGAACTCGATGCCGTCGATGTCGGCCTTCAGGCGGTGGTCGAGGCGGCTGGGCCGAAGGCCCACCTGGGCGAGCAGGTCGCGGAAGGCCGGCTCTGGGAACTCGCCCTCGCGCCGGTAGCAGACCGAGACGTCGACGACGGTCAGCCGGGGCAGGTGGGCGTCGACCCAGCGCAGGGCGACCAGCACCAGCACGGTGGCGATCGTGCCGCCCGCGGCCAGGCCATACGCGCTGACGCCGAACAGGATGCCCAGCGAGGCCACCATCCAGAGCGAGGCGGCCGTGGTCAGGCCGTGGATCGAGAAGCCCTGGCGGAAGATCACGCCGCCGCAGAGGAAGCCGATGCCGGTCAGGACGCCGTGCGCCATGCGGACCGGATCGAAGCGGATCATGTCGCGCGGGATGTCGTCGGGGATCCAGGCGGCCTGGTGCGCCGCGCCCAGCATCAACAGCGAGCAGGAGAGGGCGACCAGGGTGTGGGTGCGCAGGCCCGCCGGGTGGCCGCGCAGCTCGCGCTCGACGCCGACCAGCGCGCCCGCGGCCGTGGCGGCCAGCGGCGGCAGGACATAGACGGTGAAGAGGTCCATCGTGGCCATCTCGGCGACCATAGCCCAGCTCCGGCCTAGAGGAAGCGGGGGCCCAGGTAGAGCAGGGCCAGCACCACGATCACCGCGACCAGGATCAGGCCCGCCTTCGGGTTGGAACCGAGGAACGACTGGCTGGGCGCCTTCGGCTTGGGCGGCGGCTTCCTGGCGGCCTTCTCGCGCTCCTTGCGGTAGGCGCGGAGGTCGGTGACCCTGGGATCGCCGTCCTGCTTGTCCTTGGGCTCCCTGGCCATCAGCCCGCCAGCTTCTCCAGGTCCTCGGCCGAGATGTCGGCGTTGGAGTAGACGTTCTGGACGTCGTCGTCGTCTTCCAGCGTCTCGATCAGCTTCATCAGCGTGCCGACCGCGTCGCCCGAGAGCGGGGTCAGCGCCTTGGGCTTCCAGGCGAGCTGGGTCGACTTGGCGGGGCCGAGGGCGGCTTCCAGCGCGGCCGAGACCTCCGACAGCGCCTCGAAGGCGGTGTAGATCGTGTGGCCATCCTCGTCGGACTCCACGTCGTCGGCGCCCGCCTCGATGGCGGCTTCCATCACCTTGTCTTCCGAGCCCGCTTCGGGGCCGTAGACGATCTGGCCCACGCGGTCCCACATGAACGAGACCGAGCCGGTTTCGCCCAGGTTGCCGCCGCACTTGGTGAAGGTGGAGCGCACGGTGGACGCCGAGCGGTTGCGGTTGTCGGTCAGCGCCTCGACGATCACGCCCACGCCGCCGGGGCCGAAGCCCTCGTAGCGGATTTCCTCGTAGGTCTCGGCGTCGCCCCCCGCGGCCTTCTTGATGGCGCGGTCGATGACGTCTTTGGGCATGGACTCGGCCTTGGCGTTGGCGACGGCCAGGCGCAGGCGCGCGTTCATGTTGGGGTCGGGCAGGCCGGCCTTGGCCGCCACCGTGATCTCGCGCGAGAGCTTGGAGAACAGCTTGGACCGGGCGCTGTCGGCGCGGCCCTTGCGGTGCATGATGTTCTTGAACTTTGAGTGTCCGGCCATGGTCCCGAGCGGCAGTCCTTGGAAGAGCGAGCCGGCCTTCTACCCCAGGCGGGGCCGCGCAAGGAACCCCCGGCGACGGTGCGGGTTAGGCTGCGTCGTGACCGGAGTGCGTTCCATGACCCTGCCGATCGAGGATTTCACCCCTGAGGAGCCGCGCGGCGACCTGGTCCATTGGATGGAGCCGGGGCCCTTGCGCCTGGGGACCGCGGGCGCGGCCACCGCCGCGGCGGCGGCCTTCGCCCTGGGCATTGTCGCGGCGTTCGGCGCGCTCGCCGCCGTGCGCTGGCTCGCGCCGCGCCGCGAAGGCCTGCCCCCGTGGAAGTGGCGCCGGGGGGCGCTGCACTAGGCGTCCGCGGCATGGGCGCGCCAGCGCCGTATTGAATTGGCCACGGACCATCACAGACCATCACGGACAGTGCGGCCTCGTCCGTGATGGTCTGTGATGGTCCGTGGTTCGAATGACAGCGCCTGCGGCGCGGCTATGTCAGGCCGCCAGAGCGCGGCGGCGGCGCAGGATCGAACCGACGGCGCCGAAGCCGAGGATCATCAGGGCCCAGGTGGCCGGTTCCGGCACCGCGACGGCGCTGGAGGAGATGATCAGGTTCGGCGCGCCGAAGCCGTTCATCTTGATCTCGCCGTTCTGCAGCATGCTGGAGACGACGACCGAGCCCTCGACGAAGTTGTTGTTCTTCAGCTGGGCCTGCGGGGCGAGGATCGAGCCGTACCAGGACTTGGAGCCCAGATCGACGCTGGTCGCCTCGAAGAAGTTCCAGATGACCTTCGTGCCCAGGCCGGTCGGCCCGTTGAAGTTGATGCTGCTGGGCAGCTTCACCGACGTGCCGGCGACGTTGATGATCACGGCGTCGTAGCTGGTCGGGAAGGTGAAGTTCAGGACGCTGCGGTTCTTCAGCGCTGCTTCCAGGTCGGCGATCTGGAAGACCGCCACGCCCGTGCCCGTGCCCGCGTTGAACAGCGCCTGCTGGCCGTCGGCCGAATAGCCGAGCGTGTTGGTGGCCGACAGGTCCGAGAAATAGTCCGAGGTCTTCAGGAAGTCGGTGGTGAGCGCCGCCGTCGTGGCGGCGATCGCGGCCTGGATGCCGTCGGCGCTGTGGTCGCCCGCGTGCATCGTGCCGTTCGAATTGCTGACCGAGCCGCCGTAGTAGATGTCCTTGGCGTTGGTATTCGAGACGCTGCCGCCGGCATAGACCGAGGCGCCGTTGGCGTTGACCTTCTTGACGTCGCCGTCGGCCTGGACGCCGCCGCCGCCGTTCATGTTGGCGCCCGAGGTCAGGTCGCCGCCGACCTTCACCGAGCCGCCGTTGTTGATGTTCTTCGCGCCGCCCGTGACGTTGCCGCCGACGGTCAGCGCGACGCCGCCCGCCTGGCTGCCCGGGCTGGTGAAGTAGTTCGACGAGCCGCCCGACAGGTTGCCGCCGACGAAGGTCTTGCCCTGAACCTGCGAGGACGACTGCAGGTCCTTCAGGACGATGAGGTTGTAGTCCCGCATGGCCTGGAGGCCGGCGTTGATGTCTGCGGCGTCCGCGGACGACGGCGTCGGGGCCGCAGCGGCGGCCGAGGCGCTGGCCAGGACGAGCCCGGCGGCGATCGCGGAGAGGGGGCGGTGGAGACGCATTGACGACCTTACGCACGACGAGGGTTAAGGGACGCCTGAGCTCCGTCCCCGCGGCGCCTGGCGAACGGCGATATGCCCCAGTCCTTTTGTGCGGTGCAGAACGCCAGATGTCGCAGGCGGCGTCGCGGCTACTCAATCTGGGGTATTCAGAGCCCGCCGGCTTTGCGGGCGCAGGCGGCCTTTTCGGCCTCCGAGAGGCCCACCGCGAGTTGCAGGCGACGCCGCGAGACGTCCTTGTCGCCGTACGGCCAGTAGCGGATCTGGAGCGGCTTTCCCTGCCCCATATTGGGTAACACGGTCATCGCGACCTCTCGCGAGGTGTCGTCCGGGGTGAGGGTGATCTTGGTGATCTTCGCCCCGTCGCGCAGGCCCGCGTTCCAGGCGGGGCCGCCCTGCCGGACGCCTTTCGCGACCATGTCCTTAGCCGAGGCCATGTAGTCGAAGCCGGCGTCGAAGGCCGGCGAGGTGACGATCCGGGCGTCCAGGCAGCCGTCGAAGAGCTGCTCGGGAAGGTCCACGTAGGCGCCGCCTTCGGCGTACTTCGCGATGTCGGGCCGCACGCCGATCTGCGCGACCACCCAGGCCGCCGAGACCACGCCGGTGATCAGGTCCGGCCCCTGGCCCGCCGGGAACTGAGCGTTGTGGTCGCGCATGCGCAGCATGACGTCGTCCAGGTCGGCCTTGCCGCCGGTCTTCCTCCGGATCTCGTCGTCCCACTTCAGCGCCAGCAGCATGCCGCGCTGGTAGGGCAGGCGCTGGGCGTTCGGGTCGGTCCAGAAGTCCGAGATGATCCGGGCCACCGGCGCCGTGCGCAGCGGGTTGGCCTCGTACCGCGCCATCCCCTCGGCCCAGTAGCCGACGCCCTGCTCCGGCGTCACCAGGCCGGCGCGCAGCAGGGTGCGGGCGGTGTAGAACTCGGTGAAGCCCTCGCTCAGCCAGTAGTACCGCGCCTCCGGGTCGTCCATGCGGCGGCCGATCCGCATGGGGATCCACGTGTGGACGTGCTCGTGGGCGAGCGTCCAGCGGATGCGCTCGACCGGGGTGTTGGGCGTGCCGTAGAGGACGAAGCCGTCGCCGCGGCCCGTGCCGCCGCTTGAGCTGCCGCTGGGTTTGGGCGTCAGCGGCAGGTAGGCGACGAAATAGGGCTCATTGAGGTCGTTCCAGAAGGCGCGCTGGGCCGAGACGACCTTGGCCATGTCGTCGGCGAAGGCGGTCTGGTCGAAGGGCGCGCCGGCGGGGGCGGCGAAGCGCAGCGTCCCGCCGGTGATCGGCCGCTCGATCACGGCGAGGTGCGGCGCGCCCACCGTGATGGACTCGCCGACGTCGTCGACGCGCAGGGGCCGGCCCATCCGCCCGTGCTCGAGGTCCGAGGCGACGCGCCAGCCCCCGGGCAGCCGGCCCCACCGGAAGGTGGCGGGCTGGTCCTCCCGGCCCTCGGGCGAGGCGAAGACGAAATTGCCCATCAGCGACATCCAGCCGGGCCGGATCAGCGCGCCCTTGTAGGGATTGCCGTCGATGCCCGCCGGGTCCGCGTCGTAGGCGGTCCGGACCCGGTAGCGGACGGTGATCTTCGCGCCCGGCTTGTGGCGCAGCACCCGGACCGCGGGGCCGTCCTCGGTGGCCGCGGCGCCCTGGACCCGCACGTCGGAGACGTAGCGCCAGAGGTCCTTGGCCGACGCCCAGTGGTCGGGCAGCTGCAGCCGGGTCTCGCCGTCGGCGTCGCCGCGGAAGGTCAGTTCGACATCCACGCGCGGCGGTTGGCCGTCGGCCGGCGCCTCGACGCCCAGGCGGTAGTCCACGGTCGGGACCTTGGCGGCGCCCAGGAGGACGAACGCGGCGGCGGCGGTGAGGGCGGCGCGGATCATGCGCCTCGAAGCTACACCACGGGCTCGCAATCGAAACGGTCGATCTGGCCGTTGTGCAACCGGTAGACGGCGTCCTGCGGCACGTCCTGGTCCAGGGTCGCCTGGCGGTCGAGGCCCGCGTAGGCCCCGCGCGCCAGCCGGCCCCAGACCCCGTGGCTGACGGCGATCACGCGGCGGCCGGGCTCGGGCGGCAGGCTGGCCAGCCAGTCGGCGGCGCGGGCGGTGACGTCCTCGAACGTCTCGCCGCCGGGCGCGCCGAAGAACCACTCCCGGGTCGCGAAGATCTCCGGATAGTGGTGGGCGATGTCGGCGCGCAGCTTGCCCTCCCATTCGCCGCAGCTGATCTCGGCCAGGCGGGCGTCGGTCTCGATGGACAGGCCGGTGGCGGCGGCCACCATGCCCGCCGTGCGCTGGGCGCGGCCGATGGGGCTGGCCACCAGCCGCCAGCCGTCGTGGCCGTCGCGGCGCACGAGGTCGGCGGCCAGGCCGGCCATGGCCCGTGCCTGACGCTCGCCCAGCGGCGTCAGGTCGGATTCCATGTGCCCCTGGATGCGCGCCTCGCGGTTCCAGAAGGTCTCGCCGTGCCGCAGCAGGATGATCATTTCTTGCGGCGCACGACCGGGTGCGAGGTCGAGAGCCCGCCGTCCACCGCCAGGGTCTGGCCGTTCACGTAGGAGGCGTCGTCCGAGGCCAGGAACAGGGCTGCAGACGCGATCTCCTCCGGCACGCCATAGCGCGTGGTCGGGTTGAGCTGGCCGATCTTGTCCTCGTTGCCGCGGGCCCGCGCGCCGTCGAAGATCGGCTTGGTCATGCCGGTCTCGATCAGGCCCGGGGCGACGGCGTTCACGCGGATGCCGGTGCCGTAGAGCTCGTTGGCGGCGGTCTTGACGAGGCTGATGACCCCGGCCTTCGAGGCCGAATAGGCCGGGCCGCCGGCGCCCGAGCGGATGCCCGCCACCGAGGCCGTGCAGATGATCGAGCCCTTGCCCTGCGGGATCATCGCCTCGGACGCGTACTTCACGCCCAGGAACGCGCCGATCAGGTTGATGCGCAGGATCTCGGCCCAGTAGTCGGCGGTCTGCTCGTGCAGGGGCGCGAAACCGCCCGAGATGCCGGCGTTGGCCCAGAACACGTCCAGGCCGCCGAACTCTGACTGCGCCCGGGCGACCAGCGACCTGACGAAGGCGTCGTCGCCCGCGTCGCCCTTCAGCGCCGCGACCTTGCCGCCGGCGGCCTTGATGGCTTCGGCGGTCTCGTCGAGCGTGTCGGCGCGGTCGGCGATGACCACGCTGGCCCCCTCGGCCGAGAACAGCTTCGCCGAGGCCCGGCCGATGCCGCTGGCCGCGCCGGTGATGACGGCCACGCGGCCGGAAAGACGTCCCATGGTGTTCCTCAGGTTCTAAGCGTTGGTCTTGGCCCTCGCCGCCGCCGCCATGATGGCGTCGACGAAGGTGTCGTAGAGGGCGGGCGGCAGGTCGTGGCCCATGCCGGGGATCATCCGCAGCTCGGCGCCGGGGATGGCCGCGGCGGTCTCGCGGCCGCCGACGGGCTGGACCAGCGGGTCGTCCTCGCCATGCAGAACGACCGTGGGCACGCTGAGCTTCTTCAGCTCCTCGGTGCGGTCGCCATCGGCGCCGATGGCCTGGCGCTGGCGGCCCACGCCGGCCGGGTTGAAGGCGCGGCCGTGCTCGGCGACCACGCGGGCCCGCAGCGCCTCGTCGGTCCAGGGATAGGCGGGGCTGCCGATGGTGCGGGCGTTCCTCATGCCGTGGGCCACGAAGGCCTCGAAGTCGGCGGCCGGGTCGGGCGGCGGATTGCTGATCACCGCCATGGCCTCGGGCGTGGCGACCACATTGCCGGACGGGGCCGACATGATCGACGTCAGCGACAGCACGCGGGCCGGATAGTCGATGGCGATGCGCTGGACGATCATGCCGCCCATGGACACGCCGGCGATGTGCGCCTTGGCCACGCCGGCCGCGTCCAGCACGGCCATGGCGTCGGCGGCCATGTCCTTCAGCACGTAGCGCTCGCCGGACTGGAACCAGGTCGAGAGGCCGGTGTCGCGGTTGTCGAAACGGATGGCGCGATAGCCCTGCGCGACCAGCTTTTCGCAGAAGGCTTCGGGCCAGCGGGTCATCTGCGAACCCAGGCCGTTGACCAGCAGCACGGTCTCCGGCCGGTCGTCGCCGAAGGTCTGGTATTCGATCTCGACGGCGCCGTTACGAGCTTTTGGCATGGTTCATGTCTCCTTCGCCGTCCCCTGTCGGTTGCACGACATAGGGTGTGGCGATCCTGACGCGTGAATCGGCTGGTCTTCCCAGGACTTGTGGGCCAATCATGGCCCAAGAGTCGCCTTGGGGGAGGGGCCGAGCGAAGTATGCGAGTGATCGTTCCCCTGTTGCTGTCCCTGGCGATGTGGGCGTTCATCCTGCTCGGCTTGGCGGGCCTGTGGCTGAAGATCTTCGGCCACGCCTGAACCCCTACGGAATCAGCAGGACACGGCCCACGGCCTGGCGACTCTCGATGTAGCGGTGCGCCTCCGCCGCCTGCGACAGCGGAAACTCCCGGTCGATCAGCACCTTGAGCTCGCCCCTGGCGACGTCGGCGATCAGGCGCTCGATGTTCTTCTGCACCCGCTCGGTCCCGATCTCGGCGCCCAGGAACACGCCCGACAGGCTGCGGTTGCCGCCCATCATCGTGCCCACGTCCACGGTCATCGGCTCACGGCCCGCGGCGCCCACCATCGACACCCGGCCGCGGTAGGCGAGGCTGAGGATCGAGGTCTGCAGCGTGGGTCCGCCCACCGAATCGACGATGACGTCGCAGCCCTTCTTGTCGGTCAGGCGCATGACCTCCTTCACGACGTCCTGCGTCCGGTAGTTGATCCCGTGGGTCAGGCCGTAGGCCTTCAGCTTCTCCAGCCGCTCGTCGGACGAGGCGGTGGCCAGCACCATCGAGGCGCCCGCCCGCGCGGCGAGCTGGATGGCCGCCACGCCCACGCCGGACGCGCCGGCCTGGACCAGGACGACGTCGCCCTTCTTCATGCGGCCGAACTCGAACAGGCAGTCGTCGGCGGTGCCGAAGGTGACCGGGATGACCGCGGCCTCCTTGGTGCTCAGGCCGTCCGGGACCTTCCAGGCGGTCATGGCCGGCACGGCCCGCAGCTCGGCGTGGCTGCCGAAGGCGCCGGTGGTGCAGACGCGGTCGCCCACCTTGAACCTGGTGACCTCGGCGCCGACCTCGACCACCTCGCCGGCGGCTTGGTAGCCGACCACGTGCGGATGGGTCATCAGCGCGCCGCGCCAGCGGTTCAGCGTGTCGCCGCCCTCGATCGAGACCGCCTCGACGCGGATGACGATGCCCTTCGGATGGCATTCGGGATCGGGGACGTCCTCATACTTCAGGACATCGGGCGGACCGTTTTCGTAATAGACGGCGGCTTTCATCGGACCCTCCCTCAAACGCTTGTTTGATCGGAGTCCTGTCATGCGGCGGGCGGCGGCGCAAGCGCCGCGGGCGCCCGAACGTCAACTCGCGTGTTCGGCGGTCCGGGCCGGCGTGCGGCCGAAGACGAAGCCCGAGACGAAGTCCCACATGCCGGCGACCTCCTGGGCCGCCTCGGCCTGGCCCTCGACCTCCTCGACGGACCGGCCCGTGTCGAGGGCCGACTGGTAGGCGGCGCGAGCCCGCAGGATGGTCGGGACGACGGGCAGGCGCAGCATCTCCAGCACCTGCATCGCCCGCTTCACGGCCGGCGGGTCGATCCCCGCGCGGGCCGGGGCGGCCTGGTTCATCACCACCAGCATGGGCTTGCGCAGGCGGCGAACGATGTCCGTGGTCTGGGCCGCGGCGGCCAGGTCGAGGAACGTCGGGCGGATCACCAGCAGGCAGAGGTCGGCCGCCACGATCGCGTGGCTGAGCTCCTCCTCCACCACGGCGGGCGTGTCGACGATCAGCAGGTCGGTCCCGGCCCGTTGGGCGGCGACCTGCAGCGCGAAGAGCTTGGCCCCCGAGGTGGCGGCCAGTTCGGGGCCCGAGCCCTCGCGGCCGCGCAGGACATGGCTCGTGGAGCGCTGGGCGTCGGTGTCGGCGACGAACACCTTGCGGCCGCGCAGGTGGGCGGCGAGCGCCAGGTGGACCGCGACGGTGCTCTTCCCGGATCCGCCCTTGCGCGCGATGACGGCGATGGTGCGCATGGGACGGCTGGGCGACTCCGGAAACAGGCTACAGTAGAGCTCGTTTCGGTAACGCCTGTGACAGCCGCGCAAAGCTCGCGGAGATTATTCGGCGGCGACTGCCGAGGAAGTGGGCGTCCGGCGCCGGACCTGCATCGGCAGGCCGCCGTCCGGGCGCAGGGTCACGTTGTGGCGCAGCACCACCGGCGCGTCCGACGCCAGCTCCAGCTCGAAGTGCTGGGCCAGGGTCGCCAGGATCAGCAGGATCTCGTTCACCGCCATGAGCTGGCCGATGCAGACCCGCGGGCCTGCGCCGAACGGCAGGGCGGCCAGGCGATGCCGCCCCTGGCTGCGCTCGGGCAGGAAGCGGTCGGGATCGAACCGTTCGGGCTCGTCCCAGTTGAGGCGGCTGCGATGCATGACCCAGGGCAGGATCAGCATGAAAGCGCCCTTGCGGACCGGCAGGCCGCCCAGTTCGTCGTCCTTCGCCGCCACCCGGCTGGAGATGCCCGGCGTGGGCGGCAGGATGCGCAGCGCCTCGTCGACGAAGCGGCGGGCGTAGGCGAGCTGCGGCAGGTCGGCCTGGGTGGGCGTGCGGCCGCCCAGCACCGCGTCCAGCTCGGCGCGCAGGCGCGCGGCCTCGGCCGGCTGGCGGGCCAGCAGGTACCAGATCCAGGTCATGGCCGTGGCGGTGGTCTCGTGGCCGGCCAGGAAGATGGTCACCACCTCGTCGCGGATCTCCTGGGCCGAAAGGCCGGCGCCGGTCTCGTCGTCGCGGGCGGCCATCAGGCGCGAGAGCAGGTCGTCGGGCGGGTTGGCCGAGCCCTCCCGGGCCGCGATCATCCGGGCGATCTGGGTGTCGAGCGGGCGGAAGATGGCCGCGAACCGCTTGATCCGCGCCTTCATGCGCAGCGCCGAGACGCCGGGGACGAGGTCCAGCACGTTGATGTCGTTGAGGTCGCCCGCGCCCTTCATGGCCTGGGCCACCGCGGGCTCGGCGGCCGCACCGTCGGCCGAGAACATGGTGCGGGAGATGATGGTCAGGGTCAGCGCGTTCATCGCCTCCGAGACGTCGACCACCGCGCCCTCGGGCAGGCGGCGCCAGCCCTCGGCGAACGCCTCGGACGAGGCGGCCATGTCGGCGGCGTAGCTGGCCACGCTGCCCGGCGTGAAGGTGGGCGCCATGGTGCGGCGGTGCTTGCGCCAGAGGTCGCCGTCGATGCCGAGCAGGCCCTGGCCGAACAGCGCCTGGAACAGCTGCAGCTCCAGCGCCGCCTTCGGATAGTCGGCGGCGTGGTCGACCAGCACGTGCTTGGCCAGCGCCGGGTCGGCGATCCAGAACATGTCGCCCACCACCGAGCGCTGCTTCAGGATCGGCTGGCGCAGCGCCGCGTCCGGGATCGCCCACGGCATCCGCAGGCGCTTGCCGCGCAGCCGGTCGCCCAGGCTCAGCGTCGGCTTGTCGGCGAGGGCGCCGGGCAACACGGGGTAAGCGTCACGGTCCGGCATGGCTGCCTCCTGGGACGATGGCTCAGCGCCACCATACCCTAGTCGCCGCCGGACGCACCTTCAGTTGCAGTCAGCGTTGGCGCGCGCTGGCCGCCAAAACCGCGCGCACTTTTAGCGATCGCGCGCTAGCCGTTCCGCTTCACGTAGTTGCGGATCGCCGAGACGATGCGGTCCTGGTCGGCCTCGGTCAGGTAGGCGTGCATCGGCAGGGCCAGCACCTTGCCGGCCGCGGCTTCCGTGACCGGCAGGCCGCCGGGCTGCGGGTAGGCCTTGTAGGGCGCCTGCTGGTGCAGCGGGACCGGGTAGTAGACGGCGGTCGGCACGCCCTCGGCCTTCAGGTGGGCGGCGAGGCCGTCGCGGTCGTCGGTCTCGATGACGTACTGGGCCCAGACCGAGACGCCGCCGTCGATCACCGGCGGGGCGCGGACCACGTCGCCCAGGCCCTCGGCGTACCGGGCGGCGACCTTGTTCCGGGCCACGATCTCGTCGGCGAAGATCGTCAGCTTCTGCAGCAGGACGGCCGCCTGGATCGTGTCCATGCGGCTGTTCATGCCCACCCGCATGTTCAGGTACTTGGGGTCGTGGTCGAAGGTGCGGCCGTCCAGGTCGGACTTCACCGCCTGGCCGTGGACCCGCAGGCTGACCAGCAGGTCGTGGAAGCGGGCGTCCTTGGAGAGCACCGCCCCGCCGTCGCCGTAGCAGCCCAGCGGCTTGGCCGGGAAGAACGAGGTGGTGGTGACGTCGGCCCAGTGGATCGGGTGACGGCCGCCGAGCGTGCAGCCGAAGCCCTGCGCCGAGTCCGAGATCAGCTTCAGGCCGTGCTTGGCGCAGACCGCGGCGATGGCCGGATAGTCCGCCGGCTGGCCGAACAGGTCGACGGCGATGACCGCGCGCGGCGTCAGCTTGCCCTCGGCCTTCACCGCGGCGACCGCGGCGTCCAGCTTCGCCGGGTCGAGGTTGTAAGTGTCGGGCCGCACGTCGACGAACACCGGCGAGGCGCCCACCAGCGGCATGGCCTCGGCCGTCGCGGCGAAGGTGAAGGACGGGCAGAAGACGGCGTCGCCCGGCCCGATCTCCCAGGCCATCAGCGGCAGGACCAGGGCCTCGGTGCCCGAGCCGCACGACAGCGCGTGCGGCGCCTGGCCGAAGGCGGCGAGCTCGGCTTCGAACTGGGCGATCTCGGGCCCCATGACGTAGGCGCCCGACCGGACGACCTTGAGGATCGCGTCCTCGAGGGGCTGGCCCAGGCGCTGGCGCTGGGACTGCAGGTCGATGAAGGGGATCATGGCGGCGGCTTATGCCCTGCGTCGGCGGGCAGGGCCAAACACGCTTGGTGACGCTCTGTTGCGCCGCGGCGCCGTCATCGAAGTGCGAAGATTCCCGGCTCAGGGGAATGGGCGCTGCGCAGTTGCAACCGGAGGCGCCCAAAGTCGGGTGGGTGACTCAGAAATCTTTGAAATACCTGCGTAATCCGGGTTGTTGCGCGATTGTTTCAATGGCTAAGGTTAACGGGTCGGCGGGGCGCAGGGGCACGTGGCCTGGCCGGCGGACGTGGCCGGACGTGCATGGGGCGCAGAACTCGGACCACGGATAGACGGGGTGGATCAATGAAGATGCTTGGTTTCGCCAGCGCCGCGGCGCTGGTCACGATCGCCATGGCCGGTCCGGCCGCGGCGGTCGAAACGTTCGACAATGCGATCACGCTCAGCCCGACCCAGCAGGCGGGCGCCTGGTACACGGACCGCTACGCGCCGGCCGGCTTCCAGTCGCAAGCCTTCTTCGACGGCGACAATCGCCTGAAGCAGACCATCGCGGCCGGCGACGCCCAGACCGCGGCCAACCAGTTCTACAATACCCAGGGCCGCAAGTACGACCTGCCGGACGGCACGCTCCAGCTCAGCATCGACCTCTATGTCGACGACGCCTGGGAAGACTCGGGCAAGCGCATGGCCGGCTTCTGGAGCACGGCGTTCGACATCAACGGCGACGTCTCGGCCTATCCGATCATCGAGTGGACCGAACTCGAGAACAACGGCCGCTTCCGTGGCTACGACGTGAACACCGGCGACTGGATCGACATGGGCCTGCCCAACGGCTTCGCCTATGACGCCTGGTACACGCTGGGCATCACGCTCTCCGCGGGCCAGGTGACCTATTCCGTGAACGAGCTCCGCACGACGGTCGCGGCGGCGGACTCGGTGGAACTGGGGAACGTCATCCTCCAAGGCCACAACACGCCCGCCGGCGTGAACTACGACATCTACTGGGACAACCTGAACGCCGCCGTGCCGGAACCGGCCACGTGGGGCCTGATGATCCTGGGCTTCGGGCTGTTGGGGTCGGAAATGCGTCGTCGCCGGGCTCTTATCGCCGCCTGACGCGTTTTCTCCGAAGACGGGAATGAGGCCGCTCCGCGGGGAAACGGAGCGGCCTCTCTTGTTTCCGCTATTCCGACTTGTAGACGGTCCCGTCCTTCATGACGAAGCCGACCTTCTGCAGGACCGTGACGTCCTTCAGCGGGTCGCCCTGCACGGCGATCAGGTCGGCCGCGTGGCCGGGGGTCAGGCTGCCCGCCACGCTCGAGAGCTGCAGGTGGTCGGCGGCGTTGACCGTGGCGGCCTGGATCGCCTCCAGCGGGGTGAGGCCGGCCTTGACCAGGAGCGCGAACTCGCCGGCGTTGTCGCCGTGGGCCGAGACGCCGGTGTCGGTGCCGAAGGCGATCTTCACCCCGGCGGCATGCGCGCGGCGCGCCATGTCCAGCATCTTGGGGCCGGCCTCCAGCGCCTTGGCCGACTGGGCGGGGGTCAGGAAGTTGTTCGGCCCCGAGGCCACCCGGTAGACGAAGTCGCCCGCCATCAGGGTGGGGATCAGGTAGGCGTTGTTCTTCTTCATGAGGGCGATGCCCTCGGCGTCCAGGTAGGTGCCGTGCTCGATGGAGTCGCCGCCGGCCTTCAGGAAGCTGTTGATGCCGTCGCCGCCGTGGGCGTGGGCGGTGACGCGGCGGCCCATGCGGTGGGCGCTCTCGACGATCGCCTTCAGCTCCTCGTCCGAGAACTGCTGGGCCAGGCCCGCGGCGGTGTTGGAGAGCACCCCGCCGGTGGCGGTGATCTTGATGACGTCGGCGCCCTTCCAGACCTGTTCGCGGACGGCGCGGCTGCAGTCGGCGGGCCCCGAGCAGACCGAGCCCGGCCGCAGCACGTGCATCACGTCCTCGCGGAAGCCGTTCACGTCGCCGTGGCCGCCGTGGACCGAGATGGCCGAGCCGGCGGCGACGATGCGCGGGCCGGGCACGTCGCCCATGGCGGTGGCCTTGCGCAGCGCGAAGATGGCGTCGTTGTCGGCGCCGAGGTCGGCCACAGTGGTGAAGCCGGCCATGAGGGTGCGCCTGGCGTAGCGGGCGCCGTCCATCGCCTGCTGCGCCGAGCTCTCGGTCACCTCGTCGAGGCGCGAAGTCGGGCCCTGCTGGCTGGTGATGTGCACGTGGCTGTCGATCAGGCCGGGCAGCACGAAGGCGGTCTTCAGGTCGACGACCTTGCCGCCCGGCTCGGCGACGAAGCCGTCGGCGATCCGCACCACCTTGCCGCCCTGGACCACCAGGGTCTTGTTGGTCTCGACCTTGCCGGTGGCCGGATCGACCAGCACGCGGCCGGCCTGGACGAAGGTGGTGGCGGGCTTTTGCGCCAGCGCGGGCGCGCAGAGGGCGGCGGCCAGCGCCGCGCCGAGGATGAAGGCCTTCACGGAATGTCCCCCAGAAACAAATCTGCGCCGGACCCTAGGTTCGATGCCCGCAAAGCGCCAGCCCATCGCGCGAGGCTGGCTCATCCGATCCCTTCTCCCCTTGCGGGAGAAGGTGTCGCCCGAAGGGTGACGGATGAGCGGTCGCGCAGGCCCTTCAGCCGCGAGGGCGCGTTAGCGCCTAAATGATTGACCACGAACCACACGAACCACACGAAGGAGGCCAGCTGGCCTGAGCCCGTGCGGCTGCGCGTTCGTGTGGTTCGTGTGGTTCGTGGTCGAAAAAGACAGCGCCTTCGGCGCGCGGTCAGCGGGACGGCGGAGCGCGACCCCTCATCCGATCTGCTCCGCCGGCCACCCCCGCCTTCGCAGAAGGCCGCGAACGGCGCTCAGAACAGGATCAGCGGCATGACCGCCGTGACGGCCCCCGTCAGCGCCGGGCCGCAGATGTCGGGGTTGTAGCCGCAGCGGGTCTTGGAGAGGTCGGTGTCCTGGTAGCGGACCTCGAAGATCAGGTGTTTCCAGCGCGCCTCGGCGCCCACGCTCCAGTAGGTGCGGTCGGGCCGCCGCTCGGTCCATTGATGGCCCGCGAGCGCCTTCAGCGTCAGGCCGTGGCTGAGCGCGTAGTCCGCCGCTCCCTCGGCCCGCCAGATGCGCCCCGCGCCGTACGAGCCCTGCGGCACGAAGGTGGTCAGGCCCGTGACCGTCAGCGGCCCCTCGCGCCGGATCAGCGACACGCCCCCCTGGACGAAGTCGTAGGTCGGCCCCGGCGTCCGGTTGTCGGGGAAGGTGGTGACCAGCCCCTGGAGCTTGAGGTCGGTCTTCGGATCCAGCTTCAGCGTCCGGCCGCCGTAGAGGTCGAGTTCGTAACTGGTGCCGACGTCGTTGTAGTCCACCTCGCTGGCGAAGACCCCGGCGTACCAGCCGTCGGGGCGGAAGTAGTGGACCACCCCCTGGACCGCCGCGTGCCGGTCCGAACTGGAGACCCCCTGGTAGCGGTAGTCCGAGGTCAGGGTGACCTGGGAATAGAGCCCGCCCCGGTCGCCGGGCGCTGCACGGGCGGTCGGGGCGGGCAGTTGCGCGGCCGCGAGAAGAAGGGCGGCTACGGGGATGGCGGCGGACCTCATGGCCAAGGTCGTAGCGTCGCCCAGAGTTCAGGCGTACTGAATTGGTTGAATGAGTGATATCGACCTGAATAAACTCCGCAGGCTCGACGGCGGCCTGCTGCTGGTGTTCCGCGAGCTGCTACGCAGCGGGCGGGCCAGCCTGGCGGCCGAACGGCTGGGCCTGTCGCAGCCGGCGATCAGCCACGCGCTCACCCGCCTGCGCGACCTGTTCGAAGACCCCCTGTTCGTGCGCCGGCCGCACGGGTTCGAGCCGACCCGGCGCGCGCTGGCGCTGGGGCCGCAGGTGGACGCCTTGATCGCCCTCGCCGACAGCGCGATGAGCCCCGACCGCGCCTTCGATCCGGCGGTGAGCCGCAGGCTCTTCAGCATCGCGGCGCCCGAGTTCGTGACCGCTCTTATCGGCGGCGAGCTGATCCAGCGGCTGAGGGCCATCGCGCCGGGGGTGCGGTTCGCCATCGGCCACGCCGACGAGGCCGAGGCCCTGCGGGGCCTCCGCACCGGCGAGATCGACTTCGCCCTGGGCCGCTTCGGCGCCGCCCGGCCGGGCTATGCGGTCGAGCCGCTGTTCGAGGACGTCTACTGCGTCGTCGCCCGCCACGGCCATCCCGCGATGGATGGCCGGCTGGACTGGGAACAGTGGCGCGACATCGGCCACGTCTACGCCTGGTCGCGCAGCGAGACCGGCGGCGACAAGTCCAAGGACCATGGCGACGGCGCGCCCGTGATGCTGGCCGCCGTGCCGCAGTGGCTGACGGCGCTCCTCATGGTCGCGTCCACCGACGGCATCGCCACGGTGCCGCGGCGCCTCGCCGAACGGCATGCGGGAAGGCTGGGGTTGCAGGTGATCGACCCGCCCTTCAATCCTGACCGGATCGAGGTCTCGGTGATGCGCCGCGCGGGGATTTCGGACCCCGGCGCCGACTGGTTCCTGGGCGAGGTGCGGCGGGCCGCGGCGGCCTAGAGCAGATCGGTCTTCAGCGGCGCGCACTCGTCTCGCGCCCCTTCCTCCCCGATGGAGGAAAGAGGACCGGAGCTGAAAAGGCGTGGCGGAAAAAGCCCTCTCCCCCTTGCGGGGAGAGGGTTGGGAGTGGGGGTGTCAGCGCCGCGCTCAAGGTTGCGCACCCCCACCCCTGGCCCCTCCCCGCAAGAGGGAGGGGAAAGGCGCGCGATCATTCGCCACGCGTTTCAAGTTCTTGGCGGAGCATCGCTCAACAGATCAGAGTCCCTGACAGCCGCTAGATCTGCCGCGCGCGGCCTTCCCAATAGGGCGCGCGCACCTTGCCCCGCTGGATCTTGCCGGCTTCCGAGCGCGGCAGGCTGGTCACGAAGTCCAGGCTGCGGGGGACCTTGAAGCCGGGCAGGCTGTCGCGGGCGAAGGCCAGGATCTCCTGGGCCAGGAGGTCGGAAGGCTCGTAGCCCGGCTTCAGGAGGATCACCGCCTTCACCTGCTCGCCCCACTCGTCGTGCGGCACGCCCACGGTAGAGCTGTCGGCGACGGCCTCGTGCTTGATGAGTTCGTTGTCGATCTCCTGCGGGTAGATGTTCACCCCGCCCGAGATGATCGTCTCTGCGCTGCGGCCGGTCAGGAACAGGTAGCCGTCCTCGTCGAAGTAGCCCATGTCGCCCATGGTGAAGTAGTCGCCGACACGCGACGCCTGGGTCTTCTTCTCGTCCTTGTAGTAGGTGAAGCCGCCGCCGGGCGGGAGTTGGTGGTAGATCGTGCCCGAGACGTTCGGCGGGCACTCGGCGCCCTGTTCGTCGAGGATCTTGGAACCCAGCAGCTCGGGCCGCTTGCCGACCGAGCCGGGCTTGCGCAGCCATTCCTCGGAATTGATCATGAAGCCCGCGCCGCCCTCGGAGCCGGCGTAGTACTCGCTCAGCACCGGGCCGAACCACTCGATCATCGCGTGCTTCACCTCGGGCGGGCAGGGCGCCGCGCCGTGGACGATGTACTTCACGCTCGAGATGTCGTGCCGCGCCCGGACCTCCGGGGATAGCGCCAGCAGACGCTGGAACATGATCGGCACCAGGTGCATGTGCGTCACCCGCCGCTCCGCGATGGTGCGCAGGGTGTGCTCGGAGTCCCACTTGTCGAGAAAGACCAGGGTCGCGCCGGCGCCCATGGCCGCGCGCACGTCGAAGGCCAGCGGGGCGGCGTGATAGGCCGGGCCGGCGCACATCTGCACCGAGTCCGCATCGTAGCCGCGCAGCGCGAACATGGCCTGCGGCGTGACCACCGGGGTTGGGCGGAAGACGCCCTTGGGCCGCCCCGTCGTGCCCGAGGTGTAGAGCATCTGGTTGCCCAGCGCCGGATCGTCGATGTTCGAGCCGTCCAGGCCGGCGATCGCCGTGTCGTAGTCGACGAAGCCGTCGATCGCGCCGCCGACCGCGACCTTCAGCTTGAGGCCGGGCGCCTGGGCCGTGGCGGCCGCGCCGGCCGGGATGCGCGCCTCGACGAACACCGCCTGGGCCTCGCAGTCGTTGAGGATGTAGGCGATCTCGTCGACGGTCAGGTGCCAGTTGATGGGGGTGATCCGGAAGCCCGCGCGCAGGGTGGCCGACTGGATCTCGAGGAACTCGTGGCGGTTGGACAGCACCAGGGCCACGGCGTCGCCCGCCTTCAGCCCCGCGCCGCGCATCAGGCGCACCAGGCGGTTGGCGGCGGCGTTGACCTCGGCGAACGAGCGGCTGGTCCCGTCGGGATCGACGACCGCCGCCTTGTCCGGCTGCGCCTCGGCCCAGACCGCCATGGTCATGCCGTTGAGCGCCGCCGCCTCCAGCCGCGCCGACAGGTCCTGACGTTCTAGCACCGCGTCCATACTGTTCCTCCGCGTACAGATTTACACTGTATCGTGATCTATCTTCGAAAAGACAATGGCACGCGGAAGGCACGGCTGACTACCTCTCCCGTCCTCCCTCTTTCTGCTCGTCATCCCCGGGCTTGTCCCGGGGATCCATCCCTCGACGGCACGGTGATGGGAGCGGATTGCGTAGCGCAATCCGCCGCAAAGGCTCGCAGCGGCGGAACGATGGATCACCGCCACAAGGGCGGGGATGACGGGCGGAGGGCGAGGAGCGCGCCGGAGCGACTACCTCTTCATGCGCCGGATCACCAGGCCGCCGGCCGTCGCGCCTACGGCGGTGAGGAAAGTCCCCCAGGTGATGTCGATGAGCGTGATCTGGGTGGCCCAGACCTTGAGCGTCGCCTGGTTGGTCAGGTCGTAGGTGGCGTAGCAGAGGCCGCCCAGCATGGCGCCGGTCAGCGCGGTGGCGCGCAGCGGCTTGTCGCGGGTGGGCCAGATCGCCAGGGCCAGGATCCCGGCGATGTAGACGAAGTAGAAGACCGCGGCCGGGCCGATCCGCGCCGAGGGCAGGGCGACCGGGTCGAGGGTCGGGAAATACACCTTCGGCCCGAACTGGGTGAGCCAGACGATGTCCAGCGCCAGCACCGCGAGCGCCGTGGCGAAATAGGTCGCGACCAGTCTCAGCATGCCGTCCCCGCTACGCCGGCTTCAGCCGGTAGTGGCTTACGCCCCACTCGGTCCCGCCACGGTGGCCGAAGAGGCCGGCGGTGGCGAGGAAGAACAGCCGCCAGCGGCGATGCCACAGCGTGGCGTCGGCCCCGTAGGTCGCCTCCAGCACCGGCCGGATCGCGGCCACGTTGCGGTCGTAAGCGTCCAGCCAGTGCAGCGCCGTCTTCTCGTAGTGCTTGCCGCTCCAGCGCCAGTCCTGTTCCACGGTGAACAGGTCGGGGAACTGCGCCATCAGGCCGTGGCTGGGCATCACGCCGCCCGAGAAGAAGTACTTCCCGATCCAGTCGGCCTCGTCGTTCAGGTCGAAGCGGTAGGGCGTGGTCTTGTGCGTGAACACGTGGATGAAGAGGCGGCCGTCGGGCTTCAGCCAGGTCTTCACCCGCCCCAGCAGCGCGCGCCAGTTCGACATGTGCTCGAACATCTCGACCGACACGACCCGGTCGAACTCGCCCGGCGCGTGGAAGTCGTTCATGTCGCAGGTGATGACCTCGAGATTCGAGAGGCCCCGCTCCTGCGCCCGCGCCATGATGAAGGCCCTCTGGCTGGCCGAGTTCGAGACCGAGGTGATCCTGGCGTTCGGATAGGCCTTGGCCATCCAGAGCGACAGCGAGCCCCAGCCGCAGCCCAGCTCCAGGATCCGCTGGCCGTCGGCCAGGTCGGCGTGCTCGGCCGTCTCCTTCAGCGCGTGCTCCTCGGCCTCGGCGATCGTGTCGCCGGGGTTCCTGTAGAGGCACGACGAGTACTTCAGCTGCGGCCCCAGGCAGTTCAGGAAGAAATCCGCCGGCACCTCGTAGTGCTGGGCGTTGGCCGCGTCGGTGTGGGCGGCGATCGGGTGCTCGGCCATGTCGCGGGCGAAGGCGGCCTCGGTCCCGGGCCCGGCCTTGGAGTGCTCGCGCCGCGCATTGGCGACCAGCAGGTAGATCGCCGTCTTGCGCACGGTGTCGGGAAGCGGCGCGCCTTCGAACGTGTCGATGATGGCGGACGTGAAGCTCATGCGGACTCAGGCTCTTTGTTTCGGGGGCAGGGGGAAGAAGACGCTGACGCGCTTCTGATAGTCGCGGAAGGCGTCGCCGCGGGACTTGAGCATCGCCTCCTCCAGCGGCGGCACGCCGGAGACGTAGCGGAGCAGGCCGAACATGACGGCGGGCGCCACGAGCGTCAGGAAACTGACCGGCCGGGTCGGATCCAGGGCCATGACCGGATAGGCCATCCAGCCCAGCCACTGGAAGAAGTAGTTGGGGTGCCGCGACCAGGCCCAGAGGCCGGTCTCGATCACATTGCCCTTGTTGGCCGGGTCGGCGCGGAAGCGCTTCATCTGGGCGTCGGAGATCGTCTCGCCGGCGATGGCCACGAGGTAGAGCGCAGCGGCGAGCGCGTCGCGGATGTCGAGCTCCGGCGTGGGCCGCTTGGCGGCCGTCACGACGCTGAGCGCCAGCAGCGCCGTGGCCGGCGCCTGGGGCAGGCTGACCCACAGCATGGTCAGGGGATAGTTCTTCGCGCTCTTGCGGAAGGCGGCGTAGCGGGCGTCCTCGGGATGACCGGCCACGCGGGGCGCGAGGTAGAGGCCCAGCCGCAGGCCCCACGCCAGCATGAAGGCCGCGACCAGCAGGCGGCGCGCCTGGCTGGTGTCGGTCCCGGTCGCGACGAAGGCGGCGGTGGCCAGCAGCAGCCCCGTGCCGAAGCTCCAGAACACGTCGGTCCAACCGCCGTTCTTCACGGCCAGGCCGAACGCCCACGCTGCGATCATGACCACGAGCATGGCGGCGAGGACGCCAAGGACGATCTGCAGAAGCATGGAAGACTCCCCTCTCCATACGATCATGATCCGGCCCGGGACGCATCCGGCCCTGTGACGCGCACGTAGCATTTGCTAAGCATCCCGGGCGCGCTTCGCAGGCCGGGGGGCCTTGCGCGCAGACAAGGGTTGGGAGTGCAGATGAGCAGCGGTGAGCGGCTGAGCGTCGCCGTGATCGGTAGCGGCATCGCCGGCTTGTCGGCCGCCTGGCTCCTCTCGGAAAAGCACGACGTCACCCTGTTCGAGGCCGATCACCGCCTGGGCGGCCACGCCCACACCGCCGAGGCGCCCGGCTTCCACGGGCCGGTCCCGGTGGACACCGGCTTCATCGTCTACAACGAGGGCAACTACCCGAACTTCACGGCGCTGCTGGCGCACCTGGGCGTGCCCAGCCTGGAGGCCGACATGAGCCTGTCGGTCAGCCTGGACGACGGGGCGTTCGAATATTCCAGCTTCGGCCTGGGCGGCATCTTCGCCCAGAAGCGCAACCTCTTGTCCCCGCGGTTCCTCAAGCTGCTGCTGGACATCGAGCGCTTCTTCCGCACGGCGCCGCGCGACCTGGCGCGGCTGGAAGCCAACGCCACGCCGCTCGACGCCTATCTGGCGGAGAAGGGCTACGGCCAGGCGTTCCGCGACGACCACCTGCTGCCCCAGGCGGCGGCGATCTGGTCGACGCCGCTGGACCAGATCGGCGCCTATCCGGCCGCCTCGCTGATCCGCTTCTTCCTGAACCACGGGATGATGACCATCACCGGCCGCGGGCTGTGGCGCACGGTCGAGGGCGGCTCCCGCGCCTATGTCTCCAAGCTGTCGGCGGCGTTCCGCGGCGAGGTGCGCAAGGGCGTGCGCGTGGCCGGCGTGCGGCGCGACGCCAACGGCGCGGAGATCCGCCTGGCCGGCGGCGGGCGCGAGCGCTTCGACCAGGTGGTGATGGCCACGCATGGCGATACGGCGCTGTCGCTGCTGGACGACGCCTCGGCCGACGAGAAACGCCTGCTGGGCTGTTTCCGTTACAGCCGCAACATGATCGCGCTCCACACCGACACCGTCCTGATGCCGAAGCGCCGCCGGGCCTGGTGCAGCTGGAACCACATCGGCCACCGCGATGCGCCGGGCGAAGGGGCGTGCACCTACTGGATGACGCGGCTGCAGAGCCTGAAGGGCGCGCCCGACCTGTTCGTCACCCTCAACCCCAACAAGGAGATCGCGGCGGACAAGCTGATCAAGACCGAGGTCTACGAGCACCCGCTGTTCGACGCCGGCGCCATCGCCGCCCAGCAGGAGATCTGGGATATCCAGGGCGCGCGGCGCACCTGGTTCTGCGGCTCGTACCTGGGCCACGGCTTCCACGAGGACGCGCTGCAGTCGGGCCTGGCGGTGGCCGAGCAGCTGGGCGGCGTGCGCCGGCCCTGGACCGTCGCCGACGAGAGCGGCCGCATCCACGTGCGCGAGCGGCTGCTGGCGGAAGAGGCGGCCTAGCTATGCATTCCGGGCTCTATCCCGGGATCGTCTCCCACACCCGGCTGAAGCCCCGGCGGCATTCGCTGCGCTATCGGATCTTCATGCTGCTGCTGGACCTCGACGAGCTGGAGGCGCTCGACCGAAGCCTGAAGCTGTTTTCGCTCAAGCGCCTCAACCTCACGGGCTTCGACCCGCGACGGCACGGCGACGGCTCGGCCACGCCCCTGAAAGAGCAGGTGGAGGCCCAGCTCGCGGCGGCCGGGATCGCCCACGGCGGGCCGGTGCGGATGCTGGCCATGCCGCGCATCCTGGGCATGGGGTTCAACCCGCTGACGGTCTACTTCTGCCACGCGGCCGACGGGGCGCTGAGCGCCATCCTCTACGAGGTCAACAACACCTTCGGCGAGCGGCACAGCTACCTGATCCCGGCGGAGGATCGGCCGGTCGTGAAACAGGCGGCGAGCAAGGGCTTCTACGTCTCGCCCTTCATGGACATGGACCTGAGCTACGCGTTCCGGGTGCGGCCGCCGGCGGATCAGGTGCAGGTGCTGGTCGACGTGGACGACGCCGAGGGCCGGGTGCTGGCGACGGGCTTCGTGGCCGAGCGCCAGGACCTCACCGACCGCAACCTGGCGCGCGCCTGGCTGACCCATCCCTGGATGACCGTCGGCGTCGTGGGCGCCATCCACTGGGAGGCGCTGTTCATCTGGCTGGGGGGCGAGAAGATCCGCCGGCGGCCGGCGAAGCCGGAGTGGCCGGTGACGGTGGTGCGCTCTCCGCTGCGGGCAGTGGCATAGCGCGGAAGCCCTCCACCAGCTGGGCCGGCGGCGCCTGGCCGATGTCCCCCGGCGCGGCCGCCCGGCGGCTCCAGGGCTGACCCCAGCAGCGGCCGACACACCGGCCGCTCAGCTGCACAGTCGCATCTACGTCCGAATCTGACGCACCATGCCCCTACCTCTCTCCGCATGTCCGCGACCGACCGCGACCTGGAGATGATGGCCTGGCTCGCCGAGCGGGACATGGAGGCCGTGGCCCACGCGCATGCCCAGTTCACGGCGGCGACCGATCCCGACGACGTGGCGAG